>Ga0181530_10007169_pt1 | contig 10737 bp, 15 predicted proteins | sample PEATcosm2014_Bin_42_FD_119769 | JGI IMG/M metagenome (GOLD analysis project Ga0181530, IMG submission 119769) | Peatland microbial communities from MTU Mesocosm Facility, Houghton, MI, USA - PEATcosm2014_Bin10_60_metaG | ecosystem: Environmental > Terrestrial > Soil > Wetlands > Peat | place... | reverse complement strand
GGCGGCCGCTTCCCTCTGGCGACTCACTCGCGTGACTCGCCTGCGGATGGCACCATCTTTCCGGTGCCGCATACCTCGTCACTGCTCGCGGATTTTCCGTGGTTCTGCCACGGGCTGCTAGGGGGAATATGGTCGCAGCAGATCCCATGGTTTCTCATCTCGAAGACATGGCCGACTAATCGGCCGTCAGTCGAACAAGGATAGTCGCGACTCCGTCGACAGGACCATTTTTCAGCGAGCTTCACTCGCAGCGGGCAGCATTGCAACTTCGAGTCCTTCAATCTCGTGCAGGCTCTTGCCGGCAATTCCCTGAAGATCCCCATACATGCCGGCCGTCGCGTCGAGCACCGTGTGAATCTGTTCTTCGCGCTTTGCCCAGAGCCGGGTCATGGTCTTGCGTTCTCGATCGAGATCTTCCTGCATGTCGGTGAACTTCTCAACAATGACTTCAATGCGGGTTCGGAAACGCGGCCCAGTTAGATATTCATAGACCATTCCCATCTTCGTATACTGCCCCTCGCCTGCCTGGCGTACTGCCGCGACCTCGATCAGGGACTGGCGAAGCGCAATCGCGACTGGAATGACACATTTCGGGTCGAGCACCCAAATTCCATCGACCAAATCGAACAGTTCAACGCCTTTGGGCAACGCACGAGAAACCAAGAGGGCAAAATCAGCCTTCGCGGCCCGCTGATCTTGCCGTAGCTTCGCAAGCCACCCATCGCTCCAGTTCTTCGTCCGTTTGGATTCCCAGAGCAACGTCCCGTAGGTTTGGCCGGCGAGGTTAAGTACACGTTGCAGAATGTCGCCGCCGAACTCGCCTTTCGGGACAGGTTCCACTACGTCGGCCGGAAACTTCACCGCCAGAAGCGATTCCAGTTCCACTTCCTGCGCTTCGCCTTGGAGTTGCTGAGAACCCTGCTCGGCTTTGCGCTTTAGCACCTCGATCTGACGCTGCATCCCCGCGATCGTTTCCTCCTTTTCCGTGACCTTAAGCTTCAGTTCTTCTTCCGCTTCGCGCTTAGCTTTGTCACGCACGTTCGCCAAAGACTGATTCACACGCGTCTCAACGGTGAGGTCGAGCTCGCGCTTGGCATCATCGAGCTCCCGTTGTTTGCGGACCAGCTCGGCCTGCGCCTTCTGGGCCTCACCAAGTTTGTTGTCTTTCGTCTTCAGGATCTCCTTGAGATCCGCGACCTCCCTGGACTTGCCCTGGAGCTCGTCTGAAACGAGAATCCGAGCCTTACTGGCTTCCTCGGCGGCGATCTTCTCGCGTTCCTTCCGAATCCCCTGCGTGATCTGTTCATCGACTGCATTCTGCGCTTCAGCAACCGCTTTTCCTTGCCTGCGAACTTCGGCTTCACGCTGGGCAATCTCGGAATCTTTGTCCGCCAGCTTCTGTTCGTACTGACGGCGAGTTGCTTCGACGAGAGGAGCGGCCAGTGATTCGGTGAGCCTAATCTCTTTCTTGCAATTGGGACAGACTATGACCGGTTCAACGGCTGAGGGTTTTGTTCCATTTTTCTGTTCAGGCATCGCTTTTCCTCCAGGGCGGACAGCTCGACGTTTCAGTGTAGGGAGATCGGTCATTTGGCGAAGTGATCTAACGCACAGGCTCCTGCTTGAAGACTTCGCGACCAGCAGGCTGGGGCGATTTGCGCCTTGGTTGCGGTCGGGCTTGGGGATCGGCGTCCGGGAACAACAGCGCTTCCACTCGACTGGCAGCGCCGGCTTGCATGTGCGGCAAGACATACGAATAGACGTCGAGCGTGAAGGCAGCGCTGGCATGGCCGAGCTGCTCGGCGATGACCTTGGGTGGAACGCCGGCGGATAGCGCGAGTGTCGCCGCAGTGTGTCTCAAATCATAAAGACGAATAGTTGGCAGGTTCGCCTGGTTAAGAATCTGTTTGAACCTTTGCGCCAGCTTGTCGGAATGAATCGGGCGACCAGTCGCAGTGGTGAATATCAGGTCGGCTGCGTCGGGCAAGTCACATTTAGGCTGCTTGGTGGTTGTTGACTCGAGTCGCCTCAATATTTCGAGCACCCAATCCTGCAGCTTGATGATGCGTCTGCTGCGAGAACGTTTTGTTTCGGCAAATCGCCATCCATTCCCCCACTCCAGCGTGCGCACAACGCCAACCGTTCCGCGATCCCAATCTACGTCCTGCCATTTCAAGGCGAGGTATTCACTCGGGCGCATGCCGGTGGTGAGCGCGACTGCAAAAACCGGCCCGTAGTGAGTCTTGAGTGCCGCCGTCAGGAATGCCCTGGACTGCTCTGCACCGAGAACCCGCATCTCCCGTCGTCGAAGCCGTGGTAGCTGGGCGCCGTCGGTGGGATCCTGCGCCAGGAGTCGCCACCGGATGGCTTGGCGGATGGCAGAGCGAAGAACAGAATGGGTGTAGCGAACCGTGCGAGGCGACAGACCACAATCGATCATTTTCTGAAATGCGCTCTGCACATCGAGCGGGGTGATTGCGGACAGAATTCGTTCGCCGAGCACAGGTCGGATGTAGCGCCGTAACAAGCTCTTGTAACTCTCATAGCTCTTGTCGCGAAGTTTTGATTTGGCGGCGGTCTCGAGCCATCGGTCAAGGAACTCGTCGAGCGTGACCGTGACTCCCTCCACCCTGCAGCCGAGATCGCGTTCTCGCAGCACCTTATTAAGGTAGGACTGGGCCTGCCGCACGGGACCGTGCACGGTGCGGCTAAGGTACCGCCTCCGGCGGGTCTGGTGGTCGCGGCCGAGGAAGATGCGAACCAGCCACCGGCGCGGCCCCCGCCCTACGATTTGTCCGGTCTTACGAGCCAACGGAAATCCCTCCCGAAAAATCTGGCACACCATTGGCGCACTGGCGCCAGATTCGATGGTGCAACTGCTATCACTTAGGGGAGGAGATGGGTGAGGGGCAATCAGTCATCCCTTGGGGAAAAATAGAGGGACGACGACGGCTTGATTGGGCTATTCTTCGTCTTCGACCAGGCCAGCCAGGCGGTTCCCAGTTCCAATTCTGTGGCGATCGGTGTCGTAGGTCGCCCCAGTCACCGAATCATAGTCAGCGATTGCTTTTCCGGTCGGTGTGTATAGCCGCTCGCGCCCGCCCGCGAGCTCGCGGATAACTCCTGTCAGCTTCCCGTGCTTATTCCGAATAAGTTCCATTTCCATCCTCCTTAGTCTAATTCCGACCCGTTGAGGTCAGTCTCTCGTCTGCTTGGGGCTTTCGTTCTCGTCTTTCGGATTCCGTCTGCGCGACCTGCCACTAGAGCAAGGACGTTCCAGGAGATGAATGGCACAATCGCTTTGGGGTTCGAGCAAGGCGCCCGGAGAAATAGTGCTGCGTTCAAAGCCGGCTCGGATCAGCGCGATTCGCGCCTGGGCGGCATCGGGAACCAGGAACACCGTCCCGGAAACCTGGTGAGGTATTGCAGCTTCGTAGAGGAGAAATTGAACACGTTTCACGCATCGATCGTGACCGGTAATTTTGGCCACTCTCGGTGAATTGCGGTGTGGAATATCGACGTCATCGAATCGATCAAAAAGCCGGCGCTCGGCCATCTCCGAGGCCTTCGGTATATCTTCCGTCTGCAAGAATTCGCTGCTCTCGGTAAGAGCCTTTGTCAAGTGCTCCAGTGTGACGGTACGCCAGGATGAACCCTCCTCTCGCATTTCGAGCTCGAACGCCCCGGTCAGCGAGAACCTTCCGAGTTGAGGATCCGTCATGAGAATCTGAAAATCGTCCGAGGCAGGAACGCTCCGGATCTGCACAGATCGCACAGAAATGCCGTTTACCAGCAGCTCAAACGGCAACTCGTCAATCCGTGTAGGCTCTTCCATCACGTCGACTCCTCCTGATACCCGCCCAAAAACACAGGTCACAGACGCAAATGAGCTGGGGGACGGGGCTCGGGGGGCCCTCTAATATACCCAAAAGGAGGCCGAAATCGCTAGGAATTGGGAGAAAAATCCGGCTGAGTAACCACTGGGCAGGTTACTAATGCGCACCTAACAGACCCTGGCTGGCGCCTGCCGTTCTCGTCATCAACATAGGGCAGACGTCCCGGGTGAGGGGACCTCAGCGAACCGGTACTGCCTACGGAACGGCACTGGTGCCGAAGGTTGAATCACTCAGCATCGACCTGCCCTTTTGGGCGCCTTGCGGTGCGACGGGCTCGGCTTGCCCTTCGTATTCCAGCGACCCACCAACGAACCTCAGCGTGACGCTGTACGCCAAGTTGGGATGGATTTCGTAAGGAAGTATTTCGCCGACGTCGGGCGGCTCCTGATTATCCACACCTATATCCGCGACGACGCGAATTGCTATGGGAAGGCGCAACTGTTGAATTTCCATCACAATGCTGTCCAGCTTTTCCATGTCTACTTCTAAGCGGTCGATGCCCGCAATGCGGTGCGCATAGTTGTATGGGTCCGCCTGCTGGTCCGCACGGTGCTCGACCGCCCTTGCGATGGCGTGCAGCGCAGCCGCACACTTGGCTGGGTATTTGCCGATTATTTTCATATCCTTCAGTCCTCGTTGGTGGAAATGGCGTGGGTCGCTCGCAGCCCGTAAGCCGGTTCACTCTTCGCCTTGCTATTGTTAAATACTGCAAATCCAATCCTTTTCGCCCACAGGTGCCACTGGTTCTGAGGGCGCCGGCGCACAACCCGCCGTTGCCGGCCGCGGCATATGAGGTGAGCATGGCGACGTCCCCGGCTGCGGAGGCTCTCCGAACGCGCCGGCCCCTTTCGCCCGGGCAACACTCTCCTAGGCGCGGCTGAAATGCATCGACCAACCTGCACGCGTACCCACCGGCGGTAGCATTCCGGGTTTGCCGGTCGTAACTGGCGCTTGCATCTGCGGCAGACGGGGCAAGCCCGTCGTCCGATACGTAACGCACAGCTTCCTGTGCGCGTTCAGGGTTCGGTGAGGGGTTTAGCCCCGTTACAATTTCCTCACGCTGAAGCCGGTCAACTTAAGTGCCGCCGACCTTGCGACGGTGTTCGCGCGACAGGGGGAATTCATCATCCTTGGTGGTGACGGCGATGGTTCCCGCAACAACTGGCCTGCCAACCGTGTCGCCCGCTTCCCAGCCGAGATAGGCGAGGCTGCCGTCTTCGCGTGGTTCGAGTTCCACCGTTTTCGCTATTGCAAGGATGTTGCGATCCCAAGTCGTGGCGACTGCACAGCGTTCGCCCAGTAAAACGCAGACAGGATCACGATCTGCGAGCAACTCGGCGACTTTTCTGACAATGGCGGGATAGCTGCTGAAATCCTTCAAGGCTTCTGGGTTAACCATTGGTGACCTCGCAAACAGATGCCGCTGCCGCCGCCAGATGGGAAGTCAATGGGTCAGAGTTACGGGCTATGGCTGCTTGGTTCATTCTTCCTCCTCATGAGCAATGCCGTACATTGCTTCGCAGGCTGAGCAATATCCAGACAGGCAGGCAAGGTTACAGCCGCAAGTCTTACAATCCTTCTCAACCTCGAATGCTTGGCGGGGGACCTCAACGTCCTCGTCTTGGGGGGCGGGCGGAACTGGGGGGCATTTCTTACAGGGATTGGTTTGGCATTTGTGCCACTGTGCCAAGATGGACTTTGGGTTATCCGAGTCGGCGGCTTTAGCCGCTTGAGCCAAGGTGTAAAACTCCAGCTTGGTGCCCCGCTTGTGCGCCAGATTCCAGTTCCAGAGATTGGTTACGTCGAGGAGAGACCAACCGTGAGCTTTGAACCAGAGGCAAGCTTCAATCTCTGGGTCATGGGTTGGGGTCACAGGGATGGCATACAGGGGTAACAGGGACAGGATTAAGTCAACCCAACCTTCATTCCTCAACTCATCCAAATCGTAGGGAACCGAACCATTGGTGCCGTTGCTTTTCGGCGAAGCCGAACACACGGCTGGAGCGAGCGTAGCGAGCGACCCCTTGCTTGCTTGCTTACTTACTCCAGATGACGGAGTCTTATGAGGGAGTATTGACAGAGTTGCATCCACAGATTGGACACTGGGTGTCTCCGTAGTGGACACTGCTTTTTCGTCGTTTGGACACTGTTCATTCTGTGGACACTGTACAGCGGATGCACACTGCGCTGGGTCAATGGCGTACTCAACGGTATAGTGGCCGTGCCCTGTGTAGTGCCGCTTATCGACTTCCCTGAGGATGCATGCCGCTATCAGCCTGTCAATGTGATTGTAGACCGTCTGGCGTCGGATGCCACAGCGTTTGGCGACCGTGGTGATGCTGGGATGGATGCTGGTGCCATCGTCATTGGCGTATTTCGCCAAGGCAACCAGCACGAATTTGGTCATGCCCGTGGCCGCATTGCCGTCGAGGATAGCGTCAATGAGTTTGTAGCTCATAGAAGCTCCTCATCCACGTCGGCATCCTCAAGCTGTGCGGCCAGTAGGATGTTCTGGTGGATGTTGCGGGCGGTTGCCGAAACGTAACGGACAAGTTCGTCCGTGTCGGTGATGGGCTGACCTTTGTCCTTCTGCCGACCGAGCCAACGAGCGGAGCAGCGGATCGCTTCCTTAAGAGCGTCAAGGTTATAAAGACGCAGCCAGATAAAGAATTGGTAAGGTGCTGGAACCCAAGAGATGTGTTCCGTCCAGTAGGTCTTGAGAACGTGGTAGATTTCCCGTTGTTCGGGAGTAATTGTTATGCTCATGGTTGTTATGAGGCCGAAGCCTGTACGACTCCTCTAACACTCATTTTCAAAGTCAAACAATTTGCGTGCGGGTGATTCAACAAGGGCAGAGGCAGAGAGGGAGAAACCCTTGGCCTGCCCACCAGCCCACGGACATCCCGCAGCACCACGCCCCGCAACGCAATCCCGGTACAGTTTCATGCCGAGGGTAGCGGCCCTGACCATGTGCCATCATAGGAATGTCGTACTCTGGCGGCACGATGCCAATCTCGTAGGTCATCGTCTTGCCGACATACTGCGGGCAGGAGTGGACAATTGTTGGCGTGAGTTGCTCCATGATGAGTTTTCTTAGCTCCTGATCGGACATATCGTCTACGTCCCGAAGAGGGAAGGTTTCGCCAACCTCACACCTGCCACTGGCGTCTGGGTTGATGCCAACACGAACTACTCCCTGCTTGCGGTAAATCTCCACGCCTGCATCCTCGCGGCGGCGGTCGGGTCATTCTTGTTGCCGTACAGGTCGGCGTATTGGCGTGGGCGGGGCATTAGATTTCCTTCCCAAAACGTAACGCAAAGATCGCAGGCGGCGTTACGTTTGCCTTTGCTTTCGCCTTCGCCGCTAGGCACCGCTTGCATGTCGGCTCTTCGCCTTCCGCCGCCATATGACGGGGATAATATTTGCCGCACCAAGCATGGGGGTCGGCAATACCGTCACGACCGAGCTTATCTGGTTTGCGTTGGTGCGTGACAGGTTGGGGTCCAGCGAGCCGCTTCCAGACAGCGGCGTAGTCCGCACCATGCTTGGCACAGGCGTCCCGTAGGTTAAGACCGCCTTCGTTAAAAGCGGCGATTGCGGCGTCTTCCGCACTCACGACCTGCGGTGTTACGATTCCCGCCTTGCGTGCACGGTAAGCGGCTTGCCTCTCGGCGTTGCTTGCGTATTGGCGGATTCTTGGCATAGGTCACTCTTTCTCTCGCAACTACATCGGACTCAAATCTCTACACTTTTTGTAGTGTCTTTCGCGTAGATGCGTGGGTTACCCATTGTTTCCCTCAAAACCAATTCTCAGGTAGAATCTCGTCGGCATATTCAATGTCGTATTCCACCGCCCCGCCCTCAACTTCACGCCATTCTTTTTGTAATGGCTCAAAGTTTTGAGCGTCATCCAACGCTTGTCGGCGGGCGTCTTCCTCGGTATCGGCGTAGTTGCCTATCTTGACCCCCTCCGTGACCATGCGGGAACGGATGACTTTTACTACAAAGTATTTTTGACCCAAAAGGGGACGAAGTTTTTCAAGCTCATCAACAAGGAACTCTTGTGGGGGGTCGCCCTCATCAGCCCAAACTCCAAATCTACGGAACAAAAACACCTTGCCCTCGTCCTTCGTGCCTTCATAAATGACGGGAAAGAAATCCCCGTCCCGCCTCGTGCCCGTTTCATACCTATTTCCAATCACCAACTCATCTGGCTTCATACTTCCTCCTTGGGATATGCGTTGGTGTCGGCGAAGGGACGCACCTTCTTAAGTGCTCCCCTGTAGAAGACCCATTGGTCTTCTACGTATCCCGCCGCATCCTTATCGGCTTCACGGAACAAAAATGACTGGAGGTGGCTGCCTTCGTCCTCCGTGCCTTCGTAGACGACGGGAAAGTAACCGTCCCAACCGTGTTTCGTGCTCTTCCTCATCAACTTCGCTTCGTATTTTTGCCCGACCACTAATTCGCTTGGCTTCATAGTTTGTTTCCTCCTTTGTATTTTGAAAGCTGCCTATAATGCCCGCCGAATTCCGAATTTGGACAGAAAAGGACGGGTGGTTACTTCTTTTCTTTCGTAACATGGTTGATTAGTTACTTCGGAACCTTCGAGTTGTCAGGTCTGGCGACTCTGCCGTTACCGCTGGTTGACGAGCCCACTGAGGGAGCCCGTTAAGCAGCACGTCCATTCGGACGTGGATGCTGAGGACTAACAATTATATTCTACCAGAGAAAGCGGAGTTTTGGATAGGAATCCCGATAATTTTTTCTGGCACCAATGGCTTGTTACTGAGGTAACTGCTGGCGTCAAGACGTATAACCAGTCATACCGTACTAAGTAATGATCCCGACGCCAAATGGCTTGCCTTAGTCCGCAGGTCATCACGCCTCATCGGTCTGAGGCTCCACGGTCAGCCCAACCTTTTTCGGAAAAATACCCGAAATTAGCAGGGAAGTTCTTTCGGACTTGGGTATTAGCATTGTGGGAGCGTAGCTCAGCCTGCTCCCACGCTTTCCTGCTTCGGCTTTCTCGAACGAAACGTTGCGAGAGTTAGCGAACATGACTGGCATCACAAAAGCGACCTCAGTCTCGAAGGGCAGATCGTTTGGATCGTTGCAATCTCATTTCGGGTTCCGTAACACCCCCCAGCGGGGGCGTACTCGCCGCCTCAATACTTATGGCGGTGAGCGGAGAGGCCTGCCCGCAAGGACCCCCGATACTGATTCCACTCGGTAGATTGCAGTGGGTTTTGCAGAATGTGCCCCCCAATCGCATCGTTGGCGCCGGTGCTCCACCGCCCGAGGAAGTAATCGAGTCAGCGACCAAAGCATCAGCCAAATGTTCGTCAACGCCCGATGAAGATCGTGGTATTGTTTCGACCGAGGCAAGTCTCGGCAGGCCATCGAAGGGAGACTTCGAATCGATGGCCCGCCGGAGGTTTCAAGACCCGAGACCTAGGCGTCGCGGCAAGTGGTGGGAAATTCAAGTCCGCCGCGATAAGTTCGTCGGAGGTCAGCTACGAAGAAGGAAAACACGCGTGCGGATCGCGCCGGCAACCGTGCCGGAACGGGAGGCGCGCAAGATTGCGGCCGAGTATCTCCGTCCTCAGAACCAAGGACTGGAGCTAATCGGATCCGCTGCCAACTTCAGCGAATACGTCGAAAATACGTATAAATCACTGCTCATGCCGCTGATGGCCAAAACGACTCAGGAACGCACTCGAGGCGTCATCGCTAATTATCTGGTGCCAGAGTTCGGGAAGCTTTCTCTTCGTGACCTGACACCGCTCACACTGCAGCGGTATTTCTCCGGGCTGGCGGCTTCGCCCCTAGCACATGAATCGAAAGACAAAATAAAGGATGTGCTCTCGAGCATTCTCGGCTCAGCGGTGCAGTATGGACTGCTGGTCAAGAACCCGGTCGAGGGAATTCGTCTCCCCGCCGACAAACGCGGAAAACGAAAGACCAAGCCGCACGTTACCCCAGAGCAGTTCAAACAATTGGTTGAGCTGATTCCTGAGCCTTACGCCACCATGGTTTTCGTGGCCGTGTGGACAGGACTCCGCGTCAGCGAATTGATCGGTCTGCGCTGGGAAGACGTAGGCTCCGACTCATTGACCATCGATGAGCGGTACTGCCGCGGCGACTGGGATGCTCCCAAAAGCGAGGCGAGCAATGCCACGATCGGCGTTGAGCGCTGCGTTATCGAGCGGATCAGCCGACTGAAGCAACTGACCGTTGATGTCAAAGCGGGGCGCGCCGTCAGGCACTACAAAGTCGTGAAGTCCGATCGACCTGAGGATCTCGTGTTCCAGTCGGTCATGACCGGCGCCGCCATGCGTGACAACAATATCTTGTCGCGGCACATCAAGCCGGCCGCGCGCAAACTCGGCCTGCCCTGGATCAACTGGCGTTGCTTGCGAACCTCGCATGCCACCTGGATGGTCGAAGCAGGCGCCAACCCAAAAGACGTGCAAGGCCAGATGCGGCACTCTCGGATCTCGACCACAATGGACATCTATGCGCAGTTCGTGCCGGAGTCACAGCGGCGCGCACTCGCTAAAATGTCGGCGATGGTCGAGTCCCGCACGTCAAAGCCGGTCGCGGCGAATACGGGCAGTATTGCTATGCCGCCGCAATCGCGGATGGTGAATTAGCTGGTTGAAGAGAATTGTGGAGCCAAAAGGTGCCAATTGGAGCCAAAAACGGGCGGGACGATGGAGCTAAGTCATTGAAAAGATGGTGGCCAGGGACGGAGTTGAACCGCCGACGCCAGCCTTTTCAGGGCTGCGCTCTACCACCTGAGCTACCTGGCCACGTTTCGAAACCCGCTCGCTGCGG
>Ga0181530_10007168_pt1 | contig 10737 bp, 11 predicted proteins | sample PEATcosm2014_Bin_42_FD_119769 | JGI IMG/M metagenome (GOLD analysis project Ga0181530, IMG submission 119769) | Peatland microbial communities from MTU Mesocosm Facility, Houghton, MI, USA - PEATcosm2014_Bin10_60_metaG | ecosystem: Environmental > Terrestrial > Soil > Wetlands > Peat | place... | reverse complement strand
GACGCGGTCGAAAACGCCTTGGTCTGCCGCCTCCGCCAACTGGAATCCTCACCCGCCCAAATCCAATCCCTCACCGGCTTTGACTGGATTGTTAATGTTAGATTGAACGCAATATAGTATAAGTCCAACAAAATAACTGTTGACTTACTTTTTTTATTTTGTAGGATTTATGCATGAAAGTAGCAACAAAGCCAGATACGGTTTGCTTTTCCATCAAAGGCCAGGTCGTCATTCCCCGGCGGTTGCGCCGGGAATTTGAGATCGAGGAGGGTACGCGGGCTTACGTCGAGTCCACGCCGGAGGGAATTCTCATCAAGCCGGTCACCGCCCGGTTCATCCGCAGTCTGCGTGGATCGCTCAAGGGCACCAAGGCGATGGACACGTTCATGGCGGAACGGCGGCGGGAAAGGGATTTGTAAAATGGCCACCAAAGTTCTGGACAGTTGGGCGCTCATGGCCCTGTTCAACGAGGAACCCGCCGCCGACGCGGTGGAAAAACTTTTGGCGCAGGCCGCCACTGAAAAACACAAGCTGCTGATGAGCGTGGTGAACTGGGGCGAAATTTACTATTCCGTGATGCGCGGGGCTTCGCCGGAAATGGCGGAACAAAAAGCGCGGGAGCTTGCGGCCATCCCCGTTGAGATTGTAGATGCCGACCTGGCCCAAGCCCGCCAGGCTGCCATTTTCAAGGCCACCAAAAAAATGGCCTATGCCGACTGTTTTGGCGCGGCGCTCGCTAAGATCAAGAATGCCGAATTCGTGACCGGCGACCCGGAGCTTAAGGAAGTGGAAAAGGAAATCAAAATCAACTGGCTGAAATAACCACGCGGGAAAGCAATGAATAACAATCAGAAGAAGGAACTTTGTCTCGCTCTCATGCGAGCGGATAGCGAAGCAGAAATCGTCCGCATCCTAACTGAAGCTAGCTATTGGAGTGACAAGCGTGTTTGGCGGCTCTATGGCGACATGGAGAATAATTTCAGCACCATCGGCAACCAACAGAACCGGCCAGACGCCGCGCTCGTTGAAAAGTTGATCAACTCGGTGGACGCCCGCCTCATGCACGAGTGCTTGTCTCGTGGCCTCAACCCGGAATCGCCCGCTGCACCTCAATCAATCCGCGATGCGGTTGCTAGATTTTTCGAGGAGGGACGCAGGGCAGGAAGCATCTATGGCGGTCAAATTAGAGCTTGGGACAATGAAATGCGTCGAGAAGTCGCGAAAGGCATCACGCTCGCCGCAACCGGAGCGAAACCGCAGGACGGTGATCCGTGCCTGACAATCGCTGACCAGGGTGAGGGACAAACCCCACGTAAGTTTCTCGATACGTTTCTCTCGCTGGATAAATCCAACAAGCTTCGCATTCCATTCGTTCAGGGAAAATTTAACATGGGCGGCACTGGCGTTCTGGAATTCTGCGGAAAGCAGAACCTCCAATTGATTCTCAGCCGCCGCAGTCCGCACATCCTGAACAGGAATTTTGATCACCCGCCGATGAAGAATGGGGATTCACTATCGTTAGGCGGGAGAATCCGATGGGGAATGAGAAAAGTTCGTGTTACACTTTCCTTGCACCGGTTGGTTCGGACGAAGTCCAACGAAAGGGACATGTTTTGACTTTTGCTTCCAACACGATGCCAATCTTCCCCGACCTTTCCGAACCTTACGCACGCGAAGCCGAATGGGGCACGCTTATTAAGCTCTACGAGTATTCACTACCGGGGCATCGTTCACATATTCTTCTTCCCACAGGTTTGCTCTCTCGTGAGGCTGTGTGAAAACTCATTTTTCGACCATCCCATCCATCGGCTCGTTTCATCAAAATTCGTCATGTCGAAAATTTGATCGTTACCGAATTTCATGTCAGCACTTTTCACACAGCCTCTCGTTTGGAGTTGCTGCTTCCAGAACTCGCGCTCCCGATTCGGTTGCACGAATGCCGCGCGGGATACAAAGGGCACAAGGGCAGCATGGACACAACTTTGACCGGCCTCGGCGTTCGTCTCGACGAAGGCGGCAAGGCAGAAAATCTTGAACCTGACTTTCCCTCGTCCGGCCCGCTCACTTGTGCGGGTGAGCCGATGACAGCGACGATTTATGCATTCAAAAAAGACAAGGCGAAAACCTATCGCAGAAACGAGGGAATTATTTTCACGGTCAACGGCCAAACGCACGGCTATCTGACGACGGATTTCTTCAACCGCAACAAAGTTCGCATGTCGTATCTGTCCGATTCAATTCTCGTAATTGTGGATTGCACGAACATCAGCGGACGCGGACGCGAGTTGTTGTTCATGAACAGCCGGGACCGCCTGCGTGGCGGCGAGCTTTGTCGGGAGTTGGAACAGGAACTTGAAGATTTACTGAAAAACCATTCAGGACTTCGTGCCTTGCATGAACGTCGCCGCCGGGAAGAAATTGAGTCGCGTATTCAGGATTCAAAGCCACTGGAACAAATTCTGGAAACATTGCTGAAACAATCCCCGACGCTTGCGAATTTATTTTTATTTGGAAAACACCTTTCAAATCCATTCAAGCAAATTAACACCACCGCAGAAGACAAACCGTTTGAAGGAAAAACCTATCCGACATTTTTCAAATTCAAGGGAAAAGATTACGGCCAGGTTTTGAATCGTGAGTCGCACCTTAACATGCGATGTCGAATTTCATTTGAGACGGACGCAGTGAACGACTATTTCAAGCGCGGCATTGACCCTGGTGTCTTTTCGCTATTTGTTTTGGACGAAAACGAACGCAAAGAAATAAAAGACATTTCTGGCTTTGCGAGCAATTTGAATCTTCAGAACGGCATTGCAAGTTTGAGCATGAAATTTCCAGAGACCTGCAAGGTTGGCGACAAGTTTCATCTCATTTTCCCTTTTCCAACGCAGCGAGCCATTCGGCAATCTCCCGTTTGTCGTGAACTGAAATCGGCGTCGTCTTGGTTCGCGTCAGAAATGCGGCAAGCGAACTTACGTCCATTCCTGTAGCACGGCGACCAAGCGAAAGCGCCTCCACCAGCGTCGTGCCCCCACCACAAAACGGATCGAGAACAAAATCCCCCGGCTCTGTAAAAGTCTTGATGGCTTCGCGTGCAAAAACCGGTGAGAATCGGGCAGGATAGCGGTAAAAGTCATGCGGTGCGCCCGTAACTTTGTCGCGATTGGACACAGCAGCAACCAGAGATTCAGGTACAACCACGCGCTGTCTCGTTATCATTGCTACGTTGCGATTTTCTGCCTGGCCCCGCACAGCGACGCCAGGTTACCGATGTGCCATGTCAAGCGCAAGCCTGGGTTACTAACAATTGTTCAGCCCTGAATTCCAAGCCGATTTACTGCGCAAAAAACTTCTGAATTTCCTTCACCACTTCCACCAACCGGTCCACTTCAGCTTTCGTGTTGTAGAAATAAAAGCTGGCGCGGGCGGTGGATTCCACGCCCAGCCGGTGCATGAGCGGTTGCGTGCAGTGATGCCCGCCGCGCAAGGCCACGCCCGCCTGGTCGGCCAGCGTCACCACATCGTGCGCGTGAACGTCTTTGAGCAGAAAGCTCACCAGGCCGGCGCGGTTTTGTAGTGGCACAGGCGTCCCGCCTGTCAGTTGCAAATTTGAATCGAACGGGCGGGACGCCCGTGCCACTTTCGGGCCGAACAACCGGACGTTTTTCAACGCGGCCAGCTTTTCGTAGGCGTAGGTCGCCAATTCCTGGTCGTGCTTCCAGATGTTTTCGCGGCCGATGGCGTCGAGGTAATCCATCGCCGCATGCAAACCGATGGGACCGGAGATGTCCGGCGTGCCGGCTTCGAACCGATGCGGCGCTTTCTTGAATTCGGTCTTTTGATATTCCACCGACAAAATCATTTCACCGCCGCCCTGATACGGCGGCATGGCGTCGAGCAATTCCTGGCGGCCCCACAGCACGCCGATGCCGGTCGGCCCGCAGATTTTGTGGCCGGAGAATGCGAGGAAATCGCAGCCGATGGCCTGCACGTCCACGGGCATGTGCCCGGCGCTTTGCGCGGCGTCCACGAGCGTGGTGATGCCGAGCTTGCGCGCGAGAGCGCAAAGGTCGGCAACCGGATTGACCGTGCCCATCGAGTTCGAGATATGGACCATCGCGAACAGCTTGACCTGCTTCGTCAGCAGTGAATCGAGTTTGCTCAGGTCGAGCAGCCCTTCATCGCCGGTGACGGGCACGTAGGCGAGCTTCGCGCTCGTGCGTTGGGCGAGCAATTGCCACGGCACCAGATTGCTGTGATGCTCCATTTCCGTAAGCAAAATTACGTCGCCGGATTTCAGGTTTTTCCCGCCCCAGGAACTGGCAACCAGGTTGATGCCCTCGGTTGTGCCGCGCGTGAAAATGATTTCTTCGGCGCTGCGGGCGTTGATGAATTTGGCGGCGCGCGTCCGGGCCGCTTCGTAGCCCGCCGTGGCGCGATTGCTCAACTCGTGGATGCCGCGATGGACGTTGGCGTTGTCGTGTTCGTAGTAATGAACCAGCGCGTCAATCACCGCGCGCGGCTTCTGCGACGTGGCGGCGTTGTCGAAATAAATCAGCGGCTTGCCGTGGACCTGCTGGTCGAGGATGGGGAAATCGGCGCGCAGGGCGGGCCAGTTTGGAGGTTGGGAAATCATTGCGATGCGCGCCTGAAATCCGAATGCCGAATGCCGAATGCCGAAAGAATTCCGAAGCCCGAAGCCCGAAAGTGTGCGGGCCGGAGGACCGTTCGGATTTCGACATTCGGGCTTCTTTCGGATTTCGACATTCGGATTTCGGATTTGTGTTTTAACTTGCGTCGTCGGCTACATGAGGCCCAACTGCAGTTTCGCCGCCTCGGTCATCATACCCTGGTTCCACGGCGGATCCCAGACCAGCTCGACGTTCGCCTCGTCAATCGGTTCGAGGCTGAGCAGTTTGTTTTGCACGTCTTGCGCCAGCGCCGGCCCCATGCCGCAGCCGGGCGCGGTCAGCGTCATTTTCACGTCGGCCTTGAAACTGTTTTCGCCCACGGACGTGAGGTGGCAGTCGTAAATCAGGCCGAGGTCCACGATGTTGACGGGGATTTCCGGGTCGTAACACGTCTTGAGCGACTCCCAAACCTGTTTCTCCAACTGCTCCTGCGTGACCGGGCCGGAAACGGCCGTGGCCGGCGCGGATTTGATTTCCAGTCCAAGCGCGTCGGCGTCCTTGCCGTCAATGCGGAACATGTTGCCGTTAACGATGACGGTGAAGGCGCCGCCGAGCGATTGCGTGACGTAAGCCTGCCCGCCTTTTTGCAGCGTGACCTTCGTGCCGACGGGTACGACCGAAGCTTCCACGTCGCGGGTCAAAATTTTTGGCTCGTTTGGATTCATAAAACACCTCTCAAATCAATCACTGCCAGTATCTTCGCCGCAATGGCGGCTGAAATCAACGCCGTTTCACGTTTGCGGATTCCAAGATGCCGACAAAACCTTTCCTCAATGAGGGCAGTTTCACACGTGAGCGCTATAAATGGCGAAAACGAGGTGAAGAACATGAATAATGGCGAGCACAAACAGGGCGCCAAATGTCATCCGGATTAACCGTTTAATTTTTTCATTTCTTTCGCAGAGCATGATTCCCAAGCTGAGAAATATCATGTACGCCGGCACAGCGCTGAGGAAATAGGATGGTTTCATTGAATTATAGCACGGCAATCTCAAGGTCAGCGCAACGATTCCTGCCGCATTGAACAATGCCAGCACAGGAAACATGCTCAAACCAATTCTTTGGGTTGGGGTGGCCTGAACCCAATCACCCCCCTGGATGGGATATTTGACACAATGATAAAAGCCAATCAGCATGAGCAACAAGGGGAAAAGCCCCAGGGTGATCAGGCCGGCCGCCTCCAGATTCGTGAGATCGGGCAGGGTGGTGTTTTCTCCAGGAAAAGCTTCTTCTCCCCGGTACCATCCGTAGTAATGCCTCCACCAGTTGCCGTTTGAATCCTCGAAACACAGGAAATACGGTTCGGTATCGAACCACATCCCGCTATAAATCAGCGTCCAAAAGGAATGCAGCTTCCCGGGAACCAGCATGGGGGTTTGGATGTCTTCCCATGGTTTGAACGTGAAAAAACTGATGCCTCCGTCATCACGGGGACGATGAACACTCGGATCATACATCGTGAGGTTCCAAGGCAACGGGCTTTGGTAGTGTTTTTCGTTGGCCAGCATATAGGTTGTCAGGATTGACATCGGCAACACAACGATGCTGATAGCCGATATCAAAATCTTCTTTCGTGGAAGTTCCAGCCATTTGAAGCAGGCCAGGAGAAACGGGGTCAATGCCATCGGCATGACCGCGAAAGCCGTGTACTTGGTGAACAGGGTGATCGAGAGGACCACGCTCAGCACGCCCAGAATCCATGGGGAAAGCCCTCGTTCCCAGGCAACGATGACCAGGTAGATCGAGAGCGCCACCAACAGATACGACAGGGTGTCATTTGAATGCATGGCGGACATGTAGATGTGTCGGGGCAGAAAACACACGGTTCCAAAAGCCAGCAGCCGGGAAAAGTCGGAGAGGGGGAATTTTTTAAGAATCAAGTAACAGATGGCGACAGTCAGTATTCCATAGAAACAGCAGACAAACTGCAATAGTTTTATCATCTGTGGTCCAGAGGCTCCCACCGTAAGTGCCCATTTCCCAATCATCGCCGATATCCAATAAAAAACCGGCGGTTGATAGCATTGAAAACAGGCATTCTTTGCGGGAATAATGCCCGATTTGATTATCATAAGAATGGGCGTGAAATGATCATCGAAGGAATTTGCCGGAGGATTTGCCCAACAAAGCAACACCCTCACCACCGCCGCCAGGCTGAAAAAAATGATGAATAATGGCTCGTAGAATTTACGAGAAAGCTCATCAGGCTTTTTGTTCCCCTCATCCGATGACGCCAGTTTGTCCGGCTCCGAAATGGCGTTGGCTGAATGTCGCTCGTTCATGCCGGGGCTCTAAGTTTCTTCTGACTCGGTCGTCACCGGCTTCTGATCGCCTTTGAGGGCCGCCATGACGGCGTGCCACGACAAAATCGCGCATTTCACGCGCGCGGGAAATTTATGAACGCCGGCGAACACCGCCAGCTTGCCGACGTCGCCCTGGACGTTGCCGGTGGTGACCATTTCGTGGACCTGCCCGAACATTTTTTCCACGTCCGCCTTCGTTTTGCCCTTGGCAAATTCCGTAAGCAGCGAGGCCGACGCCTTGGAAATGCAGCAGCCGGAGCCGACGAAGCTGATGTCCTTGATGGTGTCGCCGTCCAGCGTGAGGAACAGCGTCAACTGATCGCCACAGAGCGGATTGTGTCCCTGCGCCGAGCAGGTGGCCGCGGGCAATTCGTGGAAATTCCGCGGTTTCTTGCAGTGATCAAGAATGACCTGCTGGTAAAGATCGTTTAAGTCTTCGAACATGGGCCAACTCCGTTGGAATGACGAATGACTAAACCATAATAACGAAAGAAGCCCGAAGCTCGAATAAGCAGACAAATTGACGTCCCGCATGGCAGGATCATTGAGTCATTTGGAAATTCTTTAGTCATTCGTCATTAAGATTTGGTCATTATGCTTTTGCAAGGTGGTGGTTCGCTTCCAGGCGGTCCCACACCAGTTTGTCCAGTTTCTCGCGCACGGAATCGTGCTTCACGCGCGCAATGATTTCGCCGGCGAAGGCGTGAATGAGCATCCGCCGCGCTTTGTCCGCTCCGATGCCGCGCGAACGCAGGTAAAAAATGGATTCGTCGTTCAATTGCCCGATGGTCGCGCCGTGCGTGCATTTCACGTCGTCGGCGTAAATCTCCAGTTGCGGCTTGGTGTCCGCCGTCGCGTTGTCGGAGAGCAAAAGATTTTTGTTGGTCTGCTTGGCGTCGGTTTTCTGCGCAATCTCCCGGACCAGGATCCGCCCGTGAAAAACGCCCTTGGATTTGTCATCGAGGATGCCATTGAAATATTCGTGGCTGGCGCAATGCGGCTGGGCGTGTTCGACAACCATGTGATGGTCGGCGAGCTGTTCGCCGCGCGTCAGGTAAAGGCCGTTGAGAATACATTCCAGCCCCTCGCCCGCGAGCTTGGTGCGGATGCTGGTGCGCGACAGCTTTGCGCCGAGCGCAAAGGAATGGACGCTCACGTTGCTCGCGCGGCCAAGCTGTGCGGCAATCGTCGCCAGATGAAACGCGGCGTCGGCCTCGTCCTGAAATTTCACGTGCTCCAGCGCGGCGTTGTCGCCGGCGGCGATTTCAGTGACGGTGTTGGTGAAGTACGCCGTATTGTCCGCCGAAAGGTAACTTTCAATGATCGTTGCCCGGCTGTCCGCCCCGGCAACGATCAGGTTGCGCGGCTGGATGGTCTCGCCGTCTTGTTTGGCGGTGGAAATAAAAATGAACTGGATGGGTTCGGCCACCGAAACTCCGGCGGGCACTTGAACGAACCCGCCATCGGTGAAGAACGCCTGGTTCAACGCCGCAAAGGCATTGTCGTTCGTCAGAGCGTAAAGACTGAACTGCCGTTTGAGAAATTCGGAATCCGCCACCAGCGCCGCCGTCAGGTTTGACACCCTCACCCCAGCCGGCAATCCATGCACGGACGAAAGCGCCATCGAGTATTGGCCATTGACGAAAACGAGCCGCGCGCCGGGCAGCCGGGCGAACAGGTAATTTTCCAGGGCGGCTTTGGCGGCGGCATCGTTCGCCGATTCAGCGACGGGTTGGAGCGGTAGCCGGGCCAGCGGGGCCACGCTGGTGAAACGCCAGTCTTCGTCCTGCAAGGTTGGAAAACCGAGTTCGGCAAAGCGCGCAATGCCCGCCCGGCGCAGCGGCAGCAGCCACGCCGGCTGCAGCGCCGATTCAAAGCGGCTGAAATTTTCGAGAAACGGCCCGATGTCCGGGGTTTGCGGCTTTGGTGTCATGATTTAATTGTCCAATCTTATAAATTAGAGCTTCAATTTCCCATGCCCGGCATCGCGGCGCAAGTCTGGAGCGCGGGTTCTGCAAGCGCCGGATGCATCGGATACTGCCCCCGGAGCGCGGCTGTGTCGCAGACCCGCCGCAGCAGCTATGCAAAACGAGCCTGCGGGAATACGCCTGATGCCACAAAACTTTTCGATGTGCTGCGGCTGGTGCTTTGCACACAGCCGCGCTCCCAGGCAAGACAGATTGAAGCCGGAACTGCAAACGCTGGCGTACCAGCATCCGTGTGCTAACATGTCGTCGTGCTGACGCAAGATGACATCAAAAACGCGCTGAAAACCGTCAAGTATCCCGGCTATTCGCGCGATATTGTTTCCTTTGGGCTTATCAAGGAGATTTCCGCGCCACAAGGCGGGGTCAGCGTCGTGATGCAATTGACCACATCGAATCCCGAAGCCGCGCGCCAGATCAAGGAAGATAGCGAGCGGGTTTTGAAGGCGCTGCCCGGGGTGAAACTCGTCAACGTCGAAGTCAAACTACCCGCCGCCGGACAAGCCGCGGCAACAGGTGCGCTGGCGAACCAGAATCGGATTCCGGGCGTGAAGCGCGTCATCGCCATCGCCAGCGGTAAGGGCGGCGTCGGCAAATCCACCTGTTCGGTGAATCTGGCCTGTGCGCTGAAACAGCTCGGGGCGCGGGTCGGTCTGCTGGATTGCGACATTTATGGGCCAAGCATTCCGCTGATGATGGGCGTTCACGAGCGTCCGACGGTCAGCGATGACGAGCGGCTCGTGCCGCCGTCCAATCACGGGGTGAAGGTGATGAGCATCGGGCTGTTGCTTGACGGCGACCAGCCGGTGATCTGGCGCGGGCCGATGATTGCGAAAACAATCCAGCAATTCCTGTTCGCCGTGGAATGGGGCGAGACGGATATCCTGCTCGTGGACCTGCCGCCGGGCACGGGCGACGCGCAACTCTCGCTCTGCCAGACCGTGCCGCTGGACGGCGGCGTCATCGTGACCACGCCGCAGGAAGCGTCGCTGGGCGTTGTGCGCAAGGGCATCGGGATGTTCCAGAAAGTCAACGTGCCGATTCTCGGCCTGATCGAAAACATGAGCTATTTCACCACACCCAACGGCGAGCGCGTGGAAATTTTCGGCCATGGCGGCGGCCAGGCCGAGGCCGCGCGGCAGGACATTCCGTTCCTGGGCGAAGTGCCGATTTTCACTGAAATCCGCGAAGGCGGCGACTGCGGCGTGCCGGTGGTGGTGTCCGCGCCGGGAAAACCGGCGGGGCGGGCGTTCATTCAAATTGCCGAAGCGTTACGGAAGCTGCTGGCATAAGCTTTAACTTCTTGATTTTTTCTCCCGGCTGACGCCATGGGCTGCTGTCTGACGCGCCTCCCCACCGATCTGTAGATCGGTAGCGTTGGGCATCTTGCCGCCCGGGCCACAAAACCGAATCCACGTCTGACTTCGCTTCCGCATCAAATCACCCGGCTGGAAGCCGGGCGATACGGCAGCCAGGGATGGCTGCCGCTACGGGGGCAGTGCCCCCGAATGCGCCCGCGGCGTTTTTCATGGTTCAGATTTTTATTGCCAGTTTTGCCGCGGGGATTTAAATTTAAGGCACGAATTTTCTATTTCATCTATGTCGGACGCTATGAAAGACGCATCGCCGGCGAACGATTTGTTAAAAAACTCCTCGCTTTACCGCGAGTTTCAGGCCGAGCGCGAGGAAATTCTCAGGCACAAGTGGATTGAGTCGGAGAAGGCCGGGCATGACATCGGCTTCGAGCGGGCGTTGACG
>Ga0181530_10007162_pt1 | contig 10741 bp, 12 predicted proteins | sample PEATcosm2014_Bin_42_FD_119769 | JGI IMG/M metagenome (GOLD analysis project Ga0181530, IMG submission 119769) | Peatland microbial communities from MTU Mesocosm Facility, Houghton, MI, USA - PEATcosm2014_Bin10_60_metaG | ecosystem: Environmental > Terrestrial > Soil > Wetlands > Peat | place... | reverse complement strand
CGGCAAAAAGACTGTAGCAGGGAGCAGGAAGCAGAGAGGGTGAAAGGGGAAGGTTGCAGGTCGTTGGGTTAACTAGAAACTTAAAACTTAAAACTCTTTGCGGCTTACTGGTCATGGGTTGACGGGTTTTGACTCGTGACCCGTAACTCGCAACCCCGAAGGCATACTCACAACCCCCCGAAGGGGCAGACCCGTAGCTCGAAACCCCGATCTCCCCCTCGCTAAAGGGTCCTCCGTCCTCCGTCCTCGTCACCCCGGAAGTTTCCAGTCCGGGGCCTCAGTCCTCTGATAGAGAGCTGGACGGTAATATTTCAAAAATAGCAGAACATATGTAAAAAAATCGCAAATTTAACCTATTGGCAAGTTACACTGAGTCCCATGTAGAAAAATAGAATTGTGGTATAATAAAAACTTCAGCTGCGTTTCAGCAACTGGCGCACGGCAATGCCCCCTGAGCGGAGCACAGGGAAATAGTGTCACGCAAGCAGTGCCCTCGACCTTGGGAGCAATTGTTGGATGTTGTTATGGCCAAAAAACCGTCCAATGAAGAACTGAAACAAAGGTTGGCAGATCTGCAAAGTGAAATTCTTGCAAAAAGACACGTAGAGACGGATCTGGAAAACCAGCTGAGGAAGTTCCGGGCATTGTATGACCTGGCTTTAGCCATGAAGAGTGATCGGAGCCTCGATGAATATCTACAGCTCATTGTTAATAAATGCAGAGAAATATTACGTTCTGAAATATCCTATATTGCGCTGCATGATGAGGTCCGGGATGATTTTTACAAGCATACTTTATCCGGGATCCAGACGGAAGCCTTCAGAAACCTGCGCCTCCCTTCTGGCAGGGGCTTGGGTGGGCTGGTCTCAAGAATGCGGCAAGGTTATATCGTTCATGACTATTTAACAGAGCAGAGCTTCGACCGAAAAGATGACCAAATCATCTCGGGTGAGGGAATAAGCTCGGGAATGGCGGTGCCGATCCAGATGGGCACAAAAGATCTGGGCGTGCTTTACGTCTTTAATCGAACGAAGACCGCTTTTTCACAATCCGACTTGGATACACTATTTCTCATCGCCAATCTTGCAGCTGTCGAGATTAGCCACAAACAAGCCGAGGACTTGCTGCGGGAGAGCGAAGAACGTTTCCGTTTTATGGTGGAAACCACGGGGGATGTAATCTATCACCTTCGCTATGACACGATGACTTACGATTATTTGAGTCCAGGGATCGGCAAGCTTACTGAATACTCCCCTGAAGAGATTAAAACCATTGGATTTTCTCGCTTGGTCACCCGGATTGACTTCCCGGGGCAAGAAGATGTCTCTACCAGAGTGATTGTCGAAGATCGTCTTGCGGGGAAGACCGGCGAGTACAAGGCAGATTATCTGATAACCACAAAGACCGGGACCTCCAAATGGTTGAGAGACCATTCTTTTCCCTGGTATGATGATTCTGGCAAGAATGTAGGGTCAGTCGGGATTCTCAGTGACTTAACCGATTACAAACAGGCCGAAGCGCTCGTGCGGCAGCGTACAGCCGAGCTCGCCGAATCTGAGGAAAAATACCGAACACTTGTCGAGAATGTGCCGTTAGTGGTCTATCGTATAGGGCCAACAAGGGAGGTCTTGTTCGTAAATCATTTTGTTGAAGAACTGATTGGATATAGCCGCGTCGAACTACTTCATACCCCCGGCTTATGGCGTTCGGCAATTTATGATAAGGACCGGGAAAGGGTGGCGGAACTGCGGCAGAAGGCCCTGTTGGAGGGGCGGGAACTGATTGTCGAGTATCGCCTCGTCCATAAAAATAACTCTTTGATCTATGTAGTGGATCATGCCATTCCATTCCGGACACAGGATGGTCGGGTGAGCAGTGTGGACGGTATTATCCTGGACGTGACGGGCAGAGTGAAATTACAGGAGCAGCTCATCCGGAGTGAGGGCATCAAAACGATAAGCGAGGTTTCAGCACGATTGGCTCATGAAATCCGCAATCCACTGGTTTCAGCCGGCGGATTTGCGCGACGATTATTGTCATCCATGGGTCCGAATGACCCGAACAGGGAAAAGGTGGAAATCATCGTGAAGGAAGTGGGACGCCTTGAGGGTATCCTGCGTATGGTTCTCAACTACATTCAGCCGATCGACCTGGAAATGTCGCCAACCGATCCAAATTCCCTCGTGGAGATGGCCTTGCGGGGAATTGAAGCGGATGTCAGGAAAAGAAAGGTGTCAATCCAGACCGAGCTGTCTCCTGGGCTTCCTGCTATCTCGGTAGATCAGCTGCAGATGAAACAGGTTTTAAAGAGCCTGCTGAAGAACGCTTTGAGCCAGATGCCTTCCGGCGCCACGCTGTCCATTGCCACCTCCCTGGAAAATGAGATGTGCCGGCTTGTCATAAGGTATCCTGTCCCGCATTTGTCGCCGGAAGACATGGAACATTTCTTCTATCCTTTTATTACCTCTAATATTGATTACCCGGCCGATTTGCCAATGTCGAAAATAATTATTGATAAGCATGGGGGATCACTTGAAGTCAAACTTGAAAAACCGGGCTGGCTTTTAATTCGGATGTTACTGCCCGCCCGACCTTGGCACGCCTCATTTGCCCAGCAATGAACACAGCTCATGATGTGAAACACAAGCAGGACTTATATCCCCGCCTTGTCACAAGTTGCGGCCAGTCCCGTACCGGGTACCATATCGGCTCCTTCGATGCAAAGGTCAAAAAGCGACAAAGATCATTAAAAACTCTTTGCATCAATGCCAAAGCCATCATTTTCGAGTCTTATCTGAGAACAATATTGTCCGCCCAACCCTTGCGATCTCACAGCTTCCACTCTCCCTTATCAAAGCAACCTGAGTTGAAAACGGCCAACAGCCGACCATGGAAATCCTGAAGATCGGTTTGCGTCTCCCCCGGCCTTCCTGCCATTATTCTCAAACCCTAGGTCACCCTCATCAGGAAAACTTACAACAGCTCTCCTCGCCCTTGACAAATCGGAAGGGCTAAAACGTTAGGATTACCAGATCATTTATCAATATTTAGGAGAGATTTTTTACGCTGAATCCCTCTGCACACATCATATACAGTAGGATCGCTAACGCTTCCCGTCTCCAGCCGGAAGGGCAAATGGATCTTCCCCATCGCTAAACCTCTGGTCACTTAGGTCTGATGGACTGGGTCGTTGGGAGTTGCATGACTCTTCATCAATGGTCATGTATTCCCACATTTCATTCTGATGCAACCATATGGGGTCTGCGTTTCTGCATATGAATTCATCGACATCCATACCATCAATGGCCGGTGGGCGCTTAACGCGCTTCTGCTTTCCATTTATGAAGATGGTCATATACTCCTTTTGCCGGCGTTTTTTCTCGGCTTTTTCGACAGAGGTGAGTTTTCGTTTGCGCTTTTTCACGATTATTCCTGATCGACGGAAGGCTGTTTGGCCGGTATTGACGCGGCGCTCTGCCGGCTGGAGCCTGCAACCGCTTTCACTGCAATATCCTGCACTTTGCCGTAAGCGCTATCCAATTGCTCAGTTAGTTTATCAATCTGCCTTTTCTGCGTGGCGATTAGCTGTTCAAAAGCATCGATCCTTGCTTGAAGAACGTTTTTCTCGCCTTCAAACCCTTTCAGGAGTAGTTGTTCATTCTTAGACGCCTCAGCAGTGAGCTTCATGGTTACTTCCTGGACCGCTTTGTCGACAGCTCTTTCGATCTCCCTCGGAAAGACGTCCACTTTAGCCTGCAAAGCATTCATCACCTTCTCGCGTTCCGCTACCGCCTGTTCCCGCTCCTGGATCTCAATTTCCTTGCCTTTTGTTTGTTTATCAAATTCTTCCCGCTTTTCCTGAAGTTCCTTATCAAGCTTATTGATTTCATCGGTGAGCTTATTGATCTTCTGATCCTTTTCGCGCTCGAACTTATAATCGTATTCCTCCTTTTCACGCCGCCGTCTCTTGTCCTCCTGTTCTTTGTGGTCCTTCATCTCTTCGGCATGTTGTTTCTTCTGATTTTCCAACTCGGCCTTCGTCTGGTTTATCTCCAGTTCAAGCAGTTCTTTGCGCCGTGCCATTTCGTTATCGAACACAACTCTCTGCTGTTTTTGCGCTTCTAGAAGAGCGGCCAGCGTGAAAGCGGATTTTTCTATTTCAAAAAGTTCCTGTAGTTCGGCCTCCTTTATCTCGATCGCTCTTTTGAGCTTATTGTATCGTTCGGTTTCTCCCTCGAGTTTGACGGCAATATCAGTCAAAGCCTTACTGGTTTCGTTCTTCAGCTCGTTTACCGTTTTGATCACCTTGTCTGTCGTGAGCGTGTCAGTCGTTTGCAAAATCTCTTGCTTTTCTCGTTCAGCCTTTGTTTTCTCCGGCTTGAGCTCCGTTTGTGCACGGGTTTCAAGGACTTTGAGAAGATTGTTGTATGCGTCAAGTAGTTCTTTCTTGGTACTGGACGAGGTGATGTCGGCTTTAGTGTTCATGTTAGCCTCCATGATTCTGGCTGCAGAGGATCTCAGCAGAGTGTTGAAAAACTACAAAACATATCATTGCTCTCCGGTTAACTTCCGATCTTAGCCTGTAACATACGGGTTACACTGTAATAAAACGATATTATTCTTTTCTGAATGTTTTTGCCCTCTCTCCGAATGAAATTCAGGAAACATTTTGAAGATTGGCTGCACACAAACTATTCTCCTTTACATCTCTTGCCCCGGTCAGGCAAGTTTAATCCTCGACAGAGACTCTTTTCGACCTCTCACCTTTCTAAAGGCTATGTTGCTTCTTCTCCTCCAGGCGGCGGAGCTTTGCCTCTCGGCTCACTCGTGTCCTCTTTCTTGTCAGGGCCTGTTTTACCGCATTGCGCAGAAGTTCGATAAAACGCTCGACAGCCAGTTCTAGATTGGCTGCCTGGCTGCGGGTCTTTTGCGATATGACGCGAAGAACGCCATCCTTGCTGATGCGGTTTTCAAGGCGGCGCGAAATAAGTTCTTTCTGCTCCGGGGAGAGGCTGGGGGAGTTTACCACGTCGAACCACAAGGTGATCCGAGAGCTCACCTTGTTAACGTTATAGACTATTTAGCAGGGGAGACGGATTACAGGCACGATGGGTACGGGTGCGCTGAATGCAAAAGTGATTGGCGCCCGCGAGAACCGGCAGCAGGGCAGCAAGTCTGATAGCCAATGAGTGCTATCTTGCCGTCCGATTTTCCGCGCAGTTTTATGCGTCGGGCTTTTTGGCGTTGCCCTGCTCATCCCCTTTGTCTGCGCTCCTCGCAAGCAACTCACGGACAGCAGGTAACAATTCATTGGGAATCTCCATAAAGGTTTGTGACTGGTCCTCCCATGCCGCTTCGTCTTCTGCCATGGCTTCGTCTTCAGATTGGCTCTCATAATAGGCAAGAACTCTCTTTACCCGATATTCGTCCCAGCCTTTTGGGAATCTACTTTGTTTCATGGTCTCTGCCTTCCACGGCGCCGGCGCCGATAGGCTTTAAGGGGGTTGCCACTCAATTCGTATGCAGTGATCACGAAAACGCTGTCGGGTTCAGGATCGAGGACATATATCACTCGAAGATATCGTCCTGCTCTTGTTTGCCCTATAGCGATGCGTGATCCCTCCTTGCCCGGGCGATCTTCGCCCGGATGGAGTAGCACATCTCCGACTTCATCTTCAGATACCTCATGTTTGTAAATGTGAGGCAAGTCTGTTTCCGGGTCAATGTAGAAACGGATCTCCATTAGCTACACCCCGCTTCCCAATCGACTCGAAAATTCATGCTCGAATAAGGCAGCGCTGCATAAAATCTGTACGCTACTGTATGATACTCGATTTCTCGGACACACATATAGCTTAATTTCAACTATTTTGTTTTCTTCACTTTCTCTCTCATCCTCGGTTTGTTCGGCTAAGCTTCAATCTTCGACTGGCACTCTTTCCAACCTCCTATGTTTCAACAGGCCGGGCTGCTCTTTCTCCTCCAGCCTTCGAAGTTTGGCCGCTATGATGACCGGTGTTCTTTTTTTCACCTGCACCTGCCTAAGTGCATCTTGCATCAATTGTACAAACCACTCCACCGCCAGTTCCCGATTTTCCGCCTTGCTGCGCGTCTTCTGCGACATAACCTTCATTGCTCCGTCTTTGCCGATACGATTCCCAAGCCGACGCATCACCAATTCTTTATGCTCCGGGGATAGGCTGGGGGAGTTTCCCACGTCGAACCACAAGGGAATCCGCGAGCTCACCCTGTTAACGTTATAGGTAATTTAAGTTGGCCATGGGAGCCACAATGGAAGCAATGTGGTACGTGGGTGTGTTTCGCTCATAGTGGAGCTTGTCAATAGGCTACAACAAACCGCTCGATTTATTACTGCATCGCGGGCGTAAAAGGCAACGCTGATTGAGCCAAATCAATCTTTGCTAAGTTTACTTTTTCAAGCCGCAGAAGCGCCGCTTTCTTATCCAACCCACCGGCATAGCCCGTTAGACGCCCGTCATAACCAACAACTCTGTGACAGGGGATCAGGATAGAGATCCGATTATGCCCGACAGCACCACCTACGGCTTGGGCCGACATTAAGGCTAAGCCACGGGTCTGAGCAATGTATTTTGCAATTTGCCCATAGGTTACAACTTGCCCCATCGGGATTTTTAAAAGGATATCCCATACCATTTTTTGAAAGGATGACCCTGGAGGAGCGAGCCGGACATCGAGCGCACCGGCTTCACTCGAAAAGTAACGCGCGAGATGATACCGCAACGCCTTGAAAATGGGATGATCAGGTTCACAACTCCAGGGAGCTGTTTGGGTCGGGTAATATTTTTGGCCGATAAACCACAAGCCAATGAGAGCCTCATCTTTCACGGCGGCAGTCATAGTTCCTAACGGACTATCAATGGTGCAAGTGTAGATCATTGAGCGCAACAACTCTCTTTCTGAATTTCAAACTTATTCCGAAGAAAATTCCACAACAAAATGGTTGCGTACGAACGCCAGGGGCTCCATGTCTGCGACAGAGTCAATATTTCGTGTGGAGGTCGATCCGAAAGCGCTTTTTTGACACCATAGTCGGTGTGCGGAAAGGCATCCGGCCAACCGAGCGCCCGCATCGCAATATATTGTACTGTCCAGGGGCCAAACCCGGGCAATTTACGTAGTTTTTCCATTACCTCCCCCGGGTTTGCACTGTAAGAAAGTGTGATGGAATTGCTCGTCAAAGCTGTCGCCAGGGCCAAAATCGAGCGGGCCCTGCCACCGGTTATGCCAAGCGGTCCCAACCGATTTTCGATCGGACCTTCGAGGGCGCAGATTCTATCGGGGTGCGGGAACGCAAAAGCAAGCTCTTCAAACGGGGTATCCATTTTCTCGCCGACGAGATTAACCAGCCGCATGGCCAGTGTACTGGCCGCTTTGACGGTTACCTGTTGTCCCAAAATGGCCCGCACCGACATTTCAAAAGGGTCAAAGCATCCCGGCACCCGTATCCCCGGCACACAGATATTTGGTGCAAGCTTGTTCATAGTGGTTAGCTTCTCGTATACTTTCTCAGGGCTGCAGTTTAGGTCAAAGAGAAGCCTAATTCTCGCCAGTACCTGGGACAAAACGGGCAATAACGTCGTCGCAAGCGTTACGGAAAGAGTATTTTGAGTTGGCCGGTTTGCTACCGAGATCCAGCCGTAATGAATCGTTGCCCCCTTTTTGATAGCCACCGTGCGGCGGTAAGTATCTCCGATCACGCTCTCGACCCCAGGAATAGCCCGGGCGGCAAGAAAGGAAATTAGTCTGTCCCAGGCATATGGTGGACGATGGCCGAGGAATAAGGTAATCCCGTCATTGTCCTCGTCCATGCTTCGGCCTTTCTTCCGGAGTTCCTTCGGCGTGAGTCGGTAATGTTCTTTAAACAGATCGTTAAACCGGCGAATGCTGCCGAAACCTGCGGACATCGCCACATCGGTCACTGTAAGCTGCGTATCGGTAAGTAGGCTTTTGGCCAAAAGCAACCGCTGGGTCTGAAGATATCGCACGGGCGAGACGCCGTATTCAGCAAAAAAGACACGGCGCAGATGTCGGTCCGAGATTCCTAGTATAGCTGCAACTTCGGAAACTTTGCGGGGGGGCGGGCAATCTTCTTCCATAGTCAAGGCAGCGTTTCGTGCCAGCCGAGGAACCGAATCCACAGGGGCCAAACCTGGTGCCAGTTCCGGGCGGCATCTAACGCACGGCCTATAACCAGCAACCTCTGCCGCCGCCGCACTAAAAAAAAAAGTGCAGTTTCCCTCCTTCGGAAGCTTCACCCGACAAATGGGACGGCAATATATGCCGGTAGAAGAAACTCCGCAAAAAAAACGACCGTCAAAGCGAACATCGTGGGACCGCATGGCGGCATAGCAGGCTTTGTCATCCAAAGGTAGTCCACGTTCTCTGGTTTTGGTCATGCTCATTTCCATATTTTTATTATAGCCGTGGGCAGAAAAACTACTCGCCGTTTTCGGACATGGATAAAAATTAATCCTGATTCTAACGAATTTTGTGTTTTTCTCAGTTTCCAAGATCACATGGTGAGTAAGCCGGGGGAATTCACTACCGTGGAAAGAAGCCGGATAAGCGATAGCAAGACAGAGTACGGAGCAATTCGTCAGTGAACGGGGGGTTGCATTATGATTAATTCCTATCCCGCTGACCCGAGCTGTCAAGGTCTCCGTTTGCCTAATCCTCGACAGGGACTCTTTTCGACCTCTCGCTTTTCAAGATGCCGTGCTGCTTTTTCTCCTTCAGGCGGCGGAGCTTTGCCGCCCTGCTCACTCGTGTTTTTTTTCTTACTGGAACATGCATCAGGGCGGATTGGAGCAGTTCAACGAAACGTCACGCGGAGTTGCCCGTCCGCTTCAGTGACAGGTCAGGGCATGCAATAGGTTGGAGTTGTAAAGGCTTTACTGCTGCCGCTTGGGAATGCGTTTCTTCCAGGATTGGGGCTCACGGTGAAGATGCATGACGGCAATGATGAGTAGGTTATTGTCCCTGACTTGGTAGATGATTCCATACGGAAAGCGCTTTGTCCGGCAGCGTCTTGTTCTCTTTGAGATGAGAGACCAAGCTTCAGGATATTCAATAATTCTGACTATAGCTGCCTGGATCTCATCAGAAAACTCGAAGCCAAGGCCCTCATTTTGGGCATTATAGTAGTTGACGGCATCGGTGAATTCTGCTTGTGCCGGTTCCAGAAACTGGATGTTCATAGAGGCTTTTTGCCCACCTGCTCAAAAACCTGTTTGGCGGAAATAGCCTTAATCTCGCCGCGATCAAATGCATCCAGGCGCTCTTCCGCCTCTTTTCCCCACAACACGTCTATTCCCTCTTGAGATGGCGGGTCTATGCTCGATAGTAAATGGTCTGCGATCTCAGCCCTCTCAGCAGGAGGAAGCGATAATGCCTCTTTAAGAACCTGTGTACCTCTGGATGACATGCTAATCACTCCTCTCTTGCCAAAATTCTAACACAAAAGGATAGCGTTGAGCGAGCCGGTTTTGCCCTATCCCGCTGACCCGAGCTGTCAAGGTCTCCTTTTGCCTAATCCTCGACCGGGACTTTTTTCGACCTCTCTTGTTTCTGGATGCTATGCTGCTTTTTCTCATCAAGACGGCGGAGCTTTGCCGCTCGGCTCACACGTGTCTTCTTTCTTGTCGGGACCTGCCTGACTGCATCCCGCAGCAGTTCAACGAAACGCATTATCGCCAGTTCCCGATTCTCTGCCTGGCTGCGCGTCTGCTGAGATATTACCCGCAAGAGACCATCTTTTCCGATACGGTTTTGCAGGCGGCGCAAAATAAGTTCTTTCTGCTCCGGGGAGAGGGTGGGGGAGTTTACAACGTCGAACCACAAGGTAATCCGCGAGCTCACCTTGTTGACGTTCTGGCCGCCGGGTCCGCTACTAAGGGATGCGGTGAACTTGAGTTCCTCCTCGGGAATAGCAACTTGGTCTGTTATCTCAATCACGCGCTTTCCCTCTCCGGGGAGAATCGTGCCCGCGCCGGGACATAGAGAGCACCGTCCGTTCTCTTAAGAGATAGGCACTCCCTTCCACATGGGACATTGGAAACAGAATTTATACCTACTGAGATAGACTATAGATAAGGTAATTAACCCAAAGAAACATATAAAAAGCCGCTACGCGCACATTAGTGCGCTACGCGGCACAACCCGCGCCGGTCCACATTGGATTCTCGACGCCCCGCGAGGCGGGGCCGGCGGCGGGTGGCCTGTACAATCACCGGCAAAAAGTTTGCTTCTCCAGCGGTATCGCTATTCCTCAAGGAGCCTTACCTTCCCGTCATCGAGATCATATTTGGCGCCTATTATAGTTACCTTTCCCGCATCGACAAGCGAGCGGATTACCGGGGACTGCTTGATCAGGGATTTGGCAACCAGTTTGATGTTGTTGTCGATGGCGGATTCCACGAGGTCTGATTTACTGGCCCCCTTGACATCTTTTCTGGCCTGTTTGACCGCTGGAGCAATCGTTTTGATAATGGCGCCAATATTTCCGTGCGGATGGCCTTGCGAGTCGACAGCAGCAGTCACGGCGCCGCAGCGACTGTGACCAAGGACCATGATCAGGGGGCAGTTGAAGTGCTCGGCGGCATATTCGATGCTTCCGAGGATAACGGGGTCCGGAATGTTGCCGGCCACTCGCACGACGAAGATTTCACCCAACCCCTGATCGAAGATAATTTCGGGAGGG
>Ga0181530_10007158_pt1 | contig 10744 bp, 8 predicted proteins | sample PEATcosm2014_Bin_42_FD_119769 | JGI IMG/M metagenome (GOLD analysis project Ga0181530, IMG submission 119769) | Peatland microbial communities from MTU Mesocosm Facility, Houghton, MI, USA - PEATcosm2014_Bin10_60_metaG | ecosystem: Environmental > Terrestrial > Soil > Wetlands > Peat | place... | reverse complement strand
TGCATGGTTGATGGTCTCACTCGGCGCCGGGCCGATTTATGTTGCGCTGACGCAGACTGCCGCTTCCTTGCCATATTTTCTACTGGCCCTTCCAGCAGGCTCCGCTGGCGATATCGTCGACCGACGCAAGCTGATTCTTTTCACCGAGTCGTGGATGATGGGCGTCGCATCGATCCTAGCGATCTTGACCATCGCAGGAGTGATGTCGCCCTGGATACTTTTGGTGCTCACATTTGCGCTCTCGGCGGGAGACGCGTTCGAAACGCCGGCCTGGCGTGCAATCCTCCCGGAATTGGTGCCCAAGGAAGACCTGGCAGCGGCTTCCGCGCTCAACGGGATTGAGTTCAACCTCGCCCGTGCGGTTGGGCCGGCGCTCGCTGGCGCGATCATATCTGTGGCTGGTGTCGCGACAGCCTTCGTCGCAAATTCCGTATCGTTCTTCGGTGTCATTCTTGTTGTGGTCAGGTGGAAGAGGCCTGTCCGCAAGAGGAGCGCGCCGCCGGAATCTTTTTCGGGAGCTACGGTCGCGGCAATTCGATACGTCCGGCACTCTCCCGCGATCCTCACGGTATTGCTCAGAACGGGCGTAGCGATGTTCTTCTCCAGCGCCCTCTTCGCGTTGCTGCCGACGGTTTCTCGAAGTGTGAATCAGCATGCAACCGGCTATGGGCTCTTGCTTGGCTGCTTTGGTGGCGGTGCAATCATCGGTGCTCTGGTCATGCAGTCAGCCCGTGACAGGTGGGCGATGGAGTCCCTAGTGTCGACGGGCGTCGTGAGCTTGGGGCTAGTGATTCTGGCGATGAGTGCGTTGCACAAATTGAGCACGCTGGCTGCAGTTATGTTGGTTGGCGGTGCGGCATGGGTCATTTTCATTTCCCTTATCAATGCCCTTGTCCAGAACCTGGCGCCTGATTGGGTAAGAGCACGAGTACTCGCCATCTTCATTCTCGTTTATCAGGGGAGTTATGCGCTCGGGACCGCGGCTTGGGGTGCCGTCGCGCAACGATCAGGCGTTAGAACCGCGCTTGTCTATGCCGGAATGGGGACAATCGCCACCGCAGCAGTTGCCTTTTTCGCGCGACTTCCCGATTCGACCGCGGATCTGAGTCCCTGGAACCACTGGCGCATGCCCATCGTCATCGGGGAAGTTGGGGCTGATGTGGAGAAGGGACCGGTACTGGTTACCATCGAATACGCCGTCATTCCAAAACGGACAGCAGAATTTGTGGATGCAATGCATGAATATGGGCGGATACGCCGTCGTGACGGCGCGTATCGGTGGGGTATCTTTCGCGATACTGAAGTCGCGGATCGTTATCTGGAGATATTTTTGGTGAACTCTTGGGCAGAGCATCTGCGTCAGCATGAGAGACAAACCCAGGCCGACCGTGAGTTGGAACAGCGAATAACCAGCTGTCTTTCTGGAGAACCGATGGTGCGTCACTTGATCGACGCCTATGTGGCAGAAACGTGATCGGACGGCTGCCAACATTGGCCTATGCGAAGCCATCGGTCAATACCATCGTCTAATAGACTCATCTCCACCCTTCTGGCTTAATCAGAAATGTCCACAGCGCCGCCGCAGAAACTGGGTCGCATCACCGCCGGAGACGAATATGAATGTGTCACAGCGCGACTCTGGGGCGCGCGGGTGTCGGGGTTGAGTTCAACTGTGAAGGAGCAAAATCAATGTGGACTTGCTCGCGTTCATTCGCGGTGAAAGCAGCGGCGCCTGACGTCATACCGAAGCGAGATGAGTGGTCGAGACGCCAGGAATAAACAAGAGTTCGATAAAAATGGAGGATCACATGACGATTTCAAATCAAGCAGTTGAGCGATGTATAGAAGAGTGTTTGCAGTGCTCACGCTGGTGCGCCCAATGCCGCGCTGAGTCCCTGGACCAGGATCCGACCATGATGAGGGACTGTATCCGGCTTTGTAACGAATGCCTTGAATTGTGCCGAACCTGCGTAACCCTACTTACGGGCAGCTCTGGATTCGCTGACCGGCTGTGCGGTATCTGTTCCGAGCTCTGCACAGCCTGTGCGGCAGAGTGCGGGAAATCCGAAGGCGAAACGATGAGGAAGTGTGCTGAAGCGTGCCGTCAATGCGCGGCTACATGCGCTGAGGTCGCACAAGCGGGGCCAATCCGGCGGGCTGCTGCATAAGATGAAAGTCTGGACTACGAGTGGTGGAGTCGGTATCGGCCGGGCAACAGCGTTGCTGCTCGGTGAAGGTGCGGGAAGAGCGGTTATCGAGGGCCGCTCTTCCGAGCCATTGGATTTTGGATTCATGTTCGACTACGTGTGAGGCTAGGAAAAATCCCGGGGCGGTTCGTTCATTATGGCTGCAATGCGAAGGCGATATCCCGCTGGCATTTCCAGGAATACAGTTCTCCTGGCGTTCGCAAGTCTATTCGCTGATATCTCCTCGGAGATGCTCTATCCCATCTTACCGATCTTCCTCACACAGGTACTCCATGCAAGCGGAAGTGTCGTCGGCGTGGTGGAAGGCATTGCAGAAGCAACACAGAATGTCGTTCAGGGTTTCTCCGGTTGGCTCTCGGATAAGCTCCAGAAAAGGAAGGCTCTGGCACTCATCGGGTACCTTGTGTCCGCTTTGGGTAAACCTCTGATGGGAATTGCCACGGCATGGCCAGGCGTATTAGGCGGTCGTTTTCTAGACCGCCTCGGGGCTGGCTTTCGTTCCGCTCCGCGCGATGCCCTCATTGCGTCTTCCGTCTCCGATGAATACAGAGGGCGAGCCTTCGGCCTTGAGGGAATTGGCGACAATCTAGGAGCTTTCTTAGGGCCATTATTGGCCGTTCTGCTTTTCCTTTCGTTCCATTTCAAGATCCGATGGATCTTTTTCGTCGCAATCGTTCCCGGCCTGCTTGCGTTCTCAATGATCCTGTTGGTTCACGAACGGCCAGTCCCCGTGGCAGCGAAGTCCAAAATCGATGTCAGTTTGCGAGAATTCCCGGTCGGATATTGGAAATACCTGTTGGTGATAGCGATTTTTGAGATCGGCAACTCAAGTAATTCATTCTTAATTCTCCAGACAAAGAGCATCGGCGCCTCGTTTGTGGTCACCATCCTGATCTATGCGGGTTTCAATTTGATGGCCGCGCTGATTTCATATCCAGCGGGTTCTCTTTCCGATCGATGGGGTAGAAGAAACATCCTGCTGGCGTCGTTCATGATCTTTTTCGTCGCGTATCTCGGCTTTGCTAGTACTAGAAGCGTGATAGCGATTGCCGTCTTGTTCCTCTTTTACGGATTGTTTCAGGGAATATTTCGGTCGGTCGGCAAGGCACTTGCTTCGGATTTCGTTCCAGAACTCCTGCGCGCCAGTGCCGTTGGCTGGTACAGTGCGGTCGTCGGACTTCTGGAATTGGTCGCAAGCGTTGTCGCTGGTTTGTTGTGGGATCACATCAGTCACGCTGCTGTGTTTTATTACGGTGCGGTCTTTGCGATTGCGGGCAGCGTCGGATTGCTCTTTATTCCAGGAAAACGCAACCGGTCCGCCGTTGACGCTTAGAGTCTGGGTTGCAACTTGCTAATTCGAGTATCAATTCTTCCGAATGGGTCATCAGTGGGCAAAAATTCGACCGTGCAGAGCCCGTCCTTCTCATCTTGCAAGTAAAGATCAAGGGCACTGGCAACGATCCGATTACTGCGGACGCGCTTTACTCTCGCATCGCGCAGCGTCAAGGAGCAATCGAACCGCTCCAAACCCCTCCTAGTTAAGATGACCACGTAAACGATTGAATGCATGGTCCCAGCGTCGAATACAGTCCTCGGCCTCTGCCGCGACAAGGCAGAGGTCGCTGCTCGGTCGCACAAACAACTGGTATCACCGTTGCGGCCAAATTTGAGAGTTTCGTGCAGTCCGAGCCGGGAAAATGAAGGTGGTCTTTCGTGTTCAGCGAGAAGCTGTTAGGATATTTCTGTGACAAAGATTTGCGAAAGTTGTGCTGGTGGTTTTGCCTGGGTTGGCAGAACTCTGGATCGCCCGCCGCAGCCCGTAGAAGGTGTTTTGCACATGCAAAAGAGTAGGGAAGTGGTCGAACTTTATGGGCGGTTTATGGGCGGTCGGACCGGAACACAAGCAATTCAGGTCGCTTTGGGCAATCTAGGCATTTTATGCAAATCGTGCAAAGCCGCATAAACACTGGTTATTTCGCATCTTGTTGATTTGGCGAGTGGGGACGTAGTTCAGTTGGTTAGAACGCTGCCCTGTCACGGCAGAGGCCGCGGGTTCGAGTCCCGTCGTCCCCGCCATATTTTCAATGACTTACAAGCGCCGCTCTCGACGGCGTAGGTTCGGAAAGGTTCGATAAAGCAGATCGAGCCTTTCCCTCCAACACCGCCCGCTCTTTGGGTTTCCGCATAATCATCTCGACGACCTTGGTTTGGGCAGCGCGCTTGGCCGGCGTTACGGCCTGCGTGTAGATGTCGAGTGTGATCCTGCTGTTTGCGTGCCGGAGCAATTCCTGCACGGTTTTGATGTCCTCGCCGTTAGCCTTTAGCAGCGTGGAAAAAGTTCTACGGAACGTGTGCCAGGAGATGTGTTTGACAATTGTCGAGGAATACTTCCACACGGAGTCTGACGAACCCGAGTGGACTCCCCGCTATAACATTGCGCCGTCTCAGCCCGTTCCCGTCATCCGGCAGAATCCGACAGAACCTCGCCGGGAATTGTCCTTGATGCGTTGGGGACTGATTCCTTCCTGGGCGAAAGACGCGTCAGTCGCCGCCCGAATGATTAACGCCAGATCGGAGACGGCGGGGACGAAGCCCGCGTTCCGTGACCCGTTGACCAATCGCAGGTGCCTCATTCCGGCGGACGGATTTTACGAGTGGCAGCGGACGGGAAAAGTTAAGCAGCCGTACTGCTTTGAAGTCAATGACGGCGAGTTGTTCGCGTTCGCGGGAATATGGGATCACTGGAGAGACACGAATAACAACATGGTAGAGACCTTCTCGATTCTGACCACGAGCCCAAATGCTGTGACTTTAGCCGTTCACGACCGCATGCCAGTCATTCTTGATCCAGACAGCTACGACATTTGGCTCGATCCTGGAATGAGGGACGTGACCACGGCGTCCGAACTGCTGAAGCCTTACGATGCTCAGTTCATGCGATGCTATCCGATAAGCACTCTCATCAATCATGTGGCTAACGACGACGAAGAATGCTCAGCACCCGTCGAACTTGTCCAAGTTCAGAACTTGCGCTTTTCGTAGTTCGTAGCTCAGGGATTTCGATTAGTTTCTGCCGCTCGGGTTCCCAGCGGGCGAGGGGCAATCTTAGCTGCACCAGTTTGACCCTGCTTAGTTATTTGTTTTTCGAGATCATCGAGACGTTTTGTCAAAGCATCCCTATCATCCGACAGACCTCGAACTTTAGCCTGCAGGACGTTAATCTCATCTTTGAGGCGTTGTTCGACACTGTCTAGATTTGCCTTTGCGACTTGCTGAGTGTTTTGCTGCGCAGCTGCTATTAGCCTTTCGGTATCTTTGTCGCTCCACACCGTGACGTCGCAACGGGAATCGTGGCTTCCGCTGGCCTCGTTAGCTGGGCACCACATGGAGCTAAAACGTTCCACGTAATCGCGCTTGACGACGTGCTGTTGTCCAAACATCGAAGTAGAAACAATAATTAGCACCGCCATGCATATGGAAGCACGCATGAATCCAATCCCCTTTCAAATTTCGATAACACTTGCCAAAACAAAAATCACATTTACGTTTGTTTTTCAACAGTAGAATGCTGCCTTCCAGATTCGGGCCGCGCGTCGTCACTTCGATTTTGTCCGACTCTGCCAACTCCAACCTTCGTTCAAAAGTGCGTATGCGGTGCTCGCTGCGGCCTCCTGCGGCTTTTTATCAGTGGCCGATCCTGAAACGTCCCGCACAGCAGCAGCGACGTTGCGGTCGATAATCGCTTGATTAAGACGATCCCGATATGCCAGAGCGAGCCGCACGCTATCAGGCTGTTCAAACACTCCACTGGACAGAGTGAGGGGCGGAGGTACCAAAACATAAAAATCTGCAATGGTGACTCCGACGCCGGCGCCCCGAGCGGGGAGTTGAGGGGCCAAGGAACTAGGGTCGGGTTCATATTGAAGTGGACAGCCATTCAAGGTGCTGTCCTTCTGCTTCTCCTCACTGGTGACAAAGTACTGGAATCGCCAATTTGGAAGGAACTCCTCGATGTCTCGACGTTCGGGTGTGGGATCCCCACATGCTTGTTTGCCCACGAAGCCGGCACGCGCCAGGGAGTATTGGGTTTGCCTATAGAGCAAGCTATCAGCTTTGTCCGGCCCTCCTAGTGAGTCCGCAATTGCGTGCCTCATTGCCAGCATGACGACATTTCTTGCTAAGACGGGATTGGCGCGCATCGCTGCGAGCGCTTCTTGCTTCAGACTCCCGGTTATCACCTTTGGATCGTCGTTCAAAGATTTAGTGGCTGGGTCATAGAGCGCCCGCTCTATAAGCTGTGCGGTGTAGTCCCCATAGGTAATGCTTTGTTGAGCAGCCACGAGGTCCCCGCATTCCGGGCTGCTGCTACTGGCGCCGCCGGATTGCCCGCGAGTGCTCCGTTGCGGTCTACGTCCCACTGCCCGTCAACGTGATTTTTTGCACGCTGCTGAGGGCGGAGTCTTTGATTGATAAAGTCCCGGTCCGCGTGCCCGTCTGCGTGGGCGAGAAGGTCACGTTGATGGTGCAGCTCTTGCCAGTCGTGAGTTTGGCAGGGCAATTATTGGTTTCCGCAAAGTCTCCGCTGATGGTGACGCTCGAGACTTTTAGCGGTGTCGCCCCAGGATTGTCTACCGTCACGACCTGCGCGGCGCTTGTGGTTCCCACCTTTTGCGCGGCGAACGTAAGGCTGTTGGGCGCTAATCCGATCACCGGTTCGTTCAGCAGCACGGTTGCGGAACCCATGTCGCCTTCCGTTGTTCCGTTGTCCATCGCCAAATCCAGGCCACCGTCGCCGTTGAAATCCGCGGCCACGACCCCATAAGGTAAAGCGCCTGAGGTTAGCGTGACGCCTGAGGCGAAAGTTCCATCGCCGCGCCCTGGCATCACGGTGACGAACCCGAACGCGCTTCCTGCACTGGCCGTGGTGACGGCAATATCCAGATTGCCGTCGTTATTGAAATCGCCGACGGCGACTGCATTCGCATCATTCATCGTGGTATATGCCACGGGCGCCTGAAACGTTCCATCGCCGTTTCCCAACAGGACCACGATTCCGCCAGAGCCACTGCCGGTCGCCAATGCCAGGTCGATGATGCCGTTCCCGCGGAAACTCCCGGCCGCGATCGATATTGGTTGACCTCCTCCCGCCGCAGAGTAGTTCACGGTCGGCAGAAACGTGCCCGAGCCGTCGGCTTTGTTGATCAGAATCGAAACGGTGGCGCCGATGTTGTTGGCAACCGCGATATCGGGCCAGCCATCGCCATTAAAGTCGGCGACGGTGACACCCTCTGGGAAACTTCCTGTCGGGTAAGTGGCGAAAGTCGGAAAAGCACCGGTTCCGTTGCCGAGCAGGACAGAAACGGTATTTTCAGTTTCGTCAGTGGCGACGATATCGAGATTGCCATCTTTGTTGAAGTCAGCCACCGCGATGCCATAACCGTAGCCGTTGATGGGGTATTGCGTGTAGGTCGGGAAGGTCCCCGTGCCCGAGTTGAGCAACACGGAGATGCTGCCGCTGCCTCCGAAATTCATCACGGCGATATCTGCTTTGCCGTCGTTGTTGAAGTCGCCTGCCGTTACGGCGTTCGGACCGATTGGCAGCGCGTAGTTTACGGGCGCATCGAATGTCCCATTGCCTTTGTTTTTCAGTATGGAAAACTCATACGGAGCGCCGGCATAGGTGATCGGAACAATCAGGTCCGGCTTGCCGTTTCCGGTGAGATCCGCAGCCGCAATGCCGCTGTAGGCCCCGGTTATGCTTTCATTGCCAACGGCGTAGTCGGTGCGGCCGGCAAACATGTCTTTGCCGTTGCTGAGCAGAACTGAGATCGTCGAAGGTGTAACTCCGTCGCCGCTGTTGGCCGTCACCAGGTCAAGCTTGCCGTCGCCGTTGAAATCGGCAGCGCCCAAGCCAGTCGGACCATAGTTGGTGCCGAACGGAACTGCGGCCTTCAGGGTTCCCGTGCCACTGCCGGTCAAAACGGAAACGATGGCTCCGTCACTTGTCACGGCAACATCGGGTTTGCCGTCGCCGTTGAAGTCGCCGACCGCAATGTCATCTGCGCCAGCGGGAACGTCGTAAGCCTTCGCGGCCTTAAAAGTTCCGTTACCGTTTGCGAGGAGGACCGCGACTTTGCCTTCACTCCGGCATCCGGCAACAATGTCGAGTTTGCCGTCGCTGCGCAGGTCTACCGCGGCCAAGCTGATGCAAGTGCCAGCCACAGAGACGGAATTGTCCATGTGCGTCTGGAATGTTCCGTCGCCGTTGCCGAGCAGCACGGAAACCGTCTCGCTGTCCCCGTTGGCTGTCGCCAGGTCGAGCTTTCCGTCGCCGTTGAAGTCGGCGACGACGACCATCCACGGATCGGCCGCCGTAGCGTAGCTGACCGGCGCCTGGAATGTTCCGTTGCCGTTGCCGAGCATAATGTCAACACCCAGGCTCGGAGAGGTGTTGTCGGCGATGGCGATATCGAGTTTGCCGTCGCCGTTGAAATCGCCGACCGCAACATTTCCGCCTTGCGGACCGGCGGTGGTGGTGATGTATGGCTCTTGAAAGGTGCCATCGCCGTTTCCTAAAAGAACGCTGACGCTAGCGTTTTCGTAGCCGTAGAGGGCGATAATATCCAGCTTGCCATCTCCGTTAAAATCGCCGACCGCGACGCTCACAGGCGCTCCGCCGACCGCGTAATCGACGTGGGTAGCAAAAGTGCCGTCGCCGTTTCCGAGCAGCACGGAGACGGTGTCAGCCAACGTACCGCCCGTGACCACGTCCATGCGGCCGTTGCCCCTGAAGTCGCCCACGGCGAGCGCCGCCGCGCCTGCCCCCGTGGCGAAATCGGCGTGGTTGAACATGAAGGTCTGGGCCAGTGCCAGCGGAGCGGCCACGATGGCCAGCACCGCCAGGACAATCAACGTGGGCGTTGCACTGAGCCGAAGAACTCTGACTGCCAATGAATGTTGCCCGAAGTTGGTCATAACTGTCTCCTGAATATTTCTAATCCTTCTTATTTCGGATCTTTCTTTCTCGAATCCCGTGCGTGTGTATCTCCCCGGTTGACTACGGTGCTGGAGGGGTCACGGCTCGCAGCCTTGGCCCACCTGTTTCAGCAAAGTGAATCAAGGCGTTACTTCGCCGCCACCACTGTAAGCTTTGAGGCGGCTACTTGCGCTTTCACTTTCTGCAGACTCTGGCGTGTCGCCCGCAGCTCAGACTTGAGATCACGAATCTCCCTCTGTTGCTCCTTGATTGCGTTCAGCATCGACCAGATGATCGGATCGTTGTTCACCAGCAGGTACCAGCACTGCCTGTGATGAAGATCTTCATTGTTTTCGTCAAGCTAAGAAGCGTGGAGAACAGCATGTACACGGAGGGCGATGCAGGGACTGCGGAGCCGACCTCGTGGATTTCACACGAGTGCACAAGCGAGACCACGGGGATGTTAAGTACACGTGGAGTTCCTTGAAATATGAGTTGATTCGGCATCACTTTTGGCACCTCGATATTGATATCAAAGCGGTCAACTATGCACGCAGGAAGGGCAAAATTGGAATGCGGGGAGCTGCTGAGAATCGGATTCGAAAATCCGTTGGGCCGGCTGAACCTGCCTTCGATGGTAGGCAGACCGGAAAAAGCGGGAATCCTCTTTACTATGCTCAGCACGCAACCGCTACATGTTGCCGCAAGTGTATTGAGTATTGGCACGGAATACCGCAGCACCAAGCTCTGAGCGAAGAACAGATTCAGTACTTTACAGAACTGTTAAACGGGTTTATAGATCACCGCCTTACCAATTTGAGTGAGCAGGGCGAAAAGGTGCCGCCCATTAGACGCAACGGAAATGAAGAGACTGAACTGTCTTCAGAGGAATGACGTTGACACAGTACTTGCAATCCGAGGAGATGGCCCAAAGATATCGGGCTAAGGCGATTGACGTTCCAACTCAGCGGATTCTGATCACCGATTTTAGGAACAGCGGTCAAGAGGAGGATCTTACTGTGCCTCCAAATTGCGGTGGTTTCGGCAGAGTCCGTCATTTTGTCCGAACGAGGGATGCGAATTGGCCAAGCAATCCGTTGCCAATCGATCCGGCATGTCGGGCACTAAAGTTGGCTCTTCAAGACAAGATTCGGGCACAAGTGTTTCAGAACGCCGTGTGCAACTGGCGTTGCTGGTATTGCTTTGTTCCATTCCCGCTTTTAGATGGACGTAAGGCACATTCGCAGATGATGAGTGTCGGAGAGCTCATAGATCTGTGGTCCGCCGAGGGCGATAGAGCAAACCTTCTTGACCTCAGCGGGGGACAGCCGGAAATCGTTCCCGAATGGATTCTTTGGACGATGCGCGAATTGTTGGCGCGGAACTTGGATAAAGGTGTGTATTTGTGGTCCGACGATAACCTGAGCACTGACTACTTTGACCTGCTCCCCTGTTTCCGCACAAAGCTAAGTATGATTTGTGCGAAAGAAAGGGGAAGAAGGTATGTCGAAGAGCAGGCACACAGAAGCGCAGATGATCGGGGCACTGAAGCAGGTAGAGG
>Ga0181530_10007157_pt1 | contig 10744 bp, 7 predicted proteins | sample PEATcosm2014_Bin_42_FD_119769 | JGI IMG/M metagenome (GOLD analysis project Ga0181530, IMG submission 119769) | Peatland microbial communities from MTU Mesocosm Facility, Houghton, MI, USA - PEATcosm2014_Bin10_60_metaG | ecosystem: Environmental > Terrestrial > Soil > Wetlands > Peat | place... | reverse complement strand
TATCCCGTCCCAAGGCCACGGGACTCGACTTGAACTCGAAACGCTTGCCCTGGTCGGCCCCTTGGATGACGAACAAGGAGGCCACGAGGTTGTCTCTCCTTGGCGCGCGGGAAGAACGACTCGGGATGCAAAACCTGATGTACTCAAGCTAACCAATACACCGGCTAGCGTCAATCAGCCTTGCATCGGGTGATACGAACGAACCCCTTGACGAGGGAAATAGGGTAAGACTTCCGTGTCGGTTCTGCGCCGCCGCAGTTGGCGATTCGCGATGGAGTCTTCGAATGAAGATCGATTGGATTGGAGTGTCGGCATCAGCGGCTCTTATCGACTTGATGACTGAGCAGGAAATTACAGAGCGACGTCCGGGCCCCTAAACGTGTGATATGTTATCTCTCGTCCGGTGTTTGCAGCGGCTTCCCCATGGTATCCGCCACCGAGTCTCATCCATTGACTTACGCCAAGGAGGTATCCAGGGAAGGGACTAGCGAGGGGTGTCAATCAGGGAGCGGTGACGATGGAGATCGGTTGGATCCATTTCGAAGCAGGCCGGTCCAGTCGGCCACGTCATTCTTCAGCGCGCCTGGCCAGCGTCGCCGAAATCGAACGCCTGGAAGGTCGTGCCTTGCTGGCTATAACGGTTGGACCGATCAGCGCCTCGGCAGGTATGCCCTTCACCGGCCTGGTCGCGACTCTCGCCCAGACCGATGTCACCGGGAATCTCTCCGACATCAATGCCAGTATCGCCTGGGGAGACGGTCAGTCGAGTCCCGGATCAGTTTCCCTTGTCGGCACAAATTATGAGGTTCAGGCCACACATACCTATGCGGCCATGGGAACATACCCCTTGCTCGTTACCGTCACAGGCACGGCGCCCAGCCAGATAAGCGGCCAGGGCACGGCCACGGTGGCAGAAACCAAGATTGTGATCACGGGCAGCACGATCACACCGATGATTGGCCAACCTTTCCTTGGCACGGTCGCCTCGTTCACCGACACCTACTCGGGACTCACGGCCAGTTCGTACAGTGCTGTCATCACCTGGGGCGACGGCCACAATACCCCGGGCCAGATTCAGAGCAACGGGACCGGCGGATATATTGTGGTGGGGTCGAACACGTATGCGAGCGCTCCCGCAGCAGGGTCGACGAAGGTCGCGGTTGTTCGCTCAGTCGATGGCGAGACTGCCAGCGCCGTCGTCCAGGTTCTAGTGAATGCCCCGACTGGAACGTTCTCGGGAGGGCTCGACCCCGCTTCGGATACAGGAGTCAGCAATACCGACGGCATCACGAGCATCAATCAGCCGACCTTCCGGGGAACAGCAACTCCCTTCGCGGTCGTGCAACTCCTGGCCCGGCCCCAGGGACAGAGCGATCTGGTCGCGCTGGGTCAAACTGTCGCCGATCCCAGCGGGCAGTGGTCTCTGACCGTCGGTCCGATGCTGGACGGCGTTTATTCAATCTTCGCCAACATCGCCCCGCCGCAAGGCTTCCCCAACCAGGTCGTGCCACTGTCGCCGAACAACCAGATCGTGATCGACACGGTCGGCCCCAGCGTCGTGAGTGTGGTCGCCGACCCGCGCAACCACCAGATCCTGGTCTCGTTTCAGGACAAGCTGAGCGGACTCGATCTGGCGACTCTGACAAATCCTGCGAACTACGTTCTGATCGGTCCACACCCCAGACGCGTCGCTCCTCTCACCGTCAGCCTGGTGCCGTCAGCCGCCGTGTTGACGAGCGACCCCCAGATGGTCCTGATCGATACCAATTCGCCATTCCCGGTACGAGGTCTCAAGATCGTCCCCGGGGGTATCAGGGATATCGCAGGCAACCCGTTGAACGGCCTGTTCAACGGCAAGTTCCCAAGTGGGGGGCACCCTCAGGGAAGCTCGTTCATCTATTACTTTCCGAAGGTTATACCCCAGGCCAACGCCGTGGCACCAACGGTTGGTTTGAGCCCGAACTCCGCTCAGAGCCAGACCCACCGATTCGTCCGCCAAAGGCGCCATTGACCAGGGCGAAGATGAGCACGCTTCGCGGGTTCTCATCAATCACGCGGTTCTAGCGATTGGGGCTGTTCCCCAGGCTCGTTTTTTTCGCACATTCCCCGCCGAGCGTGCTAGACTTCAACCGAAATTCTGCTTCCCGATGTGGACGGGGAGCAACTCGCTCAGATCCTGATTCGACACTCCGATCTATTGGTCGGGTCATTCTGACATCCAGGGAGGGTATGTCCGATGCGAACGAAAGCACATCGCGGTTTTCTTCCGTCGCGCCTCGATGGGCTCGAGCTAGAAGCTCGTCTTGTCATGAGCCAGGGAGCTCTGACGTCTCCTGCCCTGGTGCTGAGCCCCGTGCAGCAAAGCCCTCGTGCACTTCGGCACCTATCGCCCCAGAACCGCGTGAATCAAGCTTTCGACCAGTTCACCACTGATTATCTCCAAGCTCAACAGGTCTACCTGGATTCGACGGGTCTGACCAATGCCGATACGACCTTCAAGAACTACATCGCTCAGAGCGTCAACTTGCTCGCCCAGGAACTGGTACAGGCACTGGGGCGCTTGCCCGGAGCGACGTCGAAGCTTCGGCCCAGCCAGCGGCTCACTCCTTCGATGTCGACGACCCTCCAGTCGTTCCTGTTTCGCAAGATAAACGGAACCACCGCCACGACTGCGACCAACAGCTACGACAATATCTCTCTTCTGACGGCGCTCAATAATGCAGTTCCGCCCGCCCCTGCCGCTGGCACGACGCTTTCGCCGGCCGCGGCGACCCTCTTTACCTTGCAAGCCTCCAACGCGATCCAGACCGCCCGCATCAACACGGAGAACGCGGCCTATCTCATGAGCAGTGGCACCTACCAGCATCAGAATTGAGAAAAAGTCCCGACACAGAGCCGGGATCCAGGGGATCGTCAGACCGGGTGCCCTCAAATAGAGTTGTTGGAGCCAGCTCCCTGGCGACTGTCCGATCATTCCGGGCCCTGTGTTGGGCTCTTGAGAGAGAACTGGATTGCTGTCTCGGCAAGTCTGACTTGAGTGTCTGGGTCATCTGGTCGACTTGGGGATCGACTGCCCCGTGTCTGTATGCGATTCCTTTTCCTGAAAACCAGGTATGAGAGGAAGACACGGGGTTTGGAATCTCGTTGCGGAGGGAGGCAGCGATCAGGGATTCGGCTACTCCAGGTGCCAGTAAATGGTGAGATGCCAACTCACGTCGATGGCGTTATCATCGGCCACGTTGTAGTAGTTGCCGGGGCCTTTCATCGTGTAGCGGAAATTCTTCTTCCCGCGCCGAGTTGCTTTGAAGCTCCCTTTGGCGCGATTTTCCCCGTTCGCGCCGACCTGGTCAAAATCCTTGTCCAGGATGACCTTAAATTGGCAAACGTCTCCCACGGCTACGCCATCCAGACGCAGATTCGGTTGAACCACGCTGGGGACTGGTCCGTTAGTCTTGTTCTTGTAGTCGTCCTCGGATTCGGGAGTACCGGCCGTAAACTCGGCATACATGCACCACGTGTCCGTACGGGGTGTCAGGTGTTGCTCGATCTTGTCGATGACCAAAGTCTTCCTGTCGGGGACCGGCGCCTGCTGAGCGACGGGAGCCACAGCCGCACCCTGGGGGGGAGCCACAGCCGCACCCTGGGGGGGAGCCACAGCCGGCGCCTGGGCGTGGGCCGCGGATTTTTGCGCGGCAGTTGCCGAAACAACGAGGCCGATCAACCCCAAAATCACAAGCCCCGGCTTGTTGCCAAAGCTGCTACTCTCCATGGGAGTTCCTCCGGTAGGTTTCCTTCGACTGGGTTGTGCGCAACGTGCCGGCGAGTGATTTTCTCGTCGGTTACATGAAATCAAACCTGCATCGGGCCGCCTAAAGCGCTTGACGATTCGGTAGCCCACGCGTCAGGGCCGATGCGAAAGAACCCCCCTGGCTTCCCTTCGCAAAGGGGGAAACCAAAGGCGCCCTTCGCTCCCCTCACAAGGGGGGATTCGTCGGATTCTTCTCGTACGCAAACGAATCGTGGAGCGCTCTAGAGCGTGTTATGAACTGTAGTGCCGAAAAACAAGAGACTGTAGCAACGCTACCGGGCGACTTGGGCTTGATTCCCATAGCCGAGGCTCTGAAATCGGCCACAAGCCGAACAGGGGGTAAGCCGAACGTCATCGCACGAGGTCCAGAGCCCTGTTCCCCCGGTATTTCTCGGGCAAGATCACGAATTGGCCCCGGTTACCTTGCTACAGTCTCAAAAACAAGGGGATTTTGAGGTCTCGGCACCTCGGAGAGGCGATTTCAGGCCTCCAACTCGCAAGAAACCCCGGGAAATACGGGACTACAGTTCATAACACGCTCTAATTCGAGTTCTAGCGAGATTGCTGGCCGATAATCTGTACGAGCTGCTCGAGCCGGGACTCGAGCCGGGCCAGGAGTTCGTTGAGCGAGCCCCCCAGGCCGGCCGGCTCGACTCCGCTCGAGGGTACTGAGCCGGCCCCGGGAGTATCCTTGGTGCTGTCGGATGCAGCCGCAACCGTTTCGGAGGATGCCGAGACAGGCTCCTCGACCAGTTCCGGAGGGGGGCCGACGAGGTCCGAGACCTTGCGCGCGAGCATCCGTTCGCACTCCGCCGAGAGGTGATCGAACATGACCTTCGCCCCCGCCATGGCGGCCCGCTCGAACGGAGAGAGTGTGCCAGGGCTGATGACCTGATCGACGTCTCGGAGCAGATAAACGAAGGCGCGTTCTCGGTCGGAGAGCGGGCCGATGGGCAGCGTCTCGGCCGTGGTCGGCGCCGTGATCGCCGGGATGGCGGCAGGCACCGAGACGGCGACTGGCACACGTGTCCCCCCCGCCGACCCCAGCTCCCTCGATGCGCTGGAAGGCGCCTCCGGGGTCGGTGAAGGTGAAGCCGGCGGAGGCGTCACTTTCGGAGATTTCGCGGCCGCCGGCGCGGCGAGCGGGGCAACCGGGGCCTGGGCCGGCATCGTGCGTCCGGTCGCGTTCTGCGGGTCGAAAGCCATGGCTCACTCCTTCGGACAGGTTTCGGCGATGGCAGACTTGTCTGACTGGGCCCGAGTCGGCTCGAGCACTTCACGCTGGCGTTGCACACGGCAAAGGAAAATGGGGACCGAAAAAAAATGGGGACTGGCTCCCGGACCCGGTTGACCTCGCAATCACCGGCCTGGCCCGCGCGGGCCGGGTGCCGGTTCCCATTTTCCGCGCGCTCAACCCAGGCGGAAAGCGCTCTAACTCACCTCCTCGAGCCACTTGGCGATCCACGCGACGAGAGCGGAGCAGATGATCAGACCATTCCCCAGGCCATTGACAATCGACGTGTTCACGGCCCTGACGTTGATGACCGTGGACAACTCGTCTTGCCGGTAGACCGGGCCGCCACTCATCCCTTCCAGAGAAACGGTCTGGTATGCGACCCGATGCGCATCCCACGGTGATCCCATGTCGATCGATAAACTCACCCCTCCGGCGAGGGCCAGGTCGTTATAAAAATCCGACCGGATTGGGTAACCGACGACATCGGTGTTGTGGTTGAAGAGGTCGGTGTTCATCGAGGCGAAGAAGTTCGCGGGCGTCACGCCATTCACGGTGTTGGTCGGGTCGAGGAGGATGACGCCCAGATCGAACGGCGAGAGCGGGTTCAGGCGATTCTCGTCCTTCCACTCCTGAAGGATCCGGCCGTTGGTCCCGAGTGCCGCCGCCGAGGCCCCGCCGCCGAAAACCATCTCGAACTTGGTGGGGAGCCCGCTGCGGGTCGGGTCGAAGATGACGTGGGCCGCGGTGAGGATCGCCCGCGGGTGAATCAGCGTCCCCGTGCCGATCGCGTACCAACCGTTGAGTGTGGTGAAGTACGATCGGATCAGCCCGACCTGAGGCCATTGCGTCTTGTCGAGGCGTTGTGGATCCATGCGCGTGCTCGCATCTCGGTCTCGACGGGAAGATGGTTCCGGGTGCGGTCAACGATACTGCCACCTTGATGGCATCGAGCGCCTTCGGCTCCGGATGCGATTGAACGCAAGATAGGGAGCTTAAGCATTATGGTTGATCTACGCGCTTGAGTCAAGTACCACCCCAAGAACGTTCGCCCAGAGACAGAACGGGCCGTGGAACACCACAGCCCGGTCATCGTTGGTCCAAGGTCCGAGCCCGCCGGCGCTCGGGGTTATTTGACGGTGGGTGTCGCGGGAGGCGCCCCCAGGGGCGGGTTCGTGAGCGAGGTGGATGGCGGAGGCGCGATCTGGTCGGGTGCGGCGGCCACCCCCGCGCCGGGAGTGCCAGTCACCACCGCCTGGGTGTCGAGACCGGCCACGTTGATGGTCCCGATCGTGGGCCGCTTCTTCTTGTGGTGGAACAGCGAAAACCGCTTGGCGGGGGCGGCAGCGGTGGGGGCGGCGAACTTCGTCTTGCCGAAGTATTGATTCAGGTTGATCTGGTTGCCCGAGGACGGGGGCACGGCCGGCACGGCGACCACGCCCGTCGGGGTGGTCGCGATCGCCGGGATCGCTGTGGCCCGCAGCGCCGTGGCCTGAGCTAGCATCTTCTGCGCCAGACCGAGCTGTTGATCGACCGCCGCCACACTGTTCGTGGCCGGGGCCGCGGTCGTCTGCCCGCCCGTGGACGACCCCATCACATCGACCTCGAGCCTGCCCACAACGGACCCATCGGCAACCTGAATCACCGAATAAACGTAGTGGCCGGGTAAGGCTGGTCCCTTGGTGGTGTCGGCGATGACGAAGTCCCCCGTGGCCCCAGTCGAGACGTCGGCACTGACCTTGAGTTTGTTACGGTACAGGTTAACCATGACGTTGGGGGGGGCACCCTTCACGTCGATGATCGGGGTGAGACTCTCGGTGGCGTTGTTGGTCTTCCTCAATGTGTCCGTGGGAGCGAGAGACAGCACGGGTTGGGCCGCGCTGGCCGTCTGCGCCAGGGCGCTGGCGACGACCGCCTGATTGGGGAAGGGGATTGCCGACGACTGCGTCCGGACAACCTCGTCGTCGGCCTTGGGGTCGTCCGGCTCCTGGGTCCGGATCGAACTCCGCCGCAGCGCGGTGCCCGGTGCCAGCGTCGTGCGTGGCACCTGGACCGGCGGCACCCGCGAGGCGGCGGGACCCTGGGGCAACGGAGATACGTTCATCGACGAGGGCGCGATTGGTGAACTGGACGCCGCGTGCTTCGGTGGCAATGGTTGTAAAGGCGGCAGTTGCGCGATCTCGTTCGGTGGTGCCAGGGCGGGCTCAACCGCAGGGAGTTGCACGGCTCCGGCCTGTTGCGGCTGCGCGGCTCGCAACGTCGACGTGGTCGCCAGCGGCGGAAATGCCATGGTTGAAGTGCTCGCCGTTTTCAGGAGATTCCTCACCGCCTGTGCGCTGACGGGGTCGGTCGCTACCACGTCCCGGCTATAGGATTTCTCGGCGATGAGCTTCCACTCCATCGTTCCTTCGGGGGAGATAAACGGCTCGTAGATGCTGATCTCTGCAAAGTCCGGGATCGTGAGGAACTTCGGATTCAACTGCCGCATCGCCTCGGCCAACGCCTTGACCAACTCGACGTCCGGGGAAGGCGAAGGTGTCTGGGGTGGCACCCCCCCGGTGGGCGCGCCTGTTGGGGTCGTCGGCTTAAACTGCGCGACGGCCTTCACAACGTCCGCGACGCCACTCGCCGCGAGGTTCGCCGTGATCCCGCTGGCGAGGGTGTTCTGCGCCGTCGAGCTGTCCTTCATGTAGTATGGGCCAAGTCCCGTGAACTGCCAGCCGTTGACCAGGTTCATCGCCGCGCGGATCTCGCCCGCGCCACCCTTGATCTTCAGACCGTACTTCTGGGTGAGATCGGGGACGAAGACGATGTGATAGGTGTAAAACGCCTCGGGCTTCAACCCGTCGGGCGCTACGGCCCCCGGCGACACCGGTGCCCCGGTCCCCGAGTAGACCCTCGCGGTCGCCGCCGTTGCTAGGTTCTTGGCGTCGGAGGTGGGGAACTGCTCATTACCGGATACGGTCTGTGTCCCTGACGCCGCGTTACCATCCAGCCCCTGGAAGTTCGTCCTCGCGTTCAGGTCGGCGTACTTCGCTTGGTCGTCGAAGAAGTTCGGGATCGGGGCCGAATCTGTCAGCCCAACTTTCGTTTCCTCAATGTTCCGGAAGTTCTTGGAGATGACTAGTAGCGGTTTGGGCAGGTAGAATGGAATTCCCTCTTCTTTTTGCTTGAGGCAGTGATGCATCACCCCCCAGAATGAGCCGCATTCCGGCCCGCACGGGTCGGGGTTCAGTGAAACTGCGGTTATCGAGGGACTATGACATCCCGCAAGACCGAGCATGAGCCCCATCCATGGGGCGTAGAGGAAGCACTTGCGCATCGTCCGCGGCCTCCGTCTTGTAACCAAGCTTCCCCCACTGGACATGGCAGTGATTCCAAGACGGCCCCGTCCAGCGACGCCTCGTGGGTCAAGCCGGCCTACTTACGCTAAAAGCTATCGGCGCACTAAGCCTGACGACTTTATGGCTTCTATGGGTTTTACGGGAAAAGCAGCTTCTATGGGTTTTACGGGAAAAGCGTGCAGGAATGCTGCCGAGTTACCAAACGGTTAAATGATACACGCCTGTCTCTGTATGAGTTTGCCAAATGAGAAGGGACAGACATTGCTACTCTGACCCGACGAGCTGGCAAAGCGAGCGCCCCCGGCGCCGATCGCTCCTGGCCCTACGAGACATGACGACCAGTGGGCGGTGGCAAGGAACGGTTGGCGGAGAATGAGTTTCGAGGAATCGGGCGATTTGCCCGTCGAAATCGCCTCGCCGGTGAAGAATAAGATAGGGTTTGGTCGCCATGATCGGGCCTCGTTCGATCTTTGGCATCTCCGCGCCGGTGCCCGGTTCCCCGAAGCCCCGTGAACTGGCGGTGGTAGATGGACGTGTGCGAACGCACAGAATCAGAGCCTGGAGTTCATGAGGAAATCTTGATGGGGTTGGTTCAGGCAGAACGAGCCCACAACGAGCGCGCTTGTGCCATCAAGAAGAGAGCAGCTTCCAGAGACGCTCGCAGAATTCGGGCAAGCTTGTCGTAAACTCAGTACGTCGGGACTGTGCGGATGGTGTTTGGCATCTCCGCGCCGGTGCCCGGCTCCCCAACGCCCCCGTGAACTGGTGGTGGCATAGTCGGCGAGTAGCGGCCAGTGGCCAGTGCAGAGATGGGCCCGACGGGAAGCAGGGGTAGTGGCGAGCGGTGAGTGAACAGATGGAAACGCATCGGAAGCGAGGAAGTGTCGAGAAAAGCGCCAAAACGAAGGGCATGGTTCAAAAGCGGGTTACAGCTCAGGGGTGGCTGGGGTCGACGCCCGAAGGGCAACGTCCCCAGATCCGAGGCCTCCGCGCTGGGGGCTCGCTGGCTGTTGCCAGCTCGATCCCAGCCACCCAACTCTCGTCACCTGCGCGGTTGGCAGAGAGGGTTGTCACGCCCCACGCCCCACGCCCCAATGACGTTGGGGGCCAACCACGTTTCCTGGGCGCCAGAAAGGGGTGACCCTGCCGCTTCTGGTGATCTCCGGCTTGGCCACCGGGCCCCCGGCAGGGGTGGGCGACGGGCTTCGATTCCTCTCCACGCGCTGACAACACTTCTGTCCGCGCTGGGGGCGTTTTGTCTGTTTGAACCCCGCGTTGCTCGGATTTGTCTAGGCAATTTACGGTACATTTGCTCAGATGTCAGATGATGGAAACGCAAGTCAAGGCGCTGACAACACTTCAGTCCGCGCTCGAGGCGTTTTTTGTCTGTGGGAATTCCGCGTTTTCTCAACAAATCTCAACATTTTACGGTCCATCTGTTCAGGTTATGGAGACCCGGCTTGGCGCGCGGCAGCGACGGCAGCCCCTGACGGTTCACCGTACCCACGCCCCACACCTACAGCGGCCAGTGGCCAGTGAAGACGAAGCGAGCGCGTGCTCGGAGCTGCGCCTCGGTTGTCACCCGGAAACGCCCGTCCTTGAACCGTGCCTCGGCCGGGATGGACTGGGAGCGAGGAGAGAAGAGTGCCCGGTAGCCTGTGAATCTGAAGAGAGGGAGCCGGCAGTGATGGAAAAGTGCCAAAACGAAGCCAATTTTGCTTTGGCGTTAGTCTATGAATGGTTTGCAGTTAGGACGCGTAACGGCGAAATGGAGCTGGAAAAACGAGGCCAATTTGGAAGGTCGGTAGGTGGCGGGTCGCAGGTGGACCGCGATCGGATGAGCCAAGGCCCATGAATTTCGGTGCGGACCTCGGCTACTGATCCGCAGTTTGAACCAGCTCCAGCGCGGTCTCCCATTCGTTCCGAGCCAAGGCGCATAGGGCGAGCAAGCGGAGGGAATCGGCGCCGGGCAGGAGCTCGTGACAGCGCAGAGCGTGGCCCAAGGCGATGTCCGGCTGGCCGGCGTCGAGTTGGAGAATGCAACTGCGGCGGTGATCTTGGTGGGCCGAGCACGCGGCGCGAAGCAGTCTCAAGTCGCATCGGCAGCGGCGGCACAAGTCGGACCACTCCTGAAGAGCGCGGCAGGTCGGGCAACGAACCTGATCGAGTGAGACAACGTCCATCAGCGTTCCCTCCCTGATCGCGCGCCACTGGCCTTTCGCTCTGACCGCTGGCGAGTGGCCACTCAATCAATCACTTGTCTTCCAGGTAGAAGATGATGTCCTCGATCTCGCGACTGATGCCCTCGATTTCGTCTTCCGATCGCCGTTCGATCGCCGCGCGAAGGCTGCCGAGCAG
>Ga0181530_10007154_pt1 | contig 10750 bp, 8 predicted proteins | sample PEATcosm2014_Bin_42_FD_119769 | JGI IMG/M metagenome (GOLD analysis project Ga0181530, IMG submission 119769) | Peatland microbial communities from MTU Mesocosm Facility, Houghton, MI, USA - PEATcosm2014_Bin10_60_metaG | ecosystem: Environmental > Terrestrial > Soil > Wetlands > Peat | place... | reverse complement strand
TGGAACTTGGAGTGCGGCTCGCCTGATTTCGACCTTTTCCGAAAGGATGGTATCATACCGAATTTGTCGTGGATGAATCCATATCACACCCGTCGCCGGATCATGGGTGTATGTATATGCGGGATACGTAAGAACGAAAGCCTCAAATAAATCCTTGGCAGTGGCTTTCTCCTTTTTGAACACAAATTGCGTTGAGTCCCCCAGCGCTGCCTCATCCAAGCAAATATTAACTCGGAGTAGATATGTGGTCGTGATGCGATTCCAAGCTACTTTGATTTGAGGATCACTATACGCGTTCGACTTTATGTTGACATTACTAAGCTGTGTGTTTAGAAGATTCTCATCCCATCGCGATCGTAAAGTAAAAGGTTCAGGCGCACCATTAGCTGTTAACCCGGCAAGTAATGTTATTATAAACCACCCACTCATTAGTAGTAACGCTCTGGTACAGGAAAGCAATAGTACGAAACATGTGACGACTGGACCACATTTAGTGTAATTGAATCTCTGCACTTTATAAACGTGCCGCAGGCAACTCATGGTATGGAGGCTATCATTGTGATTGTGCGCAGTTTACGGGCCAATGATTATCTACCGTAGCAACCACCGTGCCCCCGTAAACCTTTAAATTGACCTCGGTCTGCTGCGGCGTGCTGAATTTGCCGTTTCTATACCATCCATAATAGCCATGACGGCATGACGCATCGGTAAAAGTGAACTTATTCTGAAGCGAACTTAAAGCTGCATCCGCATACACACTGATTATGATGTTTTGATAGTAATTCCACTGGCCTGGGTCTGTGGCAGGACATGCTGGGCAAGGTCCAGTGGAGAAATCGGGGTAAGTAATGAACCCATTCGCGTCAAAGTCATATTCCGTACCAGAGCCAATAGGGATCGGATTGTTATCATAGCTTGTAGGTGTCTCCCCTCCGCGTTGAGTGTCCCAACCTTCCTGATATGTGAGGTATCCAGTGTCCGGGGTATTATTGACACCTTGCGGTAAGCAGCTTATGCTCTCGCTTACCGGCAAGGCAACCGTGTTCTCAATGTCAGCGTTGTTACCGCAAGGAAGAGGTGTGCCGACTGTTTCTTTAACAAGAATCGCATTGCTTCGAGGATCGTTGACGCCTCCAGTTTCAGTAATTGTAATCTGACTGGAATTCCCGGCATCATCAGTGGCCGTGATAACTCTCACGCCTGTCGAGCGATCCTCCCGGGGTCTCGAATCATATGATAAAGCAACTGCAGCACTAGGTCCCCAGTTCCCACTATTAATCGTCAATGGTTGGATATTTGGCCCCCGGTCTACAGTTATCGTAACAGTCGACGGCCGCACCCCATATGGTCCAGTAGTAAATGTATCTGTCCCTGAGAATTGGACTGAGCCATTACAATCGATCGATGCGCTAGTTGGTGAGGTGAACTGAATCGCTTGTCCGAATGAGGTACCCGTGCCGTGCAAGCAGGCACTGGCAAGCAAGGCAGCGATCCGGACGAACTTGTAACCAGACGACCTGAAATTTGCAATTTGAATTGACTTCATATTGTTTTCCTTTCAAACTTTAATGATTGGATCCACTGTTTCACTTTCATTAGGCTTGAGATTAGAGCATGAGGGTGGGCTTAGTCGAGCTAAATTCGAGAACATCTTGTATCTAAACGCGACATTTGTATCTAAACACGACATTCCGGCCTTTAAATCGTGATCTGGGACACGCGCGATTGGCTTGGGGGTATCCCTTCTGCTTTTTGAACTCGCGGGAGAAATGTTGGTGGTTCGTGAAGCCAAGCCGGGTTGCCACTTCCTTGACGCTCGAACCATCGTGCAACAGTTCAACCGCTCGCTGAAATGCAATCCCGGCTTTCGGACCGTTTGTTTAGTGGATTTCATTCCTGGTCAGGGCTTGAGCGCAGCCGGCGCGGCTGGTTCAACTGCCGACACCTTGGACGGGTACTTCTCGGTCAGAGTTTTCGCCAAGGACTCGATCTGGTCGCCGGTTAACGGGCCTCCGCGCTCTGCGGCAAAGGCGGGCATCAGCGTGTTTGGGACGCCGGCGGTCACCATCACTTTCCAGAAGTTGTAACCGGTCGGATAATCCATGGAGCGCAGGTCCGTGACCATCGTCGCGCGCGGCGTTGCCTCGTGGCAGATCGCGCAAGCGGCCACGTACAACTCCTGGCCTGTCTTTCCCATGGCCGACTCGGCGTGGCACTTTGCGCAATCCCCCTTGAAAACGGCCTGACGGTCCGATTTTGCTATTTGCTGGTTGCGCTCGCGTTCTCCCATAGAGACGTCCACATCCGGCGGCAGGACGTTTGCCACCACATCCAAGGTTTTGAACCCCTGGAGGGTGGTGACGGTGAGGGTTTTGGTGTTTGTGCCGGTGCGGCCCATCACGTTCATGGTGACCGGGATACGGCCTCTGGTATGTGGCGCCACATTCCACGGCATTGGCGGCAACTCCGCTGTTGTGCAACCGCAAGACGTCTTCACGTCGCAGACGGTCACCTCTTTTGATGAAGTGTTGGTGAAATTGAAGACGAAATGCGCCTGGGGTTCACCTTCGTGAACAGTGTCCTCCTTCTTTTCGGCATCAAAGGCCAGCAGACCAGCAGGCAGCGCGTTAGTGATCACAGGTGGTTTGTAGGGCGGGTGGGTGGCTCGATAGGCTTCGGCGAGTACTCTGGCCCGGCTCTCGCTGTAAGGGTCTTTTGGTCCTTCGGGGGCTGCGGCGGCGAGCAAGGCTGGCACGTTGAATTCCTCAGATGCCTTGTGCCAACTTAGACCCAGGAGCCGGAAATTGGAGTTTGCCGTGGTCAGTTCTTTGGGCGCAACAAATCCCAGAAACGCCACCTGCAAGCCGGTTGGTTTGGGCGATTTCTCCGGAAAACTGAAAACGAGCCTGCGCCCGCCTGCCACCGCCTCGTTGGATGCCAGAACAAGTTTTTGCAACCCGATTTTGGCTTGGATATTGGTGAACTCCCCCGGCGCAACCGGGGTGTCCTCGCGGGGAGCAACCAGGATTTCCAAGCTATCGGGATCATCCACAAAAAATGCAACGCAACTTGCGGCTTCAGCCGTCTTCGGGTTCCAGCCGAGGCCATTGCCAAAAATGCCACTGTTTGTGAAGAAGCCGACGGCATACCGGTTCGGCAGCGGCTGTGGAGGATCAATTTTGCGGTCCAGCAACCTGGCCAATTGATCGCTTGTGGCCACCATGTCCGGGCCGGATAGGACTTTGGCAGCGGCCACCTCACACGACCACCAAACCACCACTCCTGCCAGCAACACCCAGCGTATAACGCGCGCCGGTAGCCAGACGGGACCTTGTGCCTGACCAATAGCCCAGACGCAGGAAAGCGCCGCAACGGCGATGGCGGGCGCGAAATCCAACAGCGAAGTGGAAGAAATGAATGGATGCCTCAGGTAATAAAAGAACAGCGGCACAAAACTCAGGAATGACCACAACGCCATGATGACTGATTCCAGCGGTTTGGACGGCGAAACGGAACGACGGCTTGTCACCCACGGTCGCAAGGCAAATGCCCAAGCCAGGAGCATCAATCCCAGGCCTGGCAAGTCGTAAGTGCTGAAATTCAATTGACGCCAGCGAAATATGGCGGACTGGCCGGGGAAAAACGCGCTCTTATACCAGTCGCTTCCATTGAGATTCCCCCCGGCAAGAAAAAGAAGGGAGAATGATTCCTTGGCAGCGGAGGCAAAAGACTCGGAGGCGAAGGGATGGGAGAACCGCGACGCAAACATCGTGCCGTTGATCGCGTCCAGATTAAGCGAATGGCCGAATTCGAAGCCTGAACCAAAGCGCAAATAATTACTGGCAAACAAAGCAATTCCGCCGAGACAGAACAAGCCTATGCCGGAAACCGATTTCCACCACGGCCATTTTGCAACTCTCGTGTAGTAAAGCGCGATCAAAAGTGACGCAAAACCGCCCGCCAGGGCCGTGGGGCTGAAAAAGCCGACCAGTGCCGAACCGGCCCCCAACCCGCAATACAATGAGAGGCTTGGTTCCCTGACAAACCGCAAGCTCGCCACCAACAGCCCAATGGAAGCCAGATACGCGTAAGCGGCCGTTTCTTCAACGGAAGCAAAGCTCGTGCGGCAGAGGGCCAAAAATGGCGGCGCAAGCGCCAAAATAAACACAGATGCGATGGTTTCGGGATGCTGGCCAAGCGAATGAAGCCATTCCTCAACGCTGTTGCTGGATATTGGAACCGTCAACCCTCGAAGCATCCATGACAGCATCAAAGCCATGAATATGCCCAAGGCCAGACGGTCTGGAAATCCTCTCTGCCCCACAGCTTTCGCGGCCACATCGAACGGCAGGCGCCATAATGGAACCCCCAGCCCTCCGCTTTGCTGAACTCCACCGCCCGCCCATGCCATTTCTGGATTGATCGCTTTCTGATTCCTGTCCACTGCCAACGATCCCCTTTGCAATGCTTGCGCCTGCTCGTGAAAACGCGAGTCCTTCGAGTACCACTTGCCCCAAGCCGGTATCAAATCGGTCCCGACCATTATTCCGATAGTAAGAATTAGTGCCAGATACCATAGAGCAACAATCAAGGTTTTGCTATTGTTACAGACCCGGATTTTAACCCAGCAATTTCCAACCGCATTCGTTTCCATAAAAACCGCTCAAACTGGTTTCAAGGTTTCCCGGCATTCTTTCCCGACCTCCTCCAGACGAAGTAAATCCCCAATGGTCCCAGCAAGAATGCACACATCAAGACGACCAATACAGGGGTGTGGTGCAATTGCGCCAGCCTGATCTGTCCGAAACTATCCTGTGACTGTTGGGCTGCCTTCAATATTGCTTTGGCTTCTTCAACCGAAGGCCATTTTCCAGAATGACGCATGATGTAACTGGGAACACTATTTACAGATGTAGGCTCCTTCAAGCGCCAATCAACTATGACTGTCCCACTTTCTAACACCGGAATCAGGCTCTGTCGGGAGCACACCGCCTTAGCTGAGGTAACATCCGCTTCCACCCTCTTGCGCACCGTCATTCCATGAATCACACCATTAGATTGGAGCGCGCCGACATGACTCTCCTCAAAAACAAAGCCGCTCGGAATCAGTATCCCCTGCACCGAATTTGTACCCGTGACCCTGTAAAGGCCGTTGGTCTGACCCCACTCCCCTAGATACCTCACCTGAAGTGGCAACGAGCCAGGGCCACCCATCAATTCCCACTCTGCTGCCACTTTACCCTTCGGATTTGCCCCTACCGATGCGTGCCAATCGTAAACAGGAGTCAGCCAGTTGGTGTTAAGGTTGCCCCAATAGCATTGAGACGCAAACATCAACCAAAGGTGCCCATTCACACCTTTATCAAGCAATTCCACGGGTATGGAATTCCCGCTTATAAAGCATTGACCTGGCAATTTAGACGTCCTAGCCCCTGATGTGATCGTCTTTGTCCGATCATCATTCTCGGTTCCCTGCTTTGCTGGACCAGCCGGATCCAACCGCACATTAGATTCATATATTTCCATTCCGTTGGTCGATCCCACCTCCCTCTGCCAAATAGTGCCATTCCCGTCATGATCGATAGTCTTAATCAGCCAACTGCAATCTCGCACATAAATCGTAAAGTCACAAGAATACTCTTGCGTGATGCTATTTACTTGGACGATGCTCTGGCGAATTTTCCCTTCCACCTCATATTCCGCAGCCCAAGAGGTAAATGCCACCACCACAGCCAACGTTATTGCGGCGCGAATAAACATGAATCGACTATGAGAATTAATGAAAGACATATTCCCGATTTCCGACCAAGACGCCATTGATCATTTCCTGTCCTCCGGAACGAGAGTGAAGAAATTGGTGCTCTCCAATTCACTTAGCGCCGTCACGGACAACTCCGGCACATCAAAATGCATTTTCAACAATTCTTCGCGGACTAGCTTGGACTCACGCGCGATTCGGTAGAGTTCAGGTTTTATCATCGCAATCTCAGCGCCTGTAAACTTGTGATCGGCGACCACTTCCATCAGGCGAGAATCATTATTTTCCCTGGCCAATTCCATGGAAGTTAGCAACGCCAATCCAGGATCGAGTTGGGTCAAATTGTTTGTGAAGGCCTGCCGTACGCGCTTCATTGACTCCAAAAGCGTAATGTATTTCTGTTCTCCCTGGCTCGTTTCGATCTCCTTCAGCGCCAGGGCGGCCCAAACTGCTCCCGTCGAATTAGTGCTCTTGAGAACGAGATCCATTGGAATGTAATTCTCAGGCGTGGCATGCAAAAAAGCAGCCGCCGCCCACCTTTTTCTGGGATCGGAATCGGCTAAGGCGGCACCTATCTCAGCCAATTCAGGTATCCCGGCCGCCGCCTTACCAACCTCAACCTCCCAAAATTGCAAAATTCCAGGGCGCGGCGGAGCGAAAGGGTTATCATACATGAGACATATTGGGAATATTCTCGCCCGGCCGCCAGCAGAAGCGGGATAAGTGTAAAAAGCACTGTCCGGCATAGCTGTGCAACACATATTAAGAACTGACCGCACTGTGTAAATCCCCTGCGGCAAATCAACACAATAGTTGTATGATGAAAGCGCATTTGGAGAAAGCGCGTATTCCCATACTGGCACGGAAGACAACAACCTTCTAAGTGGCTGAAGAACACTGGAGTACATTGGGACTTGTAGCAGCTGATGCTGGATTTCCACATTTTCATTCAGAATACTTTCGTACGTTAAAGTCTTCCTATGAAACCAAATCACGCCTGTGTCTTTATCCTGTGTGTAGGTATAGTCTGAATATACGCTAATCAACCTGTCGAACAATTCCCGCCCAGTAAGCCTTTGCTCATCACAGGCAAACGAATTGGAATCTGATTGTGAATTTACGTCCCAATAAAGGCATGACCTCAGGAGGTAATTGTTTACTATCTGAGTCCAAGTATTCATGAGTGAATTCGCATGAACGTGAACGTTGCGCAGTTCAACACCCGGGAGACTGTCGTCCCATTTAGATCGTCTCGGGGTATTCTCTACTTGCCCAATTGCCGTGATTCCGGTAAGTAACAGAAATGCCACCTGCCAGAGCTGGAATGATCGTTTAAGCATACGAGACTCACAAATTGCTACAGATGGATAGATTTAGTGAAATTGATGGAATGTTCAGTAATTACAACCCCCATCTGAGAAATTACCTCCACTACTAGTACCCGAAACACTAACAGTTCCATGAGGCGCTACGATAGAAAGATCGTTATAAAATGTCCAAGAGTTTTGCCCTTGCCCACCATCATTACAATCCCGGGTCGATCCATATTTCAACGTCTGGTTGTACGTGATGTTACAGGTACCTAGTCCGTATGGACTGGAATTCTGTATGGGAGTCATCAAGCCAACGATATCCAACCATTTTTCACATGAAGAATATCCAGCACATGCAACCCCTGCTCGTGCGGCGAACGGCAAACCACCATTTGGACTTCCATTCTGCCCGCATCCTCCATTTCCTGTCACAGTTTCACTCATATATAGAATATTACCTGGACACAGGAGTGCGTATTGAAATAACTCGCCGACGTAATAATTGCCATTATATTCAGGTGGTGTTCCTTGCGGAAACGGTACGGATAGAGCAGAACATGATAAGCCTATAGTCATAGGAGCCGGCCCCTGTCCTCCAGACGAAACGACCGTTGTTGTAGCAGTCTGTCCATTGCTATCGGTGGCAGTGAGAACATTAATACCCGGATTCAAACAAATTCCATTCAGGCTCCAATAGCCAGTCCAAACACCGTTAACGCAGCAATCGTTTCCACTACAGGTCACCGATTGGCCATAAGAATCAGACCCGGTCGCACTGTCAGTAACGGTAACACTCAGGGTTGGAGTTCCATATTGGCACGATGCTGAATCTGTGCCTATGACGCCGACGTATCCAGTACAGTCCGCGCTGGTACTTCCAGAGGAGAGCCCAATCGTCGGTTGTCCAAGTGAGACGCTTGTGCTGTTCATCCAAAAGCCAGCGAGCAAAGCAAAAATGAGAACGGTTCTGACTCCAGAATACTTCATATCTTCAATTTGAATTGATTTCATATCAATATTTCTTTCAAGTTTTAATCATTGAAACCACTATTTCAATTTCGTCGGGCTTGAGATTACAGCGTAAGGCTAGGCTTTTGCGAGCAAAATTCAAGAAAATCATGTATCTAAACGCGACATTTCGCCGATCAAATCCCGATCTGGGACACGCGCGATTGGCTTGGGGGATAGCCTTTCTGCCTTTTGAACTCGCGGGAGAAATGCTGCTGGTTCGTGAACCCAAGTCGGGTTGCCACTTCCTTGACGCGCGAATCATCCTGCAGCAGTTCAGTCGCCCGCCGTACTCGTTCTTCGTTGAGCCAAGCCTTGGGGCTTTTTCCAGTTTGATTGACGAAATGCCTTTCCAGCGTTCGCAGGGAAACGCAGCATTTCTTTGCCAGCGCCGATGCCGACCAGTTCGCCCCCTCTGCCAGTTCAGGCCAATTTTGGTTTTTGTTTAGTTTGGAGTTCATGATGGTTCCTTCAGGGTCATTTCGTTCTTGCAGTGCGGACAGCGGATTCTCTGCCCGATGGCGTGTGGGGGAAATTCGATGTGTTGCTTGCAATAAAGGCACACCATTTTCAGGAGATTGGGTTCGCGCAGGGTGATGATTTTCTGGCAATGCGGGCAGGGGATTCTTTGGCTGAGGTTTTGGAGGGCGAACCGGATGTGGATGCCGCATCCGGGACAGGACATCTTTCGGGTCTCGCCGGGCTGCCACACGCGGTCTTCCAGCCAGAGCAAATTGACCGAGGCAACACAGCTTCCAAGCAAGAAGTAGAGCAGGGCGCCTGTCATGATTAATCCCGGCATCCCGCGTGAGAGGTGGAGGGGGTCGGTGAGACTGCCGATGCAGGTGGCTTGGGGATGGCTGCGCACAAGCAGCAGGAGAAACCGATAGAACACAAAATTGGCGGTCATCCAGCCCAGCCAGGCGACTTGAAGCGCCGTCTGCCTGCCAAACAGACAGTACAGAGCGACACCCGCCTCAATCGCGCCAACAAACAACACGGCATAGCGAACTGGAATGCCAAGGGCGGGTTCCGGCAGAGGCAGGACAGGCGCGTCCCCGGCGGCGATGACGAACCGGATCAGCGACGCCGCCAGCAGGATTGCGCCGGCGGAATAGACAAAAGGTTTGATCCATCGGGGTTCCATATCATTCTTCAAAGATGAAGCGCATGATGGCCTGGGTGCGCGAGAGTTGGGCGGCATTGCCGACGAGGGTGTGATTCTCACCCGGGTGAATGATGTACTCCACCACGCCACCGTAATTAAGGGCATCTGCCTGATACCTTCTGATCCGGGTTTCTTGGTGTTCCTCACTGCCGGAGCTAATCAGGATTTTGGGCCGCGGCTGGAACGGGGGCGATTGGGAGAAATCAGGCAGATCAATGGGATTGAGCAATATGGCCCCCTTCCACGGTTTTGGAGACTTGGCCATGAATTCGTCCATATATTTTGTTTCGATGCTGATTCCGAAGAGATAAACCTGCCCCGTGTCAATGCACGGGTCCTGGGCCAGACTTCTATAGACACCCATGACATTTTCCCCCCATTGTTCAATCCCTCCATACCATGTGGCGCGATTGATGATGACAACGTAGGCCCCACAGGTCGCAATGCCCGGCATCCAAAGCCGGCCCTCGTTGTTGTACAGCGGCTCGGTCAGGACGGTATCCCCCAACACCAACGGATACTTCTTGTGCCGGTCAAAATTCCCCGGCGGACATATAATGCAATCCACGCTGCGACCGGAGGGCAGTTTGATCGAGCCGCGAAACGGGTTGAAATCCTTGGCATAAGGGGAGGAGTACTCCGAACCCGGGGCAATCGGCCGCAACTGTTTTGAAGCCAGGCTGTACTGCCAAATGCCCGCCGAAACCTCGTTGCTGACGTTGCCCCAGAAGAGCACTTGTTTCTGGTCCGGCGTCACCCTGAACCATGGGATGTTTCCACGCTGGAACATCCGGTCTTTCTCAGCGCCAGTCAAATCCGCCAGCACCAAACCCGAATGTCCGTTCTGACGGCTGGCGTATGCAAATTGATTTGTGCCGGTCCACTGCACCGAGCTGACAAACCGGCCTTGAAAGACCTGAGACGCGTTGGAGGATGCTCCGGTTCCTATATCCAGCCGCCATAACGAATCACGGCTGTTTTCAGTGCGATTGATCAGGAAACGTCCGGTTTCCTTTGAGTAGGTGAAGCCGGTCAACCCGGTCATTTGGGGATCAATCCAGACAAAAGATCTGTCGGGGGAAAGCGGTCTGGAGCGGAACCACTTTGCGCCAAGATAATCCTCGACCTGCCTCTTTTCGGAAAAACTCAACGCCTGATCGTAAATGAGCAGCTCTGCCAAATCACCATCCGAAGCCTTGGAATTAGTCGAGCCTTGAAAATTGGTCGAGCCTTGATTGGTGGTGCGCAACCCGATTTCAACCTGAGCGTCAACCGTCTTGAAGGGCAGGGTGAACTCTCCGCGCAGCCCCCCGTTGACGTAAGCTCTCGATGTTGTCCCGTCATAAACCGTCTCCAAAATATGCCAGGCGTTGGGTAACTTGGTCATTCTGCCGTCGTTTTTGCCGGCGAACGAACCGGAGGGGAGATAGAGGAAATCGTTCTGGTCGCAAAGGCCGAAATAGCCTCCCTGCACCCCGAAGTTGCCGGTGTTGACCAGCATGA
>Ga0181530_10007151_pt1 | contig 10753 bp, 4 predicted proteins | sample PEATcosm2014_Bin_42_FD_119769 | JGI IMG/M metagenome (GOLD analysis project Ga0181530, IMG submission 119769) | Peatland microbial communities from MTU Mesocosm Facility, Houghton, MI, USA - PEATcosm2014_Bin10_60_metaG | ecosystem: Environmental > Terrestrial > Soil > Wetlands > Peat | place... | reverse complement strand
TGCTGGCAGACGACGTCGAGCGGGGCCTCGACCATGCGCAGTGGTTCCAGCCGTCCGGCGCGCGCGGCGCGCGCCGTCACGACAGCGCCGGCGATCTCGGCTACCGTGGCCGCAAGTATAAGACCCCGCGAGGCCGCCCCCAGGCGGTGGCCCGACCGCCCCACCCGCTGCACGCAACGAGCCACGCCTCCCGGTAGGCCGACCTGGACCGACAGGTCGGCCGTGCCGATATCGACCCCGAGCTCCAGGCTCGTGCTGGTCACCACGGCCTTGAGCCGGCCCTGCTCGAGCAATGACTCCACCGCTCTGCGCCGGCTGGCATCGAGCGCCGAGTGATGCGCCGCCACGGCCGGCTCTGACTCGCCGGCTTGCGCCTCACCGTCCGCGCACGCATCCCGACGTTTCGGGTCGTGCCTCAGGTCGTGAGTGATCTTCTCGGTAAGCGGCCGGGTGTTGGCGAAGATGACCGTTGTCCGGTTGTCTCTCATCACCTGGCGCAGCCGCCGGATCAGCCTGCGATACGTCAGGCCGCGATGCGGAGCCTCGCCAGCCTCCAGCAGCGCCTCGACCTCGATCTCCATGGGCGGCGTGCCGCGGGGCAGGGGTGCTTCGACCACGCGGCAGGTTCGCGTCGGTCCAACCAGGAACCGCGCCACGGGCTCGGCAGGCCGGCAAGTGGCCGACAGGCCAACCCGGCGGGGATCGCGGTTCGCCTGGGCTGAGAGGCGCTCGAGCGAGACTGCCAGGTCGGCCCCGCGCTTGGTGGGCACAAGCGCGTGCACCTCGTCCACGATGATGTGCTCGACCCCGCGCCAGTGGTCGCCCCAGCTTGCCTGGCTGAGCAAGAGCGAGAGACTCTCCGGCGTCGTGATCAAGATGTGCGGCGGTTGGTCCCGGAGCTGGCGGCGGAAATAGGCCGAGGTATCTCCCGTCCGCACGCCGACACGGATGGGGCTCTCGCCGCACCCCAGCAGCCGCTCGATTGCCGCGAGCGGGATCGCCAGGTTGCGCTCGATGTCGTAGCCCAGACTCCGTAGCGGAGAGATATAAACGCAACGCAGTCCGGGGGACAGCGTGCCCTCGGCGCGGCGCCGGAACAGCCGGTCGAGGATCGCCAGAAATCCGGCCAGCGTCTTGCCCGTCCCTGTCGGCGAGACCAGCAGCAGATGCTCGCCCGCCGCGATCGGCGGCCATGCCAGGCTCTGCGCGGGAGTCGGTCCCTCGGGAAAGGCACCGGCAAACCAGTCTCGCACCGGACCCGAAAGTGACCCGAGCGCGTCCCTTGCTTCAATGTCGATCGTGTGCATCCCGGCAGTGATGGGACATCCTGGCCCCATCGGCTCCCTTTGGACCGCAATCATCTCGATATCGGGCTCAAAGTTAGCCCGTTAGCGGATAGTCGGCATGATACCCGATCGCTCAGGGCGCGGGAACAGGGTCCAGGCCCAGAGCCGGCCCGATCAGAACGCCTCCGCGCTGACGACCTCACCGCCGGCCCGGGTGCCCAGCGCGTTCCAGATCGAGGGAGCGGATGGGGCCACCACGTTTTGGCACCCGGGAAACGCAACTTGCCCTTTTCGTCCCGCTGACTGCTGGCCACTTCCTTCCGAAATGGCTTTGTTTTCACCCCACCTGCCCGTTCAATCCTGATTCAACTTCCTGCGATGCAGAGGTTTGCGTCGATTTCAATTTGGCTTTGTTTGGCGCCTTTTGTCGGTTTCTGGTCCTCTCAGCGGGAACGTCCGGATACTCCCATGCCATCGGCTCGCTGCTCTCGACTGCTACGCAGCCACCCAAGCTCACCCCACACTATTCACTTTTCTGTGTGTGTGTCGGTGCATTCCGTGGTTGGTCTCTGATCCCCCGGCACCCTCGATTGGATGTTGCTGGACGGAATCGGTTGTCAGGATTTGTGCGTATCTTGGTTGCGGCAGTAATTGTCTGCGTGCCGGCTTCCGGCATCGCCAACCCTCCCTTGTCGCGGCCTCGACCACCCGGAATTGGGTTTGTTTCGTATAAACAAACCCGAATCAATCCGGCGTTAACTCTTTGAGGGAGAGTGCTTTGTGGCTGATTTCAATTGGCTTTGTTTGGCACTTTTTTGACGACCGCTTGGCCTGAACCGCGTGCTGTTCGATCCATCCGGGGTGAATCTGGCAGCGCTGCGAACCGTCAAGCTTTCGCCAGCCATTATTACCTGGCTATTCCGCAAGACTTGCACGACCCTCAGATCAAGCGGTTTGGTTTCCGCGTGTCAAAGAACACACACGCCCTGCGCCGCCCTTCCGCTTGGGCGACGCGCGGGCCAGAATCTCTCAGCAAGTTTTCAAAGAACATCCGCACTGTCCCGACATACGTAGTTTACGGCAGAATCGCCCGACTCTTGCGAGTGTCTCCGGAAGGTGGTCTCTTCTTGACGGCATGAGCGCGATCGTAAAGGGTTCGTACTGCCGGAATCAACCCCGTCAATGCTTCTCATCACGGCCTTTCTCCCCGGTATCCCATGCGCCTGCTCTTCTCCTCGATTCATTGTTACCTGGACCCCTCCAGCGGTGCCGCCTTGTGTACGCGCGAGCTGCTCGAGCTGCTTGGACGGGCGGGGGATGGATTGCCGGGTGCTCACGACAGGGATCCTCGACCCCGAGCGGGAAACATCGCTCGACAGGGTGCTCACCGCCTTGGAGCTTCCCTTCCAGAGGTTCCAGGCGGAGCTGGGAATGGGCAGAGCGGCCGAGGTGATCGACCTAGGCGTCAAAGGGGGCCCAGAGCGACATAGTGAATTGCCCTCATGAAGTAGGGGGAATAGGAAGACACGGATAAACTGCCCAGTTTGCCTGGATCGCTTTCACAATATCCCCTCGGTCTCCTTGAATATGTTTTACAAGGCCCGCTTGATCTGGCTAGGATCGTTCTCTGATGATGACGGGACGAGGCTCTATCGATTTGTGCAGGTTAAGTCGCGCGCAACACGTACTATTCTGTACGTTACTGAACAGGGGACACATCCATGGCCAGCGGTCGCTACGATCTATTCATCAGCTATGCTCACGTGGATGACATGCCTCTTCCCGGCGTGGAGAAAGGGTGGGTCGAGACACTCTTCCTTTCACTCAAGATCAAGCTGGAGCAAAAGATCGGCCGCCCTGAAGCGTTTCAGATGTGGCAGGACCGCCGAAATTTGAAGGGTAACGACGACTTCAACGAAACGATCCTCGGGGCTATTCGAGAGAGTGCGACTTTCTTGGTGATCCTCTCGCAGGGACATCTCGAATCGACGTACTGCCAGAAGGAACGTGCGGCGATTCTGGAAGCAATCCGGGCCCTGGACGGCTCCTTGAAGCGCGTGTTCGTCGTGCAGCGCGACGAGGCTGCCAGGAACCGCATGCCGCCCGAGTTCGCCGGCTCTTCCGGTTACGTGTTCTGGGAGAAGAGCGGCGGAGTGGCGCACACGTTGGGCGACCCCGTGCCACGCCCCCTCGAAGATAAAACCTACTACGCGGCGATCGACGCCCTGAGTACCGACCTGGCGGAGAAGATCGTCGGGTTGCGACCCAAACCCAAGACCACGCCCCCAGTGCCCGATGTCCGGCCGGTCGTCTACCTGGCCGAGGTGACCGACGACCTGATCAAACAGCACCGGGCGGTCAAGCAGTTCCTGATGCAAGAAAGGGAACGGCTCAGGGTTCTCCCCGAGACAGTTTATCCGGTCGACCCGGCCGAATTCCGCGCGGCGGCGCGGAAAGACATCGCTGTGGCCAAGGTCTTCGTTCAGCTCCTGGGCGAGGCGCCCGGCCGTCGGTCGTTCGACTTTCCCCGGGGGATCAACGGACTTATGGACGAGCTCGCGGTCGAATGCAAGGCACCGGTCCTCCGGTGGCGGACCGAAGTGAACATGCAAGATGTCGAGGACAAGGACCATCTGTCCTTGCTGGAGTCGGCGCTCGCCGAGCCCATCGAGGAGTTCAAGGCCCGAGTCGTCCGCGAGGCGACGGCTCCGCCCCCTCGCCCCCCGCAAGCTCAACGGACCGCCCCGAACCGCCGGTGGACCGTGTTCGTCAACGCCAAGAAGGACGACCAGGAGCTTGCGCAATGGCTGGCCGAGGCGCTCGACGGTCGCAACATCGACTGCAACCTGCCGATGTGGGACTATCCCCCGACCGCCACGCCGGAAGAGGTGCTCGAAGACCTTGAGAAGAACCTCCTGACCTGTGACACCATGATATGTGTCTACGGGGCGGCGAATGCTACCTGGGTCCGGTGCCAGTTGATGGAATCGAAACGGGTTCGTGCCAAGGGCGGGTCGTACTTCCCGCTCGTCGGCGTGTTTTACGGGCCCCCGCCGCCGAAGCTCGAGCTGAACTTGCGCTGGAAGAGCCTCAAAACCATCGACGGCCTTGCCGAACGGAATGAGAAGATCCTGTCCGACTTCGTGACGGCTGTTACCTCGGGGGGACCGTTATGAGTTCGATCGAAAGGTCGATCGACGTTGAAGCCCGACTCGAGCGGCCTTACCCCGGGCTGCGACCGTTCCAGCGCGGGGAACGGTACATCTTCTTCGGCCGCGACCAGCAGATATCCGACCTCTTGGGGCGGCTCGGGCCCGGCCGGCCCACGCGATTCCTGGCGGTGATCGGGGCCTCGGGTTGCGGCAAATCGTCGCTCGTCAGGGCGGGCTTGATCGACGCCCTCGAGACCGGCCTGCTCGCCTCCGCCGGCTCGCGATGGCGGGTCGCCACCATGCAGCCTCGTGACCAGCCGATGGCTCAATTGGCCAGGACGCTCGTGCGAGACGGGGTGCTCGGGTCTAACAGGCCCGACGACCCCGTCGAGATCGCCTCGCTGCAGGCCACGCTCGCCCGAGGCCCGCTCGGGTTGCTCGAGGCGCTCAGGGATGCCGGGGCCGCGCGCGACGAGAATATCTTGCTCCTGGTCGATCAGTTCGAGGAGGTCTTCCGCTTTCGCCGGGAGGTCGACCGGGACGAGGCCGACGCGTTCGTAGCGCTTCTGCTCCGTACCGCCTCCGAGCCAAACTGCCGGGTCTTCGTCGTCCTGACGATGCGCTCTGACTTCCTGGGCGACTGTGCCCTCTTCACCGGGCTCCCGGAGGCGCTCAACGACAACCAGTTCCTGACCCCCAAACTCAGTCGCGAACAGCGGCGCGAGGCGATCGAAGGGCCCGCGATGGTTTTCGAGGGGCGGGTCGAGCAGGCCTTGGTGAACGCCATCCTCAACGACATGGGCACCGCGCTCGACGACCAGCTTCCGCTGATGCAGCACTCGCTGATGCGGCTCTGGATCGACGCGACGCGGACGGCGGGGGAGGGCGGCGAAATCGACCTGAAACTCGACGATTATCGCGCCATCGGCACGATCACAGGCGCCCTCGATCGCGACGCCGAACACGCCTACACGGCGTTGCTGACCGATGACGCCCAGCGTGCGATCGCCGAGGTCCTCTTCCGTCGCCTGACCGATCGCGACGCGGGTGGCCGTGGCGCCCTCCGTCGCGACACCCGCCGGACCGCCTCTCTGGCCGATGTCGCCCGCGTCGTCGGCCGGCTGTCTCCCGACGAAACGCTGTCTGGTGAACTCGTCGAACGTGTCAAGGCGGTCATCGAAGTGCTCCGCGCCGACGACCTCAACTTCCTCACCCCCCCGGCGCCAGAGCCCCTCAACCCCGAGACCGTCCTCGATGTTAGCCACGAGAGCCTGATCCGCCAATGGAAGCGGCTCGGCGGCGAGAAGTCGGCGGCGAAGGAGGGCTGGATCGACAAGGAGGCAAAGTCGTCCGAGATGTACCGGCGCCTCTCACTAGCTCAAGCCGAATGGGCCGAGAGGCAACGTGCCGGCAGGTTGGTCGACGATACCCACGTCGGCCGCGATGGACTGCTCAACCGGCTGACACTGCAGAATGCCCTGGAATGGCGGAAGTCGCAAGACCCCAGCCCCGCCTGGGCGAGTCGCTACGGCGGTGACCTGAAGGCGGTCCTGACGTTTGTCCAGCTCAACGATCGGGTCCAGCGCGAGGAGGACGAGGCCGAGAAACATCGGCTCGAACTGGAAAAGCAGCAAGCCGAAGCGCTCGCTGAGGCCCGCCAGCGCCAGTTGGAAGCCGCCCGTCGTTCGGAGATCCTCCTGAAAAAAGTCGCGACCTCTCTCGCGGTCTCCGTCCTTCTCGCGTTGCTCGCTTCGGGAATCGCGGGTTATGCAGGCTACCAACACTACCAGAAAATCCAGGCCCAGAACAAGCTCGACGAGACGACGAGGACAATAGACTTCGAGCAGAAGACCGCGGAATTGAAGCGTCAGAACGAAGCGATCCGGTCAGCTTCCACTTTGCTCCGCTACCAGGCTCAGGCTGCGATGGCGCAACTCCCCCAGCGTGGTTTGCTTCTCGCGGCCGAGCTACGGCGACTGTCGGAGAACTCCGAAAAGAAAGGTTTCGGCCGGATCGCCGAGAACGATGACGCACTCCGTCTCGCGCTCGCCAACATCGGCGGCCGCGCCCTTCAGGGTCACGTCGGCAACATCACCGCCCTCGCGACGGACCTCCAGGGCCACTGGGTCGCGACCGGCGGCGTTGACGGAACAGTCCGGCTCTGGAAGCCCGAGTCTGAATCCCCCTCCGTCGACCCGATTGTCTTGATGAGTAGCAGTAGCCCGCCGCCGATCAGGAACATCGTCCTCGATGCTCAGGGACGTTGGCTGGTTTCCCAGGACAACGCCGGCGTCGTCAACCTCTGGGATCTGAGACGGCCGTCGACGAGCAAGCCGTTGACGCTGAGGGATAAGTCCGGTTCGTTCGTGAGCCTTACCTTGAGCAAAGGCGGCCACTGGCTGCTGATCAAGAACGAAGTCCAGACTGAGGCCTCGCTCTACGACCTCAACCTTCCCGATCCAAGCACAACACCGATCTGCTTGAAGGTGGGTTTGTCCCGGATTGGTACTCGGCCTTTCGCGTTCAGCCTCGACGAAACGAAACTGGCGATCTCCCGGTTCGAGAGTTCTGCCGAGAGCGATCCAAGATCTGAAGCTCTCCCGACCGGATCCTCGCCCATTGCCTCGGTGACGCAGTGGGACCTCTCGTCTTCCAAGACGATTGCCGAGCCACATACGGTCACCCTGCCCGAGTCGAACGGCCCCCTCAAGAACATTGAGTTTCTCAAGGACAACCAAACGCTGTCGATCTTTGACGGACACGCCACGCTCCAACGCTACGACTTCTCGAAGCCGCAACTGAAAATTCGTGAGTTCAAGCTGGGGGAGCCAGGGTCCCCTTGGAAAACGGTCGGCTTCACAAGGGACGCCCAGTGGGTCGTCACAACGGACGAAAGTAAGGGGAAGGCGAGGCTGTGGAACGCCTGGGCCGATGACCCGCGCGCCAAACCGACCGACCTCAATGGCTTCAATTCCGGGATCGACCAGTGGGTCCACGTCGTGCCCGGCCGCTGGCTGATCGCCCGGAGCACGACGGAGCCGGCGATGCGGCTCTGGAACCTCCAGGCGTCCCGAATCGCTGCGCCTCTCCTGATCTTGCGGGGTTCGCGGTTGGCGGAGAATCGAGACCGGATCAACACTTTCGTCGTCACAAACGATCGCTGGTTGATCACCGGCTCGACGTCGTCGGCCCCGATCTCGACTAGACCCCCTCGGCCGACTTCTGAGGTTCCCGGTGCGAGCTTGAAGACCGTCTCCGACGTACTCCCCTCGCCCTACGGCGGAGAAGACAACGACGCGCACGTCTGGAACCTCGAGGCGCCGGACCCCTCGCTCACCCCGGTGCCGCTGCACGGGCACGAGGGGGCGGTCAACTTCTTGGCCCTGACCGGCGACAACCGTCGGCTCGTCACGGCGGGCAGGGATCCTATTGCGAGGCTCTGGGAACTGGAGCCCATCAACCCGGTGGTCGAGCCTGTCGTCGTGCGGGGGAACGGGCCAGGCGAACAACTCAGGATCCCAGGCGGAAGTCGACTCGCCCGCGCCGGCATCGACGGCTCCGTCAGTCTGACCGACCTGGCAGACCCGATTGCCCGTTTCTCTCCTTTGAAGGTCGATGACAACCGTTTCCGTGTCGTTTCACTCAAGAGCGACCGCGACGGTCGCTGGCTTATTGTCACCATGGCCGACAAAGCGGGTCAACGAGCGACGACTGTGGCCTGGGACATGACGAGCCCCGAGCCGGGTGCCTCGAAACCGATTGTCCTGCAGTCTGATCACGCTCAGCCGACGCCATGGAATGACATTGCGAATTACAGTCTGTCGGAGCCTTCGGGCTGCTGGCTTGCGTCGTCGGTGATCTCTGAAAACCGCGCCGTTGTTGGGCTCTGGCGAATCACGAGGTCTCCAGCCATGGCGGTTCGCAAGATTGACCTGCTGAAGACTCGTCGCGACATCCTCGGGTTGCTCCAGGCTGGTCGCCTGCTGGATTTAGTGTCGCCTTCCGAGTACTCCTCGCTTCCGCTCTCCTTGCCGATCGGGAAGGTCGCCCTCGCGAGGGCCGCCTCCAAATGGTTCGTCTGGCTGCGGGACTACCTCACAAACTCCACGCCGAGACCACAAGCCTACGTGCACGCGCTGAGTCGGAACGCTCGCTGGCTGCTGACGAACGACAATGATTCGATCAACCTCTGGGACCTGGGGCGAAGTGAGCAGCCGGATCGGGTCTTCTCATGCCCACTCCAAGCTAAGACCATAGTGCCGACTTGGCCCGTGCTCCTGAGCCCCGACGGGCGTTGGCTCGCGATCGGCGATGCGACCGCGGGGGACCCCGGCCTGAGGGTCTGGCGACTGCCACCGGCCGGCCGCGCGGCAAAGGGTACGCTCTTGCCCGTTACCATAGAGTGGCGTTCTCCCTATTCCTCCCAGTTCAGCCCTGACGGACACTGGCTATTCCAAGCCTCCCGATCCACGGAGGGCGGCACGCAGCTCTGGGACATGAGCGGCGAGCAGCCGGCCGGGCCCGTCCGACTGCCAGGCCCGTTGACGAAGAGTCCTGAGAGGACGCAGCAGCAGGTTCCACCGCCCGCCAAGAACAACCGGCAGATCGTTTATGTCTTCAGCCCGGATGGCCGCTGGCTCATCAACGGCTGGGACTACGGCACAACGCGGCTCTGGAACCTCGCGTCCAAAGACCCGGCCGCCTCCGGCCTCGTGTTGAAGAGTTCGGGCACAGTGACCTCGGCCATCTTCGATTCGACGAGCCGCTGGCTCGCCACGCTCTCGGGCGAAGAGGCCCGCCTCTGGGACCTCTCGGCCGACGACCCGTCCGCGCGTTTTGAGGCCGTCCGCAATCACGGCGGTTCCCCCACGGCCCTGGCCGTGGGTGCCGGGGGCCGCTGGGTTGCCCTGGCCAGCCGCGGGGACAAAGCCGCCCGACTCTGGGACCTGACTTCCACGGAGACTGGAGCCAGGTCCCGGCCCGTCCGCCTGAGTGGCCACGAGGCCGTGATCGACGCCATCTTCATCGAACGCGATGGCCGCCGCGTCGTCACCGTCGGGGTAGACGGGACGGCCCGATTCTGGACCATCGACCCCAAGGCACTCGACCGTCGGGCCGCCGGCGCCGCCGGGCGGAATTTGACCCAAGAGGAATGGTCCACGTATTTCCCCGACAGTCCCTACGATTGCACGTTTCCCGACCTTCCCTGTCTGCTTGAAGGCGCAACCGACTGACCCCGATGATTGAACGGCCGGCATTACGCATTCGAGCGATCATCCAGGCTCGCGTGGTATGCCTCCGCCGGTTTTCGTCAGGCGTAACTTAGGGGCTCAGCTCGTAAGTGCTCTCGAAGAGCGACTGCTGGACGAGCCAGACGTCGCCCGGCTTGTCGCGATAGGGGTCCTTGATCTCGTCCTTGACCACGTAGCCGCCCGAGGGGGAGTAGAGCGGTCGCTCCGGGTCGTAGCTCGGCCGGATGAAGAAGCCCTCAATTCCGGGCCCCTTCACCTGGGCAGCCCAATTGCGCACCGACTGTTTTGGCTTGAATTTCCGGTAATAGCGGGATTCCGCGTCGAAGCCGAACTTCTTCGACTCCTCGCGGTCCGCCTCGTATTTCGCCTCGATCTTTTCCCGGGACTGGAACCACGGCTCGCCAGCGACCCCGACGCACAGCCAGAAGCACTCGCGGGCCACCTCCTTGACGTGGTCGGCGGTCTGGAACTCCCGGCCGACCTCCTCCGGCGCCACCGGCCGGGCCCAGATCGGCCGGGTCTTGCTCGCCAGCCGCCAGGCCTTTTGCTCGGCGATCCAGCGCAGAGTCTCCTCATGGGAAAGCTTCCGCCCCCCGACCTCGACCCGCTTGGGCGGGTCGGCGGCGGGCTCGGTCCCACGGACTACGCCCATCCTGCCGCCCGCGATTGCGATGACGAGCAGGAGGCTTGCGATCGGCGCCTCCACGGAACGGGTAGTTCCCAGCATGACCAATCCTCCCTTGCCCCTGTTGGTGATCCGCTCAAGCCGCCTGGGTGCGTGTTCGGAGCGATCGCCTGGCGTGATTGTTGCATGTCGGCACTCGATGGACAATAATACGCGATCTCCTTAACCTCGGTGGAACTTGTCAGGATCGAGTAAGCCGGGGTTTACAGGCGGGCGAGACGGACCGCCGTTGTCCGAAAAAGCAAGGCCGTTCTAGGCGTGAGGATTCAATAGGGGTCTCCACCTTGCACACGCTCCCAAGTAGTCACGGGATAAAGCAGGAGATAGGCCCCCTCATCGAGGGGTTGGGGCTGGGCGAGGCCGCGCAGAGTTACCTCA
>Ga0181530_10007145_pt1 | contig 10757 bp, 9 predicted proteins | sample PEATcosm2014_Bin_42_FD_119769 | JGI IMG/M metagenome (GOLD analysis project Ga0181530, IMG submission 119769) | Peatland microbial communities from MTU Mesocosm Facility, Houghton, MI, USA - PEATcosm2014_Bin10_60_metaG | ecosystem: Environmental > Terrestrial > Soil > Wetlands > Peat | place... | reverse complement strand
TTCAACGGGGTGCCCGGAAAGCCGGAGTTCAGGCTTGCTGGGGTGGCCTGCGTGAGGCGCGACCGTGCTGGCGGCGTCGACAGCGGGTTCAACCGCGATGGCCGGCGGCGCCGCGGCAGCCGGTTCGGCGGGCGGCGATGCGATTCGCGTCTCGATCCCAAGCTGCCGCTCTATGCGGAACATGCGTTCGGTGAGCAGTCGCACCTGCTCGCGGAGTTGTCTGATTTCGTCGTCGTTGTTGGCCATGGAATAACACTTCAGAAACGCCGATGCGCTGGCCGGATGAAGTGTATTATCCGGGATCGGAGACAGATGTTCCAGCAATTGCATGGGAGAATCAGAGCATGAAATTTCATACCGAATACCTGACATTCAACACCAAGACGCATCGCGACTACGTGCATATCACGCCCCAGGTCGAAACCGTTCTTCGCAACAGCGGGATCAAGGAGGGCATGGTGCTGGTCTCCGCCATGCATATTACCGCCGCCATCTACGTCAACGATCACGAAGACGGGCTCATCCATGACATCGACGAGTGGCTGGAGAAACTGGCTCCTTACCGCAAAGACTACAAGCATCATCAGACGGGCGAAGACAATGGCGATTCGCACCTGAAGAGCCTGCTGATCCACCATGAGGTGATTCTGCCGGTCACGGCTGGAAAGCTCGATCTGGGACCCTGGCAGCGCGTCTTTTACGCCGAGTTCGACGGCCAGCGCCGGAAGAGGGTCATCGTGAAGGTCATGGGTGAGTGATTCTCCCTAGGAATTCTTCAGGTTCCTCAGGTCTTAGCGCATTCTTAAGGTTTAGCGTTTAGTCAATAAATTACTTAAGAATGCGGGTTGTGCGTAACGTTAGGACATAGACTAACGTTGGCATGACATAGGCTTAAGTTCCTTGATTTTCCAGAGCAGCTCGCTATACTTCACTTACTTGAGTGACGAGTTGTTGTCGTACTCGGTACTAGCGACAGTATAGTCGCGCAGGTTCAATCGCTCCCCGAGTGCCTTTCCTCCCCAGGTTCAGTGCCTTGCGTGCTGCGGTAAGCCTTGCTTGCCCAGAACGAGACAGGACGGCGGGTCAGTAGGGTGCCCTCCGGCTTTCTTCCGTTTTCCGGTTGCAGGGCTCTATGGCTTCAGCCGGAGAGCCTTGGTGGAAAGGACATGAGTCAAATCGACGGAAGCATACTTTTTGGCCCTCTGCCGGACGCTCAATGCCGGTGGAAATCTTTTGCCACCAGCTTCAGCGCGCAGTCAGCGGCCATTATTTTGCTAGGAGCAATTACCCTCACTGCCCCACAACTTACCCTGAAGCAGTTTGAGCACACAGAACTCGTAGCGCCACAAGTACACCGACAGCCCGCTCCGTCGAAGCAGATACCCATCGCCGTAAAGCCCGCGCCCAGAGCGCAGGCACGGTCCGAGTTCGTTGCGCCTCCCAGGATTACGACGCCTCTCCCATTGCCTAAACAAGAGGTCGCAACCAGGACGCCGCTGCCTGCGGCGCCACTCCCACGCTTCGACGCCGAGAAAGCGCCCGCGCCGAAGGTCGTCGCGCGGTCATTGCAGACGAACGTATTCGTCGGTAGTTCGGCTGCCCCGACGCTGCCGAAAATGGCTGCCTCAAAGGTTCAAACCGGCGGATTCGGTGATCCCAACGGCGTTCCAGCGAACCCGAGCGCAACCGGCAAAGGCAATATCGCCAGTGTCGGCAGCTTCGATCTACCGTCCGGTCCGGGCTACGGAAACGGCACGGGCGGAGCCCGCGGCGCACGCGGTGTGATTGCCGGCACGGGGTTTGGCAATGGCGTTGCTGCCGCTCCGCAGCCTGTCGCTGCGCCAGGGCGCGTGCAAACCGCCAATTTCGACCAGGCCCCCGTCGCCGAAACGAAGAAGGCGCCACAGCAGATTAAAGCGGTGATGCTCCCCGTTTCCATCCAGGAAAAACCAACACCGGTTTACACGGCTGAAGCTCGCAAGCTTCACGTGGAAGGCGAAGTTTTGTTGCAAGTCATGTTCACTGCGACCGGGCAGGTCCGGGTGATGCGCGTCCTGCGCGGTCTGGGCTACGGTTTAGATGAAGCCGCCATGCGGGCGGCGGAGAAGATACGCTTCTCTCCAGCCCAGCAGGAAGGGCGTCCAGTGGACTCAACCGCAACGTTGCACATTGTTTTTCAGCTTTCTTAAAGGCCAATCCTGAACTGGCCGGGAGTTAGAGATGGTACGCAAAGCAAGTTGTCTGATCCTGATGCTGACGTTTTGCGCGGTGATGGTAAATGCCGCCGCCGCCCCAGGCGAGCCCAACGCATTTGAGCAAGCGATTGACCGGATCTCGGCGCGGGAAGCTGAGAACGTAAAAACCTTGCGACAGTATTCACCCATGGTGGAAACCTACATCCAGGAGCTCAGGCCCGATAAGGAGTTGGGACTGGTTCCGGAAGGCGATCACTATTTCCTTGGACGGGCGACGTTCAAGGGGTATGTGCGCGATCTGAACTTCCTCAACGAACAACAGGCGGGATTCACCAACCGGCTGCTCCATATTCATCGGCTGCCCACGCGCGGCCGCGCCGATTTCATCCCGCTTGGCTTCGCCCAGATGGCGGTCATCGACGCCGGCGGGTTTGACCGCCACCACTATGACTTCAGGTACTTGCGCCGTGAGTTTCTCGGCGAAGTGCGTTGCCTGCTGTTCGATGTCTCGCCGAAGCCGAAAAGCGGGGTCGGGCGCTTTGTAGGCCGCATCTGGGTCGAGGACCAGGATTACAACATCGTTCGCGCCAACGGGACCTTCACCCCAGGCAGTGCGAAGGGCCGTTACCTGCACTTCGATACCTGGCGCATGAACTTGCAACCCGGCGTCTGGCTGCCCGCCTATATCTATAGCGAGGAGTCGAACGTCCGCATCGCCGCCATGAAGAATACTGCCTATAAGGCGGTGACGCGCTTGTGGGGTTACAACATTGGCCGCGACATGTCGCAGGACGCTTTTACCCAGATCCTGGTTGAATCCGAGGACAGCGTAAAGGACCAGAGCGACACTGGACAGGACTTGTCTCCTATCGCAGCCGAGCGCGCATGGGAGCGGCAGGCGGAAGAGAACGTGCTGGAACGTATGCAGCGCGCCGGTTTGCTGGCACCCACCGGCGACGTCGAGAAGGTACTTCAGACGGTCGTCGATAACCTGATGATCACCAACAACCTCACCCTGGAACCTGAGGTCCGCTGCCGGATTCTGTTGACCGTCCCAATCGAGAGTTTCACCGTTGGCCATACCATCGTCATCAGCCGTGGCCTGCTTGATGTACTGCCCGACGAGGCCACTCTCGCCGCGGTGCTCGCGCACGAACTCAGCCACATCGTGCTGGCACACAAGCTCGACACCAAGTTTGCCTTCGGCGACCGCACGATCTTCGCCGACGACGAAACGCTACAGAGAATTGCCATGATGCGTTCCAGCGACGAAGAACAACAGGCCGATAACAAGAGTCTGGAACTCCTGCAGAACTCGCCTTACAAGGACAAGCTGTTGACGGTCGGCCTCTTCATGAAGCAGCTCGATCAGAGCCGGGGCGCATTGCCGAAGCTGATTCGAGCACAGGTTGGCAATACACTTGTGATCGGCGCTAGTCCTCGCCTCGCAACCGTGATGGCGGAAGCGCCGAATCTGGAACGTACCCGGGTCGACCAGGTCGCGGCATTGCCGCTCGGCGGGCGCATCAGGCTGGATCCATGGACTGGCAAAGTCGAAATCAGCAAAGCCAGACCGGTTGCCCTGCTGAATGCCCGTGAAAAAATGCCTTTCGAAGTCACCCCCATCTTCCCTTACGTGACGCGGTGGCAGTCCGGTCGCACCGTAACCCCAGTGGCCGTAAACACCAATACCGGAGCCCAGTAATAGTTCAGCCCTCTCCCACAGGCCCGCTTCGGCGGGCCTTTTTTTGCGTGAAGGCGGAGCCCGAAAGACCCACTGCTAGTGGCAATCTGCCATGAATACCCGCAGCCCTTGCCGCCAAAAACGAGAGTGCCAGCGCTAACTGGTGAGATGGGGATTAATGAGATGGTCCGCCGCTTCGATCAGCCCGCAGTGGGATGATCGAGGCAGCAGCTTACACTCGGAGGATCATCACATGCACATCGCTTCGGTGGGAATCGATCTAGGCAAAACCACCTTCCATTTGGTGGCCTTGGACGATCATAGCAAGGTCGTCATTCGCAAGAAGTTTTCCCGCAAACAACTGCTGGCTTACACCGCCAACCTGCCAAGCTCGCTGATCGGTATCGAGGCTTGCTCTGGGGCACATTTCATCGGGGCGGCGCTACGTCGACAGGGCCACGACGCCCGACTGATTCCGGCGCAGTTCGTCAAGCCCTTCGTAAAATCCAACAAGAACGACTTTCTGGATGCCGAAGCGATCGCTGAAGCGGTGACCCGCGAGAACATGCGCTTCGTGCCGATCAAGACGGACGACCAACTCGACCTGCAGGCCTTGCATCGCGTGCGCGACCGTCTGGTGCAGCGGCGCACCGCGGTGATCAACCAGATTCGCGGGTTTCTGTTAGAACGCGGCATCACCTTCGGCAAAGGGCCTGCCCAACTGCGCAATCACATGGCGGAGGTTTTGGAAGACGCCGACAGCAACCTGACCCCGCGCATGCGCACTCTGCTGGAGCGGCTCTGGGTGGAGTGGCGCCAACTGGAGAGCGACTTGGCCGTCGCCACCGCCGACATTGAGCAAATCTGCAGCGAAGATGCCGCTTGTCAGCGCCTGCGCCAAATCCCCGGCGTGGGGCCGCTGGTGGCCAGCGCCACCCTTGCAGCCATCGGCAACGGAGCGGCGTTTCGCAAGGGCCGGGAGTTTGCCGCCTGGCTGGGACTGGTGCCGCGCCAACACTCAACCGGCGGACGAACCCGCCTGCTGGGCATCAGCAAGCGCGGCAACATCTACCTGCGCCGCATGTTCATCCACGGGGCACGAGCGGTGGTGTTTCGCATCCGCTACGACACTGGCGGATTGGGGCAGTGGGTGCAACGACTACAGCAGCGAGCGGCTCCCTGCAAGGTCATCGTGGCTGTGGCCAACAAGCTGGCGCGCATCGCCTGGGCGGTGTTGTTCCGTGGAGAACCGTACCGCCACGCCGCCGTGTGCGGGCTCGCTTAACATGGGCCGTGGAAAAGACGCTGCGCTTGGAAAACGCTAGTGCGTTTCCCACTTTTCCACCGCCACGGTGACTACGACTATCTTTACCAAGGTCTGCGAGAAGAGAACTGGACGAGCGATCAGTCAAACGGCGTGCCGGAAAACCTGCGTTGAAAAATGTGTTCCCGGTAACCGAGGGATTTATCAGGACCGGCACGCGCGCATCATCATCGTGAGCCCGGAGAGCAAATCTCCAACCCGAGGCCGGATACATTTGCGTCAGACTGTCACTTCGTCCAATCATTCTCCCCTTGCAGTCAGGCGGCGGACCATACATTATCAACAGTTACATTCTGCTGAGATTCCGCAGATTGGGCGAGGCGACGCAAGCCCAACGTTTGCGGAATCGCTCTGCTTTTCTTTCGCAGATGCAGCTTTCGCCTTATTGCAAAACCACTCACGTACAGTACAATTCGTTCTTTCAGGGCTGAAAAAGAAGATTCAATGGTTGCCAACTTCTCCGTGGGGGCGCTTCAGCTAGAGCCCGGAGCGTTTTTCGAAGATCCTGTCTTCAAGTCCATGTACGCCTTTCGCGTGCCATAGCTCATGGCTGTTAGCGGATACCTTTTCGGACGCTAGTGAGTGAATGGGCATGGAAGTGGTTTTTATGGCGCCCTTCTGCTCGACAGAGAAGGGGTATTCGGGAGGGTTGAAGGAATGCCGAGCATAGAACAAAACCTAGAAGGCTGGAACCAGACGTGCCCATGGACCGAGCACGGCGATGAATGGTCAGGGGCCTTCGGAAATACAGAAGCGATGTGGTGGTTCGCGTTGCTCCCCCGCCTGCACCGTTACGTCCCTGCTGACTCAATCCTTGAGATCGCACCCGGGCATGGCCGCTGGACCCAATACCTCCGGTTTCTCTGCAAATCGCTCGTGATAGTGGATCTGTCCGAGAACTGCATCGCGGCCTGCAGGAAGCGTTTTGAGGACGCTTCGAATATTACATACATGGTCAACGATGGGCTGTCGTTTGACACCGTTCCGGACAACTCCCTCGATTTGATATTCAGCTTCGATTCGCTGGTGCATTGCGAGAAAGACGTCATCGCCGCTTACTTGAAGGAGACCGTACGTACGCTGAAGCCGGATGGTGTAGGTTTTTTCCACCATTCGAACATCGGCGTCTACAGACACCTTCTCGACATTTTCAATGCGCTACCTTCCAGTTATCTGAAACGCGCATTCAGTCGCCTCGTCTCGCTCAACTGCTTGGGATGGAGAGCGCCCTCCATGTCGGCTGTGACGTTTCGGGAGTTGTGCGAGGATGCCAACCTCGATTGCATAAGCCAGGAACTGATCAACTGGTCCAAGGGCAGATGCATGATTGACGCCATCTCAGTGTGCACGCCCCGTGGATCCAAGTGGAGCAGGCAGTGCGAAGCCCTAATGAATCCACGATTCGTCGAGGCGGCGTCTAATATCAATAGGCTGTCACGGCTCTACAGTAGGCCCTGATTAACGATCTGCACCGGCAGAAGGCAGTGGCACACGACTGCATTCCTTCGGCGAATGTGGGAAGGCGGTCAGCTTACGCACCGGTCGGTGTTTCTCTTGTCTGCCGCGCAGTGGGATACGATTTCCACTCCAAAGTCCTCGTGCAGTGCATGACGAGCAAGCCGGACACCATTTCCGCCGAAGCCTTCGCCTCGAACCACATTCGCCACAGGCTGGCGATGCGGGCCTTGCGGATCAGGGCTACAACGAACACAATCAACATCACCGCCAAGGTGACTTTCATTACGAGCATCATCAGCCCATCTCCGAGCAGCCTACAAATTGTAGCTGTCGAGAACAGGCATTCTCACCAGTGATCCCGAAACGGGAGTTCTCTGAGGCTGCAATCGCTCGGGCCTCTCGGACGGCGCGCAAAAGCCCGGCTCGCGCCGGGCTTGTTTTGCCGAGTAGGTTGCTGCTCGCCATGACTACAGCGAACTCATGTTCGAGAGGAAGTCGGCGTTCGCCCGGGTCTTGCTGAGTTTGTCGATCAGCAACTCCATGGCCTCCACCGGGGACAGGGGGTTGAGCACCTTGCGCAGCACCCAGATGCGCGCCAGGTCTTCCTTGGGGATCAGCAGCTCTTCCTTGCGCGTGCCCGAGCGCTGGATATCGATTGCCGGGAAGACGCGCTTGTCGACCAGTTTGCGGTCGAGGATGATTTCCATGTTGCCGGTGCCCTTGAACTCTTCAAAGATCACGTCGTCCATGCGCGAGCCGGTATCGATCAGGGCGGTGGCGATGATCGTCAGCGAGCCGCCTTCCTCGATGTTGCGGGCCGCACCGAAGAAGCGCTTGGGGCGCTGCAAGGCGTTGGAATCGACGCCGCCGGAGAGCACCTTGCCCGAGGGCGGAACGATGGTGTTGTAAGCCCGCGCCAGGCGGGTGATCGAGTCCAGCAGGATCACCACGTCGCGCTTGTGTTCCACCAGGCGCTTGGCCTTTTCGATCACCATCTCGGCGACCTGCACGTGGCGCGCCGCCGGCTCGTCGAAGGTCGAGCTGATGACCTCGCCCTTGACCGACCGTTGCATGTCGGTGACTTCCTCGGGCCGCTCATCGATCAGCAGCACGATCAGCACAACCTCGGGATGATTGGTGGTGACCGAGTTTGCCAGGTTCTGCAACAGCATGGTCTTGCCGGTGCGCGGCGGAGCCACGATCAGTCCGCGCTGTCCCTTGCCGATCGGAGTCAGCAGGTCCATCACGCGCGAGCTGATGTTTTCCTTCACCGTTTCCAGCTTGATGCGCTCTTCCGGATACAGCGGCGTGAGATTGTCGAACAGGATCTTGTTGCGCGCCTCTTCCGGAGACTCGAAGTTGACGGCTTCGATCTTGACCAGCGCGAAGTATTTTTCTCCCTCGTGCGGTGGACGCACGTTGCCGCTAATCGTGTCTCCCGTTTTCAAATCGAACTTGCGGATCTGCGACGGCGAGACGTAGATGTCATCCGGACCGGGAAGGTAATTGTAATCGGGAGAGCGAAGGAACCCGTAGCCATCGGGCAGAATCTCCAACACTCCCTCGGCGAAGATGTGCCCTTCTTTTTCACTTTGGGCCTGCAGAATTTTGAAAATCAGATCCTGCTTGCGCAGTCCACTCGCGCCCGGCAACTCAAGTGTTCGAGCGATACGGGTCAGCTCAGTTATGTTTTTTTCTTTTAATTCAGCGATGGTCATGTTCACCTACGGGAATGAATAACAGGAAGGTCGGAAGATAATGCGCAGCGCACGGATGGCGCGCGGCGAAGAGCAGGCTCTTCTGGTCCAACCTAGGCCTTAACGGCAGGGTTGGACCGAGCCCGCAAAACCGCCTTAGGCAGCGCGACGCTGCGCTTCACTCACATTTTTCGGTTCAGTTAAAATGTCGTCCCGCTCCGAACCCGCAATCCGGTTCAATACCTCATTGGTAGTGTCCTGGATTCTGGTGCTCGGCTTGTGAAACTTGCGGGTAGCTTTGGAAGCAAGCTGGCAAAGCATATAACGATTCTGCAAAGTATGTAAAGCCTCAAAAACTTTATCTGAACGCATAAGTTACTCCATGGTGCGCTGACTACCGAACACGGGTCTTTACGTCATGCGCTTTTAGATTTTTAAACGGGGGTCTCGGTATCGGGAGCCTGGAATTCCACACCGCATGGACTTAGATGCATTGACCTGAACCGGAGTCGCTCTTTTCGTTGCACTCCGTTTCCCGTCTCACTGCCCAAACACCTTGAGCAAGACCTGATTGTCACGAATACACAGGCCCGCCCCCAACATTGAAACCCTTTTACGCGCTTATAGTTTTGCCGGGGGAACCGAGATATCTACTCGGCCAAACGCACACACCAACTGCCCTACGGGAGACCCACAAACCACAGTCCACTCGGGCACACCGGCCATTTTCAGGCCACCAACCAACCTAAGATAAACACTGGAGCGGGCTTCGGTCAAGATTTTTCGGCATCCGTCTAAACATTTGAAAAAGAGGAAAATACCAAATTCGGAATCCGGTACCTCGGTTTCGTATTGGAAGCGCTACGGCGAGGGTGGCGTGGTAATTTTGCCACAATCTGTTCACAGTCCCTAGCCCTGGGCGTGCCATCCGGGAAAGGCCAACTTCGCCTTCGGTCAGACCTCAGGCTTCAGTTCCGTGCGGAATTGTCAGCAGCTCCGCGAGCGTCAGACCCAGTAACTCCGGTCGAGGCTGCGGTACTGGATGGCTTCGGCGATATGCTTGGCCTCAATCTGGCTTACATTCTCCAGATCCGCAATCGTCCGCGACACCTTCAATATGCGGTCGTGCGCCCGGGCGCTTAAGCCCTGCTGGCTCATGGCGCGCTCCAGCAGGCGCTCACACTCGGCAGAGAGCTCGCAGAACTGGCGAATGTGGCGCGATCCCATCTGCGCGTTGGAATAGATTTTTTCGCCTCCGCGCTTGAACCGGGCCAGTTGCACCTCCCGTGCCCGCAACACGCGCGCTCGAATACTGGCCGAATCCTCGGGCGTCGTAGCGCCGCCGCGCAGTTCCTTATAGTTCACGGCAGGCACATCGATATGGATGTCGATGCGGTCGAGCAGCGGGCCGGACATTTTCGACATGTAGCGCTGGATCATCGGCGGGGTGCAGTGACATTCGCGCGTGCGGTCGTTGAAGAACCCGCAAGGACAGGGGTTCATGGCGGCCGCGAGCATGAATCGAGCCGGAAACGTCAGCGACATGGCGGCGCGCGCGATGGAAACGGTGCCGTCTTCGGTTCGGAAAGCCTATATATATCCCGTTGCTGATCTCGGCCCGACAGGACGACCTTACGGCATGACTTGTCAACGTGGCATATCAGGGCGTGGCAGGGATTGCGCCTGCCGCATTGTTGAGGCTACCGTGTGGAAAATGTCACACCAAAGTTAACAATGCGCCAAACCGAATAACAGGAAGTCACATGTGAGTTAAAAAAGTCGTTGACACGTAATTTGCCATTAAATATAATCGAATCATAGGTTTACCGACCTATGAGGCGGTTGCCGTCGGCTTTCACTTGGCGGTGTTCCCCAATGGCAACCGCCCCTGGCGACCCAGTCCCCATAGATGGCACTGAAAAGTGCCCTACGGGGACTGGACCCCAGTTTTAAGTAGATGGCGCTGAAAAGTGCCCTATGGCGACTGGAATCCAGAACTAGTTGGCAGCCAATCTGGGACTGCATAGGTGATACCTACGCAATACCAGTAGACTAGACTGACTAATATAGTTAGTCACCAGTCAACTGTAACCGAACACCGCCTAAGGAATACCGCCAATGAACGCCGCCAATGATCACGTTCACCGTCCCCATCCCCATCCATTCGTATACAAACCGCGCACCGAAGAGCAGTGGGCGCGGCACCTGTATGACAGCCGGAGTAGCGCAGTCGAACCATACCACCGGTCCGATCTCATAGCGGCGACATACAACCGTGTCCCGTTCTCGTTCTACATCACAGTCTGCCCGAACTACAGGGTCACCGTTCGCCAGTTGCAGGACATGTTCAAACGCTTCATAGAGGAGACAGGCGCACGGGTCGGCTACATTGTTGGGTA
>Ga0181530_10007142_pt1 | contig 10759 bp, 10 predicted proteins | sample PEATcosm2014_Bin_42_FD_119769 | JGI IMG/M metagenome (GOLD analysis project Ga0181530, IMG submission 119769) | Peatland microbial communities from MTU Mesocosm Facility, Houghton, MI, USA - PEATcosm2014_Bin10_60_metaG | ecosystem: Environmental > Terrestrial > Soil > Wetlands > Peat | place... | reverse complement strand
GCCGATGATCCGGTATTCGGGCACGATCTGCTCCTCTTTATAGCCGAGCGCGCGGAACAACGGCCGCAAAAGCCGGTTCTTGGTGACCTCCTCCGGAGCCGCTTCGTCGAACTCCTAGGTCGGGAAATCCTCCGCGAGGGCTACCAGTTGCTTAAGCGTGGCAAAGAATTGCTCGCGCATCGTGAATCAGGCTCTCAACACCCGCATACCCATTGGATGGTGGGGGAGCACCGCCTTGAACACCAGATATTTCTGGGGAAGGCCCCGAGAACCAGACCGACGAGATCGTCCCAAGCACCAGGGAGCCTCAGCAGCCCACCGCCCAGCCAACTGTATCGTTAAAGCCGAATGGGTACGTGGGATGCACACGGGGTCTCAAGAGGCTAGTGCTCAGTTGCGAAAGTCCATGATAGTATTGTTTGGCACCCGGATGACCCGTTTTCAGACCTTCTGGCCCTGGCCGGGAAGGTTAGGTTGGAGTTCGGCACAGCCGCCTCGAATGGTTGAGGCACCGGCTTGGCCCGAGAGTGGTAAGCCAGCGCCTAGACAGTGCCAAGACAGCACTAGGCTTAATAGAAAATGTATTAAGCCTAGTGCTGTCTTGGCACTGTCTAGGTACCGTCTAGGCGCTGGCCAGGCAATGGCATGCCAAACCGAAGACCGCAGGGTCCGACTTCAGGAACAGAACCGAGCAGGCCATGCCCTAATCGGCCAGTATTTGGGGGCGTCCCTGGATTTGGCCTCCCCAAGTAAGTCCTTGGCACCCCATGGTTTACCGGCCATGCTTCCGGTGGTATTGTGGATTGCCGAATAAACGCATAGAAACAGCGTCTAAAGCATGATTACTTGATGAGTATGTACTCGACCCATTTCAATAGAATGAAACCGTTATTTAGCAGGATCAGTGTCCCCCTTTGCGGCGCGGCGGCCGTTTTCCTCATGGCCGGTTGCGCCTCCAGCGGGGTGAAGAACCCTTCCGGCATCCCTGTCACCCACATGAACGCGGACGAGCAGGGCTTCGTGGCCGGCACCGGCGTGGAGTCGCAGGACCTCGTGCACGTGGCGGACAAGATGGCGCGGAGCATCGTGGGGATTCCACAGATTGCCAACGCCGCGACGCCGCCGACCATCGTGCTGCAGCCGGTGGACAACCAAACGCGGTTCCCGATCAACAAGGACATCTTCCTGACCCGTATCCGGGGGGAACTGAACTCGCAGGCCAGAGGCAAAGTCATGTTCCTGGCGCGCAGCCAAATGGAGGCGCTGGAGAAGGAACGCAACCTCAAGCGTGAGGGCGCGGTGACTGCCAGCTCGGACCCCGGCCTGCAGGAGTTCAAAGGCGCGGATTACTTCCTCACCGGCACGCTGCAAGGGCTCTCGACGCGCACCGCGGCGGGCACCAGCGATTACATCCTCTACGACTTCCACCTGATTGACGCGCGGACCAGCGCCATTGTTTGGGAGGACCAAGCGGAGATCAAGAAGCAGGGCTTAGAGGACGCGGCGTATCGCTAAGCTCCATCACGGGACTGGCGGCATGAAATCCCTCCGGCAGCCGACGCTGCTGGCTGTGCTGCTCACTTTGGCCGGCTGCACCACGACGACGCGCCAGGTCGTGCTCACGGGCAACGTCATGGTGGACGGCCCGAACGCGATGGCCAACGGGCCGCCGCGCGACCGCGTGCTGTGGGAATACCGGACGGCCGCCGCGGCGATGTGCCAGGGCAACTACCCCCTCGCGAAGCAATACCTGGACGATGCGCTGCTGACCCTGGGTGGGATTTACGGCAATGATCCCAACGCCAGGAAGGCGCGCAGCTACTTCCACGCCGAGGCGAAGAAGACGTTCATTGGCGAGCCCTACGAGCGCTCGATGGCTTACATTTACCGCGGAATTCTCTACTGGATGGACGGCGAGCCCGACAATGCCCGCGCCTGCTTCCGCAGTGCGGAGTTCGAGGACAGCGACACCGAGAACCACCAGTATGCGGGTGACTGGGTGCTGCCGGAATACCTGGACGGCCTGGCGACGATGAGGCTGGGCGGCGACGGCATGGACGCCTTCAAGCGCGCTCAGGCCGTGGCCCGGGGCGTTAAACTGCCTCCTTACAATCCCAAGGCCAACGTGCTCCTTTTCCTCGCATTCGGCCCCGGCCCGACGAAGTTCGCCACCGGCCAATATGGCGAGGAGCTTCGCTTCCACGCCGTGCCTTCGACGGTGACTTCGGCGGACATCAGGGTGGATTCTCTGAACATCCCGGTCGCCCCGACGGATGATGTCGTCTTCCAGGCCACGACGCGCGGGGGCCGTGTCATGGATCATGTGCTGGGGAACAAAGCCGTGTTCAAGACCGCCACGGACGTCGCTGGCAACGTCGCCATCATTGGCGGGCTGACCACCGCCGCGGTGAGCCACGACCAGACGGCGCAGGCGGTGGGTCTGGGCATCGCGCTGGCCGGCGTAGTCAGCAAGGTGGTTTCCGCGGCCACGGTGCCTGCCGCGGACACGCGGTCCTGGGACAACCTGCCGCACTATCTTAGCTTCGCCTGCTTCCCGCTGCCGGTCGGGCAGCACGCGGTCACTGTTCAATTTCTCGATCCCTCGGGCCGGGTTCTGTCCAACCTGACCAAGACGATCAACCTCAACATCACGACGACCGACCACGACACGGTGGTGTTCGTCAGCGACCGTTCCGTTACACCGCAAACCTTATGAAAAGATCAAGCGTAGCACTCCTCGCCGCCGGCGCGGCTGTCCTGCTGGTTGCCGGCTGCAGCACTCACGACAAAGGCCCTTACCTCCCGGAATGGGCGCAGACCCCGGCCTATGAGAACAGCCAGCCGATAGTCTTGCTCGATCCGGGCGTGCAATACTCGGTCACCTATACGGGCGTCCAGGAGGAAACCCTTCCGGATGGCTGCTTGCAGGTGACCATCCACTTGCGCAACCGGGAGAATCGCCGCATCGAGGTCCAGGCCAACTGCGTCTTCAAGGACCTGAACTTCTACCTGACCGGCGACGAGACGCCGTTCCAAACGGTCATTCTCACGGAGAACGGACAGCAGGATCTGATATTCACCTCGATGAATGACCGGGCGAAGAGGTACACGATCCGCGTCCGCCAGGCCCGCTAAGGCCTCGCGCTCAACGCAGGTGTTGGCAGCGCGGGCAATAATAGGTGCTCCGCGCAGCCTGCACCTGCCGCTTGATTGGGGTCCCGCATGCGGTGCAGGGACGGCCGGCCCGATCGTACACCCGGAGGCGCTCCGCGTAATAATCCGGCGCGCCGGGAGCCAGCCCGAAGTAGAACAGCCCGTCGCGGCGTCCAGTGCCGGCGTAATTCAGCGGGACGGTGGCGCCGCACTTAATGGCTTCACGGAGGACGGCCCGGATGGCGCGCCAAAGCCGGGCGGCTTGGCCAGGTGTTACTTCCCGAGCCGGGAGTGTCGGGGCGAGTCGCGCAACGAATAACGCTTCGCTGGCGTAAATGTTGCCAATGCCGGCAACCAGGGATTGGTCCAGCAGCTTGACCTTGATCGGTTGCCGGGACCGCTCGAGTGCCCGTGCGAGGCCTTCTACCGTGAACTGAGCGCCCAGCGGCTCTGGCCCCAACCTCGCGATGGCACTGCCGTCTAACGTGAGCCTCCCGAAATAGCGGGTGTCCTCGAAGACAAAACTGGTCCGGCCTAAGCCGAGCACGACAGCCGCGTGTTTGGGCAAACCCGCCTTGGCCGGCAGCAGATACATACGCCCGGTCATGCCCAGGTGGCCCAGCAGCCGCACGGGGCGAGCCGTGCGGGAGGTGCGTAAATCGAACACGAGGTATTTGCCGCGCCGGGAGACACCAGCGAAGGTCGCCCCGCAGACCGCGCGCGCAAATGCGCGCACGGAGGCCGGCGCGATGACCTTGGCGCGCCGCACCTGGACAGCTCGGATGGTCCTGCCTCGGAGCAAGGGGCCCAGGTGACGAACCAGGACTTCGACTTCCGGAAGTTCGGGCATGGCGGAAGGCTAAGCGGGAGCGGGGGGGCTGGAAAAGCAAATCGAACGTGCCGGCGGGGGCGTCGAGACGGATGGCGAATGGGGTTCGGGCAGCCCGGGGTCCGGGCGCGGATTACGGATGTCCTTTCAAACCGTGCTGAAGTAAGTTCAGCACCTCTTGATCGCTGGTCTGGGAGAACACCTCGTAGTAGCGGCCCACAGCCTCGAAGTCCGGGTCCACCCACAGCACCTGCACCTCGTCGGCTACGCGGGCGAGACGTTCAGCGGCGTTGGTCGAGGCAACCGGGGCGGCAACGATTATCTTGCGGGCGTGTTGTTCCCGCACTGATAAGACGGCCGCCTCGGTTGTGGCGCCGGTCGCCAAACCATCATCCACGAGCAGCACCGCCGTGCCGCCAAGCTTCGGGCCGCCTTCGGGATGGAACCTGGCGTGATAAGCCCGCAGCCGCTCCTTCTCCTCCTCGATGACCTCGTCCAATTCAGCCCGGACCGCCGGGTTGCGTCCCACTGCGCTCTCATGGAGGAGGATGACGCCGTGCTCAGCCAGGGCGCCGACGGCGAATTCACGATGGAAGGGGTGCCCAATCTTCCGGACGATCAGCACATCGAGCGGCAGATGCAGTGCGCGAGCCACCTCCGCTGCGACCACCACCCCGCCTCGTGGCAGCCCAAGCACCAGCTCGGCGGCGACTTTCTTCTCCTTCAGGTATTCACCGAGCCTCTGTCCCGCATCTTCGCGTGAGGCGAACATTATCATGACTATGGATCGGCTCTCGGGTCAAAAAGATCAATCGCTCGGGGAGGCGGGTCCCACGATGAGGTGGATTCCGGCTCTTGCGCTTAGCCGGTAACGAGTGTGCCGACCTTCTCCCCCATCACCACCCGCCTGAGGTTGTGAGGACGGAAGAAGTCAAACACGATAATCGGCATCTTGTTGTCCATGCAGAGCGAGAACGCGGTGGAGTCCATCACCTTGAGCTGCTTCTGCAAGGCCTCGGAGTAGCTGATGTGCGAATAGCGCCGGGCGGAGGCGTTCTTCGTCGGATCGCTGTCGTAAATGCCGTCCACTTTGGTTGCCTTGAGGACGACTTCCGCGCCGATTTCATTGGCGCGCAGGGCGGCGGCGGTGTCGGTGGAAAAGTAAGGATTGCCCGTGCCACCGCCAAAGATGACCACCCGGCCTTTCTCCAGGTGCCGCACTGCCCGGCGGCGAATAAAGGCTTCGGCGATTTGGGCCATAGTGATGGCGCTCTGCACGCGGGTGGCGACGCCGAGCTTCTCCAGCGCGTCCTGCAAGGCGAGCGCATTGATGACCGTGGCAAGCATGCCCATGTAGTCGCCCGTGGCACGCTCGATGCCGCGCTCGCTGCCGCTCAGTCCGCGAAAGATATTGCCCCCGCCTACCACCACCACGACCTGCACGCCCAGGTCGCGTACCTCGAGGATTTGCTCCGCCATGTCCCGCACCGACTGCGGCGAAATGCCCACGCGCGTATCGCCACCGAGAGCTTCGCCGCTGAGTTTGAGGAGAACCCTGCTGTACTTGGGGCGTTTCGTCTTGTTCATGGTATCCATCGGTTGTGACCGGCAATCCTGCAAGTCCTTCTAGCAGGGGCGCGCCCAAACGTCAAATCAAACAGACGACGGCGTTTGCACGACCTGCGCGCGGTCCCCCGATCCCAACCGGTGATTGCGTGGCTCAGGCGGTTCGTTTATTCTCAGGCTATGACGTTTTCGGTGGGCCTCTCTCGCGGGGCAATGTTCCTCCTTGCCAGTCTCGCGCTGGGGGGCTGCTTGCGCTCGGCCCCGAACCAGGCCGACGAGGAAAAGGAGTCGCATTTCTTGCTGGGCAGAAGCCGCGTCAGCGCGATGGATTACCCAGGGGCGATCGAATCATTCGGGAAGGCACTGGAAGTGAATCCAAGGTCCGGGGCGGCCCATTTCGAACTGGCCTGCCTGCTCGAGAAACGAGACGCTGACCCGGCGGCTGCGATCTACCACTATCAGCAGTATCTCAAGCTCCGGCCTAAAGCCGAGAATGCCGACACCGTGAACCAACACATCCTGGCCCTCAAACAGGAGCTGGCCAAGACGGTTTCGCTGGGGCCGGTCACGGAACGGCAGCAGCATGAGTTCGAACGCCTAGCCGAGGAGAATCGCCGTTTGACTGAGGAAGTCGAGAGGTGGCGTGCCTGTGCGATCCGCCTTCAGGCCCTGACGAACCAGGTTGCGGCCGCCCTGCCGGTTCCCCGGGCGGCCAAACCAGGCGGTTCTAACCCGCCGCCAGCGGGTGTCGGCCCCACGCTCCAGGCCTCGGCCAGCGCCGGCGCCTCAGCTCCAGCCGCGCCCATGGCCATGCAACGGACACATACGGTCAAGGCCGGCGAAACGGCTGCGGCCATCGCCCGCAGGTACGGCGTGGGGTTGGGCAGCCTCCACGCGGCAAACCCGTACCTCGACCTGCGGCGGCTACACGTCGGGCAAACGTTGAATATCCCGGCGGCGAGTCTCTGAGAGACAGCCAAAGGGGCGTGCTGCGGTCCGGGCCAGCTACTTCCAGAAAGGTTTGAACGGATGCGCGCGCCAGGGGTCAATGGTCTGAGCTTTTTGTGTTGGCGAAACGTGGGGTGTAGGGTGGCGCGTAAGAATCAGTAGGTCGGGGAGGCCCCAGGGCTCTGCAGACGAGGGTACGATTTGCGTGTGGCCGTAAATGGTGGTAATGCTTCTGCTGTAATCAGGCAGAACGCGGCACGTTTTGCGCAGGATCTTTCGCGAAAAAAAGTTAAAGATTCATTTGACAGCCGGTGCGGAATTTCGGTAAATGGCTTCGGATTTAAAAATGTTGGCTTTACCGCAGTGGTATTGAACAATCAAAATACTATCTATGAAAAGAATCGTTGCCTCCGTCGGTTTGATCGCGCTCGGCGCGACGAGTGTTCAAGCTCTGGATTCGGGCATGGTGTCCGATAACGGGAGATTCTGGAGCGTCTCCGCTACTCTCCGGGGATTCTATGACGACAACATAAACACGATTCCAAGCAGTGCACAACTGCCTCCGGGCTATTCCCGGGGGAGCGCGGGTTGGGAGGTCAGCCCGGGGATATTCTTGAGCTTCCCGCTCGACCAAACCTCGATTGGGGTCAGCTACGTGTACGACTTCAAGTACTACGAAAACAAACCCGCGGGCCAAGACCAGTATTACGACATGACCCATGTGTTCAACTTTGCATTGAACCACGCGTTCAGCGAGCGGTACCAGATTAGCGTGAAGGATTCTTTCGCCATTGGCCAGGAACCCGACACGCTGCGGGCCGGGAACACGTACAACACTTTCCAGCGCATTCCAGGAAACAACACGCGGAATTATGGCGTGATTAATTTCTCCGCACAGCTCACGCCATTGTTCGGCTTGGAGCTCGGCTACGGCAATACGCTGTACAACTATGCCGCCAACGAATATCTCATCCCGGGCTCGCCTATCGTTTCGCCCAGCAATGCCGGGCTCCTGAACTCGATAGACCAGACCGTCCATTTGGATGGGCGCTTCGAAATCCAGCCGCAGACGATTGGGGTCATTGGCTACCAGTACCGGACAATCAATTACACCGCCGATCAGCCGATCGCCGGCAATATTCTTATGCCTTTCTCACTCATCATGTCCGACGTTCGAAATGTCAGCGCCAATTATGGCTACGTCGGGCTCGACCACAACTTCCGGCCGGATTTGACAGGTTCGTTCCGGGCGGGGGCGTCGTATAACGACTACTACAACAACAGCAGCTCTCAGAACAATTGGGCACCTTACGCTCTGGTCAGCCTCCGGTACACGTACAACCCCGGGAGCTATGTCGAGGCCGGATTTACTTACGACTTCACCTCGGGCAACACATTCAGCGGCAACGCTATCAACGGCAATCTCACCATGGGCGCGTATGCGGCCAGCTTGTATGGCTCGCTGCACCATCAAATCACCGGCAAGCTGGCCGGCACGCTCATGGTGCAGTATCAGAACGACGACTATTACGGGGGGACGCTTAACAATCAGAACCAGAATTACTTCCTCGTTTACCTCGGGTTGAGTTATCAATTCAACCCGTATTTCTCCGCAGAGATCGGTTACGATTATGACGATGTCTGGGGCGACATCGCCTACCAGGAGTACAACCGTAACCGGGTTTACATCGGTGTTACTGCCAGTTATTAATCAAGTTTGAAATAATGACGGGGGGCTGGGCTTCAGCACCGGCTCCCCTTTTTGTTTGATCTATGGACCCATTAAAAGTATCGCCTACCCAGGAAACGAAGCTGCATTTTCTGGATTATTGGCGCATCATTCGGCTTCGCAAGACTGTTATTCTCGCGGTCTTCCTGCTCGTCGTTATCACCGCTACGCTGGTAACCTTCATCCTGCCCGAGTCTTACTCCAGCTCGACCCGCATCAAGATTGAGCGTGATCAATCCGACGTCACTGGCTTTACCGAGCGCCCAATGACGCTGGGCTATGACCCCTACTTCATCCAGACGGAGTTTGAGCTGATCAAGTCCGAGGTCATCCTGGACAAAGTCATCGAGGACCTTAACCTGAATGTGGAATGGGGGAAGAAGTATGCCGCCGGCGAGCGCCTCAAAACACCGGAAACAATGGCGATGCTCGAGAACCGGCTGGATCTCCGGCCCGTGCGCAACACCAGCCTGATTGAAATCCGCGTCTTTAGCGAGAAACCTGAGGAAGCCGCCAGGATTGCCAACGAAATCGCTGACGTTTACAAGAAACACCGCCAGGATCAGCGCAAAGAGATGAGCACGGGCGGCATCAAAGCCTTGGAGGAAAAGTGGCAGGCACAGGAAGAAAAGGTCCGGGCGGCGCAGACCAATGTGGACCGGCTCCGCAAAGACTTGAACATCTCGGATGCGATGGCAAGCGGCGAAGGGCCTTCGCCTTTGATGACCGCGGAGACGCTGCGCAAACTTGAGGGTCTTCGGATCGAGAATCACGAGCAGTATGTGCTGCAACAGACCCTCGTGAATCAATTGAAGGAGGTGCAGAAGACGTCGGGCCCCGAAGGACTGGCGCAGGTTCTCCCAACTGCCATAGGCGACACCCTTCTCGCCTCATTGCTCGAACAACGTGTCATGGCTGACCAAAGATTGGTGGCAGTGGAGAAGGAATACGGGCCGGAACACGCGGAGGTCCTCAAGTGCAAGGCCAGCACGGACGATTTGCGCACCAAGATCACGAATCGGGTGGATGGAGTTATGAAAGCCTTGGAGGCGAAGGTGACTGCGGTAAAAAACAGCCTGGACGACCTGGAACAAGAGGTCCAAACCGCCAAGACGAATGACATCGCGACTGCCGCCCAGAGCCGGCCCTATTTCGAAGCCAAGCGCAATCTGGATGAACTGCTCCGCTTCCGTCAGGTCCTGGACATGAAGATTGCCAGTGAGCAGATAGACGTGGCCCTGCCTAAGACCATGATGGTGGAAATCGTGGACACCGCCAAACCCGGAATGCGCCCCGTGCGCCCGAACAAGCCGCTGAACATCGCCCTGGGTATCATCATCGGGCTGGTCGTCGGCATCGGCTTGGCCTTCTTCATCGAGTATCTTGATACCAGCGTCAAGACGATTGACGACGTAGAGCGCTCGTTCCAAAGCCCTGTGCTGGGCGTTATCCCGCAGAATGTGGGCTTGTTGCTGGACGAGGGCACTGAGAGCCCGCATGCAGAGGCCTACCGTGTCCTGCGCACCAATCTCCTGTTCTCGCGAAAAGACGATAAGCTGAACACCGTGGCCATCGTGAGCGCGGGTGCCGGCGAAGGCAAATCCACCACCGTCTTCAACCTGGCCGCTGTTTTCGCCCAGAGCGGGCAACGGGTCCTGATGGTGGACTCCGACCTGCGTCGCCCCACCTTGCATAAGATGCTCAAGATAACCAACAGCGTCGGGCTCACGAACTACCTCTTGAAGCAAAACACCCTGGAAGAGGTCATTCAAACGACCAGCCTGCCTACGATGGACTTCATGGCCAGCGGCAAGTTGCCCAGCAGCTCATTGGGCATCCTGAGTTCCGCCCAAATGAAGGACCTCATCGGCGAATTGAAGCAGCGCTACGACTTTGTCTTCTTCGATTCCCCGCCCATTATGGGCGTTAGTGACGCCTCGATTCTGGCCAGCGAGGTGGATATGACCTTGCAGATCATCCAATACCGCCGGTACCCGCAGCCGATGAATATCCGCGCCAAGCAGTTGATCGAAAAGGTTGGCGGCAATCTCGTCGGGATCGTGTTGAATAACATCAACATGTCGCAGGACGAGAGCTATTACTACTACAGCGGGTACTACCACGATTACTACTATCGCAGCGAAGAAACGGAACCGGCCAAGCGCACCGATGGCAAGGCCGAAGATAAACCGAAATTGGACATTCAGAAGAAGTATTGACAGGCGTTTGGGCTGACATGAGCATGACAGACTTTTGCAGGCACGCGGGCCGTTGGGCCGCAGTATGTGGAATATTGGGCGCAGGATTGGTCCTGGCTGGCTGCCATAGCCACTCCTCGAAGCAGGGCTTCCCTGATACGCCGGGCGCCGCCTCGGGGCCGCCGGTCAACGACGAGAACAGGGTCTTCAGCCCTGGCGAGGCGGTAACGGTCGGGTTTACGGACCTGCCCCCCCCCCCCGTTCCGGCTTACAACGTAAAGATTAAGGACGACGGCACTGTCACGCTGCTCCTGAACCAAACCTTCACCTTTGCCG
>Ga0181530_10007139_pt1 | contig 10762 bp, 10 predicted proteins | sample PEATcosm2014_Bin_42_FD_119769 | JGI IMG/M metagenome (GOLD analysis project Ga0181530, IMG submission 119769) | Peatland microbial communities from MTU Mesocosm Facility, Houghton, MI, USA - PEATcosm2014_Bin10_60_metaG | ecosystem: Environmental > Terrestrial > Soil > Wetlands > Peat | place... | reverse complement strand
CTCGCACGGAACGATCTGGGCCGCGTGGCGACCGCCGGCTCGGTGCATGTGAGTCCCTACCGAGTGATCGAGCGTTACAGCCACATCATGCACATGGTCAGCGGCGTCAGCGGCACGTTGGCGCCGGGTCAGGACGCTTTCGATCTATTTGCCGCAACGTTCCCGGCCGGGACCCTCGTGGGCGCACCGAAAGTGCGTGCGATGGAAATCATCGATGAGCTCGAGCCGGTCGGCCGACAACTGTACGGGGGCACGGTGGGCTATTTCGGCCGGCGCGGCGACATGGATCAAGCGATCACCATTCGCACCTTGGTATTTCGCGACGACGTGTACAGCTACCAGGCCGGCGGCGGCATCGTCGCCGACAGCTCTACAAAGGCCGAGTATGAGGAGCTCCTGGCTAAGAGCGCGGTACTGCGCCGCGCACTCGGTATTGCCGCGGAGGGGCTTTAGAAGCGTGCGCCCGAACATATTGCTGATCGACAATTACGACTCCTTCACTTACAACCTGGTGCAAGCCTTTCTGGTGTTGGGCGCGCAAGTCGATGTCCACCGCAACGACGCCATCACCGTCGCCGCGGCCTTGCGACAAAGTCACTCCCACTTGGTCATTTCTCCAGGACCCGGCACCCCGCGAGATGCGGGAGTGTCGATGAGCATGATTCAAGCGTTTGCCGGGCGCATCCCGATCTTTGGCGTGTGCCTGGGGCACCAGTCCTTGGTCGAGGTATTCGGCGGCAAGGTGGTGCGCGCATCTCGACTCATGCACGGCAAAGTATCGCCGGTGCAGCATGACGGCAAGGGAGTGTTCAGCGGCATGGCGCAGGATTTCCAGGCAGGCCGTTACCACTCGTTGATTGCCGAGCCGCACAGCATTCCCGCCGTGCTCGAAATCACGGCGCGCACCGCGGAGGGCGAGATCATGGGAGTGCGCCACAAGTCCCTGCCGATCGAGGGGGTGCAATTTCATCCCGAGAGCGTGCTCACGCCCGATGGACCGGTCTTGATGGGTAATTTTCTGAAGACATAGGAGCCCGTCTGAGTCCCCGCACGATGCAAAGTCCCCGCAAAGCGCTTGAACAGCTGCTGGAGCGCCGCGACATGACCGAAGTCGAGGCGGCGGCGCTGCTCGAGCTTCTGACGACCCAGGATCTCGCGCCGGCCATGGCCGGCGCGCTGCTCGTTGCGCTGCGTGCCAAAGGGGTGACGGCGGCGGAGGTGCGCGGGTTTGCCGGTGCCATGCGCGCGCTCGCACGCAAGCCGGCGTTTCCTGCGGCTGCAGACGCCATCGATATCGTGGGAACGGGCGGCGATTCCTCCGGCAGCCTGAATTTGTCCACCGGCGCCGCATTGCTCGCGGCTGCGTGCGGGCTGCCGGTGATAAAACATGGCAACCGTTCCATTACGAGTCGCAGCGGCAGCGCGGACTTGATCGAGCAATTGGGCTTTGCGCTGCCGCTCGATGAGCATCGGGCAGCCGCATGCTTTGCCGCCACCGGATTCACCTTTCTGTTCGCGCCTTATTTTCACCCGGCGATGAAGGCCCTCGCGCCGATTCGGGCGGCACTGGGGGTGCGCACGGTTTTCAATTTGCTGGGGCCCCTCACCAATCCCGCGGCCCCGCGCTTTCACCTGATTGGCGCCTACGACGAGTCCACCGCGGAGTTGATGGCCGATACCTTGGCCGGGATGCAGATCGAGCGCGCATGGGTGGTGCACGGCGCCGCCGGCTGGGACGAAGCGACCCCCATCGGTCCGTTTCTTGCTCTTGATGTCACTCGCGGCGCGATTCGCCGCCAGCATATCGATCCCCGGCAATTTGGACTGTCGCCGTGCAAATCCGCAGACCTCGCGGGCGGCGATGCCGCAGCCAACTTGGCCGCCTTGCGCGCGGTGTTCGAAGCGCGTGATCGCGGTCCGCATCGCGCGGCCCTGACTTTGCAGTGTGGTCTCGCGCTGTTCATTGCCGGCCGCACCGCCTCCATTGCAGCGGGCATCGACAGCGCCGGCGCGGCAATCGACAGCGGCGCAGCGCGGCACTGGTTGCAACGATTGCAGCACTTCGCCGCGGGGTCCTCGAGCGCATGAGCGAATCCCGCAAGAGCGGCTTCTTGGATGAGATGGCGCGATCGAGTGCCGAGCGCGTGGCGCACGCGGTGCGGCGCGAGGCCGTCGGCGCCCTCGAGCGCCGGGCCAGGCAAACGCCTGCCGGCCCACCGCTGCGTTTGTCACCGGCGGGCTTCGACGTCATCGCGGAACTGAAGTTGCGCTCCCCCGCCGCGGGCGTCTTGGGCGATGCGACTCACGACTGGTTGGGGCGCATCGCTGCCTACGCGCGGGGCGGCGCGGCGGCGGTCTCGGTGCTGACGGAGCCATCGCGTTTCGACGGATCGTTGGAGCATTTGCGGCAGGCGGTCGCCGTGCTCGCACCGTTGGGCATACCGGCCATGCGCAAGGACTTCATCGTGGATCCGTACCAGGTACTCGAAGCGCGCGCCGCGGGAGCGGGGGGCGTGCTGATCATCCTGCGGATGCTGCCGCGCGAGCGCATTGCCGAACTGTTGCGGGTGGCGGCCGAGCATGATTTGTTCGTGTTATTGGAAGCGTTCGATGCCGCAGATTTGGAGGTAGCCGGCGCTTTGCTCGAGGCCCGGCCGCGCGGGCAAACGCTGCTCGTCGGGGTCAACAGCCGTGATCTGCAGACTCTCGAAGTGGTGCAAGAGCGGTTCGCGGGACTGGCGTCGATGCTGCCGGCAGGGTGGCCCGCGGTCGCCGAAAGCGGCGTGGCCACGGCCGCGGATGCCCGCAGGATGCGGCTGTTGGGCTACCGGCTGGCATTGATCGGCACCGCTCTGATGAGCCGCGAGGATCCCGACGCTTTGCTCGAGGAAATCTTCGCGGCGACACGGACAGTGCAAGCGTAAATGGCTACACTCGTATGATGTGGATCAAAATTTGCGGTATGACCAGTGCCGATGCGATCAGTGCCGCTGCGGCTGCCAACGTCGATGCGATCGGCTTTGTCTTTGCGCCGAGCCCCCGCCAGGTGACTCCGGGGCAGGCGGCGCAACTCGCGGCACTCGCGCCGCCGGGGATTTTGCGTATTGCCGTCGCGCAGCATCCGTTGCAAATGAAGGTGGACGAGATCTGCCGGATTCTCAAGCCGGACTATTTTCAGACCGACGTCGAGGATTTGCGCGAATTGAAGATCCCGGCGCACATCAAGGTGCTTTCCGTCGTGCGCTTCGGCCGCAAGACCCCGCATCCCCTACCGCCACGCATCGTGTTCGAGGGACCCTCGAGCGGCATCGGCGAACTGGCGGATTGGGGACGGGCAGCGGAGCTCGCTCGGCAGACCGAACTCATTCTCGCGGGTGGGCTGTCGGCACAAAACGTTGCGGAAGCCGTGCAAGCGGTACGTCCGTTTGGGGTCGACGTGAGCAGCGGGGTGGAAGTGGTCCCGGGCGTCAAGGACCCGGATAAGATTTATGAATTCGTGCGCGCGGCGCGTGCCGCCGCGGCACAGTTGGAGCACGATGCATGAGTTCTCAACCCCGCAGCGCACCGAAGCAGTTTGCCGCGTATCCCGACGCCAAGGGCCGCTTCGGCGCCTTCGGCGGCCGCTATGTGCCGGAAACCCTGGTGCCCGCGCTCGATCGCCTGCAAGCCGGTGTCGACCGCCACTTGCACAGTGAAGACTTTCAAGCCGAGTTCAACCATGAATTGAAGACTTGGGTGGGACGCCCGACGGCGCTCTCGTTCGCGACCACGTTGAGCAAGCGCTGGGGTGCCGAGGTGTGGCTGAAGCGCGAAGATCTCGCCCATACCGGCGCGCACAAGATCAACAACGCGGTGGGACAGACGCTGCTTGCGAAACGCCTTGGCGCCAAGCGCATCATCGCCGAAACGGGCGCCGGGCAACACGGTGTGGCGAGTGCCGCCGCAGCCGCACGCTTGGGGTTGCCCTGTGTCGTGTACATGGGGGCCGTGGACGTGGAGCGCCAAGCGCCGAACGTAGGCCGCATGCAACTGATGGGTGCGACCGTGGTGCCGGTCACCACCGGGGAAAAAACCTTGCGTGCGGCGATCGATGAGGCGCTGCGCGACTGGGTCTCGGATCCCAACGGCACGTACTACTGTTTGGGTTCAGCCGTGGGTCCGCACCCCTATCCTTACTTGGTGCGCGAGCTGCAGTCCGTCATAGGCCGCGAGGCGCGGACGCAGATGTTGGCGCTGGCGGGCGGTTTGCCGGATGTGGCGGTCGCCTGCGTGGGCGGCGGCTCCAATGCGATCGGCCTGTTTCATCCGTTTCTTGACGACGCGGTACGGCTGCTTGGCGTGGAGGCGGGCGGTCGCGGCGCAGGCCTCGGCGACAACGCGGCATCGCTGACCTTCGGCACACCCGGCGTGCTGCAGGGGAGCTATACGATGATTCTGCAGGATGCCTTTGGCCAGGTGCGTGAAACGCACTCCGTGTCCGCCGGCCTCGACTATTCGGGGGTCGGCCCTGAGCATGCGTTTCTCATGAAGAGCGGTCGGGTCACTTACGAATCGGCGACCGACGAGGAGGCCCTGGATGCGCTCACCGAGTGCGCCCGGTGCGAGGGGATTTTGCCGGCCATCGAATCCGCGCACGCCTTTTTCGGTGCACGTCGGTATGCCCAGTCGCATCCCGGGGCGCGGATTCTCATCGGCTGCTCGGGACGCGGTGACAAGGACATGAGCATCTTGCAACGCACGGTGCTCAAGAGCTCCTAGGTGGCCATGCGACCGCGCGACACCATTTCGGCGGCGATAGCGGCTGCGACCGCTCAGGGACGACCCGCGCTCGTGGGCTTTCTCACCGCCGGGTTTCCGACCCGGCGCCAATTCAGGGACAACCTCGTTGCGGTTGCAGCCGCTTGCGACGTGGTGGAAATCGGCGTCCCTTTCACCGATCCGATGGCGGATGGCTCCACCATCCAGCGCGCGAGCTTTATCGCGCTGGCTGATGGCGTCACCCTGCCGTGGATTTTGCAAGAAGTGTCCGCATTGCCGCAGCCGCGCGCGGCGCCCATTCTGTTGATGAGTTACCTGAATCCCCTGCTCAGCCTGGGACTCGAAAACCTGCCGCGCGCCGCTGCGCAAGCCGGTGTGGCCGGATTCATCGTCCCGGATCTGCCGTATGAGGAAAGCGACGAATTGAAACAGGCGCTCGACCGCGAGGGTCTGGCGCTGGTGCAGATGGTGACGCCGGTGACGCCCGCACCCCGGCTGGCGATGCTGTGCAAGGCGGCGCAAGGCTTTGTGTACGCGGTCACGATGACGGGCACTACGGGCAAGTCCATGGGGCCGTCGGCCGAAGTGCCCGACGAGGTGCTCGATTACATGGATCGAGTCAGGCGCTGCTCCACGGTTCCCGTCTGCGCGGGGTTCGGCATCCGTACGCGCGCACAGGTCGCTCGCATTGCGCCACACGTGGACGGAGTCGTGATCGGCTCTGCGTTGGTCGAGGCGTTGGAGCGCGGCGATGATGTGCGGGCCTTCCTAGGCTCGCTCCGTTAAGCCGTGGAGGTCGATTCGTGAAGCGCGTCTACCGGGCCGCAACGTTGTTGCAGGTCGCTCATGCGCGAAATGTGCTGATCACGGCGGGCATTGCGTGTGAACTGAGGAACCAGTATCTGGCCGGCGCCATGGGCGATCTGCCGATGATGGAAACTTGGCCGCAGCTGTTTGTGGAGGATGCCGACGAACGGTACGCGTTGAGTGTGCTGGCGCGCGCCTCCACCGCTGCGGTTGGCTCGACCTGGATTTGCGACGAATGCAATGAGCAGCTCGAGCCGCAGTTCACCTGTTGTTGGCGTTGCGGCGCCGAGCGCGGTGCGGCGGCGGGCTGACCCGAGCGCACGGCGCTTGGAGCGATGGCCGGCAGGGCTTCGTTCCGGCCACTGCGGGTTAAGGGGATTCCCTCATGTGCCAATGCCTCGCAACGGCTAATATGCGCTTAAATATTTGTAGAATCCCGACGCGGCCGTTGGGGAAAAGCCACCGGCATTCACCTCTTACACAGGAGAAAACTCGTGGAAACGACAGTTGACCCCGGCGCTGACCAGAGAAGCGGCTCGGGGAAGCATTCGAAGAACGACGCAAACGACAATGTGAGCGAGCTCAAGGCGGCGGCAGTGAACGAAATAAAGAGTTTGATCGCGGACGTGGAGGACTTGATCGAACGCATAGCGGATCTGAAAGATACGGATGTCGTGCGCGTACGCACCAAGGTTCTGCGCGCCGTGAATGCGGCCAAAGAAGGGCTGGCCGAGGGCGCCGACACAGTGCGGCGGCAGGCGCAGAAAACCGTGAGCGAAGCCGACGGCTATGTTCGAGAAAATCCGTGGGCGGCGGTCGGCGTTGCCGCGTTGGTCGGGGCGGTAGTCGGTATCTTAGTCGCGCGACGTTCGTAAGGGCCATCCCATGCGGGTGCTATGGTCACTGCCCAAGGCGGCGCCTGCGTTGCTGCGCCATCTCGCGGCCTACGTCGAATTGGCCGGGTACGATCTCAAGCAATCGCAGCGCGAATTTACGGCGAATATGATCGCCTCCGTGGTCGTGGCGGTGAGCTTATTCTTTGCCGTTCTGATGGGTTGCGCGGCGGTCGTGGCAGTGACGTGGGACACTCCGCATCGATTTGCGGCAATCGCCTGGATGGGCGGTGGCTTTGTGTTGATTGCCGTCATTGCGATGCTCTATCGAGCGAGCATCCTTCGCGACCAAGCGCCGTTCCTGGCATCGGTGCGTCAAGTATGGCAGGAAGATCGCGTGATTCTCGAACGAATTTTGTCCGATGACGAATAATCACCGCGCGCAGCGGGACGAAGCGGCCCGGCAGGAGGTCTTGGCGCGGCTCGCGCAGTCGCGCGCGGAGATCTGCCGTCTGCTCGAACCGCCGCCCGCCGAGTCGACCGAAGCGCGCCTGCAGTCCGAGGCGGCGGGAGAGTTTCCGCGCAGCCGTACGCTGCGGATGCTGATGAGCGGACGCGGCCTCGGGGCGGTGGGTGCGCTCCTCGGTGGCTTTCTCATCGCGCGTCCCGCATTGGCGTGGCGGCTCGTTGGGCTGCTGCGCAGCAGCGCGGTGGCGCGCATGTTGCTTTTGCGAGCAATCGGCGCCCTGCGGGCAAAGGGCGGATAGCATCGCCGACATCGAGTATGGCGGTCGAGCGACCGCAGCTTTAGCGCGGTGATCTCATCCCAGCGTCATGCGCACGTCGTGACACGATCCGTCGTCCACCAGATCGATATCGCCGAGTGTGCCCGCTATCTCGCGTCCGTCGAGCGATGCGCGAACGATTCCACGGCTCACGCCGTGCGGATTCTCCACCGCGATGCGGTAACGCGTGGCGCCGTGCCGGTACGTGATCTCGAACCCCGGCCAGGCACGCGGTATACAGGGACTGATCCGTAGAATGGGACCCCGCACGTTGATTCCCAGTATGGCCTCGATCGCGGTGCGATACATCCAGCCGGCCGAACCCGTGTACCAGGTCCAGCCGCCCCGTCCGATGTGCGGCGGCACCGAATACACATCCGCACAGACGACGTAGGGCTCGACCTGGTAGCGATCAATACCCGCGCGGGTACTCGCATGGTTGATGGGGTTGAGCAATGAGAACAACTCGCCCGCGCGATCGCCGTCCCCCAGCAATGCAAACGCCAACGTCGACCACAGCGCCGCGTGAGTGTACTGCCCCCCGTTCTCGCGAATGCCGGGTGGGTAGCCCTTGATGTAACCTGGGTCGTACGGGGTGCGATCGAAAGGCGGGGTGAACAGCCGCACCAGCTCATCGGCTCGGCTGACCAGTTGTGCGTCGACCGCCGACATGGCGCGAACGGCACGAGCGGGATCAGCGCCGCCGGATATGACCGCCCAGGACTGAGCGACGGAGTCTATGCGGCACTCGTCGCTCACCGTTGATCCCAACGGAGTGCCGTCGTCGTAGTAACCGCGCCGATACCAATCCCCGTCCCAGGCATTGCGTTCGATGGCTCGTTGCAGGGCAGAGGCATGATTTCGCCACACGGCCGCCTGGGTCGAGTCGCCCCGTTTGTCGGCCAGCGGCGCAAACTTGAGAAGCGCCGAGTACAGGAACCATCCGAGCCAAACACTTTCTCCCCGACCCGCCGCCCCTACTCGATTCATGCCGTCGTTCCAATCGCCCGTGCCGAACAGAGGAAGACCGTGCGCGCCGACGGCCAGACTGGAATCGAGGGCCCGAACGCAGTGCTCGTACAGCGATTCGACCACCGCCGTGGTCTGCGGAGCGGAAAATTCCTCCTGTTGATCGGCTCTGAGCGGGCCGCCCGCGAGGAAGCCCACGGATTCATCGAGCACGGCAAACTCCTCCGTGACGTCGAGATAGTGCGCCACGACGAACGGCAGCCACACGCGGTCATCGGAGACGCGGGTTTTCAAGCCCTGGCCGGCGGTCGGCAGCCACCAATGCTGGACGTCGCCGGCCGCAAACTGGCGCGCTGCCGCACGCAGAATGTGTTCGCGGGCGAGCGACGGCCGCGCCCCGCACAGCGCCATCACATCCTGCAATTGATCGCGAAATCCGTATGCGCCGCTCGATTGATAGAACGCCGTGCGCGCCCAGAGCCGGCACGCCAATGCTTGATACAGCAACCAGCCGTTGAGAAGCACATCCAGGGACCGATCGGGGGTTTTCACCTGAACGGCGTCCAAGGTCTGATCCCAAAAATCGGTGACGTCTTTGAAGACCACATCGAGATCGAGGTCGCGATAGCGTTTGAGCAGGGCAAGGGCTTCTTCTGCCGATGCCTCCTGTCCGAGAACGAGCACGATTTCGCACTCCTCGCCCGGTAGCAAGGCGAATCGGCCTTGCATCGCACCGCATGGATCCAACCCCCCGCCGACTCGATTCGACAGGGGGGCGGGGCCGAGCAGCGCCGCCGGTTCGGCCAAGGATCCCCGTGGGCCAATGAATTCCCGCCGATCGCCCGTGCAAGTTTGCTGCCGCCCACCCATATCCATGAAGGCCACGCGCGCTCGAAAGTCCACGCTCCACGGGCACCGTGCCGTCAGGGCGCAGGTCTGCGGGTCGATAGCCGTGACGATGAAGGGTGCCGTGCGGCTGCGCTGATTTCCGAGAACCCAGTCCACGTAATGAGTGATCGATAGGCGCCGCGTTTGCTGGGAGCGATTGACCATCTTCAGCCGCGATATCTTGAGCGGATCTTCGAGCGGCACGAATTGCAGTAGATCCAAACAGATTCCATGCGAGGTGTGCTCGAACCGGCTGTACCCAAAGCCATGACGAATGACGTACGCAAGAGCCGGGTCGCGAATGGGCAGCGGGGTTGCGCTCCACAGATCGCCGCTTGCCTCATCGCGGATGTAGATCACTTCCGCCGGACTGTTGCTGACGGGATCATTCGACCAAGGCGTCAGCTGGTTTTCTCGTGCATTCAGCGACCACGTACTGCCGGTTCCGTCCGCCGCTGCGAGAAATCCAAACTGCGGATTCGCGATCACGTTGATCCAGGGAGCGGGTGTCCATTGGCCGGCCTCGAGGACGGTGACGTACTCGCGCCCCGCGGCCGCGAAACCGCCGAGGCCGTTGAAGAATTCGAGCGCCGGAACGTTCCGCGGCGCCTCGCTGCGTGCCACCACCTCTTTGATTTTCAGCCGCCTGCGCGGCTCCGGTTCCGGTTCGTGCAGCCGCGCCAGCTGATCGCTCAAGCGACCCAGGCGCGCCGTGAAGATCGCACGGGCTGCGGTCTGCAACAATTCGCGGTTGGACGGCGGCAGCGTGTCGCCGCGCAGCGAAAAAATCCGGCCGCGACTGTTGTCCGCTGCGCCAGTGCGCGTTTGCACGGTCCCTATCGCGGCATCCAACGCGTGCTGTATTTGCGCCCCGCAGGCGGCAGGCTGATCATCGAGAATGACCAGATCGACCGCCAATCCCTTGAGGCGCCAATATTCATGCGCACGCAGTAATTGCTTGACGAATTCAAGGTCGCTTGCATCGTCGATCAGCACCAGCACAACGGGCAGATCGCCGGAAATGCCAAGGGACCACAGCGCCGCGGGTCCCAGCTGATTCTTCCCCAGGATCTCGCGCGAGGCGCGCAGCGACGAATCGGCGTACAGCACCCGGGCGGCCACGCGCTGGAATTGTTGCGCCTCGTCGCAGTCCACCCCTAAATGGCGCAACTGCGCCTCGGCGTGGGACCGCGCCAACGTTTTGGTCCGGTCGAACACCGCCATGTCGCGCTGCTGGTCGGCCAACGCAAGGGCCAGCCCGCGGCTGCCGGCGACACCGCTCCAAAAGGCGACGCGTGCCGTGTTGCCGGGTGCGACTCGCACGCGGCGTCGCAGGGCGAGCACGGGATCGAGCACGGTGCCCGCCGTATTCGACAACGGCCGGGCATCCATGATGGAAACTGCCGTGCGCAACTCGCGCCCACGGCCCAAGAATCGCGCTCGGTCGGTCTCGAATTGCAGAGCGCCGTTGTCCGCTCCTTCCAGGGCCGCGTGGTGATACAGCCACAGCGGTGGTTCGTTGGGCTCCCGGCTCCGACGCGTCGCCAGCAACACCCCGCCAGCGGCGACAATCTCGGTTTGCACGAACATTTTGGAAAATGCCGGATGGGCAGAGTCTGCGGCCGGGGTCGCCAACACGACTTCCGCGTAGCTCGTCAACTCAAGCTCGCGTACGTCGTTCCCTGCGTTGGTCACGGAAACGCGTCGCACCTCAGCGTCGTG
>Ga0181530_10007138_pt1 | contig 10762 bp, 6 predicted proteins | sample PEATcosm2014_Bin_42_FD_119769 | JGI IMG/M metagenome (GOLD analysis project Ga0181530, IMG submission 119769) | Peatland microbial communities from MTU Mesocosm Facility, Houghton, MI, USA - PEATcosm2014_Bin10_60_metaG | ecosystem: Environmental > Terrestrial > Soil > Wetlands > Peat | place... | reverse complement strand
TTCGGAGGAGGCCATGCTGCGCGAAGTTGGGGAGCCGATCCTGCGCACGCCGGGCGATGTCGAGGCGGTCGCCTACAATTTCCCCAGTTGGCACACGAGTCCGTACATGGAAGAGCGTTTTGGTAAGGGGTGGACCGAATTCGAGACCTTGAAGGATGCGAGGCCGCTCTTTCACGGGCACTTGTGGCCAAAATTCCCGCTGTGGGGCTATTTCGACGAATCCGACCCGGCTTGCTCAGCCAGGGAGATAGACGCGGCATCAGATCACGGCCTTAGCGCATGGATGATCGACTGGTATTGGCATGACGGTGTGCAATTCTACCACGAACAGCTTGAGCGCGGCTTCCTGCGCGCGCCTAACCGGGCAAAATTGAAGTTTGCCCTCATGTGGGCGAACCATGACTGGAAGAACGTCTACCCGGCCAAGAACCCGGACGAGGCCGCCGTCCTTCTGCCGCAGACGCACAGCGTCGAGGATTTCAGGAAGGTCACGCGTTACTGCATTGACCGATATTTCGGGGAACCAAATTACTGGCGGTTAAACGGAGCGCTCGTTTTCGGTATATTCGACGTAAACAAGGTCATACACTACCTTGGGGAGGATGGGACAAAGCGCGCCCTGGAGGAGATGCGCAGCGCCGTGATGAAAGCGGGCCTCGGCGAGCTTCATATACAATCCAACAATGGCCACGGCGGCATCGAAGGCAAGTTGCGCCAGCTTGGTGTCGACAGCGCGACCACGTACCAGACCATGGCGTGGACTTACACCAGGGCGCGAGGAATGGCCAACGCCTACGGGGAAGGCGCTGCCGAGTCCATCAGGGCATGGAAAAAGCAGAGGAGCGCATGCAACGTGCCTACGTTTCCAGATTGCCCAGTCGGGTGGGACGATAGCCCGCGTTTCGGCCTGGGCTCGCACCCGGCAGTGGGCCGTAGTCCGGACCAGTTTGAACGTTTAGTGCGCGCAGCGCGGCACTTCGTCGCGGATGAAAAGGCGCGGGTGGTCTATATTTCCGCATGGAATGAATGGACCGAAGATCACACACTCCTTCCCGACACGATCTGGGGCTACAGCTACCTGGAGGCCCTCAGGAGAGCCATTGGTTCAAGGCACGGGTAACAGGCGCGACAGGATTGGAGCGAGGAAAGCCAGCAGTGGCTTTCGAAACACCGGCTGGGTGCGTTGACGTGGGCTGGAGCCCATCTTTCTGGTTCAAAAGTTACGCACAGAGTTACACAGTGCAGGATCATTCTTGGATGTCCGCCGTTGCAGCGGGAAAAGTTGCACCCAGAGGCAGACAGGGGGTGATCATTCTAGCATGTGTGCCATTGTAATCGGGCGTCGGTGAGGAACTCCACTGGCGGATCCCGCGTACGGCTCCGGCCCGCTCACGCTCAGGCGCTGGTCCTGGATCAGTGACGGTTAATCCGTGGAGGCCGAGGGCACGGCATGCCGGATTTGCTCGGCATCAGTTCCGGGGAAAATGTGTTGAATCGCAAGATAGCGGACCGAATTGTCCCAAACATGAGGCTTCCACCAGCGATCAATGTCGCCTTTTTAGGCACAGATCCGGGCACCTGCATGGGTGAAAGTCGACCTCTGGGAAGGGGAGCCGATTGGGCCGGTTGATTCAAGGCGACACCTTCGCCTCGCTTCGCATCCGCAACTACCGCCTTTTCTACATTGGGCAGGGGGTCTCGCTCGTGGGCACATGGGTGAGGCGCACGGCCATGGGATGGCTCGTGTACGAGATCACCGGCAGCACGGCGCAGCTGGGCCTTGTGATGGGCCTCGCGCTCCTGCCGATGTTCGTGCTGTCACCCTGGGCTGGCGCGATTGCCGACCGGATGGACAAACGCCGAATGATCATCCTAACCCAGGTCCTTGCGACGTTCACAAGCGCAGCGATAGCGGCCCTGGTGTTTCTGAAATGCGCCAAGGTCTGGGAACTCATGGTCCTTTCCATCCTCAGTGGCATCGCATTCGCGTTCGAGATGCCGAGCCGGCAGTCCTTCATCGTCGAGATGGTCGGCAAGGAAAAGCTCATGAACGCGATCGCGCTGAATTCGGGCTTGGTGAACCTGTCGCGCGTCCTGGGCCCTGCGCTTGCCGGCCTCCTCATGGGATGGGTCGGCATGGGCTTCTGCTTCGCTCTCGATGCCTTGAGCTACATGGTCGTGACCGTAATGCTCTTCATGCTCCATTTGCCGGAGTTCCAGGAGCCGAAGAACCTCCCATCGCATTGGGACGCGCTGGTGGAGGGAGCCCGCGAGGTGGGGCGAAACCATGTGGTTCGCGTGCTGCTCATTCTGCTGTTCTCGGTCGGGCTTTTCGGCTGGTCCTTCGAGACTCTGATGCCGGCCATCGCCCGGGACTCCCTGAAGCTGCAGGCCGTTCAATACGGGGTTCTGATGTCGATGCTGGGCATAGGAGCGACTGCCGGAGCGTTGTTCGTGGCAAGCCGGACCCAGGAGAAGAACAAGCGGGCTCAGGTCTTCAGGGGAGTATGGATGTTGGTTGCCGGCATGTACCTTGTCGCGCTGTGCGGCGCACTCCTGGGGGCCCGGACCGGGGCTTTCTGGTGCGTGGGCGCCGCCCTGACGCTCTCGGGAGCGGGGGCGGTGACCTTCATGTCCACGGCGAACACGCTGGTCCAGACCAACGTCGAAGATCGGATCCGGGGCCGGATCATGGGCATCTGGGCGGTTGCGTTCGGAGGGTCCATTCCGATCGGCTCGTTCATCGCGGGCTTCGTCGCGAAGGCCGTTTCGCCCTATCTAACAGTCGCAGCGTTTGGCACCGTGCTTCTGGCGACGAGCCTGGTGATTTTCTTCCGCATCTCGCCGGTCGAGCTCGCAACGTCGAACTTGGCCAAGGGCGCTCAAGCGTAGCCCGGACCGGAATCAAGTTGGCGAGTTTCACTTGCCCCAACCTTCGACCCGTGCGCCGACCTCGCGCCAATCCAACGTTACCGGGCCGTCAGCAGCTCAAAGGCATGAGGGAATCGGCGGTCCCAGGCCCAAGAAGTTACACACGCAGTTACACAGTGCAGGATCGTTCTAGGGTGTGCGCCGCTGCAGCGGGAAAAGTTACACACAGAGTCACACAAGGGGTGATCATTCTAGCATGTTTGCCGTTGTATTCCCCTGGATGAGAGGGTGTTCCGCTAAGTGTGAAAACGTAGATGGGAGATCCAGTTCCCGATTGGTGTAAGGCAAGAAACGATAAGGGGTTAAGACTTGCTGATTTCAAGACGGAGCACGATTGAACGGAACAAGTTGAAACAGGGCCCGGTTCGAGTCCCCTTTGGCCGGGATAAACGAACAGCGGCAGCGATATCGACATCAAACGGTCTGGGCCTGAACGGAAGGGCCCCACACTGGCCCTTCGGGCGGCTTGTCTTAGGAAGTCGTATCAGGTCGCCTACTTTTTCTCAAAAAACATTCGTTCATGGTCCATGATCTTCTTGAGGAAGCATACCTGCTGATCGTTGCGCCTCAATGACTCAATCTGGATCCTGAAATCTTTTTCAACGCAAAATCTAGGGAAGAGCCGGAACGCGGCCCACAAGGCTCTCGGCAGGCGTGATGGTTTAAGGAGATTGGTGCTGCTCTGACCCCAGCGGCTCAGCGTCTCGATGTAATCCAGTCTTCCGTTGTTCGAATGCAGAAAGTGAAAATGGTCGTTGGCCGCCGCTGTGATCTGGTCCCTGCCTGTCGGCAGCCAGGACCCAGGGAAAAATCTAATGAGTCGCGCCAGAATCCGCTCGGGACTACCTTGCGGAGCGTTCACGTTCAGCTTCCTGGGCTCCGGCACTTCCTGACCCCAGGTCATGGTTTGAAGAAAAAGCCGTCCTCCCGCGGGCAAAACCTGTGCGCAAAATGCGAAGAAATCCCGGTAGATCCGGTCCTGGGCCCCCTGGATATATTCATCCATTGAACAAAAATGCTCAAAGGCGCCGATCGAGACCACCCCATTGAAAACTCCCAACGTCGACGGATTCATCGTCTTCCAGTCCTGAAGGAGGACCGTGAGTCCTTTCGCGGCGCAGTACTTGGCTTGCGCACTCGATAGCGTCAGGCCGATGGATCTTCCGCCTCGTTTTTCGACTGCGTCCAACATGGGGCCCCATCCCGATCCCACATCCAGGATACTACCGGGCGGCCTGAATCCTATGCCATCCAACACCCACTGATGTTTTGCTTGTTGGGCCTCAATCAATGTTTGGCTGAAGTCGCCATTGAAGAAGGCGCAGCTAAAGTCCGGGTAGTCGCCTGTCCGCAACAAATGGAAGGGATGCACCCAATCATATAGGGTCTCGATTTCTGATTGCGTTGCCATGCTTCGTTCGTGGGCGTATGACTCATGCCGCTGAGAGCGCAGTGCTTTTTTATCCCTTACGTCGCTTCGTGAGCGGCCCTTCTTTTCGTGCCACGTTCAGTTGGTCAGGATTATCAGTTCACAGTGATATGGCCGATGCTGGTTGTCCATCCCTCGCGGAGGGAGTGCCCAGCTCGGCGGGCCTGGCCAGAGTCATGGGTGGCGGCAGACTCGCCGCGTAGATGGCCGGGTTTTGGTAGGCCGGGCTTACTGTGCGGCGGCATGCAAAAAGCTACATTCAGAATTGCACAAGGTGTGATCGCTTCAGGATGTTTGCCGTTATTTTCCCTGAATAGGGGGCGGTTTCTTAGGCTCGAAAACCCAGATGGGGATTCCGAATCCCGGATTATGTTGGTACGCAACAAGCAACAGCGTAGAGAACAGCCCAAGTTCTATTAGGAAAAGAATGCACAGGTGGACTCTGCATGAGCGAACAGTTCAAGTCGCCCGTTGGCCGTGATGGACGGCCGACGTCAGAGATTTCAACACGAACGAACCAGATCGACCAAACACAACCCTGGCTCAACGAACTATATGCACGTCGCTCAATTACGAGACCGGGCGCGTTATCCCATCGTTTTCTGCGGCTTCGAGAGCACAGCGTTCCTTTTCGTCGGTGGGGCAAGGTTGTCGCCGGGGATGTGGCGGACGCGATTATTTGTGCGATGCCAAACGCATCAGCATCACACCGTGGCGTGGCACGGACGCCTTGAACTGGCCCTCGCAATGGCCGAGGTCGCTCTGGCGCCAGAGGTCCCGGACGATCTGCCGGCCGCTGACGCCGACGTCGGCCCACTTTGCGACAATGCTCGCCGTGATTTCGCCGCGGTTGCAAAAGCCGACGGCCTTACTGCCGTCTTCGAGGTCCTTGACCATCAGGAACGTCTCAGGCGTGAGCGGCACCACGCGAGCGCACTCGCCGAGAGGGTCTTGGTCCACCGCGATGACCTCCGGGTTGCAGAGGACATTGAGCGTAAATTCATCGAGCCGGCTCATGTCGCCGCTGTAGAAGAGTGGCGCCGCGCTCAGGCACCACAGCGACATGAACGAATACTGCTCAGTCGGCGTAAGCGGACACGGCCTCGGCTCGCCGTTGGTGCGCGCATCACCGATGTAGCCGATCTGGATGTAATCAGGATCATTCCAGGCACCGGGCTTCGACCATTCGCGGTGCTGTGCGTTTTTCAGCGCCACAGCGAAAATCCGGTTTAATTCGCCGCCGAGGTCGCCGGCCGTCCGCCATGATTGACCGCCCACCTCCGCGCCCCATTCCCAGACGTTGGCCATTCCGTATTGGCAAAGGTTGAAAACGACGTCGCGTGGCAATTTTCTCAGGATGCCGCCCATCAACCGGTAAGGGCGTTGGTAGCCCTCGAGGTTTATACTGCCGTGGCCCCAAAGCGGAATATTGGGCGCCTTGGGTTCCTCTCCTTCGGCAATGTGGCCGTAGGAGCACCAGTCATATTTCAGGAAATCAAAGCCCCATTGTGCAAACTGCTCCGCGTCCTGTTCCTCGTGTTGATAGGCGCCGCAGTAGCCACCGCAGGTGAGCGGACCAGGCGAAGTGTAGATGCCGGCCTTGAGGCCCTTCGCATGGATGTAGGCCGTAAGCGCAGGCATGTCGGGAAAATGCTTGTTGGGCATGATGTTGCCTTGTGCGTCGCGGAAAGGCCCTGTGCGCGATGGGTCCGGCTGGTGCTCGGAGTCCGCGGCGGTGTTCATCCAGCAGTCGTCGATGTTGACATAGGCATAGCCTACGTCGGCCATGCCGGTGCGAACCATCGCGTCGGCGGCCTCACGGATTATCGGGTCCGTAACGCGGTTGTAGTACGCATACCAATGGTTCCAGCCCATCTGCGGCGTCAGTGCGAGCTTGTCACCGCTGACGATCCTAAGCAGCCGGATTGCTGCGCCGCGCCGGTTCTCTGCCCGCAACGTCACGGCATAAGTGCCCCGGGCGGGCGCAGTGCCGGTGATGAATCCGTTGTCGGCATCGAGTCGCAGCCCCGCTGGCAGCGCGTCGGCAGAGAACTTGATCGGGCGTTCGCCGGTCGTCGGGATACGGAAGAGGAAGGGGTGGCCGGTCCTGCAGCCGTAGACGCATGGGCCGTTGATCTGCGGCGCTGCGGGTGGCTTAGGCGTGAGGATGACTGCAGGCTCCTGCGGCGTCGGAACCGTGCGCGGCCGGGCGCCGGCAAACGAGAAGCGCGCATCGGCCCAATCACCCAGATCGGAGCGGTTGCTTTCGCCGGCATGGTCAATCTTAAGCAACAGCGAATGCACGCCATGCAGGTCGAGATCCACCGCCTGCGCAGGTTCGCCCCGCTTCAGCACCCTCGATTCCCAAAGTTTCCGGTCGTCGCCGAAGATCGTGAAAACCACAGCCGCATTGGCGCCGATTGCGGAGTCATCGACCCCAACCGATGCATTGAACTGTTCCGTTCGTCCGTCGAGTTCGAGCCAGAGGGAGCTTGTGGCGTAGGTTGCAACCCCGTGTTCGAATCTCCGGCCAGCAATGGCGAGCGGCTTCCCGGACTGCGTCTGGTCGATCTGCGGCTTCTCCCAACCGGCATATTGCAGGTGTGTTAGGTCGAGTTCGGTGAGTCCTGCAGTCTCCGCGGCGGCCGCCGCCTGTAGCGCCAGCGCCGAGGCTGCAAGCATGCAGGACCAGAACCGAGCCGTGGAATTGTTCATGTTGGGTGTGATTTTGGAATTGGCGGTGCAGCCCGGGCACCCTCCATGAAGCTAATGGATTCGGGGTCGCGAGTTCGGCATAATGCAAGGCAGAGTTAACGATCATCAAAACTCGATGTGGACGGGATCGCAAGGGCCCTAGAACTTGCCGATCGACTTGCGGCTGGCTTCTTGAGTCGGCGCGTTAAGGGCCGCGGGCCACAAGGAAGAGCTTCGTTGCACGATGAGGCTCCGGCACGTCATCGACTTTCACGGCAAGAGGCGCTGGTTCAGATGGGTGGCGGATCACGCCTGCTTCTGCGGGTGTGTGCCGATGCCCCATGAGCGCATCCTTCACGGGGAAAGGTTACACACAGAGTTACACAACGGGTGATCATTCCAGGATGTTCTTGATTGTTCTCTCTGAGCGGAGGGCGATCCCGTAGGCTTGGAAAACACAGATGGGGGTTCCAGATCCCGGATAATGGAATGGCTTATTTTGTAATTACTTGGGTATTTCGTGTTTCAACGATGAAGGCGACTTAACACAATGGATGAAACAGGTCCGCAGTTCGAGTCCCCCTTTCGCTCCTTCGCGCAAGTGGCTTTAGATTAGGAGCGGACAAAAGTCGGCGGGAAGTGGAGGAGTTGGGCTAATGCACGATGTTCTCCAGGGCGGCTTGAGGATGCTCACGGTCCTCGATGAGCATACCCAAGAGTGCCACGTCCTTAGGTCCAACCGTGCCCTAAAATCTGGCGGCTTCATCAACCTCGTGAAGGGTGGCACTGCCACACAAAGTGCCCACGAGAACATGCGCTCCGCCAGCAATTCGGAGGTTGTCGCTAAGTGACTCCAGCGCGGGCAAGCTGGTTGAGACGCAAGCTCCAGGCGCGCATCATTTGCCCTCTTGCGCACGACCGGTCATGGGCACAAAGCGCACGGGCAGAACCGCCTCACGGTGTAATTGGCCGTCCTGCGTTTTTGTGTATACCACCAGATCCTGCTCCCGCACGCCTTCGGGCACGACGAGCCGGCCGCGAGGCTTGAGTTGATCGCTCTCGATCACAGACTTGCAACGGTCCTGGCAGCCAATGTGCAGCTTGGGTACGCCTGGAAAGTGCCGCTGATGACGGTGTCTTGTTACAGCGTAAGGGCGTAATGATGTCAGGTGACCTCGATGAGCGCGTGACCTTGGGCCGGAACGGTAACCTTGCCTGTGTATGCATCGCCGGTCTGGGTGAACCTGCCGCCGGTGAATAGGTAGGTCTTGCTCGTGGCCAAGCCGAAGGTCGCGGGAGCAAACTTGATCTCCCGGTCGACTGGGTTGTTGTCCAAGTTGAAGCAGTTGATCACGGCGCCCGTCCTCTTCCGGTCGACATGAACATGGGTCAATTCATCGATGCCGTAGAAGGTGCCGGTGGTGAAAAAGGGCTTCAGGCGCCGGTAGGTGGCGATGACGTCCTTCTGCGATTTGCGGACAGTCTCATCAGGATGCGTACCGCCGACGCCCAGGTGGCGGCAGGTGGAAATATTCCACCAGAGCATGAGGCACTGCGGGTTGTCCTTGCGCAGGTCGATGTGGACGTAGGCCGGAATCGAATAGGCGAGGTTGAAATAATAAAGGGCGATGCTATGGCCGCCGACGAGATCGTCCATCGGGCTCCACATCAACTCAAAGGCCCAGATCTCGTTCCAGCCGAGTTCGCCGGCCGCGTTCAGGCCGTGCCCATAGTAGCTGGGGACGTAGCGCAGATGGATGCCCCCGAACAGCTGGTCGTGCATTTCGATCAGCACATCGGGATTGTTCTTGTGCGCCAGCCGCGCAATGCGGTTCGTGCTCTCGACGTGCTCCGCGGCCGTGGAGGGATAGGCATGTCCGTGATCCCTTGCCCAGCACTCGCCCATCCAGGCGGTGCCGTCGAACATGAAGAAAGCAACGCCCGCATCGGCCAGGGATTTCAGGCGGCTGACGGTCTCTTCTATATAACGGGTGGAGGCACCGCACGCGTAAGGGGAAGAATCGCCATTCGGCTGGCGGATCAGCGCCGTGCCGGGAATGGTGTCGCAACCCGGTCCGGTCCAGGCCGAAAGAGGGGAATGCACCGACAGTTTCAGGCCGTACTCGTTCTTGAGCATCGCGATGAAATCGCCGAGTTTGCCGAGCCGTTCTTCGCCCCAGATCTTCGACGACTGCGGGGTGTCCCAGCCGGGATCGAGGTAAAGTGCCTCGCAGCCCATGTCGCGGGCCTTGGCCGCAGCCTCTTTGAGATCGGCCAGACGGTAGAATTTCCTGCGGTTGTCGGCGCTGATATGGTCGCCGCTCCACCAAAGCTTGTTGTCGTAGAGTTCGTTCCAGTGCGAAGGCGGATCATAGCTGTCAGGGATGGCATGCCCGCGCGATTCCATCTCGCTGCGGAAGGCGTAGTAGCCCTGGACATAGTCGCCCTGGAACGGGGTTAGCCGGGTGATGCCGAAATTGTGGGTGGCGCCCGGGGCGAGGCGGTAACTGCCTTCTGCATCGTCAAACTCGCCTGCGCCGCCCCAGCGCAGGCCGATCTGGCCGCCGGATACCGGGACGCTGTCGAGAATCGTGAATTCGCGGGCGGTCTGGCTGTATTTGGTGATGAGGAAGCCGTTCCTGCCATCCGTTAGCACCCAGCCTTCGGAGAGATAATCGTCGGTGAAAACACGCGGCTGCACGAAGCGCGGCGCCTCATTGACGATGGTCGGGATCTCGCGAAGCGAGGAGCGGCGCGGCTCGTAGAGGACCTGGTCGAGCGTGTAATCGGCGTATTGGCTGCGATTGCCGTGCGGTTCACGGCGATAAGGCACAGCGGTGAACGTGTAGCCTTTCAAACTGTCGGGCCGGATAGGCAGGACAAAGCCGCAGCGAAAAGCGATGGTCAACGGATGCGAACTAGCATTCGTGAGCGCGAGGGCCTCCTCGATCCACGGCCTTTCCGGATCAAGTGTGAAACGATGCTGGATCGTGATCCCGGTGCCGGTTTCGCCCCGGAGGGTGACGCTTGTTTTGTCGTGCTTAATGCTGGTGAAATCAACGGGAGCGAGGGAATAGGAATAGGTGCCATCGGCCAGGAGTGTATTGGTCGGGACGTGGGTGATACGGCACCGCAAACCATGGTGCGCCGATAGCGACAGGGAAAAATGCCCGTTCTCGAGCGTGATCGTTCCACCGGATGGCGCGGAAGCGTCCAACAAGTCGGCATGGGCGAGGGACGCGCCGACCGCTGCACCGATCGGCATCGCGGCCAAAGCCGTGGGAGCGGCGGCCATCTTCAGAAATTCTTTGCGCGTCATGGGTTGTAATTCGAGCCTGTGGGTTGGCAAGTTGCAGATTGTATCACTGCTCCCCAGAAAGCGATAGCACGCCACCTCTCATAGGAGTTTCCCATGCTGATCGTTCACGTCCACGTCCGCGTTAAGCCCGAGTATGTCGAGGCCTACCGCACGGAGGCCGCCACGGCCGCGCATAAGGCGACGGCTCATTATGCCGCCTGGCGCGATGCCGTCGCCCCCATGATGGCCGCGGCGCGCACGAGCGTGAAATTCTCCAACGTGTTTCCCGACGACCAGGGCTGGTGAGCGGCGGCTCGGGTCCCCATGCGCTTCGAGTTCGCCACCGCCACGCAGATCATTTTCGGCGCCGGGACGCTCGCTGAGGCCGGGAAGCTTGCGCGGCCGTGGGG
>Ga0181530_10007137_pt1 | contig 10762 bp, 8 predicted proteins | sample PEATcosm2014_Bin_42_FD_119769 | JGI IMG/M metagenome (GOLD analysis project Ga0181530, IMG submission 119769) | Peatland microbial communities from MTU Mesocosm Facility, Houghton, MI, USA - PEATcosm2014_Bin10_60_metaG | ecosystem: Environmental > Terrestrial > Soil > Wetlands > Peat | place... | reverse complement strand
TCCTTCGCCCGCCGCCCTGCCCTCCGGCTGCCGCTTCCATCCGCGCTGCCCCGAGGCGCGTCCGCTGTGCGCGCGCCACGCCCCGCCGGAGGTCGCGATCACGCCCACGCAATCCGCCGCCTGCTGGAAGCACACCGGCTTCGCGGGGCCGCCATGACCGCGCTGCTCGAAGTCGAGGACCTGGCATGCCATTTCCCCGGGCGCGAGCGCGGCCGGCCCGTGCGCGCCGTCGATGGCATTTCCTTCGCCATCGCCGCCGGCGAAACCCTCGCGCTGGTCGGCGAATCCGGCTGCGGCAAGTCGGTCACCGCGCTGTCGATCCTGCGCCTGCTGCCGCGGCGGATCGGCCGCATCGCCGCCGGCAGCATCCGGCTGCAGGGCATCGACGGCGACCTGGTCACGCTGCCGGAAGAGCGCATGCGCCACGTGCGCGGCGGCGCCATCGGCATGATCTTCCAGGAGCCGGCAACCTGCCTCAATCCGCTGCTGACCGTGGGCGAACAGGTTGCCGAGCCGCTGCGCATCCACCGCAACCTGTCGCACGCCGCCGCGGCGCGCGAGGCAGTCGCGACGCTCGCCAGTGTCGGCCTGCCGGGCGAGGACCATCAGGCCGGGCGTTACCCGCACGAACTGTCCGGTGGCATGCGGCAACGGGCGATGATCGCGGTCGCCCTGGCGTGCCATCCGCGCCTGCTGATCGCCGATGAACCCACCACCGCGCTCGACGTCACCATCCAGGCGCAGATCATGGAACTGCTGCGTGCGCTGCAACGCGAACTCGGCATGGCCATGCTGTTCATCACGCATAACTTCGCGCTGGTGGCCGACCTGGCGCACCGCATGGCGGTGATGTACGCGGGCCGCATCGTCGAACACGGCCCTGTCGCCGAGGTCTTCTCCCGCCCGCGGCATCCCTACACGCACGGCTTGCTCGCCTGCATGCCGCGCCTCGGCCAGGCGCATCGCCTGCGGGCCGGCAACCAGGCATTGCCAACCATCGCCGGCTCCGTGCCGCGGCTCGGCGCGCTGCCGGCCGGCTGTAGCTTCGCGCCACGCTGCACTCTGGCGACCGATGCGTGCCGGCACGACACGCCGCCTCTGACCACGGTGTCCGCCGACCATGCGGTGCGCTGCCTGCGCTGGGCCGAGCTATGAGCGACCCGTTGTTGCAGGTTCGCGGCTTGACCAAGCATTTCGGCAATCGCGGCCTGTTCGGTCGCGGCCGGGTGGTGCACGCCGTCGAGGACGTGTCGTTCGACGTCGCGCGCGGCGAGGTGGTCGGCCTGGTCGGCGAATCCGGCAGCGGCAAGACCACCATTGCCCGCTGCGCCTTGCGCCTCACCGAGCCGACCGGGGGAGACATCCGCTTCGCCGGGTCCGATCTGCGCCGGCTGCCCCGCCGGGAGTTGAAGCAGCTCCGCCGGCGCCTGCAATACGTCTTCCAGGATCCGTTCGACAGCCTGTCGCCACGCATGACGGTTGCCGGGATTCTGACCGAGGGCCTGTCCATCCAGGGCATCGGGTCGCATGCCGAACGGCGCGACCGCGCGCTGCAAGCGCTGACCGCGGTGGAGCTGCCGCCCGACTCGATGGCGCGCTACCCGCACCAGTTCTCCGGCGGCCAGCGCCAGCGCCTGGGCATCGCGCGGGCGCTGGTGCTGCAACCGGATTTCCTGGTGGCCGACGAGCCGGTCTCGGCGTTGGACGTGTCGATCCAGGCGCAGATCATCAACCTGCTGCGCGGCCTGCAACAACGCATGGGGCTGGCCATGCTGTTCATCAGCCACGACCTGGCGGTGGTGGAGTATCTCAGCGACCGCGTCGTGGTGCTGTATCTCGGCCGGGTGATGGAGGTGGCGCCGACCGTCCGGCTGTATGAGGCGCCACAACACCCGTACACCCGGGCGCTGATGGCGGCGGTGCCGGTGCCCGATCCGGGTGCGCCGCACCGGGTCGCATTGCTGCGGGGCGACATTCCCAACCCGGCCAACCCGCCCTCCGGCTGCGTGCTGCATACCCGCTGCCCGTTCGCCACCGCGGAGTGCCAGCGTGCCGTCCCGCCACTGCGCGAGGTGGCGCCGGGCCACGCCAAAGCCTGCTGGCGTGACGATCTGCCGGCGTAGGGCATTGGACCGGCCTGGACAGCAACGCCGGCCACCGCCCGCCATCGCCGGGGCGTGCGGTGGTGGTCAGGCCCGGCCCCATGCGCGCCCGGCCAGGGCGGCGCGGCGTGCCGAATTGGTGCATGGGCTTCTTGCCGCGCGTCGCGTCCCGCAGGCCGGCGTGAGGCGACAACGGCCAGTCCGTCCCGCTTGCCAGGGGGGCATCGCCGGCGATGGCATGGGCGCGATTTGCCTCCCGCCGCGCCGGTCCAATTTGGTGCATGGGCTTCTGCCGCCGTGCAGTGCGGAGGCGGACGCCGGGCTGACGGACCCCGATCGTATCCGGGGCGTGACTGCCCGCTCCCGCCATCATCGTGCCGTGCCGAATTGGTGCATGGGCTTCTTGCCGCACGCGTCGCGGCGCGCGCCGGTCGCGGCGAAACACCGGCGAGGCAGCACCGCTTGGCATGGGGTGGCGTCGCCACGGATGGCATCGGGACAAATTGCTGCCCGCCGCGCCACCCCGTCCTGGTGCATGGGCTCCTGTCGGTCTTCGGCGCGCCGGCGGCCGCTGGGCTGGCGGCCGCCGATCCGGTCCCGGATGGTCCGATGGTCCGGCTGGTTCCCGCCATCGTTGTGCCGTGCCGAATTGGTGCATAGGGGTCTTGCATGCTTGGCGCGAGACGATCCGATTGCGGAGGCTGAGCGTCGGCGTCGCCGCGAATTGGTGCATGGGGTTTTGCCGCTGCTCTTCGCCACCGGCATGGTTGCCGTTGGCTCGGCGAAGCAAGCAAGAAAATTTCGCCACAGATGCACACAGATGCACACGGATGGGACAGTGCACACCGCACCGGCGCTGCTCATCAGGCCCGGTCGGGCGGTTCTTGCCGTGAACGAGCACGCCGGACCCCGGCCCATCAGCGTGCATCTGTGTGCATCTGTGGCAAAATTTTCTTGCTTGCTTTGCCGCACGCTGCACCGCCCCCGCCGACGAGTGGCACGGCGTGGCATGCCACCGGGTCCTGGGGTGATGTGCGTCACCCCCGGGTCCAACGTCCGGGGGCAGGCTCTGCGCGGGGTGTCTCCGTCGCGGCAGCGGTTGGTCCGCCGTGCCGGGCAGCCAGCCAATTGGTGCATGGAGTTCTGCCTCCGCAGTCCGCGACCCGGTCGCGCTGCATGACCGGGGTTGCGGCGGACTGGCACAGCAGCCCGTTCTGATGCTTGGGGTTCTGCCACCGCGCCTGCATGGTGCGAGGCGGGCCCGGGGCCCGGATGCTGCATGATCGCGCCGCATCGAGGGGGCGTTGCTGCATGCTCGACGGCAACCGTCGGCCGAGCCAACGCCTTTTGCCTGCGCGGCGCGCGCCGCGATTCGCCTGGCCGGCCAACCGTCGCGCGTACGCCGCCGCCGGCGCCTGTCGCTTGGTCGCACTGTCCGGTGCGGACCCTCGATGATTGCGTGGCTCGCGCCGGGTCCGGCTTGCACCGCGCCGAGCCCCAGGGCGGCGCCTGGCACCGCCGGGGACGCCGATCGCTGCCCAAAGCAGGGATTAGCTGCCGCTCGTGTCCAGCGGCACGAACCGTCGAAAGGCATGATTAACCTTGGGATGCGCGAGCGTTGCCCCGCATCCAGGATCGGCGGTTGGATTCCCATGGGTGTGGGTTCGCAACGAAAACCGATGGTTCTGGATACGGTCTTCGGCAGACCAGAAATCGAGGTTGGAGGCCAGCTTCTGGCGGCCGTCAGCGAGAGGGGCCTCTGAACAGCAGTCCGGCCCCAAGACTTCAATCGGCCGATGCCCGATCGACATGGCAAGGCTGATGCTTCGCGACGTGCCAGCCATGGCTTGAGCGTCGGCAGCGGCTACCGCCGGAATCGACCCAAAGCGGGCACCTAGCACCTCTGCACAGGGGTCTTGAGCGGTTCGACGTAAGCGCCCGCTAACGTGAGCTGCGCCTCGCGGTCGGCAACGCTCGTGATACTGCGCGGCATGTCAGGCTGACTTGCGACCAGTTTGGATCGGTCCCGCTGGCTACGCTCGGCGGCCCATAGGGCGAGCTCGGCCCCATGCGCATTGTCAATCGTTATCATCATCCGTTGCACGACAAGAATCTTTTGGCGAGTTGGCCGGCGATCGGTATGATCTTCATAAGAATACATCATACGACCTGGAGCGCGCGATGCCTCAGCCGCTTGCCGCCCTACACGGCCCTCATTGGTCCCGCTACAGGCCGAAACGTTGGGTCTGCCCACTGGTCGCCTGTCTCTCCCTTTCGCTTGCCACTCCCAACCGTCTGTCAGCGCAGGCCGCCAACCAGCCGCCGGATGGGGCGGCCGCGGCGCCGCCATCCTTGAATGCCGCCGCACCGGACGTGGTGCTGCCGCCAGTCGACGTGGTGGCCTCGCGGGAAGACCTGCTTGGAAGTGCTGCAACCGCCAGCCAGGGAACGGTCACGCAGGAGGAACTTGACCTGCGCCCTGTGTTTCGTGTCGGGCAACTGTTGGAGTCGGTGCCAGGACTGGTGGTGACTGTTCATTCAGGGGAAGGCAAGGCGAACCAGTATTTGATCCGCGGTTTCAACCTGGATCACGGCACGGACTTCGCCACCTACGTTGACGACATGCCGATCAACGAACCGACCAACGCCCACGGCCAGGGCTACTCGGACGTCCATTTCCTGATGCCGGAGCTGGCCGTGGGGATCGATTACACGAAAGGGCCGTTCTACGCCGACATTGGCGATTTCGGTGCGATGGGATCGGCGCATATCAAAGTGGCGGATGAGATCCCCACGCAGATGTCGGTCAGCGCCGGAACGCTGCGCGACGACCGGGAGTTCTTCGGCGGCACCGAGCATCTGCCGAACGGCGACCGGCTTCTCGGGGCGCTCAGCGTTGGGCATTACGATGGCCCATGGTCGCACCCGGACGACTATAACAGCTACAACGGCACGGTTCGCTACACACATGGCGACCAGACCGACGGCTTCGACCTCATGGCGATGGCCTACCATGGTGCCGGCAACCTGACCACAGACCAGCCGGTCAGCGCGTTTCAGCAAGGATTGATCAGCCGCTTTGGCACGCTCGATCCATCGGATGGCAGCTACGCGGAGCGCTTCAGCCTGAACGGCCATTACTATGTCAGCGGCGATGACTGGACGGTCGTGACCAGCGGCTACATCATCCATTACCAGCTCAGGCTACGTAACGACTTCACCCATTACCTGTTCGACCCGGTTCAAGGCGACGAGGAACAGCAGGACGAGACCCGCTTCACCGCCGGCGGCCAGACGGTCTACAAGCGGTCCGATACACTGTTTGGCTTCCCGACAGAAACCGAATTCGGCCTGATGGGCCGGCATGACAACGAATATATCGACCGCCGTCACGACCAGAACGGCGTCGTGCTGCCGCAATGCGACACACCCCCGTTCGTCGGCGGCCTCTATGTGTGCGCCGCCGACCGCGTCTCGGTCGCCGACGTTGGCGTCTGGATGAGCAACACGACGCACTGGACTTCCTGGTTCCGCACGATCGTGGGCCTGCGCGAGGAGTATGCTTCTGGCCTGGACCACGACCTGATCACCGGCTCGACCGGCTATGCTTCCCAGGCCATGCCCCAGCCGAAAGGCAGCGTGGTGTTCGGACCCTGGGCGAAAACAGAATTCTATGTGAGCGCCGGCCAGGGTTTTCATAGCAACGACCTGCGGGGCGTGATCGAAAATCTGCCACTGGCTGGCGTCAACGCGACCGGGAACACGCCCTTGCTGACCAGGATCACCAGCGAGGAGGTCGGGATCCGCAGCGACATCATTCCCCGCACCAACCTGACTGTGGCGGTGTTCCGCGAGAATTTCGCCTCGTACCTGACCTATGACCAAGACCTGGGCAACGACGATGCGGGGCCGCCGGCGCAGCTGCTGGGCACGGAACTCTCGGCACTGATCAGGCCGTTTCCATGGATGGAGCTGAGCGGCGACTTCAATTTCACCCATAGCCGCTACACGGCCAACAACCCGGCGCAATATGGATTTTCCGGCCTCTATATTCCAAATGCCCCGAGCTATATCGGGTCGTTTGGTGTCCTGATCGACCATCTGGGCCCGTGGTTCGGCGGCGCCGAACTACGTTGGCTTGGTCCCTATCCGCTGCTGGCGGACAACTCGCTTCGTTCGCCCGGCTATAAGGAGGTGAACCTCGTGGCCGGCTACAAGTTCAACGACAGCATGAAGATTCAGCTCAGCATCTACAACCTGTTCAACACGAATGCATACGCGATGCAATACGCCTACGAGTACCAGGTCAGCCCGACCGCGGCGCCGCAGACCGGGGCCACCTATCATCCGCTGGAGCCGCTGTCTGCGCGCCTTACCGTTACCGTTTTGTTTTGAAAGCGCGGCACTCGGCGTTGCCCCAGATCACACGTCGGCGACGAGGCTGTTGCAACGCTTCGCGCAGTCACTCGTGCACGCTGTACCGAAGTCGGAAGGCACGATTTTTGCCCAAAGCCTGGCTGTGGTGACGGCCTATTCGTTGGCCGGGACGAGTGTCAGCCGGTCATAGCCCTTCCAGCGGTACAGGATCGCGGAGAAGCCCCACGCCAGAATGAAAATCCCTATCACGGCAAAGCCGACGTTTGTCAGATCGTCATTCAACGCGGACACGACCGACCAGCCACCGCCTTGCAGGCCGAGTTGGTCAACCAGCAGGCCGAGCGCCTCGATGCCGCCGATCAACAGCGCAACCAGCACCGATGCCGCGGTGATGGTCAGGTTGTACCAAAGCTTGCGCAGCGGCTGGACGAAGGCCCAGCCGTATGCCCCCACCATCAGCACGCTGTCCGTCGTGTCCACCAGCGACATGCCCGCGGTGAACAGCGCCGGAAAGGCCAGCGTCTGCCACGGCGACATGCCCTGCGCCGCCTGCGACGCCGCGATGCCAAGCAGGCCGACCTCGGTGGCCGTGTCAAAGCCCAACCCGAACAGGAAGCCGAGCGGGTACATATGCCAGCTTCGCGTGATGGACCGGAACAATGGCCGGCACAACCGTGCCAGGAGCCCGCCTCCAGCGTCCAGTGAGTCCATGCCTGCGGCATTCAACGCCCCACCGCGCGCGACATGCCGGAAGCTGCGCCAGACGCCGCGCAGGATCACCAGATTGAGAAGTGCGATCAGCAACAGGAATGCGGCCGAAACCGCCGTGCCGATTATGCCGCCGATGGTCTTGAAAGCCTCCAGACGCCCGTGCATCGCAGACGTCGTCGCGGCGATCGCCAGGGATGCCAGGATGACGATGGTGGAATGGCCGAGCGAGAAAAAGAACCCGACGGCAACCGGCTGCTTGCCCTCCTGCATGAGCTTGCGCACGACGTTGTCGATTGCCGCGATGTGATCCGCGTCCACGGCGTGGCGCAGCCCAAAGACCCAGGCGAGCAATGCGAGGCCCAATAAGGCCTGCTGGCCGGCGAACGCCTGCCATGCCCAGACCCACGCCGCGATGTTGGCGGCGATCAGCAACGCGTAGAGGCCAGCCGAGCGCCGCCACATACCGGCTCCCAAGCGGGCTGCGTTCCTCGTTTGCGCGACCATCCTGCATCATACCTTTCGGCCTGCTTCTCATATAGGATTGCAGGGCTTCCACCTTGCCGGCAAGGGACCGGGCAGGCACGCAATCGAACGGGGAGAGCAAGCGATGCAACGGATCACCATCACGATCGATGACGACCTGCTGAAGGCGGTCGATGGGTTGATGACTCGGCGCGGCTATACCAGCCGGTCCGAGGCCTTTCGCGACATTGTGCGGGATATGGTGGACCGGCAGAGCGCAGCCGATCCGAAGGCTGCGTGCATCGCAACGTTGAGCTACGTGTTCGACCACGCGACGCGCGATCTGGCCAGCCGGCTGACCCACGCGCACCACGATCACCACGATCTGTCGGTCGCGAGCATGCATGTACACCTCGATCATGCGGCCTGCCTGGAAGTGTCCGTGCTACGCGGGCCTTCGGGTGCCATCACGGCATTCGCAGATACCCTGGCAACTCAGCGGGGTGTGCGGCATGCAGATTTGCATCTGGTCCCGATCGGCATCTCAACGGCCCGCCACAAGCACGGGGACCACGTCACAGAGCACGTCCATCTTCATGCCTAGGACGGCACGGGAGGTAGTCTATGCGGCGTATTATGTGCCGGCTCCTCTCCATCCTGATGTGGCGCTCGGGATTGGCGGTTGGGACATCGCATCCGCCTGTTCCAGCCGGTCAAACCCGCTGTCCCGAAGTACTAGTCCCGAGCGTCCGCTTTCCACCGAGGCTGTGTAAAAACGCCCCTGCGTAACGATTCGGCGCAATAATTTGCTGCGTTCGCCCGAGGGAACCATTAAAACGGAAGAGTCCTGCGCGACAGAAGGCAACGACGGAAGAATATTCTGCGGTCCAATCGCAGCGTTGAGTTTTTACACAGCCTCCACCCATTGCAGACCTTCGCCCGCCATGACGAGGCGGCATCGCAGCCAATCGCGACCGTGCTGATCGCCGACCATAAACTTGCTGACATATCCGTCGAATACGAGCATCAACACCATCCCATCAACGTTTCCCGAACAGGCCCACCCCCATGCAAGACGGCATTCACGGTTTCTGGGTCGCCGCGGCGACGCCGCTCGACGCGACCGGCGCAATCGACACCAAAGTGCTCGGCGATCACGCCCGCTCCCTGTTCGCCCGCGGCTGCGATGGCGTGGTGCTGTTCGGCACCACCGGCGAGGGCCCCTCGTTCACCGCGGCAGAGCGTATCGCCGCCGTCCATGCATTGCTCGGCCAGGCCGTCGGCCCGGACCGTCTGGCGCTCGGTGTCGGCTTTCCCGCCATGCACGACGCCGCCGGCCTGTGCCGCGACGCCCTCGCGCTCGGCCTGACCCAGGTCCTCGCGCTGCCGCCGTTCTTCTTCCGCGACGTGACCGAGGACGGCCTCGTCGACGCCTTCGCCAGCCTGCTCGACCGGGTGAACGACGATCGCCTGCGCCTGACGCTGTACAACATCCCCCAGGTCTCCGGCGTCGCCGTCCCCCCCGGCACTGCCGCGCGATTGCGGGAGCGCTACGGGCACCTGGTTGCCGGCGTGAAGGACAGCAGCGGCGACTTCGCCCAGTTCCGCGCCTTCCGCGCCGCCGCGCCGGACCTGGCCATCACCACCGGCAGCGAACCCGACATCGGTCGCGCCCTCGCCGAGGGCGGCGCCGGCACGATCTGCGGCATGGGCAACGTCGCGCCCGACCTGGTGCGGGCGATGTTCCGCCCCCACCCGCCGGTGCAGCAGATGCAGGCGGCCTGCGGGCTGATCAGCGGGCCGTTCATCGCGCTGCTGAAAGCGATGCTGGCGGCGCAGACCAATCAACCCGGCTGGCTGCGCGTGTGCCCGCCGCTGCGCCCGGCCACGCTGGCCGATGGCACGCGACTGCTGGCCCAGCTCGACGCCCTGACCCGGCAATCCGCCGCGTAAACGGCGCGAGGCCGGCCCGATCCCCACGGCTCGTCTCGCATGTCATAAGCGCGCCCACGCCAAGCAAGCAAAGCTTTTAACACGGAGAAGGCCGAGAGCCACGGAGCGCCACGGAGAAGGGTTTGCTGGCACGGCGCGATGCGCCATAACAAATCCTCCGTGGCCTTCCGTGGCTCTCGGCCTTCTCCGTGTTAAAAGCTTTGCTTGCCGCCCACCGGCACCGGCAATGCGATGGGACCCCCAAAGGCGGCGTCCAGTCCAGCCAACGCGATCCTCCCGATCGAGCCCCACCAGCACAGCGCGCCTTTGCCCCCCGCGCGCTGCTTGATCCAAATCAATGCCGGTTCGGGTTGCCGCGTCCAGCATGCCGGACAACCCAGGCGCGTCGCATGAAGCAGGTGCGGCGCAGCAGAAATCGGCAAGGAGACCGCTCCATGATCGGACGCCGCACCCTGTTGACCGGCACCGCCGCAGTGCTGGCCATGCCCGCCATCGTCCAACGTGTCGGCGCGCAATCCGCGTTCGACTGGAAGCGCTACAAGGGCCAGACGATCGTCGTCAGCCTGACCAAGAACCCGCGCGCCGACAACCTCCAGCAGCACCAGAAGGAATTCGAGGATCTGACCGGCATCCACGTCGAGTCAGAGCAGATGCCGGAGCAACAGCAACGGCCGAAGATGGTGATGGAACTGGCGTCCGCGCGGCCCAGTTTCGACGTCACGCACTTCTCGCTGCACGTCTCCAAGCGCGTGGTGGGCACCGGCAAGTGGCTGGTGGACATGCGCGACTATCTTAAGAACCCAGCCCTGACCGCGCCCGACTACGACTGGGCCGACATGAGCCCCGGCGCGCTGCGTGCCGCGACCCAGCCGGACGGCCGCATCGACAGCCTGCCGCTGGAGACCGATATCTGGCTGATCTACTACAACAAGCAGATCTTCCAGCAGAAAGGCCTGCCGTTCCCGAAAACCTTCGACGAGATGCTGGCCACCGCGCGCAAGATCAACGACCCCGCCAACGGCATCTACGGCTTCGTCGGCCGCGGCGTAAAAAACGCCAACGTCCCGGTGTGGACCAGCATCCTGCTCGGCCAGGACCAGGAAACCGTCACCCCCGACGGCAAGACCCTGCTCACCGACACGCCCGCCGCCATCTGG
>Ga0181530_10007136_pt1 | contig 10762 bp, 10 predicted proteins | sample PEATcosm2014_Bin_42_FD_119769 | JGI IMG/M metagenome (GOLD analysis project Ga0181530, IMG submission 119769) | Peatland microbial communities from MTU Mesocosm Facility, Houghton, MI, USA - PEATcosm2014_Bin10_60_metaG | ecosystem: Environmental > Terrestrial > Soil > Wetlands > Peat | place... | reverse complement strand
TCCTGGGGAGAGGCCACCAACGCACCCACGTTCACGCTCCGACGAGGGCGCATCCTCGGCTGGCGCCTGGCCCGCCGAGGTGGTCGGGCGTGTGTGCGGACCGGCCGGAGAAAGCGGCGGCCGCCGCTCATGGGGTGGCGCAGCGATCGTCGGGTCACGGACGGTCCCCGGGCACGAGCGGGCCATGCCAGGCCGTGCCCACCGTCTCTCGGCCGAACGCCCAGTTGCACGCCCGCACCAGCAGGTAGCTGAGGAGTCCGTTCACCACCGCGACGACTCCCACCACCGCCCCGAGGCCGACGGTGAGCATGTCCGGCTGGCCGACCACCGCTCCGAGCACTGCGAACATGATGACGCCGATCGCACTGCCAAGGGCCGCGACCCCCGGCACGAAGAGCGGGTTGGTTCGGTCGACACCGGCGGCCACCAGCTGTCCCGCACCGACCCCAACTGCGGTTCCGACCAGGGCACTCAACCCGAAGGGGGTCGGGAGGAAGAGGTCGATGGCGAGTCCCGAAAAGAATCCGACGATCGCCCCCCGCTCCGTCCCGCCGGCCAGTCCGGCCGCCGCCGCGAGACCCACGATGAGGTCCGGGTGGGCACCGCCGACCCGGATGTCGAGGGCCACGGTGAGCTGGAGCACCAGCACCACCACCAACACCAGGAGCGCTCGCGGCGCATCCCTGGACGTCACAACGGCGGCTCCCACTGGATGACGTCCACATACGCGAGCTGGTCCAGGTTGGCGAGGGGGGTCATCGTCACCGTCATGGAGCCGCTTTCCACGGTGAGGTGGTAGGAGTGCACCACCCCGACCGGGATGTTGGCCGGGAACTCGCCGTTGGCAAGGCCGTTGGTGTACATGATCTCGCCCTTGTGCAGGCGCGTCTGCGCCGGGATGTACTGGACTGACAGCGGGTTCCCGGGGCCCTGCCCGTTCACCGTCGCATAGCTCTGCCCACTCGGTCCGAAACTCACCCCGATCGACGACGCGCTGTCGGTGATCAGCTGAACCGTCGCGGTGTTGTGGCTCGCCTCGACCACCTGGCCGACCAGGCCCCCCGCTGCGACCACCGGCATCCCGACCGACACCCCCTCACCTCGACCCTTGTCGATGGTGATGTCGGCGTCGAAGTCCGACAGGTCGCGGTTGATCATCTCCGCGGTGACAGTCGGCAACGAACCGGGGTCTGGCACGTGGTCGAGCGAGTCCAACTCGCGCAGCTGCTCACGCAGTCCTTGGGTCTCGTTCACCTGTTCGCGCAGGCGGCCGATGGTGGCTTCGAGTTGCTGGTTCTCGCTCTGGAGCGACCCGTAGTGCACCGAACCGGCGAAGAAATCACCAATCGGCCGCAGAAGATCGTTGACCCCGGTGGTGAGCGGGGAGAACACGTCGTGCGCGATCGACTTCAGGCCCGAGGTGATGTGGTGCGTGCCGCTACGTTCGTCGAAGGTGATCAGCGTCACCGAGACAAGCACGAGCACCGCGATGGTGACCAGTGTTCGGCGGGATCGCCGTGGACGGGCCACGCTTTCTAGACAGCCGTCCGATCAGCGAGAGGAGGAAGTGATCAGGACCTGCTTGAGTGCCTCGAACTCCTCGAGGCACTGACCACTGCCGATTGCCACGCAGTTCAGCGGGTCCCGGGCCACCACGATCGGCATGCCGGTCTCATACTGAAGACGCTCGGCGAGCCCATGGAGCAACGAACCGCCGCCGGTCAGCACCACTCCCTGTTCCATCAGGTCGGCGGCGAGTTCCGGCGGCGTCCGGTCGAGCGTCGACTTCACGGCGTCGATGATGGCCGCCACCGGCTCCTCGATGGCGCGGCGTATGTCTTGGGTCGAGACGATCACGGTCTTGGGTAGCCCGCTCAGCAGATCGCGGCCGCGGATCTCCGCGTGCAGCTCTTCCTCGAGCGGATAGGCGGACCCGAGCGTGATCTTGATCTCCTCGGCGGTGCGCTCGCCCAAGGCCAGGCTGAACTCCTTCTTCACGAAGGCCACGATCGCCTCATCGAGCTCGTCGCCGCCGATGCGGATCGACTGACTGGTCACGATGCCGCCCAAGGAGATGACCGCGACCTCGGTGGTGCCACCGCCGATGTCGACGACCATGTTCCCGGTCGGCTCGTGCACGGGGAGGCCGGCACCGATTGCGGCGGCCATCGGCTCCTCGATGATGTACGCCTTGCGTGCACCGGCGTACTCGGCCGCCTCCATGACGGCGCGCTGCTCGACCCCGGTGATGCCCGACGGCACGCAGATGACCATCCGCGGCTTCGCGAAGCGGCGCTGGTGGACCTTGTGGATGAAATAGCGAAGCATCTTTTCGCAGATCTCGAAGTCCGCGATGACGCCGTCCTTCAGGGGACGGATGGCCTGGATGTTGCTCGGCGTCCGCCCGATCATCCGCTTGGCTTCCGCTCCAACCGCCAGCGGACGACCGTCCTTCACGTCAACCGCCACCACCGACGGCTCGTTCAAGATGATCCCCCGCCCGCGGACATAGACCAACGTGTTGGCGGTGCCCAGGTCGACGGCCATGTCGCGTCCAAGCAGAAACAGGCGGTTGTCGGACATAAGGTCTCGTTCCCTCTCGGGCGGATACCGGCTGGAAGCCGTTAGAGCCGTCAAGTGATCCGGCCAAGGCTAGGGGAACTGCGAGGGGGCGCACAAGGGCGCCGAAGGTCTCCCGACAAGTGGAAGCAAGCACGACTGGGAACCACATCAGTGTAACTCAACGACGGGCCCCCCGCACGGCCGGCGGGTCGCTCTCCGCCGCCCATGCCTGGCTGGCCGGCGCGAAACTGGCCCGATCGGCCTCCACTGACCGATCGCCCCGGCGGGTCAACCGGGGCGGGTACCGGCCAGGAAAGCGGGTACCGGCCAGGAAAGGGAGCCACGGTGTCGTCACAGCACCCACCGTATCGAGCCGACCACGTGGGCAGCCTGCTCCGACCGCCCCGGCTGCTGGCGGCCCGGGAGCGCTTCGCAAGCGGTGAGATCACCGCCGAAGCCCTGACCGAGGCCGAGGACGAGGCGATCCGAGGGGCCGTCGCCATGCAGGAGTCCGTCGGTTTGGCTTCGGCCACCGATGGTGAGTTCCGACGGGCCTCGTGGCACATGGACTTCATCTACCAACTGGGTGGGATTTCCAAGACCGAGGGTCAGATCGCGGTGGCCTTCCGGAACGAGAACGAGACGCTCTCGTTCACCCCATCGGGGCTGGCCGTCGACGGGCCCGTCCACCTCGATCATCCGATCTTTGCGAGCGCGTTCGTCTCGTTGAAATCGATGGTGACCTCGGCGACGCCGAAGCTGACCATCCCCTCGCCGTCGATGGTTCACTACCGCGGCGGCCGGGCCTCCATCGACCCCGCGGTGTATCCCGATCTCGATGAGTTCTGGTCCGATCTCGCCCACGCGTACCGCGACGAGATCGTCGCGCTGGCCGGTCTCGGCTGCACCTATCTGCAGTTCGACGACACGAGCCTGGCCTATCTGAACGATCCGGCGCAGCGCGCCTTCATGGCCGAGCAAGGGGGCGACCCCGACCACCAGCACGAGATTTACATCAAGACGATCAACGACGCGATCGTCTCGCGACCCGAATCGATATCCATCACCGCGCACCTGTGCCGCGGCAACTTCCGGTCGTCGTGGGCCGCCGAGGGCGGGTATGACTTCGTCGCCGAGGCACTATTCGGGGGTCTTGACGTCGACGGCTTCTTCTTGGAGTTCGACGACGAGCGTTCGGGTGGCTTCGAGCCGCTGCGGTTCGTGCCCCCAGACAAGCGCGTCGTGCTGGGCCTCGTCACCACCAAGCGCGGGGAGCTCGAGGAAAAGGACGACCTCAAGCGCCGGATCGAGGAGGCATCCCGTTACGTCCCCCTCGATCAGTTGTGCCTGTCGCCGCAGTGCGGCTTCTCGTCCACGGTCGAGGGAAACGCGCTCAGCTACGACGAGCAGGTGGCCAAACTGGCCCTGATCGTCGAGACCGCCGAAGAGGTGTGGGGCTAGATCAGCCTGCCTTCAACGAGGAGCCTGATCCAGACCCATTAGGACAGGTCGGGGAAGAAGAGCGCGATCTCCCGTGCGGCGGACTCCGGTGAGTCCGAACCGTGCACCAGGTTGTCGGGCATCTCGGTTCCGAGGTCACCGCGAATGGTCCCGGGAGTGGCCTTCTTCGGGTCGGTGGCACCCATGAGTGAACGGACCACCGCATAGGTGTCTTGGGGGCCCTCGACCACTGCGACAAGCGACGGCGATCGGGTGATGAACTCCAGCAGCTCACCAAAGAAGGGCTTGCCCCGGTGCTCCTCGTAGTGCTCCTCGGCCACCTCGACGGGCATCTGGCGCAGCTCGGCGGCCAAAAGGCGCAGGCCCTTGGCCTCCAGGCGCCGCAGGATCTCCCCCGTCAGTCCGCGCTCGACCGCGTCCGGCTTGATGATCACGAGCGTGCGTTCCACGAGTCGAGCACCCTACCAGCACCCTCCGGCCCCTCTCGGGGGCCGCTCCACCTAGTTCTGGCGGGCCGCGTCGAGCAGGAGCGTACGGGCGTCGGCGATGACGTAGAGGGACCCGGCGACCACCAGCATCCCGTCGTCGGGCACCTGGGGCCGGGCCGCCAGAATCGCGTCACTGACGCTGCCGGCCACCTCCACGTCCATGCCGAGGGCCCGTCCGGCCTCGGCAATCACCTCGGGGGCGAGGGCGCGCGGCGAGTTGGGGGCGCAGGCGAACAGGGTCCGGATCCCGATCGGCGCGATCGCCGAAAGCATGGCCGAGGGGTCCCGCCCGCGCAGCATGCCGACGACGGCGACAGTTGGCCCGTCGACGGCGAACCCCTCGGTCAGGGCGGCGGCCAGAGCCTCCATCCCGGCCACGTTGTGGGCGCCGTCGATCAGCATGAGCGGCTTGCGGCCCACCACCTCCAGGCGGCCCGGCACCCTGACCGTGGCCAGGGCCTCCTCGACCACCTCCTCGTCGAGCGGCCGGCCGAAGAACGCCTCGGCCGCCGCCAGCGCGCAGGCAGCGTTCACCCCCTGGTGGGGGCCGTTCAGGGCGACCAGCACCTCGCCGTAGGAGGCGCCCGGCGTGACCATGTCGACCAGCCGGCCCCCGACGGCCAGCCGGTTGACCGGACAGGCGAAGTCGCGCCCGGCCACCCACACCTCGGCGGCACCCGATTCGCGCGCCTTGGCCTCGATGATCGAGACGAGGCCGGGGTCGGTCTCGCCGACCACCACGATGCTCCCGGGCTTCACGATTCCCGCCTTGTCCTCGGCGATGCCCTCCAGAGTCGGGCCAAGGATCTCGGTGTGGTCGTAGCTGATGTTGGTCACCACGGCCACCTTGGCGTCGACGACGTTGGTGGCGTCCCAGGTCCCGCCGACGCCGACCTCGATGACCGCCGCGTCGACCGCCACGTCGGCGAACCAGGCCAGCGCGGCCGCGGTCAGCAGCTCAAAGCGGGTCGGGCGGTCGCTGGCCAGCGGCTCGAGCGCCGCCAATGTGGACAGGATCGTCGCGAAGGACTCGTCGTCGATGGGCTCCCCGTTGCGGGCGATGCGCTCGTTGATGGCCGTGAGGTTGGGGCTCGAGTAGGTCCCGACCGACAGCCCCATGGCGCCGAGGAGCGAGGTGATCATCGCGGCGGTGGAACCCTTGCCGTTGGTCCCGGTCAGGTGCAGCGACGGGTACGTCCGCTCGGGGTTCCCCAAGAGGTGCACCAGCTCGCGCATGCGGTCGAGCGTCGGCAACGAACGCCGGCTCGGCATCTTGGACTCGAAGTCGATGTGCCCGTCCAGCCAGGCCGCGGCTTCGGTCAGAGAAGAGAAGGGAATCTGCGTCACATTCCACCCGTTGGGGGTGGAGCTTACGATGCGGCCCGACGGCTCCGGGGCGCCTTGGCCGGAGGGTCGCTCAGCGGCACGAGGGTGGGATTCACCCGGTCGAGGACGACGGCTCGGTCGATCACGCACTTGCCGATGTCGTGACGACCCGGCAGGTCGTACATGACGTCCAAGAGAACTTCTTCCAAGATGGCCCGCAGCCCCCGGGCACCCGTGCCCCGCAAGAGGGCCATGTCGGCCACCGCCTCGAGGGCGTCCTCGGTGAGGACGAGCTCCACGTTGTCCAGCTCGAACTGGTACGCGTACTGCTTGATCAGCGCGTTCTTCGGTTGAACCAAGATGCGGATCAGCGCGTCCTTGAAGAGCTGGGACACCGCCCCGACCACCGGCAGGCGGCCGATGAACTCGGGGATCAGACCGAACTTGATGAGGTCTTCGGGCAGTACCCGGCGGAGGATTTCGTCGTCGCTCCGCTCGCTCGTCGACACGTCGGCCCGGAACCCGATGCCCTTGCGCCCAATCCGGCTCTCGATGATCTTGTCGAGCCCGGCGAACGCCCCTCCGCAGATGAACAGGATGTTCGTCGTGTCGATCTGGATGAACTCCTGGTGCGGGTGCTTGCGCCCACCCTGGGGCGGTACCGATGCTGTGGTTCCCTCGAGGATCTTGAGCAGCGCCTGCTGGACCCCCTCGCCCGAGACGTCGCGGGTGATCGAGGGGTTCTCGCTCTTGCGCGCGATCTTGTCGATCTCATCGACGTAGATGATCCCGGTCTCGGCCCGCTTCACGTCGTAGTCGGCGGCCTGGATGAGCTTCAGCAAGATGTTCTCGACGTCCTCGCCGACGTACCCGGCCTCGGTCAAGGCGGTGGCATCGGCGATCGCGAAGGGGACGTTCAGCATGCGGGCCAGGGTCTGAGCAAGCAGGGTCTTGCCACAACCGGTCGGGCCGAGCAACAAAATGTTCGACTTGGCCAGCTCGACACCCTCGTCGGTGTTGGGGTTGGCCTGCACCCGCTTGTAGTGGTTGTACACCGCCACCGAGAGGATCTTCTTCGCATACTCCTGGCCGACGACGTAGTCGTTCAAGAAGTCGTAGATCTCGCGCGGCTTAGGCAGGTCCTCGAAGTTGAGCTCGGTGGACTCGGTGAGCTCTTCGGCGATGATGTCGTTGCACAGGTCGATGCACTCGTCGCAGATGTAGACGCCTGGTCCCGCGATGAGCTTCTTCACCTGCTTCTGTGACTTTCCACAGAAGCTGCACTTGACTAGGTCGCCACCCTCACCAAATTTCGCCACGCCTTCTCCCCTCTAGGTCCCGGTCCCTGTTCCGGCCTGTTTGGTTCTACGCGGCGCCGACCGCTTCAAGCGGAGCGGCTTCTCTTGAGCTGATGACCTCGTCGATGACTCCGTAGAGCACGGCCTCGTCGGCCGTCATCACGAAGTCACGATCGGTGTCCTTGGCAACCTTGTCGTGAGCCTGCCCCGTGTCGGCGGCGAGCATTCCGGTCAGCAGGTCGCGCATCCGGAGGATCTCACGGGCCTGGAGCTCGATGTCGCTCGCCTGCCCCTCGGCCCCACCCCAGGGCTGGTGCAAAAGGATCCGTGCGTGCGGCAGGGCGAACCGCTTGCCCTTGGCCCCGGCGGCCAGAAGCACCGCGGCGGCCGAGGCGGCCTGGCCGAAGCAGAAGGTCGACACGTCGGGCTTCAAGAACTTCATGGTGTCGTAGATGGCGAACAGGGCGGTGATGTCGCCACCCGGGGAGTTGATGTAGAGGTGGATGTCCTTGTCCGGCTCCTCTGACTCCAAGAAGAGCAGCTGGGCGCAGACCAGGTTGGCGACGGTGTCGTCGATGGGGGTGCCGAGGAACACGATTCGTTCCTTCAAAAGCCGCGAGTACAGGTCGTAGGCCCGCTCGCCCCGGTTCGACGACTCGACGACCGTCGGAACGAGGTAGTTGTTGAAGCGCAGGTGGCCCTCAGCGCCGGCGGTAAGAGACATCAAGACGCTTCTCCTGAGGGCTCTTGGGCCTCGCGTTCTTGACTGTCCACGGAAACCTCCAGTTCGTCACCCGGGTTTTCGTCGCCCAAGTTCACGCGTAGCTCGTCGCGTGAGGCCGGATTGCCCTCTTCGTCGACGAGCTGCACATGATCAAGCAGCCACGTAAGCGCCTTGGCCTTCCTCTGCTCTGAGCGTACCTCGCCCATACGCCCATTGCGGTCGAGCTGGCCCCGTAATTCGCTCGGATCGATCTTCAGTCGGTCGGCACTGGTTGCGAGCTGCTCTTCCAATTCGGCGTCGTCGACCTGGAGGTCCTCGGCGTCCGCGAGCGCACGCAGGGCCAGATCGGCCTTCACGCCTCGGAGCGCGTCGACCCGCAGCTCGGCGATGAGCGTCTCGGCGTTGCGCCCAGTGGCCGCCAAGAACTGCTCGATCGAGATGCCCTGCCCTTCCAGGCGGTGGCCGAGGTCGTGCACCCGCTTACGGAGCTCATCGTCGATCAGCACCTCAGGCACGTCGTCGTCGTCGACGAGCTCGACCAGGGCGCCGATGCTGTTCTCTCTCCATGCGAACTGGGCCTGGACCAATTTCACCTGCCTGATCCGGTCGGACACGTCGGCCCGCAACTCGGCCAGGGTCGAGAACTCCGAATTCTCGGCGATCCACTCGTCGGTCGGCTCGGGAAGCCGCTTCTCCTTGACGTCCTTCACCAGCACCGAGAACCCGAGAACCTCGTTGCCGCTGCCCGGAACGGGCGCATTGAAGGCGAGCACGTCGCCGGTCTTGGCCCCCCGCAGCTGGTTGTCCAGTTCGGGGGTCACGCTGCCGCTGCCGATCTCGTAGAGGAAGTCGTCGGCCGCCACGACCTCTTCCCCCGCCGCTGACTTCGCGTGGAGGTTGATGGTCACGTTGTCCTTGTCCTTGGCCTTACGGGTGACCTCGACGAGCTCCCCGTCGCTCTCCCGCAACCGATCGACCTGGGCGTCGACCTCTTCGTCGGTCACCTTCAACGACGGGATGGTGACCTCGAGCCCCGCATAGCCGGGGATCGCCACGATCGGTCGCACCTGGACGACCGCATCGAAGGCAACCGCGCCGCTTTCCTCGCCCGAGGTGATGTCGATGTCGGGCGCTGCGATCGGGTCAACCTCGGTCTCCGCGACCGCGCGGGCGTAAAACTCCGGTAGGGCCTCGCGCAACGCCTCGGTGCGCAGGCTGCCCGAGCCGCCCATCCGTGCCTCGAGCACCTGGCGCGGCACCTTGCCCGGACGGAACCCCGGCACCCGGACCTCGCGCGAGAGCTTGCGCACCGTCTGCTCCAGGGCGCGGTCCACCTCGGACTCATCGACTTGGACGGAAAGCCGGACCTTGGAGCCTTCAACGGCTTCGGCGGTGGCGCGCATAGTGGGAGGACACACTCTACTGGTGGTCGCCTGCCTCAAAAGCGACCATCCCGGCGACTCAGATCATGAAGTCCATCGCCTGGATGACTCGGGTCCCGAGCTCTTCGTCCCCGTCGAACGCGATTTCTCCGGAGCTGAGCACCTGGTCCGGCGCCTCCCGGCCACAACCGAGCCGGACGAAATGCTCACAAGAGAGGCTGATCCGGACGTCGGGGGTGCCCGGCGGATCGTCGAGCACCTCGGCGCGTTTGTCTCCCATCCGCACCGCCACGCGGCGCGACAGAGGGCCGTCGACCTCGAACACCACCGTTGTCTGGTCGGGGGGCGCCACCTTGCGGCCGACGACATAGGGCATGGCCATGGCCACCCGGGTGATGGTGTTCTCCTCGCCCTTGGTGAAGCGGTCACCGGGACGGCCCACCGCGTGACGGATGTCCTGGCCGTGGATCCAGCTGTCAAAGGCCCGGATGTTCATGAATTCGCGGTAGGGGGCTTCGCCACCCGGACTCCACCCGAGCACCTCCCAGCGCTCCGGCGCGAACCCCTTCAGCTCCTCGATTCGACGGCTGGTCACCGCGACGAACTCGGCAAGCACGTCGTCGCCGGGTACGCCCCGGCGGGCCTCGATCCAGGCCTCGTTCAGCTGGCCGAGCGGGTTGCGGACGTAGCCCGGCATCGGGTCGGGAGGCGGTGGCGTCTCGCTGCCGAGCAACCCCAGCTCGGTGCCGACCAGATGGGAGAGCTGGTCACGGACCGTCCATCCCGGGCAGTCGGTGGCGAGTTCCCAGGCCTCGGGGGACAAACCCTGGCAGGCCTCGGCCGTGGCCGACCAGGTCTCCTCCAAAACGGCGATGATCGGCTCACCATGGCCTTCGGGCACGCCGCTGATCGTAGAACGTTCGGTCCCCGTCCTCCCAGCGATCGGTCCCGGTCCTCCTTGGTGGCCTAGGAGCCTCGCCCGTGGGGGTCGGTGGGCCCGGGATTGTGGCGTAGAAAATCCAAGTGGCGTGCCCCGGCGTGCACGGCCTCGATCACGAAGCACACTCGTTCGGGGTCCCGAGACGGGAACGGAGCGCTGGTGTACTTCATCGAGATCGGGTCCATGAAGCGGCAGTCTGGGTCGGGCCTGACTTCGACCACTCGACCCTGAATCGCCGCCATCCGATAGGGGTTGGCCAGGTCGACGACGGACAACGAGACCCGGGGGTCGCGGCGCATGTCCTCGGCCTTCCAGTTCGAGTCGTGGGTGCAGATCAGCAGCCGGTCACCCTCAAGGCCGACCCAGACCACCCAGCTGCGCGGCGACCCGTCGGCCCGCAGCGTCGAAAGGTGCACGTAGTTCGGGGCGTCGAAGAGTTCCCGCACGTCCGCCGGGAGGGTCCCGGTTTCGGCTCCGTCCCCGGTGGTTCCGCTCACGTGAAGACCAACTCCCTTCCGTGGGGCGTCATTCCCGAAGCGGCGGCCCATCGGATCGTGCCCGGCGATTGCGATGCCGTGAGG
>Ga0181530_10007125_pt1 | contig 10778 bp, 11 predicted proteins | sample PEATcosm2014_Bin_42_FD_119769 | JGI IMG/M metagenome (GOLD analysis project Ga0181530, IMG submission 119769) | Peatland microbial communities from MTU Mesocosm Facility, Houghton, MI, USA - PEATcosm2014_Bin10_60_metaG | ecosystem: Environmental > Terrestrial > Soil > Wetlands > Peat | place... | reverse complement strand
GCCGCGATCCGCATTCAACTGCAGCGCGTGCGGCTGGCTGACATTTACCTCGACCGCCGAGAGCAAGTTCATCGTGCCCGTCTTGGCCACATATTCAATGCCCACCGCGGAACCGGATGCCTGCGGCGTCTGAAAAACCACCTTCCCGCTGGCCGAAGCGTCTCCCGTTTTGTTGTTGAAGACGAAACCATTCGTTTCAAGATGAATCGGCTGCTTGGTTTGTTCCGGAGGGGTCTGGTCCGAATGCCGCAATCCCTCGGGATTCGCTTCCAGGTCAATCAGCGCCGTTCCCTTCGCGTTCACATCGCCGGACGCGGGATCGTACTCGAAGTCATCCCCGGTGATCCGGTCGAAGCGGCTGGCATCCTTGCCATAGACGACGATCTTGACGTTGTGCAATTCCACTCGTCCGCCTGCTTTGAATTGCACCGCCTTGGAAGCGCTCACCGTAAACAGAGTACGGCCCTCGGCCGATTTCGAGATGGAAAAGCCCTCGGCGGTCTGCTGAATGTCGAGGCCGATTTTCGCCGGGATGACGTGGACAAGCTGGCGCACGCGCCATTGCGCGTAGAAATACATCCCCGCAACCGTCGCAATCATGAGAATCGCGCCCAAGGCGAACCAGCGGCGCAGCCGTGATACCGGGAGGGTCATTAGAGGTTAGTGTAACTCGCGGGCCGCAGTCAGAGCCTGTCCAGAGCTAGCGAGCGCAGCAAAGCAAGCCCCTGCTCAGGGGCAGGTGAGGGTAAGCCGCCGCAGCGAGCCGTTCTTCCATCCCGCACCATCCGTCGGCAAATGCGTAAAGTAGACGTAGAAGCTCTTCCCCAGTGTGTGTGGGTCATCGCCAAGCCCGACAGCAGTGGGATAGGCAGCAATCGGACCGAAGGTGCCAAGCGATATAGGCGGCGTCCAGGTAAGACCGTCGATGGATTCGGCATAGTAGAACGTCGTGTCGTTGGAGATGATCAGCACGTAGCGCTGCAACGCGCTGTCGTCGTGGATATCGAGATATCCTTCCTCTTGCGATGAAGAGTTTGGAGTGAGGTCGGTGGACCCTCCGCCGATCCCGGGTTGCAGGTGCCAGTTGCCCTGATAGAATTTTTCGAATGGAACTGCGTGCGGGCGCGCCGATCCGAACGCGGCGTCAAGTACGGAGGCGGCCAGAGCGCGGGCAACTGAGACATGGGTAGTGGTCGAGACCCCAGTCGGGGTCGTGGTGTGAAGTGTGCCGTTGGCGTTCCAGTCCGGAAAATATAAATAGAAATACTTGCCGTCGGGCGAAAGCACAAGCGGCCCGTCGCCAATTTCAAAGCCATCGAGCCCGACCTCATATCCCTGGTTAAGACGAATAATCTCACCCAGGTCAGTCCAGTGCAGTCCGTTGTCCGAGGACGCGGCCAACCCCAGGGCCGCGTACAGCGCGTCGTCGGGAAGCTCAGCGTGATAGGTGACCAGCAGGTTGCCCGCCCCCGTCATGCCTGCGGGAACTTGATAGACCGGGCCCCCGCCCATGTAGCCATAACTTGGATAGTTGGGGTTAACGGCGGGATCGGAATTCGGGGAAACGCTGACGTCCTGAGGATCGCCTGAGCCGAGCGGGCTGTCGAGCGTTCCCGCCGTGGTGACCACCGATCCGTACTTGTTATTGCCGACCCAATGACCTTGCCACATCTGCCGGGAATGTCCCCCGCCATCGCTGGCAAAAAACTCGTAGCCGTTGTCCGTCTTGATTATGCCCATGGGCGTGTCGGGCCAGGCGAAGCCGTCGTAAGTATCCGTGAGCGGCGGCTGAGCCTTGCGACCGGCCGCGAGACGCTGGGCCGGCGAGGCGACGACGATCGGGGAAGTCACCGAGGGCTGGCAGACCGGTGTGAGGGCCTGGGCCGCGCCGACTCCTGACGAGAACTGAAAGAAGCTGGCTAGTAAGACAACCGAGGCGAGCGGTGAGCGGCAGAGCATAAGGCATCCTTGGGTCTGGTCTTGTGTGAGTAGGCCGGCAATCGTCCCTTCAAAGAAACGTCACCGGCCCACATCGCTTAGCAACACGAGACTCCGCTGAATGTTGCGTACGCGCTTCCGGGAATTATCCCCGCCGCACCAGCGTCCCGGCCAGCAGGTCGTGCAGTCCCTGCTTGCGCTCCGTGAATCCCACCATGATGTAACCGATGAATAGGATCATCGTCGAGAGCCACTTCGCGAAATACCTTCCCGTCGCACGCTCGAACGAGATGCGGTTGCCGTAGAGATCGGTGACCTTCAGCCCGCAGACCATCTTGCCCAGCGTCGCCTGGTACGACGAGCTCTCCATAAATGCCTCGTACAACCAGGAACCGAAGATCAACAAGATGAACGTGACGCCGCCGCCCAACAGACCAAGCCCAAAAAAAGGATGCCCAAAATGCGGAACGTGGCCCATCATTCCCCCCGCCAGTCCTAGGCCACCGAAAATCATGCCCACGGGAGCCACCACAACCCGCAAGATGATGTGGTCGATAATGGCTGCGACCACCCGAATCCAGAACCCTCCGTAGGCAACTCCCACCACCGCGGGTGCGGCCGCCTGATAAGCAGCCGGTGGGGATGAGTAGGGCGAAGCTGGGTTGGACGAAGCTGGGTAGGACGAAGCTACGTTAGGAGATGACGAAATCGCCGGCGGGACGACCCCGGGCGTCGGGCTCGTGGGCGCTCCACAGCGGCTGCAAAACTGAGCGTTGGCGGCGTTCGGCGCGCCGCACTTGTTGCAGAAGAAGGTTGAGTTCATGCAGGGCACTATAAAGATGAATTGGATGTTTGTCAAAGCCCGGCGAAGCCAGGCCGTGACAGACTGCGGGGACGAAGGCGCTTAGCGGGCCCGCACTACGTCGCGCAACGTCAGTTCCAGCCCGCCGAATTCCGGGTGGTCGTTCATGCCGAGCGAGTAGGCGATATCCAGGCTGTCACCGGCGAGCAATTGCAACCGGTCGCAAGATTCTTTCATGCCCCATCCCATCGCTTTGAAGGCGATGTTGCCGCGCCAGGGTGAATGTGTTGATGAGGGCTTTGTGGCGGCCGAACCGAGCCCCGTACCCACGCGCAGCCGCACATGCTTGTCTTTCACCGCCTGCGGAGGCGCCATCAGCCGCACTCCTCGCGCCGCGAAAACAGGCTCGCGGTTTTCCATCCCAAAAGGTTCGAGTAAAACCAGCGCCTGGTGAAGCTCGGGCGTGACCTCTCCGAGCGGCAGCTCGCGATCGAATTCCAGCTGCGGCTCGAAGTCGGCGGGTGTGAGCCGGGCGCGCGCGTATTCATCAAGATGCCGGCGCAGCGTCTCGACATTGGCGCCGGGCAGCGCAAAACCCACCGCGTGCGCGTGTCCGCCGTAGCGCGAAAACAGCTCGCGGCACGATTCGAGCGCGTTCAAAAGATGGAACGCCGGAATCGACCGTCCCGATCCGTACGCTTCCTCGCCTTCCCGCGAGATGACCAGCGTTGGCCGCCCGTGGCGCTCCACCACCCGCGATGCCGTAATGCCAATCACGCCTCGGTGCCAGCCTTCGCCATCCACCACCACGCAATATGCTTCGCGCAGCCTGGGCTCTTCTGCGAGGCGGAGTTCGATGCTGTCCATGATGCGCCGCTCTTCCGCCTGGCGCTCGGCGTTCAACTGGTCAAGGCGGCCGGCAATCTGCCGCGCGCGCTCGATGTTTTTCTCGCTGAAAAGTTCCACCACGTCGCGCGCCGCGTCCATGCGTCCGGCGGCGTTCAGGCGAGGCGCGATGCGAAAGCCTACTTCGGTCGCGGTCAGCGCCCGCCCGTCGCCCAGCTTCGCAACTTCCAGCAGCGCCTTCAGCCCAACATTCACTGGACGGCGCAGTTCCTGCAACCCCAGCTTCGCGAACACGCGATTCTCGCCAAGCAACGGGACGGCATCGGCAATGGTGGCGATGGCCACGACTTTCATGAACGACATCAACAGCCGCGATTGGTCCTTCCCGTCCAGTCGCCGCTGCATCAATCCCTGGGCCAGCTTGAAGGCCACGCCCGCGCCGCACAAATGCTTGCAGGGATAATCGCAACCTTCTTGATTTGGATTAACAACGCTCAGCGCCTCGGGAACGCCTTCCGTCCCCGGCAGGTGGTGGTCGGTGACAATCAGGTCCAGTCCGGTGCGCCGCGCGGTGTCGGCGGCGGCAAAGGCGCGGATGCCCGTGTCCACGCTGATAATCAGCCGCACGCCGTCGGCAGCGGCGCGCTCGATCACCTCGTCGCGCATGCCATAGCCTTCGCGGATGCGGTGCGGCACGTGAAAGTCAGCCGCCCCGCCGCACAGTTCAATGGCCGTCTTGAGAATGACGATCGCCGTCGTGCCATCGACGTCGTAGTCGCCATAAATCAGGATTTTCTCGTTCCGCTCCACCGCCGCTTCCAGCCGGTCCAGCGCGGCCTTCATCCCGCTCATGAGCAGCGGGTCATGAAGATCGCCCAGCTCCGGCGAAAGAAAACGCGCCGCCGCCTCCGGCTCTTCGATTCCGCGCCCAACCAGCAGATCGGCGAGCACGGGCAAAGCGGAAGCGGCGATTTTCAGCTTGGAATCATGCAGCGCCGCTTCGAGAGCCCGGGCTTTAGCGGAATTCGGCGGATTGGAGTTCCATCGCATTGTCGGCTTTCGCGAAGAATCAGATTAGCAGGCCCTGCCCAATTTCTAGAAGGATGCGCCCCCGAGTGATTCACGAATCCGCCTGAACTGCCGATGAAAGAAAACGGGGCAACCCAGGGCTCTTCCCGCTCACTGCGCCGCGCGTGAGGGATTGAGCGGGAGACGCCCAGATCGAAGGAATGCTATGACCGTAGCAACCGGTACAGCCAAAGCGCCGAATCCGATGGGGCTCACCTGGGACCCGGAAAGTCTTCCGCCCTTCCCGGCTGTCGCGCTCAGGGCGCTGAAACTCATGTCGGGCACGGATACGTCCCTGATCGAGCTCTGCAATCTGATCCGCCCCGATCCCGCATTCTCGGCCGCCGTCCTCCGAATGGCCAACTCTCCCCTGGTCGCCTTTTCCAAGGACATCACCAGCGTGCTTCAGGCATCCATGCTGCTCGGTTTCCGGCGACTGAGGAGCCTGGTAATGATACTCGGTCTGAAGGCGTATCTTAACAATCCTTACTCGCCGCTCATGCAGTTATGCTGGCGTCACAGCGTCGCCTGCGCCATCGTCGCCGAGCGCAGCGCAAGTTGGACCGGGCTGGACAAGGATTTCGCCTACACGGCTGGGATTCTGCATGACATTGGCAGGGTGGCCATGGCTACCATCATGCCGGAGTCCTACACTCGCGTCCTCGAGCGCGGGGCGGACCGGCCCCAAGACGTTATCCAGGTTGAACGGGAGTTCTGCGGAATCGACCACTGCGAGGCGGGACATTCGCTGGTGGTTGCCTGGGAACTTCCCGAGGCGTTCATCGAGATCACCGCGCACCATCATGATCCGCAAGCGCGCCCGGCGGGCGCAGCTTCCTTGATTGCGCCCAGTTGCCGGTTGGCGGATGCACTCGGCTTCGCGGTCATCCGCTGCCGCATCCCTCTAAGCTACGCCGAGGCTGTCGCATCGTTCCCCGACCGAGCGCGAAGACGCTTCCCTGCCGATGGCACCGATCTCGCCGCCGAAATCGCAAACCTGATCAATTTGATTGAGTTGATGTAGGCTTGAACCGCTCCCGATGGGCTCCTAGTGCTCTTCGTCCTGATCGGGCTCATCGAACATGAACCCGCCCGCATCCTCGGCCAGGTCGCGCAGTTGCTGAAAACGCTCGTACCATTCGGTACCCGCTTCGTAGATAAAAACGCATCCCTGGTACGCCCATCCCAGCTGCACGAAGCCGGTCTTGCCGATGTAGGCTTTCAGCCAGCGGCTCTCTTCCAGATCTTCGTCGCTTCCGTAATCGGCGTCCGCCAGTTGGTGCGACAAACGCTCCCACTCTTCGCGGTCGAGCGCCCAGGAATGCATGGTCAGGAAGGGCGCGCCCGCGGACTTGGCCAGCTCTACGAAATCCTTCCAGCCATCCGGATTATGCGCCGAGTCCCAAAGCACGGTGGGAATCTCGTCACTCTCGACGTAACCAAAAAAACGGCGCATGCCCAGTCCTTCAATGAAGGCCGTCATGTCGTCTTTCATGCCAGTCAGATCGTCCGGATGCGGTGGTACGGGAGTAGGAGTCATGGAGTTCCATTATTGTACGGCCAACGCCACTCAGCCGCCACTGCGTAAACAAGCTGCGAGCTACGGGCCGCGAGCTGCGGGCATCCAGTCTGCTCGAAGCTCGCGGCTCGAAGCTCGCAGCGTCTCCCGTCCACAGCGATCTTTGTGTTAAACTTTTTTATTCACTAAAAAGCGTTCTTATCATGCTCTTTTCCAAAGAATATGTGGGCTATCTGGCCCGCGAGGTTTCCAAAAAACTGGTGGCGAGCGGTCTCATTGAGACCAAGGCTGTGCCCGCTCTTACCGAGAAGGTGCACGCCGCCCTGCTCGAGGAACTGGCTCTCGAAGACCGCATCAACGACGAGGTGCGTGTCATCCTCGAAGCCTATTCCGAAGAAATGCAGAAGAGCGGAGCCAATTACCAGGAAATGTTCCGCAAGGTGAAGACCGAGCTGGTGAAGAAATACAAGGCTGTGCTTTGAAGCTAAAGACCTGAAGTTGAAAGTATTGAGGATTCCGCTGCCGTGCGCTTGAGCCGCGACAAAGTCAACCAACTCGCCCACTCCGTCACCGACGCCGTGGCCGGCATGGACGAGGTCGAGTTCATCGAGGACCGCAACACCATCCGCCTCGAAGTCCGCAAAATCCTCGAAGAGTTGTTCATGCAGGAAGCCCGCATCGACCAATCTGCCCGCCAGAAAATCGAAAGCCAGCGCCGCACCATCATCGAGGGCACCGAAGAATGGTCGATCCTCTACCGCAAGTATTACAACGATGAAGTGAAGAAGCTGGGAGTGTAGCTGTAGAGACGCGGCTCGCCGCGTCTCCCGCCGCATCCAACGGAGACGGGGCAAGCCCCGTCTCAACGCGAGTTGCTACCGGCTACTCGGTACCGCGCTCATCCGCAACACCTCGTCCTGATCCTCATGCTTGCTCTTGATCCCCGCCGCGTCCAGCTGGCGCGCCACCGGCTGCACCACTTCCAGGATCTTTGCCAGCGTTTGACCTACGGCTTCTTTGTCGCTGTTCTCCGCGCCGCGGCGTTCCATCCAGCTCTGCAAAAAAGTCTTCGGCTGCGGATAGACCACGATCTTTACCTCGTCGCTTTCCGGAATTCCAGCCGCCTTCTTCGCCAATTTCAACGCCGTATCGTAGCCGCCCAGCTCATCCACCAAGCCGATATATTTCGCATCCTGGCCCGACCAGATCCGCCCCTTCGCAATCTCCAGCACTCTATCCTTGGGAAGCTTGCGCCCGTCGGCAGCCTTGCTGGTGAAATCAACGTACACGCGGTCGAGCCACGCCTGGAATCGCGCCCATTCGGCGGGAGTGAAATCGTGCGTTCCTGTGAACATGGTGGCATTCTCGCCCTGATGCACCTCGTCCCAAGAAAGCCCGACCTTGTCCCACAAGCCGCTGGTCAGCATTTTTCCGCCCAGCACTCCGATCGAGGCCGTAATCGTTCCCGGCTCGGCAACGATTTTGTCGGCTGCCATCGCCACGAAGTATCCGCCCGAACCCGCCAGATTCCCCATCGAAACAATCACCGGCTTGCCCGCCTGCCGCGCCCGCACCACTTCGCGCCAGATGGTATCGGAGGCGACATACGAACCGCCGGGGCTATCCACACGAAACAGGATCGCCTTTACGTCCTTGTCTTCCGCAGCCGCCCGAATCGCGCCCGCTACCGTATCCGATCCCATATTCTGGCTGCCTCCGACGGGATCGTAATCGCTCTTGCCGCGAGTGACTCCGCCGACGCCGAACACCAGCGCAATCGTCTTCCCGTGATCGTGCGGACGCCCGGCCCGGTCCAGATACTTGTCCAGGTAGAGCAACTCCGCTCCCTCGCCCGCCTTTTTCTTCACGTCGCTGTAAACCTCGTCGCGATACACCACCGCGTCCACCAACTTCGCCGCCACTGCTTCCTTGCCCAGATAAGGACCGGCGTCAACCAACGCCTGGAATTTTTCCGGCGCAATCTGCCGCGCCTGGCAAATGCCGTCCTTCATTTGGTTGAACCATGAATTCATGATCGCGGTCATCGCTTCTTTGTGCGGACCGGTGTACTTCGTTTCGGTGTAGAAGTTGAGCGCGTTTTTGTACTCGTAGCGGTGGTCGCCGTGAAATGTCACGCCCAGCTTGGAGAGCGTGCCCTTCACGAACGGCGACTCCATGAGGATGCCCGTCAGTCCAACATCGCCCGAGGGTTGCAGATAGATGTGGTCAAACGCAGTCGCCAGATAATAAGCGCCGTTGCCGGGGCCAAACTCGCCGAAAGTTTCGGCGTAGGCGACCGCGAACTTCTTGTGCGCGCGAAATCGCAGGACGGCGTCGCGAATTTCCTGCGTTTGCGCCATCCCCATCGGAGCCGCTCCGACCTTGGCAATCATGCCCACGACGCGATCGTCACTCGCTCCGCGATCGAGGGCGTCCACCACGTCGCGCAGCGTTTGTTTCTCGCTCAACAGCAGTTGAGCCGATGGCGTTGCCGGCGCATCCTCCAGAAACTCCTGCTCGAAGTTGGCTTCGAGGATCGTTTTGGAGGGGACCTTCCCCTTCGAGCCAATCACGGCCACCATCACGATGACCATCGAGATCAGCCACAGAGCGCCGAGGATGGCGAGGAACCGCACGATTGCCTTGGATATACTCACGGGTTGCTCCTTTCGGTAAGACAGAGCAGTTTAACGAACTGCGGGCCTTGGCGCTATAGCCTTGGCTGGATCTGCGCGCAAATTCCATTTCCGTTGTTCGTTATTGCCCATGGCTGGTATCCTCACGACAGGAACGCGCAGCGGCGCATCCACTCCAGTCGCTCCGCCTGAGTTGCCGGGAAAGCGTCTCGTGCCTGCTCTATCGAAGCGACCAAGGAATCGATATTTGCCATGAAAAAGAATCTCTTGAGAGCGGTGATCGAGGTAGGGTTCATCATCTTCCTCTTTTACTCCAATCTTTTGATGGGAGAATTTGAACGCTCAGGCATGGGGTGGAGGAGGGGTGCAGTCTGGGCCCTCGAAGATGTTTTTACCGCTGCCAATTTCGAAATTGCCCTGATAGCCGGGCTCATCGGCTACATTCTCTTTGAGTATCTGCGCAAGAAATTCTAGGCGAACGCGACTCAAGTTTGATTCCCGCAAGACTGATTCCATGATTCCTTCAAGCTGCGGCCTGATTCCGTGCAGGGTGCGCGCTTGCCAGCAACTACCCTTATAGGGTAATATCATGGAGTGGAAAAGCGGACGCCGCACTACGATCTGCCGCGCATCCAGGTTGTGGTTGCGCGACTCGGCGCAGCGGCTTTTACCAAGACGGCTTTGGACGGTGGGCGGCAGATGGGACTGACCACCGCCGAGATGCTGAGTGTGATTGCGTCGCTCTCGCACCGCGAGTTCTACAAGTCGATGACGACCTATGCCGACCACCGCATTTGGCAGGACGTATATCACGCCGAGACGCCAGTGAGAAAGCAAGCGTATATCAAAATTACTTTGCGCGATGCGGCGCCGGTGATCCAGTTTAAGGAGAAGTAGCTCCCGAGGAGAAAAGAACATGACGCGAAAATGCATCCAATGTGAGTCCCGCAAGGGCATGAGCTATTTCGAAAACGAAACGTTTGTCCTCGACTATGCTGGCATGCGATCGAAAGTTGAAGGGCTGTCAGGCTGGCGCTGCGGGCGCTGCGGGGAAGTAGAGTTCGATGCGGAGAGTGCGCGGCGCTATGCGGCAGCGGGCGATGAACTGGTGCTCCGCGAACGGGCGCGGCAAAGCAAAGATATACGGCGCATCCGCCGCAAGCTGGGATTGAGCCAGGTCGCTGCGGCCCGCCTGACCGGGGGCGGCCACAACGCCTTCTCGCGCTATGAACGCGGCGAGGCATTGCCCATGCCGGCAGTCATCAATCTGTTCCGGTTGCTGGACAAACGTCCTGAGTTATTGAGGGACTTACAACGGCCAGCGAGAGGATCGCGCGCGGCCAACCCAGTAAAGAAGCTGGCGAGAAAAGCTGCCGCCGGACTCTAAGGTCTTGCGCCCCATCACGAAGCTCGCCGAAGTGGAAGATGCTATCCGATAGCTGCCGCAGAATACCGTCCGAGCCGGGTCAAGCTCCGTCTCTTCAGAGATAGAGATTATGTCTGCTTCGGCGTGGTGATCGCTCCCTCGGCCGCTGAACCAACCAGCGCCGCGTACTTTGCGAAGACGCCGGTCTTGTAGCGCGGAGCCGGAGCTTTCCATTCCGCGAGCCGCCGCGCAATCTCGGCATCGGAAATCTCCAGCTCCAGCCTTCGGACCTTGGTGTCGATGGTAACGCGGTCGCCTTCGCGGATCGCGGCAATCGGCCCGCCCAGCGCCGCTTCTGGCGCGACATGGCCGACCATCAGGCCGCGGGTTGCGCCGCTGAAGCGTCCGTCGGTGATCAGCGCCACGCTTTCGCCCAAACCTTCGCCCACTATCGCGGCGGTCACGCTCAGCATTTCTCTCATGCCGGGCCCGCCCTTGGGGCCTTCATAGCGGATCACGACTACGTCGCCAGCCTTGATTTGCTTGCCGGTCACCGCCTGCATCGCCGCTTCTTCGGAATCGAACACTCGCGCCGGCCCGGTT
>Ga0181530_10007124_pt1 | contig 10779 bp, 11 predicted proteins | sample PEATcosm2014_Bin_42_FD_119769 | JGI IMG/M metagenome (GOLD analysis project Ga0181530, IMG submission 119769) | Peatland microbial communities from MTU Mesocosm Facility, Houghton, MI, USA - PEATcosm2014_Bin10_60_metaG | ecosystem: Environmental > Terrestrial > Soil > Wetlands > Peat | place... | reverse complement strand
CCTCGCGCTGCTCGGGTGTTACGTCAATCCGTGACCGACCCGGCATCACATCCCCCACATACGGTAGCTCCGGTTCCGGATTATGCCATATGTGGACCGACCGTGAGAATCTTGCTTAGCGCGCACGCACCTCCAACGCCCGACCGGGGGGCGTCTTCAGGCAGTTGCGCTTGAGGGCGACCAAATTCATGAGCCAACCTTTACGCGAGAAATAGGCGAGCCGACAAGTCACGATTTTTTGGGCTTGACAATCCGGAACAAATAGGGTACAAAGGCGCAAATGGCGGGCTAACCCTTCACCGCGCCGGAGGTCAGCCCGGCGACGTAATGCTCGACAAAGAACGAGTAGATGATCGCCACGGGGATGGAGCCCAGCAGTGCCGCGGCCATCAACTGGCCCCAATAGAACACGTCGCCCTTGATCAGCTCGGAGATGACCCCGACCGGCACGGTTCGCACCGAGCTCTTGGTGAGGAAGATAAGCGCGTAGAGGAATTCGTTTTGCGCCAGGGTGAAGGCGAAGATGCCGGCCGAGATGAAGCCGGGGGTGCACAGCGGCAGGAAGATGCGCCGCATCGTCTGGAAGCGGGTCGCGCCGTCGATCCGCGCCGCCTCCTCCAACTCAATCGGCACCGTCTTGAAATAGCCGAGCAGCAGCCAGGCGCAGAACGGCACCAGCATCGTCGGATAGGTGAGGATCACCGAGGTCAGCGTGTTGCCGAGGTTGAGCCGGTTGATCACGTCGGCGAGGGGGATGAACAACAGCGGCTGCGGCACCAGGTAGACCGACGCAACCGCGATCGCCAACAGCCCGGCGCCGGGGAAGTTGATCCTAGCCAGCGGGTAGGCCAGCATGATCCCCAGCACCAGCGAGATCGCGGTCGAGATCACCGCGACGACCATTGTGTTCCAGGTCCACACCATGAAACTGGTGGTGGTCAGCAGGTCGACGTAGTGCTTCAAGGTCGGGGCGTGAACCAGCAGCGGATTGGCGCGCATGCTGTAGAGCTCGGAATTCGGCTTAACCGAGGTGATCGCCATCCAGTAGAAGGGCAACAGCGCCACGAAGAGAAAGAACAGGACCGGGAGCCACACCCGCACGGTGCGCTGGATCGGGCCGTAGCCGGTGATCATGATTTCTTCCGCAGGTAGAGGGTGATGGCGACGATCAGCAGGGCGAGCGCCGGCAGCATCGCCAAGGCCACCGCTGCGCCGAGCCCCAATTGGCCGCTGCCCATCGCGATGTCGAACGCGTAGGTCGCGAACAGCGCGGTGGCGTTTTGCGGCCCGCCATGGGTCAGCACGTAGACCAGCTGGAAGTCGGCGAAGGTGAAGATCACCGAAAACAGGGTCACAATCAGGATGATCGGCTGCAGGATCGGCAGGGTGACATAGCGGAAGCGTTGCCAGCCGCTCGCGCCGTCAATCGTCGCCGCCTCGTACAGCTCGACCGGCACGGTCTGCAGCCCGGCCAACAGGGTGATCCCATAAAACGGCAGGCCGCGCCACGTGTTGATGGCAATGATCGAGCACATCGCCAGGATCGGGCTGCCCAGCCAGGATGGCCCAGGCTTCGGCCAGCCGAATCCGATCAGCACGCGGTTGATCACGCTGAACGCCGGATCGAGCATCCACATGAACGCGACCGTCGACAGCACCGTCGGCACGATGAACGGCAAGAGCAGCAAGGCGCGGATGATGTTCTTGAACTTGAAATCCTGGTTCATCGCCAGCGCCAGGCCGAGCCCGCCGACCATCTTCAACAGCGTCGCGACGCCGGTATAGACAAAGGTGTTGCGCACGACCTGCCAGAACACCGGGTCGTGCGCTTCCTTGATGAAGTTGCCGAGGCCGATAAAGGTGCCGGGCTGCGCGACCGGCCGGTTCTCCAGGCTGAGGAAAATCCCATAGCAGAACGGGTAGCCGACAAACGCCAGGATGAACAGGATCGGCGGCGCCATCATCAGCCAGCTGAAGACGGTGCCGCGATCGACCCATTCGCCGAGCGTGAATGGCCGGCGCGGGCGCGGCGCGATGCCGACGAATTCTTCGGCGCGGATCGCCATGTCCGGCCCCGGGACTCGGACGCCCTCAGGCGGCCCGGTAGATGTCCCGGAGCTGCGAGTCGGCGGCCTTGATCACGTCCTTGGTCGAAGCGCCGGCGCACGCCTTGGCGAACATGTCGACGACAACGTATTTCGCGACACTCTCGGCCAGTTGCCGGCCTGGAGGCGCGGGCCATCCGGGCAGGTGCGCGGTTGCCATCGCATCGCGGAACGGCTTGTTGCGCGGCTCGACATCCCACATCGGCGCGTTGTCGTAACCGTGCAACACCGGCTGGTAGTAGCTGTCGGCCGAGGCGTACCAGGCGCCCAATTGCTTCTCGTCCATCAGCCAGCGCAGGAAATCGTGCGACGCCTGCTTCTCGGGCGAGAAATTGAAGATGCCGTGGCTGATCGAGTTCATCAGGTGGAACCGGCCTTTCGGTCCCTGTGGGTTCATCGCCTGGTCGGTGACCTTGGCGATCTCGGGGAAGTCGCGCTTGGCGAGCCACAGGATGCTCTGCGCGTTGTTGGTGCACGAGATCTGCTCCGCGTACCAGGCCTTGTTGTTGCTGACATCGGTCCACGAGAGCACGTCGTCGAGCATGCAGTCCTTGAAGAATTTGCGGGCGAAATCGATCGCTTTCGCGGTCTCGTCGGAGTCGATCACCACGGTTTTGCCGTCGGGCTCGACCTCGTGCCCGCCATACGACCACAACAGCGGATAGAGCCAGCCATGGTTATCACCAAAGCCATGGCCAAGCTCGAAGCCGAACGGATGATCCTTCGCCTTCAGTTTTTTGCCGACCTCGTAGAGGTCTTCCCAGGTGTCGGGGAACGTCTTGACCCCGATTTCGGCGAACCAGTCGGTGCGCCAGTTCATCAGCTGGCCGATATTGCTGAACGGGATCGCCTTCCACTTGCCGTCGATCGTGCCGGCTTCCTTGCCGACGTCGTACCAGCCGCCCTGCTTCTTGCCGATTTCCTCGCCGATGTCGGTGACGTCGAGAAGCTTGTCCTGGTAGAGGAACGGGTACAGCAGGCCGAGCATGGTCAGATCGGCGCCGGCCTGGGTCTCGATGATCGTGCTGTCGCGAGTCGGCAGGCTGCCGACGCTCGTGATCTCGTAGACCACCTTGACCCCGGTTTCCTTTTCGTAATTTGGGGCCAGCGTGTTCTGGAAGAACTCATCGAAGACTTTGATGAACGAGCTTTCATGCAGCATCGTGATCGTCGGGCCGGCGGCCTTGGCCCGCCACGGCAGCGCGGCGGCCCCGGCGCCGGCAAGCGCGATCTTCAAAACATCACGACGCGATGATTTGCTCATGTGCTGTCCCCTCGAACTCCGGCGGCTTTACCCGGCCGCATCTTGCAAAGTCGATGCTATTGCTTTTCGCGGCGCGCCGGAAGCCGCACAGCCGCGCTCATTTAACGCGGGCGCTCACATTCGCGCGACCGGAACGTTGTCGATAAGCCGCGTGCGGCCGAGATGCACGGCGGCCAGGAGCCGCGCCGACGGAGCCCACAGTTCGGACAGCGGCGCCAACGTCGCGGCGTCGCGCAGCTCCAGATATTCGACAGTGAAACCCAGCTGCGTCAGCTCGGCGAGGCCATCTCGCAACACCGCGCCGGCCGGCGCGCCTCGGGCGATCACGGCGGCGGCGGATTCTTGCAGCACGCGATGGAGGTTCGGGGCAATCCGGCGCTCCTCGGCGGACAGGTACACGTTGCGCGACGACAACGCGAGCCCGTCCGCCTCGCGCACCGTCGGCACGCCGACGATCTCGACCGGCAAATCAAGGTCCCGCGCCATGCGGCGCACGACCATCAGCTGCTGGAAATCCTTTTCGCCGAAGAACGCCGCGTCGGGCGCAGCCTGGATCAGCAATTTGGCGACGACGGTTGCGACCCCGTCGAAATGGCCCGGCCGATGCGCGCCGCACAGCCCTTCGCTCGGGCCGCCGACGCTGATCGCCGTCGCGAAACTCTGCGGGTACATCTCCTCGACCGCGGGGATGAAGGCGAGGTCGACGCCAGCGGCGGAAAGCCTGGCGAGATCGTCCGCCTCCGGCCGCGGATAGGCGGAAAAATCCTCCCGTGGGCCGAACTGTTTGGGATTGACGAAGATCGAGACGACCACGCGCCGGCATTGCGCTTGCGCTGCCGCGACCAGCGCCAGGTGCCCGCGATGCAGCGCCCCCATCGTCGGCACCAGTCCGACGCGCTCGCCCGCCTCGCGCCACGCCGCAACCTCGCGCCGCAACGCGGCGAGCGACCGTGCGATGGTCACCGCCTCGGCTTTCAAGCGCCGCCCCTACCTTCGCTCATCAGCTCCTCCTCCCGTCGCTCGGTAGACGCTCCCGGACGCGCCGTCTAAAGTCACAACACCAATCAATGCCGTGCATCTTAGCGGCAGAGCTTCACCGGGGGATCGGATGCGCCGCCAGCACCTCATCGTCGCCGTTCTGTCACTAGTCGCCGCCACGCCCGCCGGCGGTGCGCGCGCCGACGATGTGCGGCATTTCAGCTTCGCCTACGACCAGCCGCACACGACCGCCTACGGCATCGCCGGCGACACCTTTGCCGCCAAGCTCGCCGAATTGAGCCACAACATGCTGCTGATCGACCAGTTTCCCGGCGCCCAGCTCGGTCAGGAGCCGCAAGTGCTGCAAAAGCTGCGCACCGGCGATGTCGATTTCGCCATCACCTCGACCGCCAACTCGGCGACCCTGCAGCCCGAGGCCGGCGTCTTCTCGATCCATTTCGTGTTCCGTTCGGAGGATCACCTGGTCAAGGCACTCGCTGATCCCGGCGTCGCCGGCGCCTTCAAGGACATGATCAACAGCAAGGTCCAGGGCGCTCACGTCATGGCGCTGGGAACGATGGGCTTCCGCAACATGTACGGCAAGAAGGAGATCCACAACGTCGGTGACCTCGACAATGTGAAAGTCCGCGTCCAGGCGACCGCGACCGAGGACACGATGTTCCCCGCCTACGGCGCGCAGACCGTCCACATGCCGTTCGGCGATGTCTACACCGCGCTGCAGACCGGCATCGTCGCGATGGCCGAGAACGGCATCAACGTCTACCAGTCGAACAAGCATTACGAAGTCGCGCCGATCATGTCCGTGACCCAGCACGAGGCGAACAACAACATCGTCTGGGTTAGCGACAAGGTGTGGAACAGCCTCACCGACGAGCAGAAAAAATGGGTCCAGGCCGCCGCCGACGAGGTCGGCAAGGTCGAACCCCCGGCGGCGCTCGGCCTCGAGAACGATTCGATGGCGAAACTCGAAAAAATGGGCGTGAAGTTCGTCAAGGATGTCGACAAGTCCGGCTTCGTCAAGGACGCCGAACCGTTGCAGGATAAGCTCGCCGAGCAACTCGGCCTCGGCGCGGTCAAGGTGCTGCAGCTCGTCCGCGGCGTGAAATAGCGATTGGCCGAAGCGGTTTGCGTCCTTCGAGATACGCCCTGCCGGGCGTTCCTCGGGATGAGGTTGGCCGGTGGATGGCATAACGAAAATCCTCATCCTGAGGCACCTCGCGCAGCGAGGCCTCGAAGGACGCATCCAAGCCCGCCACCCCTGATCGTTATGACCGTCCCATGATACGCCGCTACAGCCTCGTCCTCGAGCGGCAGCGCCATTTGAAGTGGCGCTGCTTCGACCCGCTCGAGCAAATCTTGATGGTGATGTGCGGGCTCGCGCTTGGCGGGTTCTCGTGCACCGTGTTCTTTGACGTCGTGACCCGCTCGATCGGCCGTCCGGTGCTGTGGGTGCAGGAGGTCACGACGACCTTTTTCGTCTACGGCATCTTCATCGGCACCGCCGCGGCCGCGAGGCGCAACGACCACCTCTGTCTGTCGGCCGTCACCGAGGCGATGACCGGCCGCACGCGGCTCCTGGTCGAGACCTTCAACCGTCTGGTCCTGCTCGGCGCCGCGTCGTGCATGGTCTATTTCGGCTTCATCAATTTCGTCGAGGGCTTTCATGCCTATCGCATGCCGTCCTTGACGCCGCTCGCCTCGCTCTACGCGCCCATTCCGATCGCGGGAGCGCTCGTCGCGCTGTTCGCCATCGAGCAGCTCGTCAATGGCTGGCGCAACGGCTTTGCCGGGGACGACGAGGTACGCGGCGACGAGCCCGCGGCCGTAGAGCTCGACCTCGGCTTATGACCGCCTTCAACGGGCTGATCGTCGGTTTGATGGCGAGCTTGTTCCTGGTGTTCGGCTATCTCGGCGTGCCGGTCGCGTTCTCGCTGATCGCCGGGGTCATCATCGGCACGCTGTTCACGCCGGTGAGCCTGCCGTCGATCATCACCCAGCTGTTCAACGGCATCGATTCCGAAGCGCTGATGGCGATCCCGTTCTTTCTGTTGGTCGGCGAGCTGATGACCTCGGCCAATGTCGTCGTGCGCATCGCCAATCTCAGCCAGGCGCTGGTCGGTCATATCCGCGGCGGGCTTGCCCAGGTCGTCACCGTGTTCAGCATGTTCTTTTCGGGGATGTCGGGCTCGTCCTCGGCCGATGTCGCGGTGCTGAGCCGCACGATGGCCAAGCCGATGGCCGCCGAGGGCTACGATGCCGCCTTTGTCGCCGCCTTGATCGCCGCCGCCGCGACGATCGCCAACCTGGTGCCGCCGAGCATCATGGCGGTGGTCTACGGCGCGATCGGCAATGTCTCGATCGCCGGGCTGTTCCTCGGCGGCATCGTGCCGGGCTTCATGGTCGGCTTCGGGTTGATGATCTACTGCTACTTCTTCGGACCGCCGGGCTATCGGCGGCCGCGCTCGTCTTTCGGCCAATTGGGCGAGGCGACCATGGCGGCAGGGCTGCCGCTCGTCATCCCGGTGATCCTGCTGGGCGGCATCCTCAGCGGCTGGTTCACGCCGACCGAGGCCGGCGTCATCGCGATCGCCTACATCCTTGTCGTCGTGATCCCGATTCTCAACCGCGGCCACTTGCGCCATCTGCCGCGTGATTTTTGTCATGCCGGGCTGATTTACTCGCTGCCGCTGATCACGATCGGCGCGGCTTCCGCGTTCGGTTGGATGCTCGCTTACCTGCGCGGCCCGATCGTCGTTTCCGGCTGGATCTCGCAAGTCGCCGGCAACAATCCCTACAAGATCATGTTCGCGCTGGTCGCGCTCTTCACCATCGTCGGCGATTTCATCGAGCCGGTGCCATGCATCGTCATCTTCATGCCGATCGTCGCCGTGCTGACCGATTCCGGCGGCATCAATTCGGTGCATATGGGTGTGGTGCTGATCGTCACGCTGGCGTTCGGACTGATCACGCCGCCCTATGGCCTGGCGCTGTTGATGGCGTCGAAATTCGTCGGCGTGCGCTTCTCGCAGGCGCTGAAGGCGTCGCTGTCGATCTACATCGTGTTTTTTGTGACGATCGCGGCCTGCATCTTTATCCCGGATGTCGTGCTCTATTTGCCGCGTCACGTTTTTCCGGAATCGATCGGCTGCTTCAAGAACCCGAGCGGGGTGGGCTACATTTGCCCGTAAGCCGCCGGCGCATGTTGTAACGCGTCGTTTACAAAGCTATCTTCCCCCGTCCGCCGGAAACCTTGCATTCAATCCAACTGAGGAAATGATGAGATCTTTTTTGTTTGCGGCTTTCGCCGCCGTTCTTGCCATGACCGGGCCGGCCAGTGCCCAGGACGCCAAGCAGGACTTCAAGCTCGTCAACAAGACCGGCTACGAGCTGAAGGCGCTCTACGTCTCGCCGTCGAAAGCGGACGATTGGCAAGAGGATATCCTGGGTCAGGACACGCTCGCCGACGGCGGCGCCGTCAATGTTCATTTCAACCCCAAGGCGAACATCTGCACCTGGGATCTGAAGGTCGTCTACAGCGACGATGATTCAAGCGCGGTGTGGACTAAGATCGACCTGTGCACGATCGAGAAGATCACGATCCACTACAACCGCAAGAGCGACGAGACCACCGGGACCTTCGATTGACCTGCTACCGCCCGCCCAGCACCCGGTCGACCATCGCCTGCGCCGCGCCGAGATAGTTCGCCGGGTCGGTCAGCGCCTTCAGCCTGTCGGCGCCGAGCGGCCCGGCGACGTCCTTCGTCTCGAGCAGCACGTCATAGAGCGGCCGCTCGCTTTCGATCGCTTTGTTGCAGGCTTCGGTGACGAGATGATGCGCCTCGTTGCGCCCGATATGCGGCGCGAGCCCCATCATCACCGCCTCGGCGACGATGAGCCCATGGGTTAGGCCGAGGTTCTTTTCCATCCCACCGGCATCGACGATCAAGCCGCCCGTCAGGAACACGGTCTGGTGCAGCGCGCCGGCGGCATACCCGAACGCTTCCGGCACCGCGATCCATTCGAGATGCCAGGCGGCGGCGTTGCGCTCGAAGCTGTTGACCATCGCGTCCAGCGCCAGCCCGGACTGTTGCCGCAGCGCCCGGGCCGCGGCGACGATGACCCCGCACGAGATCGGGTTGCGTTTTTGCGGCATTGTCGAGCTCGACCCGCGTCCAGCCTCGAACGGCTCGGCCGCTTCGCCGAACTCGGTCGCCGACATCAGCATCACATCGTCGGCGATCTTGCCCAGGCTCCCGCCGACCAGCGCCAGGAACTGCACGGTCTCGGCGATCGTGTCGCGCGCCACGTGCCAGGTGATCGCCGGCTCGGCGAGCCCCAATTCGCGCGCCAGCTCGCCGACCGTGGCCATGGCTTCCCGGCCGTTGCCGAGCGAGGCGAGGGTGCCGACCGCGCCGCCGAACTGGGCCACGAGCACGCGTTTCTTCACTTCGGCAAGCCGCTCGGCATGGCGGTCGAACGACGACAGCCATACCGCCGCCTTGTAGCCAAAGGTGATCGGCAGCGCCTGCTGAAAAAACGTGCGGCCGGGCATTGGCGTGTCGCGGTATTTCTTGGCGAGCGCGGCCAGATGCCCGCGCAGCGCCTCGATCTCGGCCTCGATCAGCGCCAGTCCGTCGCGGATCTGCAGCACCGCGGCGCTGTCCATGATGTCCTGGGTCGTCGCGCCCCAGTGCAGCCATCGCCCCGCATCGCCCGCCCGCTCCACGAGCTGGCGCACCAGCGGCAGGATCGGAAATCCGACAGTCGCGGTCTCGCGTTTCAGCCGCTCGAAATCGAGCGGCTGGCTCCCGTCGACGATCGCGTCCGCGACCTTGGAGATCGCCGCCGCGGCCTCGTCGGGGATGATACCGAGCCGCGCCTGCGCGCGGGCCAGCGCCGCCTCGACGACCGCGCAGTTGCGAAACAGCGCCGGCTCGCCGCACGCCTCGCGCATCGCCGCGGTGCCGAACAAATCGCCGAACACGGTCGATTGCAGAATGCCGATCGTCATCGCCCAACCCCTGCCGTCATTGCGAGGAGCGCCGAGCGCGACGAAGCAATCCCGCTCCGGTGAGGCTCAAGCGGCGCGAGATTGCTTCGCTATGCTCGCAATGACAACGCTAGAGGCTCAGCGGTATCCAGCCGTTCGCAGACAGTCGCTCGACCGATGGAAAGCGCGCCTTGTAGGCCATCTTGCCGCTCGCGGCGATCCAATAGCCGAGATAGACATGGGGCAGGCCTTGACGCCGGCATTCCTCGACGAGCCAGAGGATGCTCCAGGTGCCGAGGCTGCGTTTTTCGGCCGCGGCGTCGAAAAAGCTGTAGACGGCGGAGACCCCGTCATCGAGCCGGTCGAGCAGCGAGGCGGCGACCAGCGCGCCGTCGCCGTCGCGAAACTCGGCGATGACGGTGCGCAGCGGCGTGTCCTCGACCATGCTGCGGTAATCGGCATAGCTCATCGCCGCCATGTCGCTGTCGCGGTGACGCGAGCGCTGGTAGGCGGTGAACAGCTGGTATTGCTCGGGGGTCGCGCGCGCCGCGACCAGGCGGCCCGAGAGCCCGCGATTGGCGTTGCGCACCCGCCGGGTCGAGCGGCTGTGGGAGAAGCGGTTGACCGCGATCCGCACCGGCACGCAGGCCGCGCATTGCGGGCAGGCCGGCCGATAGGCAAAACCCTGGCTGCGGCGGAACCCGGCGCGCGACAGATCGTCGTAGAAATCCGCGGCGGCCGCTCCGGCCAGCTCGACGATCAGCTTGCGCTCGGCCTGTCCTTCGAGATAGGGGCAGGCCACCGGGCCGGCGGTGAAGAACTGCCGCAGCGATTGCAGGTGAGCGGGACGCGGCTCGGGCCATAGCGCCGCGATGGTCGGCCTGCCGCTCCCTGCCCCGATGTCCATCGCCGCTCCCCGCCGTGCGCGCCGCCCCGATGCGGTTCACGCAGCATGCCAGAGGCTTTCGCCGCAGACAACGCCGGCTCATTATGCCGGGACGCTTCACGAGGAGGAGAACATGCCCGCTTTCATCGTCGGTGAGATCGAGATCACCAACCCGTCCGGCTACGACACCTATCGGCCGCTGGCCGGAGCAAGCGTCGCCCAGTACGGCGGCAAGTTCATCATCCGCGGCGGCAAGGCCGAGCTGGTCGAGGGGTCGAAGGACCCGGCGCGAATCGTCGTCATCGAATTCCCCGACGTTGCCGCCGCGAAGCGCTGGTACAATTCGCCCGAATACCAGGAAGCGCTGAAGATTCGCCTCGCGAATTCCACCGGCCGCGTCCTGTTGGTCCAGGGCTAAGCAAGATTCTCACGGTCGGTCCACATATGGCATAATCCGGAACCGGAGCTACCGTATGTGGGGGATGTGATGCCGGGTCGGTCACGGATTGACGTAACACCCGAGCAGCGCGAGGGG
>Ga0181530_10007117_pt1 | contig 10787 bp, 11 predicted proteins | sample PEATcosm2014_Bin_42_FD_119769 | JGI IMG/M metagenome (GOLD analysis project Ga0181530, IMG submission 119769) | Peatland microbial communities from MTU Mesocosm Facility, Houghton, MI, USA - PEATcosm2014_Bin10_60_metaG | ecosystem: Environmental > Terrestrial > Soil > Wetlands > Peat | place... | reverse complement strand
TACGAAGCCAACAAGCCGATCGGCTTCGTCTATTTCATCGAGACCGGCGTCGGCTCCCTGGTGAACACCATGGCGAACGGCCAGGCGGCCGAGGTGGGCACGATCGGCAGCGAGGGCATGGTGGGCTTGCCCCTGGTGTTCGGCGACAACCGGGCGCCCACCAGCGTTTACATCCAAGTTCCCGGGGCCGGCCTGAGAATGAAGGCAACGCTGTTCAAGCAGGAACTGGCGCAAAGCGCTTCGATGCGAGTTGCGATGCTGCGTTATGCCCACGCCTTCTTCAACCAGGTCGCGCAGTCCGCCGCGTGCAATCATTTTCATAACATCCAGCAGCGAACGTGCCGCTGGCTGCTGATGACGCACGACCGCATGCAAGCGGACGAATTTCTGCTCACGCAGGAGTTCCTTGCCATGATGCTGGGGGTGCAGCGGACCGGCGTCACCGTTGCCGCGGGCGGCCTGCAGCGGGGCGGCCTGATCCGCTACAAGCGTGGCAACGTCACGATCCTCGATCGCCGCGGCCTCGAACGCCTCTCGTGCGAATGCTACGCCATTTCCAAGATGGAATTCGATCGGCTGCTCGGCGAGCGTGCAATGCGCAAGGTCCGTTCGGGCAGAATGTGACAAGGAGGGCTCCCGGCTGGCATGACGGTTGCGGCGTTCGGCACCGCCGGCGCGGCGTTCATTTTGGCACCTGGCGTTGTGCGCCCGATTCCGCCAGCCGGCACGTCGGACCAAAGAGATGGGCGCGCCATACAGGGGAGGGGCGCGCCCATTGAGTTCGGAAACCTGCGCGAGGAGGAGGAAACGCGCGGCCTCACTATCCGGCGGCGGCGCGCTGGTGCCTACCCTCGGAAAATACCTAGTGTAGTGACTCTGACGGATCGACCCCGCTGACCGCCTCCCTTGTGTCATCGCCGGCGAAGGCCGGCCACCCACGACTTTGCTGCGTGCAACGAAGGAAAGTCGCCGATCGCCGGCCTTGGCCGGCCATGACAAAAGGGCGGCGGCCGCTGCCTGTCCTTGGGATCGAAGCGTCAGGATCAGAACACAAGAGCGTGTCCTGCCTGACCGGAATCGGTGGGAACTGTCGTTGCGAGGAGCGCAGCGGTCCCCGCAACGACAGGTGATGGCCGCGTTTCCAGTCAGGGCGGAAGCGCTCCAGTTGGTGAACGTCAACCGACCGCATCCGCGCTAAACGGAGCAAGCGAATGATCCGCAAGGCGCGGCTTCACCGGCTTCAGCTCGACAGCGCGAGATCGATGAGCTGGATGGCGTGCGCCCGATCGCCGCCGCCCAGGGCGTGCCGCGCATCCCTGATCCGGGCGACCAACGGGCTGTCACTCGGCGCGTTCGTCTGGCCTTGTACAACCGAACGGTCGAGAGCCCGCGTCTCCGCCATCTCCAGCGACTGCTGCGCCTGGCCGGTATGGCCGGCGACGAGCGCGGCCCGGGCGGCTTTCAGGTAATCCTGCGTCGTCGCATGTTCGCCGACCGCCGGCGCCGGCAGCGTTGGCGCGATAGTGGACCGCGTATCGGCGGGCGCAATGTTGCTCGCCTTGTCAGAGAGCGGCAGCGACTCGCCGGTGCCGGGCTCGTGGCCCGGTCGCGCGCCGGTGGCGGGGTTCGCGCCGGGTGGCATCTGGGCCAGGGCCGGCAGCGCGATCATCCCGAGCAATGCAGCGGTGGCTGGATACACGTAACGCATGGTGATGCCTCTCGATGAGAATTGCGTAACCGGGTTTCGCCTCAGGTCCCCCGGCGAACATCGGCAGACGCCTTGAACGTTGGATCGAACGACGCAATCGGCCGACACGGGCATCGTTCGCTATCGTCAGGTCAGGGTCGCTGCGTTTGCTGCGTCGTGGTGGTCGTCGTGGATGTCATCGGCGGGGGTGGTGTCGTCGTCGTGGACTGCTCGGTGCTGGTGGTCCGGGTCGTAACCGGCGCGGGACCGCCGCAACCCGCCAGCACAGCCGTGCCGGCCAGCAGCGCCATGCCAACCGTCAGGCCGAAGCGCGATGGACTATCGATCATTGTGTGACTCCCGAGAGTTCGAGCGAGTGGTTTTTCGATCCGGATCGGACAACCCGCATCAACCGATCAGCGAAATGGAAGCCGGACAGGCAGAACTGCCCGGCATCCATATGCAGGCGCGGCTAGTGGGTGGTGGTCGTTTCGGACGACTTCCGTGTCGTCATATCGCCGGACGGAGAAACCGTGGTGCCGCTCGTGGTGGTATGGGTCCTGTCGATCACCCCGTTGCTGGTGTCGGTGGTCTGGCTGCTGCTCGAGCTGCTGCCGCTATACACCGGAGCAGGCGGCGCCGTCGTCGTCTGGGTCGATGTGGTGCTCGAAGATGAGGATTGTGCGAGGGCGACCCCCGTCATCATCGCAAGGGCCGTCGTCACTGCGAGAAAGGATCGGATCATGTCGTGTTCTCCTTGGAGCCGTCTGCAAGCGGAGATCGCTTGCTGTCGGATTGAGAGGCGTGGCAGGCGTAACGGGGCGTCATGAATGTTGCAGAATCGAAGGGCACGCCGTGCCATGTCAGGATTGTTGCAGGCACGCCGTGGGGAGCGCGGGCAGGCCGGGCTTCCCACGATCGCTCAGGGGCTGTACTTGAACGCCGGAAGGCTCTTGAGCGAGTCTTTGGTCGCGCCCGGAAGCACCATCTTCTTGTCTTTCACGACGAGTGAACTGTACGGCACCACCACGAATTTCGCGTCCATGCCCAGGAAGCCGCCGACCGACAGCACCGCGAAGGGTACAGTCTCGCTGGGGGTGACGATCAGATCGTCGATCGTTCCCACGGCCTCGTTGGCCTCGTTGTAGACGGTGCTGCCCACCACCTTGGATGTCCGGTAGCCGGTGGCCAGCGTCGCCGGGTCAATCTTCATGAGAGACAGCGTCTGCGGCGGGCCCTGCGAAAAGGCCGGGCCGGTCAGCGCCGCCGCTATGACGGCAGCGCCCGCCAGAAGCGTGATAGAACGTGTCATAGCCGCTCCTTTCACCTGATCGGTCCCGCGCACCGGAAGCGCCCGGAGGCGGGGTCACTCACGGTCCGGACAGTTCCGCGTGGCGCTACGGCTTCACCGCGTCCCTCACCGCATCCTTCAAGCCACCGACGGCGTTCTGGATCTTGCCTTCGACCTTGTCGCTTTTGCCTTCGGCGACCAGCTTGGAGTCACCGAGGGCCTTGCCGGCCACTTCCTTGACGGCGCCCTTGGCCTGCTTGGCCGCGCCGGCGATGCGATCTTTGTCCATGTTGTGTTCCTCCGTTTGTTGATGCCCTTGCGAGCAAGTCCGACCTCCCTGCGTATGGTCAGTCTCAGCCGGTCACGCGGCCGCAACGCCCAGGCGCCGTTCTGTCACAGCAGCCCAAAGATCGGTCGGCCTGCGGATCAGCCATGATCAGTCCCGCCATCGGCTCAGCAGGCCGATCGACATCCCGACACCGAGAGCGATCAGCACCGACGTCAACGGATGCCGCTCGATCTCGGCCTCGATTGCGCTGCTTGCCGCGCAAACACGGTGCTGCGCGTCGGCGGCGGTGCTCGCGAGCTTGCCCCTGGCGTCCTCCACGGCCTCGGAGACGCGACTGCCGGCAGCCTGCGTCTGGTGTTGCACCAATGTGCTCACCGAGTCGGTGAGACGCGCGACGTCCTGGCGCAGGGCGGCCAAGTCCGTGGCGAAGTCTCCGGCCGTGCCTTCAGCGTTCGTGGTCATGGCAGTCTCCAACGTAAAAGGACCCGCGGTAGCGTTGTACCGGCGGGTTCGGTGTGTGGCGTGAGTCTCCGCTTGGCCGCGGTGGCCGGCTCCAGCCTTTGCAGGAAAGATGATCATTACCGGAGCACTCGGCCAGACTCGGAAACTACGCAGGCTCGATCACCCTCGTGGCGCTGTCCGATCAGGTCGGAGATGGCTGGGCCATCGCCCGACTGGCACGCGTCGCCCGGCTGGCCCTCGCCGTCGCGGTCGAGTTCGTCCAGCGCCAGCAGGAGCGAGCCGATCCGGTTCACCCACGAGGGGCATTCCACCCGTCGAAGGCCGCCCTGTGGTGGCGTCGTTCGACGGCGGCGCGATCACCTTGGATGGTGCCCGCCGCGGCAGCAAAGCCAACGTCCCCGGCAGGTGAATTCGACCGCCCTGCAAGCCCAGCCAATGCGACGCCCGATCCGGGGTGCTAAGTTCGCCGCACCGGGACATCATATCAGCGGGCGATTCCGGCGCGGGAGGAAGGCAGATGGACGGATCTGGCGCCACAGGATACGGCATCGGCCAGCCGGTTCGGCGCAAGGAGGATGTGCGCCTGCTGACCGGCAAGGGCCGCTACGGCGACGACCTCGCGCTGCCGGGGTTCGCGCACGCGGTGTTCGTGCGATCGCCGCACCCGCATGCACGCATCGTCTCGATCGGCAAGGCGGCGGCGCTCGCCGCGCCCGGCGTGTTGGCGGTACTGACCGGCGCCGATTATGTTGCCGACGCGCTCCTGCCGATCCCGCACAATGCCGGATTGATGCAGCCGCCTGACGTGGCGGTGCGGCTTAAGGCGGCGCCGGTCGCGACCCCGCATTACCCGCTGCCCCTCGACAAGGCGCGGTTTGTCGGTGAGCCGGTCGCGCTGGTCATCGCGGAGACGATCGCCGCGGCCAGGGACGCGGCCGACTTGCTCGACATGGCCTATGACCCGTTGCCCGCCGTGGTGTGCGCCGCGGATGCCGTGCGGCCCGGCGCGCCATGCCTGTGGAACGAGGCCCCGGACAATGTCTGCATCGACATCGAGATCGGCGACGCGGCGGCGACCGCCACCGCCTTCGCCCGCGCCGCGCATGTCGTCCGGCTGCAAACCCTGGCGCAGCGCGTCACCGGCGTGCCGATGGAGCCGCGGACGATTGCCGCCGCCTATGACGCCGCGAACGGCCACTACACCCTCTATACCGGCAGCGGCCGCGGCGTCGCCAAGGTGCGGACCGACCTTGCCCACGTCCTTGGCGTGTCCGAAGCGCAGGTGCGCTGTGTCTGCGAGGACATGGGCGGCAATTTCGGCACCCGCAATTTCTTCTACCCGGAATACGCGCTGCTGCCGTGGGCGGCGCGCCGGATCGGCCGGCCGGTCAAATGGACCTGCGAGCGCACCGAATCCTTCCTCAGCGACTATCAGGGCCGCGACCTGACGGTTGAAGCCGAGCTGGCGCTCGACGACGGGGGAAAATTCCTCGCGGTGCGCGGTTCGAATTTGAGCAATCTCGGCGGCCACGCGCTGTCGTTCGTGTCGTTGCAAAAAGGCATCGGCCTGATGTCGGGGGTCTACCGGATCCCCGCCGCCTATTTCCGCGGCCGCGGCGCCCTTACCAACACCGTGCCCACCACGCCCTATCGCAGCGCCGGCCGGCCCGAGGTGATGTTCGTGGTCGAACGCCTGGTCGATCTGGCGGCCGACAGGCTTGGCATCGATCCGTATTCGTTACGTAGCCGCAACATGATACCGGGCGCCGCGCAGCCCTATACCAACGCGCTCGGCCTCACCTATGACAGCGGCGATTATCCGGCGGCGATGGAACAGGCGCTCGCGCTGGCCGATTGGGACGGGTTTGCCGTGCGACGCGCCGAGGCGCGGCAGCGCGGCACATACCGTGGCATCGGCCTCGCCAATTATGTCGAGATCACCAGCGGGTTTCCGCGCGAACGCACCGAGATCACCGTCCTGCCCGAGGGTCGCGTCGAGCTGGTGATGGGGACGATGTCGTCCGGCCAGGGGCACGAGACCAGCTTTGCCCAGCTTGTCACCGAGTGGCTCGGCGTGCCATTCGACAGCATCAGCTACGTCGCCCACGACACCGCGCGGGTCGCTGCCGGCGGGGGTTCGCATTCGGGGCGTTCGATGAAACTGGCGACGACGATCATCGGCCAGGCGACCGACGACATCATCGACAAGGGCCGCAAGATCGCCGGCGCTTTGCTGGAAGCTGGCGAGGCCGATATCGAATTCGACCACGGAATCTATCGCGTCGTCGGCACCGATCGCGCGATCGGCCTGTTCGAGGTGGCGGAGGCCGCCGCCACGCGCCGTGATCTGCCGGCGGAGCTGCAAGGCACGCTCGGGGCGGTGTCCGACCAGACGCTGCCGGTGGCGAGCTTTCCCTATGGTTCCCAGGTGGTCGAGGTCGAGGTCGATGCCGAGACGGGGACCGTCGAAATCGTCGGCTACGTCGCCGTTGACGATGTCGGCCGCGCGATCAATCCGTTGATCCTGCACGGGCAGACGCATGGCGGCATTGCCCAGGGCGTCGGGCAGGCCTTGCTCGAGAACAGCCACTATGACCCTGAGACCGGGCAGTTGCTGGCGGGAAGCTTCATGGACTACGCGATGCCGCGCGCCGACATTTTCCCTGCGCTTATCACCGCGCTGAGCGAGGTGCCGTCGCCCACCAACCGGCTTGGCGTGCGGTCCGGCGGCGAGGGCGGCACGACGCCGGCTCTGGCCGCGGTGATCAACGCGATTGTCGACGCACTGGCCGAGTTCGGCGTGAGCCATATCGAGATGCCGGCAACGCCGGAGCGGGTGTGGCGGGCGATCCGCGATGCGGAGAGCGCACGGCAGCGGCCGATGTAATTCAGGACGAAATCCGCCGGAGCTGTGCCGTGTAGCGGATTATGTTGACTCTTGTTTCGTCCGCCCCGGTGCTCTCCCCGTCATGGCCTGGCTTGACCCGGCCATCTATATCGCCGAGGTGCCACGATCGATGGCGGCGTCAGGCCCGACCATGATGGTTGGGGCGGATCGTGCGAACCAATAACGGGCCAATGTCAGCGTCCGTCGATATCACTCCTTGAGTTTGATGCTGGTATCCAGCAGCTCGTTGGTGACCGCCTCCTTGGGATCGAACGGCTGGTCGAACCCGATATTCGCCTGCACGACCTGGTAGTCCGCGGCGACGCGGCTCAAATTGAACCATCCGAGCGCATCCGCTTCACCTTCCGGCGAGGCCATCAGCTCCTTGATCCGCCGCCACTGGTCTTCCTGCACGCGACGGTCCAGCCCGCTGGCGCTGGCAAACAGAGCATCGAGGCAGGGCGCCGCATCGGCAACGCAAGCGGCGAAGGCCCGCTGCGAGATCTGCACGAATTTCCTCGCAATATCCGGATGTCCCTTCAGATAGTCGGCGCTGGTGATGACCGAATTGCCATACAGGTTGAGCCCGACCGAGCGCCATGCGAGGAAGCCAAGATCGGCGCCGAACTCCCGCACCTTCAGGTCATGCTCATTATAGAAATCGGTGATGATATCGACCTGGTGGCTGCGCAGCGCCGCCATCTTCGCGGCCGGGGAGACGTTGACGAAATGCACCGAGTCCGCAGCGATATGCGCGTCCTTGGCGAAGGCCGGCCACATCACGCGCGCGGCATCGCCGGGCGGGTTGCCGATGGAATGGCCGGGAAAGTCCTGCGGTCCCTTGATGCCGCTGCTCTGCAGCCAATAGAAGCCCTGCGGCGAGTTGGCATAGACATTCATGATCGCTACGAGATCGGCCCCCTTGCCGCGTGCCACGAACATGGTCGGCAGGTCGGCGATGCCGAACTGGGCGGCGCCGGCGCCGACGGTCTGGGCGGCGAAGGCGGATCCCTTGCCGACCTCGATCGTGAGGTCGATGCCGGCGGCCTTGTACCAGCCTTGTGCCTTGGCAAAGAAATAGGGCGAGTGGTCCGCAGTCGGAATGTAGTTGAGGATCAGCGTGACGCTCTGATCGGCCGCGCGCGCCGCCCCGGCAGCCAACGCCGTCACAACGACCAGTGCGAACGCGAGCGCGGGTGCCCACCGCCAGCCGGTTTTCCTTGCCATGGTAGGAGTCTCCCGATGCCGCCCTGTTCACCCCACGAAGAAAAACAGTAGCCAACGCCCTCGGCCTGGTCAATTATCAAACAACCGGATGGTTGATACGCAAAGGTCAGGCCACACCGAGCGACAGGCAGCAGTGTGAGACAGACGACGGCGAGAGCGAGCGTGGCGGCGGCAGGCAGCAGGAAGGCGGCGGACAACACCGAACGCCAGCGCGCGGCGCGCGACCCGGCGGCGTCGCGGCGGGCACTGTTGTCGGCGGGGCGTGCGGTGTTCGCGCGCAAGGGGCTGGCGGGGGCGCGCGTCGCCGAGATCGCCGCGGCGGCGGGGCTGAACAAGCAGCTCGTCTACCACTACTTCGGCAGCAAAGAGCAACTTTACCAGGCGGTGCTGGAAAGCGTGTATGCCGATATCCGCGCGCGAGAGCAGAATTTGTCGCTTGGGGATCTGGTGCCGACGCAGGCGCTGGCGACACTGGTTGGATTTTCCTTCGACTACCTCTCGGAAAATCCGGATTTCATCGCCCTTCTGAATGACGAGAACGGCTATGGCGGGCTGCACCTGCGGCGCTCGGAGGCGCTGGGAGCGATGCATTCACCGCTGATCAAACTGATCGCCCGCACGTTGCGCGCGGGCGTGGCGCAGGGCTGCTTTCGCCCGGGGATCGACCCGTTGCAACTCTATATATCGATGGCAGCACTGGGCTATTTCTATTTCTCCAACTCGCGGACTCTGTCGGCGATTTTCGGCCGCGATCTTGCGGCGCGGCGGGAGATCGCGCTGCGCCGCCGGCACGTGGTGGATTTCGTCATGACGGCGGTGCAACCCGTAGTGGTGCGTCCACGCGCGGCGCCGCCGCGACCCGCCGCCTCGCGTGGACGCGCCCGGCCGCGCGCGAGCCTCGCCGCATGAGCACGACGCTTGCCGCCATCGCGCCTGCCGTGCCGCGGAACATGCGCCGCCGTGGCCGCATGATGGTCGTCATCGCGATGCATGTCGCGCTGGTGCTCGTCTGGCAGGGGGCCGTCGATTTCTGGCACATCCGGCCTTTCGTGCTGCCCTCTCCCCTGGAGATGCTGCAAACGCTGAGCAAGACGTCCTATGCCTGGTGGCCGAACACGCTGGTGACGACAGTGGAAATCTTCGGCGGCTTCGTGCTTGCGTTGGCTTGCGGCGTCGGTCTCGCGCTGCTGTTCTCCTGGTCGCGCGTGTTGACGCTGGCGATCTTCCCGCTGTTCATTACGCTCAACATGATCCCGAAAGTCGCACTCGGGCCGCTGGTGATCGTGTGGATGGGCTACGGCATCGTCTCGAACGTCCTGATAACCTTCAGCCTCTGTCTCTTCCCAGTATTGCTCAATACCGGACGCGGGCTGCGCGAGATCGAGCCGGAGCTGATCGATCTCGTACGTTCGCTGAAAGGCACGCGCTGGCAGATCTTCACAAAGATCCAACTGCCGGGCGCCCTGCCCTATCTGTTTTCCGGCATGAAGGTGGCGGCGATCCTCGCCGTGGCCGGCGCGGTGGTGGGCGAGTTCGTCGCCTCCGATCGCGGCCTCGGCTATCTGATGATCCAGGTGCAGGCGACGCTCGACATTCCGGCCATGTTCATGGCGGTGGTCTTGCTCACGGTGATCGGCGTGACGCTTTATCTTCTCTGCCTGGGACTGGAACGGCTGTGCTTGCGCGGCGGCTTCGCACGAGAGCAGTCTGGGTGAACGCTGGAGGAACGCGCATGCTGCTCGAACACGCAACGCTGCCCGCGCGCCTCGACAGCGTCGAGGCGCTGGACGAGCTTCTCGCCCGGCCCAGCGAGGCGCTGGTGCGTGATCTCGGCCAGATTGATGGCGATCTGATGATTCTCGGCGTCGGCGGCAAGATGGGCCCGACGCTGGCACGCCTCGCCCGCAACGCCGCTCCGGGCAAGCGCATCATCGCCGTTGCGCGCTTCTCCACGCCCGGCCTCCAGCAGGAACTGGAGCGCGCCGACATCGAAACCGTCACCGCGGACTTGCTCGACCGCGAGTCGGTGCGCGCCCTGCCGCAAGCGCCCAACATCATCTTCATGGCGGGCTACAAATTTGGCGCGGGAGACAATCCCGCACTCACCTGGGCGATGAACGTGCACCTGCCGGCGCTCGTCGCGGAGCATTTCTCCCAGTCGCGCATCGTCGCGTTCTCGACCGGCTGCGTCTATCCCTTCGTGCCGGTATCGCAGGGCGGCGCGACCGAAGCGACGCAGCCCGATCCGCCCGGCGAATATGCCATGACCTGCATCGGCCGGGAGCGCATGTTCCAGCATTTCTCCGCGCTGCACAGCACGCCCGGCCGGCTGTTCCGGCTGAACTACGCGATCGATCTGCGCTACGGCGTGCTGTATGACATCGCACGCAAGGTGCGCGACGCCGTGCCGCTCGATCTCACAATGGGGCATGTCAACGTGATCTGGCAGGGCGATGCCGCGACGCAGGCGCTGCGTTGCCTGCGGCATTGCACGTCGCCCACGGCGCCGCTCAATGTCAGCGGACCGGAGACGCTTTCCGTACGCTGGCTCGCCGCCGAGCTTGGCCGCCGCCTCGACCGCACCCCGGTACTAACCGGGACCGAGGCGACGGAATGCTGGCTCACCAACACCGCCGAAGCGGCGCGGCTGTTCGGCTATCCGGTGGTGCCGCTGGCGTCGATGCTGGACTGGGTGGCGGAGTGGGTGGCGCAGGATCGGCCAAGCCTCGGCAAGCCGACGAAATTCGAAGTGCGCAGCGGTGTTTATTGAGCCGGTGGAACAGGCTGCCGGCACGCTGCAACAGATCGCGCTGGATGCCGCGCTGTTGCCGCAGGCGCAGGCGCTGTCCGACGAGGCCGGCTGGAACCAGAACGCCGCGGATTGGCAGATCTTCCAACGTCACGGCGAGGTCTTCGGCGTGCTGACCGGCGAACGGCTGGTGGC
>Ga0181530_10007116_pt1 | contig 10788 bp, 13 predicted proteins | sample PEATcosm2014_Bin_42_FD_119769 | JGI IMG/M metagenome (GOLD analysis project Ga0181530, IMG submission 119769) | Peatland microbial communities from MTU Mesocosm Facility, Houghton, MI, USA - PEATcosm2014_Bin10_60_metaG | ecosystem: Environmental > Terrestrial > Soil > Wetlands > Peat | place... | reverse complement strand
TCCGGGGCTTGGTCAGCGCCACATACGCTCTGAGCTTGACGCCGGCCGATCGGCGCGGGATCAAAACCGTCGTGACCTGCGCCATCTCGCAAGTATAGAAGTGGTCGCAATTGATCAAGCCGCGGCAACACCGTGGCCCGACGGTACAGAATGGTGCCTTGAGCCGTGCGAGCATACGACCCGAAAGCGGTGCGCCTGCCCCGTTTCTCACCCGCCACCGTGCGCAAGGTGGCCCTGGTCTCGGTGATCTGCTACGCGCTACTGGTGCTGAGCGGTGGTGCAGTCAGGCTGACTGGCTCGGGTCTCGGCTGCCCCGACTGGCCCTCGTGCTTCCAACATCACCTGACGGCCGTGTCCTCGTTCCATCCGATTGTCGAGTTCACCAACCGGCTCGTGAGCGTCACAGTGACGTTGGTGTCCCTGGCGGCCCTCGCCGTGACAGCCCTGCGCACACCACCACGGCGGGACCTGACCCTGCTTGGCGGAGGCTTGGTCGCCGGCATCGCGGCTCAGATCGTCCTCGGCGGCCTTGTCGTGCTCTTCAAGCTCAACCCGTACCTCGTCGCCCTCCATTTCGTGTTGACGATCGTGATCCTCGCCGATGCCATCGTGCTCTACCACCGGTCCGGCAATCGCCCGACCCGCGCCGAGCCAGTCATCGGACGGGACCTGGTGCGCCTGGCTCGGCTGCAGCTGAGCATCCTCACCCTGGTCACAGTCCTCGGCACCGTAGTCACAGGTGCGGGCCCGCACGCCGGTGGAGCTGGTGCCCTACGGATCCCCATCGCTTTCCGGGACATCGCCGAGGTGCACTCCACCGTCGCGCTCTTCCTCATCGGTGTGACGCTTGCGTCGCAATTCGCCTTCCATCACGCGAATGCACCGCAAGTCGTGCGGCGCCGCGGGCGTCTTTTCATCGAGGTGATGGCAATCCAAGGGGCGCTCGGTTACCTTCAGTACTTCCTGCACGACGCTGCGTGGGTGATCGAGTTCCACCTGGCAGGCGCGACGACGCTTTGGATCACGGGCATCGGCTTCTACCTGTCGTTGTATCGGCACCCTCTCGAAGCGAGCAGGAATGGTCTCGCGAGCGGACCCACCGACGCCGTCGCTCTCGACACCTGAGTCAGCCATGACCACGACCTCTATCGGCTCAGCCGCCGTTCCCACGGAAGTCGAGCGCCCGGAGACCCACGACGTGGCGTCACCGGAGCTGCCGTGGTTGGTGATCGTGTGGAACGATCCGATCAACCTCATGAGCTACGTGACCTACGTCTTCCAGAAGCTGTTCGGCTATTCGCGGGCGAAGGCTCACAAGCTGATGCTCGATGTCCACTACAAGGGCCGTGCCGTCGTGTCGAGCGGTCCCAAGGAACGAGCCGAGCTAGATGTCGCGAGGTTGCACCAGTGTGGGCTCTGGGCAACGATGGAACGCTCCGGATGAGCTTCCGGCGCCGAATCCGCCCGGCGAGGAACGGAGGTTATGAGCTACGCCTCGCCGCCGAGGAGCGCACTTTGCTCACGGTGCTGCCGAGTCACCTCGTCTCGCTGCTCAAAGGCGTCGGCGAGACCCTTCCGGGTGACCTGCCCGATGCCCTGCGGCGGTTGCTCCCGCCCGCCTACGCGAACGACCCTGACGCCGAGCGCGCCTACGAGTCGATGACCCGTCAGGATCTCCTCGAACATCACCGCGAGTCGCTCGAGACAATGTCGGCCACGGCGCACGCCACGCGGCTCGACGAAGACCAGCTCGTCTCGTGGCTCGCCGCGCTAAACGACCTGCGTCTCGCCCTCGGATCGATGCTTGGGGTCACCGAGGACGAGACAGAACCGCCGGCGGGGGACGAGCATCAGGCCGAGTGGATCGCCTACCTGTACCTGGGTGGGCTCCAAGCCGAGCTCGTCGACATCCTCGAGCAGACCCTGCCCGACGCGGTGCCCGGCGCTGACGACCTCGTCCCGGAGGATCATTGGGGCGAACCGCCGGGCGGGCTTCGCTGGGACGGTACTCCACAGCCGAGACACCCGTGACCGCTGGTCCTGTGATACCCCGTCTACTAGCAATCATGGGATCAGGTGAGACATCACCGACGATGGTGAGGGTCCATCGCCAACTGCTCGACAGGTTGGGGCCGCCGCCTGTTCCGGCAGTGCTGCTCGACACTCCGTTCGGATTCCAGGAGAACGCCAGAGAGATCGCCGGCAGGGCGGTCACCTACTTCCGCGAAAGCCTCCATACGACCATCGCCGTCACGGGGCTCGCAGCGGTCCACGCGGACCCGGATAGCGCCGAACACCCGGCCTTCGCCGACGAACAGCTCACGACTGCGGTGCGCGACTCGCGGTACGTGTTCGCAGGACCTGGGAGCCCAAGCTACGCGCTCCGGAAGTGGCAGGGCACCGTCGTACCGAACCTCCTCGTCGAGAAACTCTCGCACGGGGGTTGCGTCGTGTTCGCGAGTGCCGCGGCCCTGACGCTCGGCATTACGACCGTTCCCGTGTACGAGATCTACAAGTGCGGTGAGGACCCGCACTGGCTCGAGGGCCTCGACGTCACCTCAGCGGTGGGGATTCGCGCGGCGATCATCCCGCATTACGACAACAGAGAGGGAGGGACGCACGACACCCGTTTCTGCTACCTCGGTGAACGGCGCCTTTCGATCATGGAGAAGGAGCTACCCGAGGGCGCGTTTGTGCTCGGAGTCGACGAGCACACGGCCTGCACCTTCGACATCGAAGCCGGCACCGCATCGGTGGAGGGCCGGGGAGCGATAACTGTGCGTGTCGCCGGGCGTTCTGCGACGCTGCCGAGTGGCGAGGTCTTCCCCATCGCCCGGATACTCGAGACCGCCGAGGCGCTCGCCCGCCAAAGCGCGAAGCGAGAGACAGGCGCGCAGACGGCAGAACGAGTCGCCGAAACTGAGAGGACCCTTTCATCAGGTGCCGCGGGGCCCCCGAGCACGTCGCCTCTCGTAGATCTCGTGCGGGAGCGTGAGGCTGACTTTGCCGCGGCTGTCGCGTCTCGAGACATGGCACGGGCGGCAGGGGTCGTGCTCGATCTGGAACGGGATGTCACCGACTGGTCAACGGACATCCCCGCCGGAGATGAGCTCAACCGGGCGCACGCGAGCCTCCGCTCGCTTATCTTGGCGCTCGGCCGGCTGTCCGAGGCCGGAGCTCGCGACCCCCGCCAGCTCGTCGGGTCGTTCGTGGAAGCGCTCTTGAAGATCCGGGACGCGGCGAGACAGGACCGTCGTTTCGCGGACGCCGACTTCGTGCGGGAACGTCTCGCCGAGTCCGGCGTCGAAGTGCGCGATACTCCCGACGGTAGTGAGTGGCTGTTAGCGGACGACAGCACCGCCGGAGTGGAGGCCGGCGCCTGACTCTTTTGTTTATTCGCGCCGTCGCTCCCGCCTTCGGGCCGGGCCCCCATCGTCCAGCGGCCGAGGACATCGCCCTTTCAAGGCGGAAACACGGGTTCGAATCCCGTTGGGGGTGCCAAATTTCCAACCTTGGCGGTTCGCCAGTTCGATCTGCTCGACCCCCGAGACGTCTCGGGCTGATCGCGAGAGCTCGCACCGTCGACCGGCCGCCATCTCGCGGGTGCTCCCAGTAGTCTCGGGTCGAGCAGGTCCGCTCAATGAGCCGATACCCGGAGGTGGATCGTGGACGGTCGGTACCGTGATCGCTGGATTGAATGCCTGGCGGACCGCATCCAGATCCGCGGTTACCACTTCCCTTGGGGCACCAAACGCATCCCCTACAGCTCGATCCGCTCTGTCAGGCGCGTCGAGATGGGCGCCTTCAGCGGGAAGGGAAGGATCTGGGGCACGGCAAACCCCCGCTATTGGGCGAACCTGGACCCACAACGTCCGAAGAAAAGCGTCGGGCTCATCCTCGATGTGGGGCACTTCGTGCATCCGTTCATCACGCCCGACGATCCCGACGCTGTCGAGGCGCTGATCCGCGAGCACGCCAACCTCGGTACGCCGATCGAAGAGTCCAGGGACGGCCCCGTCATCTGATCTCATCGGTAGGTCGCCACTTGAAAGTGCGCCACAAAGACCCGGGCCGCGCGGCTCGGCGCAGCCGGCTAGCCCGGAACCCCGGTCGTGTTGACGGCGCGCAGACTGCGGAGTGTGAAGTGCTCGAGGTGGGTGAGGGCAGCGGGCTCGAGCCGGTCACAGACCCAGTCCCAGTGCAACGAGACCAAGTCACCCGGCACGACGTCGTCGACGAAGCCCACGCCGTCGACCCTCAAGCAAGCCTGCTCGGAACGCGCGTCGAGCAGGACAAGTTCACGACCGTCAAAGCCAAGTGGTCGGCTCCGCACGATCACGTTCTCGCCCTCGACTGCTTCGACCCAACCCCAACGGATCCGGCAGCGCTCGAGGACGGTCAGGGCGGGCTCGGGTTTGCCCGAGCGCAACAAAGCGAGCCAAGGGTAGACGGCGAAAACGTGGAAGCTGTGATGGGCCACGCCGTCGGCCATCGCGGCGTCCCGGAGCTGTGACGCGCCGCCCAGGCCGGAATCGGGATGGCTCCTGACCGCCGCGAGCAGCGACGCCGCAGGAATGCCCTCCAGCAGCGGATTGCCAACCCAGTAGGCCTCCACGACCCTGGCATCCAAAGGATCGGCGATGCCGTTCGACGACGCGATCAGCTCGAGGTAGGGCCACGCCCCACTGAAACGCCTCGCCACCGAGACCAGGTCCTCGACTTTGCCATCGCGCGAACTGGCGTCGACAAGAGCCTTCGCGTCGGGCGGCCCGCAGTAGCCGAGCGCGTTCGGCGGGTAGGCGTATCGTGCGAACAGCAGACCGGCCGACACTGTTACTAAGACAGAGCTTCTTGTCCGGCCCTGAGTTGGCTCACTATCGCCGCAGCCTCTTCTGAGTCGACACACCGCAATGCGTACCCGCTATGGACGACGAGCCAGTCGCCAATCTGTGGCTCCGGGCCTTCGAGGGCGATGAGCGACACCCGCTGCAGGCGCCCCTCGGCGTTCTCAACTGTCATCCAGCCGCCGGCCGGTGCGCTGACAGCTCGGTGGAGCCTGCTCATGCACATGAGCTCACCTCGTCGATCACCCGGAGAACGAGATCACCGGCTTCAGTGACTGCGAACTCCACGGCGGGACTGAGACCGAGGCCGTCGGCGAAGTTCTCGCCTTCGATCCCGACGACGACCACGCGGCGCGGAGGGTGGCCCATCGCCCGCGCGAGCCGGAGCACGCGCCGCAGATCCATGCCGTGTGAGCTCATAGGCCCGGCAGACGAACCGGCGTCCCCACCTGTACCGAGGTCAACGAGCTGCACCGTGCCCGGCGGCGAACCGGAACGGGTCGCATCCACGACCACGGCCAGGTCAGCGTCATCCCACGCACCGATCAGGTCGAGCGGTTCGCTGATGACCTTCGATACGACCTTCGACATCCGCTCCGACACGTAGGCAGCGACGGCAGGCCCCGCGCCATCGTCACTGCGGTACTCGTTACCGAGCCCGGCGACGAGCACTTCCATGCTCACCGGCGCTCAACCGTCACATCCAAGAAGTGTGTCGCACAAGAGATGCAGGGATCGTAGTTGCGGACCGTCTGCTCGCACAGCCACCCAAGTTCTTCGTCCGGCATGGAGAGATTGGCCTGCGCCACGCGGCGGAGGTCGTCCTCCATGCAGAGCAGGTTCTGTGACGTGGGCGGGACGATGCGCGCCGAGCGGATCAGACCGTCGCTGTCGAGCTCGTAACGGTGGAACAGCAAGCCGCGGGGCGCCTCGGAGGCGCCGTAGCCGATGCCGGCCCGCCCTGGGACGGCGACCGCTGGTGGGTCGGGCGGCTCGTAGGCCTCTATGAGCCGCAGCGCCTCCTCGCAGGCGTAAACGAGCTCGACGGCACGCACGGTGATCGACTTGAACGGGTTGTTGCAGACCGTGCCCAGGCCCGCGGCCGTTGCCGTCTCGCGTGCGAGCGGGGTGAGCTGGTCATAGTTCAACGCGTAGCGAGAGAGCGGACCGGTGAGGTACATGTCCTGTCCGCCAAGACGCGCGTGGAGTGCGTTCGACCGAGCGACGTGATCCTCCACCACCAAATCGGAGATGCCTTTGGCATCGACGTCAAGGCCCTCGGAGCTCACGACCCGGCCAGACTCGATCGCGTAGTAGTCAGGGTGGCGCAACGATACGAACCGGTAGTCGATCTCGATTTCCGGGAACTCGAAGCCCGCCACCCATTGCGCTGAGGTCAAGGCCGTGTCGAGAGCGCGGCGCAGCGGTTCCACGAGAGCCCCAAGCTCCTCACGCGAAGGCGCCTTGTAAAAGCCGCCGACCCGCACGTTGACGGGGTGGATGGCGCGCCCCCCGACGACCTCCATGAGGTGGTTGCCGACCTTCTTGATCTCGAGGCCACGCTGCACAGCCGCCAAGTCCAGCCCGGCAAGCTCGACCGCGTCCTGACAGCCGAAGAAGTCAGGAGCGTGCAGGAAATGGATGTGGAGGGCGTGGCTCTGGATCCACTCACCGCAGTAGAGCAGCCGGCGGAGCGCGGCGATCTGGTCGGTGACGGAGACTCCGCAGGCATCTTCGATGGCGAGGCAGGCACTCGTCTGATAGGCAACCGGGCAGATCCCGCAGATCCTCGCCGTGATGTCCGGTGGCTCCGTGTGACGCCGGCCCTGCAGGAAGGCTTCGAAAAAACGAGGCGGCTCGAAGATTTCGAGCTCCACCGTCTCGACCGTGCCGTCACGCACCTCGACGAGTAGCGAGCCTTCCCCCTCGACGCGGGCCAGGCCCTCGACGTGGACGGTGCGGCTATCCGCCGGTCTCTGGTGAGTCATTTCTGAGGCTCTCCTCACGAAAGGCCGGCGCACCGGCGTTGAAGGTCCGGAACAACCGTGACACATCGATCCGGGACGTACCCAGCGCGTTGAGCTGCCGGGCGAGTGACGACGTGTTCGCCGAGTCGGACGGTCCGAAACATCCGTAACAGCCGCGGTCGACCGCTGGGCAGAGTGCTCCACAGCCGGCCTTGGTCACCGGGCCGAGGCAGGGCGTGCCGTGCGCGACCATCACGCAAACCGTGCCCCGCCCCTTGCACTGTTGGCAGACGGTGTGACCGGGAACGACCGGCTTGCGGCCGCTCAGTGTCGCTGTGATCACTTCGAGAAGCTGGTAGCGGTCGATCGGGCATCCGCGGAGCTCGAAGTCGACCCGCACGTGGTCGGCTATGCCCGTCGACTGCGCGAGCGTGTTGATGTACTCCGGATGAGCGTAGACCGCGGTCGTGAAATCTCCGACATCGGCGTAGTTCCGCAAGGCCTGGATCCCGCCGGAGGTCGCGCACGCACCGATGGTCACGAGCAGCGACGACGCCTGCCGTATCGCCTTGATGCGTTCGACATCGTCAGGAGTTGTGATCGATCCTTCGACGAAGGACACGTCGTAGGGTCCCTCCACAACAGCGCGCGTCAGCTCCTTGAACTCCGATATCTGCACCGCGCCGACGACCCCCAAGAGTTCGTCTTCGCAGTCGAGCAGGCTCAACTGGCATCCGTCACACGAGGAGAACTTGAAGACGGCGATCGTGGGTCGGGTGGCGATTGTGGACGTGCTCATCGTTCGCGCTCCGAGATCAGTTCTTCCAGTGCCTGGCTGTAGTCGAAGACGGGACCGTCCCGGCAGATCAAAAGTGGCCCGAGCTGGCAGTGGCCACACCAACCGATGCCGCACTGCATGTTCCGTTCGAGTGACACGCGGATCGCCCCCAAGGGGACTCCGAGGTCGACCAGTCCGCGAACGGTGAACCTCATCATGATCTCAGGACCGCACACGAGCGAAACTGTCCGAGCCGGGTCGAAGTCAACCGTGGGCAGCAGAGTCGTCACGACACCGATCGCGCCCCACCAGCGGGAGTCCGGGACGTCGACGGTGACCTTGACGATGGCTCCGTCACGCTCCCACCTCTTGAGGTCGTCGGGGAAGGTGATCTGGTCCGGTTCCCGAGCCCCGACAAGCACGTACACCCGTCCGCTGCGTCCCGGCTTGTCAACGAGGTAGCTGATGGCACCGCGCAACGGTGCAAGGCCGATGCCTCCGGCAACGATGACCACGTCCTTGTCGTCGAGACCGTCCACGCCCCAATCGGTGCCGAACGGACCACGAACCCCGATGACCGTGCCGACGGCGGCCGCGCAAAGTGAATGCGTTATGGCACCGACGTCGCGGACGGTGTGCTCCACCGGCCCGGGTGCTCCCGGAGCGCTGCTGATCGAGATCGCGACCTCCCCGACCCCGAAGGACGTCAACATGTTGAACTGGCCCGGCTTGAAGGCGAACGGGCACGGGCCGGAAGTCGGTTCGAGCGACAGGGTGACGACGTCGCCGGTTTCGACGCGCCTGTCCACTACCCGGTATGTCGCGGGCGTCAGCGGATTCGACAACGGTTCAGCCTCAGTGAGCAACATCGCGTCCGTACACATCCAGCAACCGGATCCGGGTCGCTTGAAGCCGGTCGAGCATGACTGCCGCAAGACGCTTCATGAGTAGATAGCCGAAAGCCGGATCCGCTTCCGCCTTTGACCGCAGGCAGTCTGCATCGACCGAGATCGCGCCGACGGGCTCAAGAGCACGGGCATCGAAGTGCCACCTGTAGGGGGGGAACATCCAGGACCAGCCAACGGCTTGTCCGGGGCCGATACGGTCGATGACGAGAGGCACACGCCCGGGCTCGTGCACCTCGAGCGCCACGTGGCCACGTCGGAGCAGAAAAAGCGACCGCGCCGGTTCGCCCTCCTCCAATAGGAGCTGGCCTGTAGCGATCGCCACATTCTGCGAACAGCCTCCGACCAACTCGGCAATGTCAACTGGCAACCCGCTGAACAGCGGGTGCTCTGCCACCAGTTCACCGATGTTCTCGGTCATGACCGATCACCTCCGGACTCGATGTAGACGGGAACAGCGCCGTCGCTCGCGGCTATCGCCGCAACCTCGGCAGTGATGTCGATGCCCACTGGACACCAGGTGATGCAACGGCCACATCCGACGCAACCGGACATACCGAACTGGTCATGCCACGTCGAAAGCTTGTGCGTGAGCCATTGTCGATAGCGCGACCACGTCGTGGCGCGCACCGGGCCCGTGTGAACGAGCGAGTGCGCGAGGTCGAAGCAGCTATTCCACTGACGGTGACGCTCGACACCGCCGTCCACCGTGGTCGTATCCGTCACGCCACCGCAAAAGCATGTGGGGCAGACAAGGGTGCAGTTGCCGCAAGCCAGGCAGCGGCTGGCTACGTCATCCCAGCGGGGATGGCCCAGATTGCCCGCGAGCAGTCGGCGGACGTTGGCAGCGTCGAGTTTGCGGTCAATGCGGCGGGCGGCCTCTTCGAGCACGGCATTGCGAGCTGCCAAGTCCTGCGGCTGGCATGGCGAGCCGCCCATCTCCTCGGCGATCTCGGCTCCCCTTTCGGATCCGATCCGGACGAGGTACCGGGGCTCGCCCGCCGACGTGAGTTCGGTCAGAGCCAGGTCGTAACCGGCTTCCGCCCCGTCAGCAACCCCGGGCCCCGTGTCCATGGAGGTGCAGAAACATGTCGCGGCCGGCGTTCCGCACTCTGCGACGACGACAAACGCGGATTCTCGCCGATCGCGGTAACCCGGATCCGGCACCTCTCCTCCGGCGAAGACACGGTCGAGCACGCGCATCCCGGCCAGCTCGCAAGGTCGCGACCCGATGAGCGCCACCGGAGCGCTGTCCTCCCGGGGCTGCTCCAGCGTCACGACATCGCCCGTCGAAGTCGCGCGCCAAACTAGGGAACGAGCCGGATAGAACTCCGACTTCGGGGATCCGGGTCCGACGGCCCAGCCGAAAAGCGACGGGTCGCTGTCGTGGTGAAGCCGGTAGTGGCCCGGCGCCTGCTCGTCATGCCAGCCCTGGGGGAGGTCGTCGGTGCTGGAAACCTGCTGCTGAACAACCGCGCCATCGCGGACGACCGGGCCGATGGTTCGGTAGCCACGCGCCTCGAGTGCTCCGAGCAACCCGTCAAGACCGGCGCGGTCCACTACAAACGAAGCGCTAAGGTCCATGAGCTTCACAATAGGCAATTTCCGCGACCGTTGGTTAGGGCCGAAGGCCCTGTTTTCATCCGCTTCGCCACTGCGGTCCCGGTTACCTAACCGCCTGGCCAGCGGTGCGGGGTCTCGTCGGACCACCAACCAAACCGACCCGCGGGCCGCGCAGCGGGCGGTAACTGGGCTGTGCGACACAAGAGCGATGGACGGAACTCGACCGTTACCTCGACAGCCTCCTGCAAGTCACTGCGCCCCCCACCTTGTGCCGTGGACGTCCGACCGCGGACGACGTCCTCGTTATCGCCTAGGATCTCGAAGTCGGGTCCGAGGTGCGTCGACGTCGGCCCGGCAGCAGTGGCAACTCATCCCGACCGGCAGTTGCTTGTCGGTCACCGGGACCTGTGGTGCAGCCTGGAGTGCACGCCGGCCTGTCAAGCCGGAGGTCGCGGGTTCAAATCCCGTCAGGTCCGCTCTCGTTTGAGAGTCGCGTCGCGCCGTGCGGGTGCCTCTCGCCCCGCTGTACGGTGCGACGGTTTCTCTTGCGGCAATATGGAGCGGTCCTGGCAACAGGGCGAGCGGTCGGGTAGCTCAGTTGGTAGAGCGCGCGCCTGAAAAGCGCGAGGTCACCGGATCGATGCCGGTCCCGACCACAGACACACGAGCTGTTCACAGGCACTGTCGCGTGTCATGCCAGATGAGTCCAAACGACGGAGTCTCTGTGCCGG
>Ga0181530_10007113_pt1 | contig 10790 bp, 9 predicted proteins | sample PEATcosm2014_Bin_42_FD_119769 | JGI IMG/M metagenome (GOLD analysis project Ga0181530, IMG submission 119769) | Peatland microbial communities from MTU Mesocosm Facility, Houghton, MI, USA - PEATcosm2014_Bin10_60_metaG | ecosystem: Environmental > Terrestrial > Soil > Wetlands > Peat | place... | reverse complement strand
TCAGGAAAACAGGTTCTGCTTATAGGAAGGCGAAACGAGAGCCTGGCCCGCGCCATTGATAATATTCGCAAGAGCCTTGAGCAGTTTCAGTCTCACGGTCTCATCACCGAAGAGGAATCCGTCAACACCGTCAACCGGATCCGCACATCCACAAATCTAGGTGATGCGGGCGTAGCGCAATTGGTGATCGAAGCGGTTACCGAGAACCTCGGGCTAAAACACGATATCTTCGAGCAGTTGGACTCAATCTGCGAGGTACCCGTTGTTCTCGGCTCGTCAAGCGGCCAACCAGCGAGCGCGTTAGTGGATCGAGTTAAACATAGGGAACGGGTGATTGCTACTCACTTCTGGTACCCGCCCCAACTGATACCCCTAGTCGAGGTCTGCCCTGGCCCTGAGACTTCTGTAGACGTCACGCCATGGGTTTGCGAACAATTGAGAAATGCCGGAAAGGAACCGGTCGTAATCGACAAAGAGATCCGCGGCTTCATCGGCAACCGATTGCAGTTCGCGATGTTGCGCGAGGCCTGGTCACTGTGGGCCCAACGTGTGGCCTCTGCCGACGCCATCGACGCAGTCGTTCGAAACAGCTTCGGCCGTCGCCTAGCAATCACGGGACCGCTTGAATCAGCTGATGTTGCAGGCCTCGATACAATGTATTCCTTCGCCCGTTCACTGCAGCCCGACTTGGACACCAGCAGTGAGCCGCCGCTCGCCGTTGCAGATCTGGTGAAGGAAGGCCGGCGAGGATTACCAAGCGGGGAAGGCATCTACGATTGGACAAAGAAAGATGGCGAAGCTCTTCTCAAGTCACGCATGGACGAGCTGTTTCGCTGGCTCAAGTGCGAACGCGCGTGATCGAAGCGATATATTGCTGCTGATGACAGCTAAACTGGTGGAGCCGAACGGAGTCCGTCATATGGTGGCGGGGCTGTTTTCCCGACGCCTCAATCCTTGACGATCCTTGCGCCCGAATTCAGACCAACTAACTGTTAATGCTCGTTGGTTTCTGTGGTCCCCCATCCAGCGGATATTTCCTGAATCCCGGAATATGTTCCTCAAGAGCCTGTTACTGAACATTCCAGACCTTGGTAACATTAGGTCTATCCAAAACATTGGTCAATACGGTGGCGTCCGCTAGGGGTCTGTCCTGATGGTTTGGCAGTACAATGTCTACGCGTTACCCCTCTTCTTTGCAGCGTAGTGGATATCAACCCTGCCGGAGAACAGATCTTCGGGTCCGGAGCAGGAATAATTGGAAAATCAGTTACTGAGATGTTCGAGAACCATGGACTGAACAAACAATACCTGGCGAAGGAAACTTCGGAAATCAGTCTGACTGTGGATGGGGTTCAGCGCTACTTCAATCTGACCTTCTCAGATTTGCAGGACAAGTGGGGAGGTCTCGTGGGGAGGATAGAAGTCCTACGAGACGTCACGGATCTTGCGACATCGGAAAGAAAATACCATCTTCTATTAGATAACATGGCGGACAGCGTCTTCACCATTGATCTAGAAGGAAATTTGACATTCGCCAGCCCGCAAACTGAAAGGATGTCTGCCTATTCTAACGAGCAACTACTCTCAATGAACATTAGGCAGTTGATAGCGCCAGAAGACTTGCCAGCAATCCTGAAACGTCTAGACGCACTCAGCCAAGGAAAAACAGGGCTGGTTCCAATACTATTCCATCTCATTAGGTCAGGTGGAACGCGCCTTCCAATTGAAGCCCATACGAGACTTCTGGTTAATGAAGGCAGGCCAATTGGCGTTCAAGGAGTCGCGCGTGACATTACTGAACGAGTAAAGATGGAGGATGCGTTGCAGGAGAGTGAAGATAGATTGAGGGCCATCTTCGAGTCGGTGAATGCTGGCATAATGATAATCGATCCAAGAAAACATATGATTGTTGACGCTAATCCTCTTGCCCTCAAGATGGTGGGCGCTACAAGAGACCGAGTTGTCGGTTCAAAATGTCACAAATTCATATGTACAGCAGAGGAAGGGCGCTGTCCGATTACAGATCTCGGACAGAATGTCGACAATGCAGAGAGAGTACTCCTCCGAGTTGACGGGAAGACAACAAGCATTCTCAAGAGCGTTACCACCGTTCTAAATGGGGAGGAGTATCTGCTCGAAAGCTTCATCGACATATCCGAACGCAAACACATGGAAGAGGAGCTTCTCAAGTCGAAGCGTTTCGCGGCCGTTGGTGAGGCTGCGGCGATGGTTGGTCATGATTTGCGCAACCCATTGCAGACTACGACGACTACACTCTACTTGGCGAAGAAACTGTTGAGTTCTGGGGAGGATGAGGGGAGAATTGAGGCGCTGGGGCTGTTGAAGGAACTTGACGATCAGGTTTACTATATGGATAAGATTGTTTCGGATTTGCAGGATCACGCGAGACCGGTAGGAGCTGAGCTTTTCGAAGCCAATCTGCGGGATCTGATTAGAGAAGTAATCTCGAACGTGAAGATTCCCCGAACCGTTCATCTTTCCTATCTGGTTGAGGGAACTCCTCTCAAGGCAATTGTTAACCCGACGCTATTGAGACGGGTGCTCGTAAACCTCATTCTGAATGCGATTGAAGCCATGCCGAATGGAGGGGAACTGACCGTCACTGCCAACACGGTCCAAGATTCAGCAGTTATTACTGTTCAGGACACTGGAATAGGAATCCCTGCTGAGAATCTGCAGAAACTATTTACCCCATTCTTCACGACGAAAGCTCAAGGCCAAGGGTTAGGATTGGCTGTATGCAAGCGCCTAGTCGAAGCTCAGAGCGGCGAAATTACCGTGAAGAGCGAGGTGGGCAAGGGTTCAACCTTCACCCTGAAGCTGCGGATGGGTGGATCAGCCGGAGCGAATTAGAATGCAGAAGCGCATTTTAGTTATAGATGATGACGAGGCCGTGCGAAAATCGATGGCAAGACTGCTTCAATCTGAGGGTTATCAAGTGGACACAGCGAAGACCGGTATGGAGGCGGTAGGGAAATCCAAGCTGAATTTCTACAATCTAGCGTTGATTGACATCCGACTGCCAGATATGGAGGGCACCGAACTGCTCACAGCGATGCGAGACACGGTTCCGAGAATCGTGAAGATAATTCTTACAGGATATCCATCCATGAACAATGCGATTGAAGCCGTCAACAAAGGTGCGGACGCATACGTAACCAAGCCGGTGACTGACACAGACGAATTCCTCCAGAAGATCAGGGAACATTTGAAGAAACAAGAGGAATCCGAACATTACGGTGAAGAAAAAATCGCTGAATTCGTGGAAACAAGAATCAAGCGCATGGACGCCAAGAAGAGGGAGGAGCTCCTACACTAGCCAACCCATTGATAGATCAAGCGCTTAGGTTCCTTGTCGCGAACAAGCTATCTGATTAGTGTTCTAAGGATTCAATCGGCGAAGATGAATACTTAGAACTGATAATGCATGTTGACTACTGCAATACGAATGGTTCATTCGTTTTTGCCGTGGGTCCTATTCGAACCCTCTAGGGTAGTTCCTGTGCTGGGCTGGATGAACACCGGACCGTTTCGTAATAGGTCTATTAGTCACAGTTTACTTTGTCATGAAATGTGTGAATTTTGCTTGAGAGACGGAATGGTGTTGTAGAGTGATAGAGACGAAGGATCAAGAGACCACATTCAAGTGCGCTGATGGAACCATGATGTCCGCTTTCATCTCTAGGCCAAAGGCCGGAGAATACCCGGGAATAATTGTAATCCACGAGGCGTTTGGGTTGAATGAGCAGATCAGGGGTGTCGCGAAGAGGTACGCTAAGGAAGGTTACGTCACAATTGCTCCAAACCTCTTCACAAGGAATGGCGATGTTATGAACGAGAAGAACATCGAATCAACGATGAGATACATGTGGGCCCTGCCACCAGACAAGAGAAACGACCCAGATACGATTCAGCAACTTATGAGCAAAATGTCCGAAACTGAAAGGAAAGTCGTGAACATCTTCTTTCTTGGTAGAGAGGAGATGGAAAAACAAATGGCCAAAGACCTCTTGGATTGTAATAGCTTTATCCGGAGCCTCGATTTCGTTGTCAACGAAAAGTTAGGCATAATGGGGTTTTGCCTGGGCGGAGGCTTGACCTATCAGCTTTCAACCATATATCCCTTCAACGCATCCGTACCTTTTTACGGGGCGAACCCAAGGCCGCTAGGATCTATTGAGAGCATCTCGGGCCCCATACTTGCTTTCTACGCCGGAGAGGACGAGCGAATCAACGCAGGTGTTCCATCCCTAGTCGAAGCGATGGTAAAGTACAAGAAACAATTTTCATTGAAAATCTACAAGGGAGCACAACACTCCTTTTTCAACGAAACCAGACCCTCCTACAATAAGGAAGCTGCAAGTGACGCTTGGGAAAGCTCGCTTGCTTTCTTTAACAAAAATCTGAAGTGAGCGAATCGTGAACAAACCAGAATCCAACGAAACGGATAAAGCCGAAGGATCATTGCTCTGGGACTGCTTTGTGAACTGGGCGGCCACGCTAGAGAAGCTCGAGAAAATGCAAGAAGCAGAAAAATAGTCCGATCTTCTAGAACCTTCCTTATCAGGGAACCTTCCTTTCATTCAATCAGTGGACTTGTGCACAACTCCTCAGCTGTGGTGCTTGGCTCAGCGAACCTGGGATGATTGTCGGCCTTCGGGCTTTTCTCGTCGTACAATCTGGTCTCGTTCAAAGACTAGCCCCTCCGTCATATGTTGGTGGGGCCGAAGGGATTCTCATGGTTCGGGGCTCGAACCATTTTGAACCCTCGACTTCCGCCATACCGTCATGTCTACGGGTTTCTTCGCTCCTGAAGTTCGTCATTCCGTTCAGGTCCGCAAACCCGTTAAGGTTTGGTCTTCTGGAGCCCTTGGCGGGTACGTATCCCTGTCGTCATCCCTGGCTAGACACCGTCACTTCATTGAAGTGTCTACGGCCCCACGTGGGTTGGACAGGGCGGCCCCAGCACCTCACCCTCAGAGAGTTGCTATAACAGTTATGGCTGAATGTGAGTCAACGCATCAACCGAAAGCTTCGCAGAACCCAACGCGTATAATACTCACAATAGATGGACTCCTACTGAACGGTCTTGCTCAAGATAGGGCTGATCGGTAAGACAAACGCCGGCAAAACCACGTTCTTCAACGCCGCAACACTCCTAACCGCCGAAGTCTCCACCTACCCATTCACCACTAAGAAACCGAACATCGGCCAAGCTAACGCCAAAACAATCTGCGTGTGTAAAGAGTTAGGGGTTCAGGATAACCCGCGGAACTCAACCTGCATTGACGGCTCACGTTTCATCCCAATAGAACTGATCGACCTCCCCGGTCTAATCAAAGGTTCATGGGAGGGGAAGGGGTTGGGAACGCAGTTCCTAAGCGTAGCTTCCCAAGCGGACGCCCTCATACACATCGCCGACGCCTCAGGCAGTGTGGATGCTGAGGGAAAACTCACCAAGCCCGGCATGGGCAATCCCCTCGCCGACGTCTACGATATCGAAGAAGAGGTTGTTCGCTGGTTTTCAAAGTCAATCGAAAAGACGCTTCGAAAACTCAAGAAGCCTTCGAAGAAAGGATCGCCCGTAGATCATCTATTCGCCCAAGATCTGGCGGGCATGAAGATCACCGCAGCTCACATCGCGCGAGCCCTCAAAGCCACGGACCTGACCGACAAAGACCTAGCTAAATGGTCGCGAGAGGATGTTTGGAATTTCTCGAAGAGCGTGCGCGTAATCTCGAAGCCCACTCTGATTGTGGCAAACAAGATGGATATCGCGTTGGGTGAGAAGAACTATGCGAAGTTGATCAAAGAGTTTGGCCAGGCGTTCGTGATTGCGGCTTCAAGCGATGCTGAACTCGCTTTGCGGAGGGCTGAGCAGAGCGGCTATGTTGAATATATTCCTGGCGAGGAGATTTTCAAGGTTAAGGATAGGAGCAAGCTTACTTCCGAGCAGAGGAACGCTCTAACCTACGTTGAACAGCGTGTTTTCTCGAAATGGATACGGACGGGTGTGCAGTTCGCTCTGAACACCTGCGTCTTCAAACTGCTCGGAATGAATGTGGTCTATCCGGTTGAGGATGCTGACAAGTTTTCGGATAGGAAGGGAAATGTGCTTCCAGACGCCTTCCTAGTTCCATACAACGCCTCCGTCTCAGACCTCGCCGCCCAGATTCATAGTGAGTTGGCTAGAACCATGATTTATGCCGTAGACGCTCGCACGAAGATCCGTCTCCCAACCGATTACAAACTCAAGGACCGGGACGTGGTCAATATCGTGGCGGCCGCGAAAGAAAAGCGCCAGAGTAAGACTAAGCCCTAATGACTTTCAGCAAATCCGCCTTCGTGATGATCCCGAGCACGTGTCCACGCCTCAAGACGAGAACTGCAGGCTCGTATCTGAGAAGCGCGGAAACCATTGACACAGGCGTAACGTCGTTCACAGTTGGGAATGCCTCGTCCATGATCGTCTCTATCTCTCCCTTCGATGCAAGCTCAGGTTTTGGAGAGGACACGAGCTTCTGAAGAATCGTTTTCTCCGTTAAACTTCCCACAGCTTGGTTGCCGTTGAATACAGGGAGCTGGGAGAACCCTGTCTCTCGCATCAAGTGCACGCCCTTGGAGATGGATTCGTGAGCCTGCACGCTAACGACTTTGCCGTGGCAAATGTCCTTTGCCTTCATCTCATTTTTTCGCTCCAAACTTTCAAGCGTATCGAAGATTGCTTTAGTTTTCAGGTATGATGGGCTGATGTTCTTGCTCTCGATCTTGGCGATCATTGACTGCGTTACACCCGCAAGGTTGGCAAGTTGCTTCTGGCTCATGGCTAAGAGCCGGCGTCGTCTCCCAATCTCCTCTAGGCCAGGTAACATGTAGTGAAACGCATCTCCAAGCGATATTCCAGTAAGAATATGCATACGAACCTAATATTCCCATACGCATGAGACACTAATTGTCGATTCAGGTTTGCAAGCGCGTTACGCCACCCTTAAACTGCGATGGAGATGAGGACCAAATGGTCCACACGGGCCAAGCTTGGCTCCGGAGTTCCCCGCCCACTGGCAGACAACTGTACACAACCAACAACATCGTCCATTCGAGCCAGAAAGTCGTATACCTTTGTTTTTGCCCACTTCGCACGACTAACAGACCATGTCGAGCTCCTGCTGGAGTAACCTTGTTACCACGGTAATTCTTAGGAGAATTTTTTCGTATTGTAAAGTTATATTCTAGGAATATTGGACTTCCGCCAGTAAGATTTCAGTGAAATCACTTGAGCAAACTTTCCAGTGGGTCAACTAATGTCGCGATGGCTGTGAGCCAAAAACCTCGATCCTACATGTTCACATCCGAGAGCGTAACCGAAGGGCACCCCGACAAGGTTGCTGATCAAATCTCGGACGCGATCCTCGACGCGATCATGGAGAAGGATCCAAAATCACGCGTCGACATAGAGACCCTCATAATGAAAGGGACAATAATTGTTACAGGCCAAATCTCCACGGCCACCTACGTTCCCATCAGCCATATTGTCCGCAACGTCCTCCGCGATATCGGCTTCGATGACGCGAAGGTAGGTTTGGATTGGGAGGCGTGCGGCGTTCTCGTCTCAATAGAGGAGCAGTCACCAGACATCGCCATGGGGGTCGACAAGGAGGACATAGGTGCTGGAGATCAGGGAATGGTGTTTGGTCACGCGACCAACGAGACTCCCGAGCTCATGCCCCTACCAATCATGTTAGCCCACAAGCTTGTCAAACGCCTTGCAGAGGTAAGAAAACAGGGTATTCTACCCTATCTGCGCCCTGACGGGAAATCGCAAGTGACCGTTGAATACGTGAACGACAAGCCCAAACGCGTAGACGCCGTCGTAATCGCGGCCCAGCACAATGAAGACGTGCCGAGGGAGCAAATGAGGAAGGATATAATCGAGAAGGTGGTCGAATACGTCATCCCGAGTAACATGCTTGATAAGAACACTAAATTCTTCATTAACGAAACGGGGCGTTTCACTGTAGGCGGCACCCTCGCTGATTCCGGCCTTACTGGGAGGAAGATAATTGTCGACACGTATGGTGGAATCGGGAGCCACGGGGGAGGTTGTTATTCTGGAAAAGATCCGACTAAAGTGGATCGGTCCGGGAGTTATATGGCGCGTTATATTGCGAAGAACATAGTCGCGGCAGGCTTGGCCGACAAATGTGACGTGCAGATCGCGTATGCGATAGGGGTTTCGAAGCCAGTTTCTGTAATGGTCAACACCTACGGAACTGGTAAAGTGCCCGATGAGATGATTACGGAGGCGGTGAAAACGGTTTTCGATATGACCCCTAGGGGAATAATTGAGCGCCTAAACCTCCGAAGGCCCATTTACCGAAAGACCGCAGTCTACGGCCACTTCGGGCGTGACGACCCCGACTTCACCTGGGAGCGCACTGACAAAGTGGACGAACTCAAGAAATACGTCTAAAGACAACATGAGAGGGCACAAAGCGTCAATCATGGGCTCGTGAGTATCTTCCATTCAGCTCCGACCCATTGCTAGGATTAATACCAGTATATTGATTAGGCCGACTCGTGCGGTTTTGTGGCTCAACGTTGAGCGGTTGCTGATGGACATAAAGTCACTACAGCGCGTAGTTACAATGGGTAGAATGCTTGCCCTCATCCTCGCTATCTTCTCAGCCATCACCTACGTAATCGCTCTCGTCTTAGGGCCAGTACTGTACTTCTCTACCTCCGACGGTCTCAAGGACGCAGTGCACGTCATCCATCAGCTACCGTTGGACATCTTCATGTTATACACGGTGTACCTTCCCGGCGGAATGAGTCACGGGGCCCTATTCGCAGCAATCTGGATCATTTTCGTTCTTTGTATACTGGCTGCTGGTCTTAGCAGGGGAGGTTTTCTAAAGTCGGTTAGGGAATCGCTCTCTAAGCCAATTTCAGTAGCGAAAACAAACTTTCTCTACATCATGCCGTTGGTAGCCACGGGCCTGCTCTATGCGACAATTCTCATTACGGACTTTCAGACGACACAGGGAATCCAAACAGGTAGCCTGAACTTTCCAGCCCAAACAAGCCCGTATTTGATCCTCCTCAACCTTGCCTACGCACCGATAGACGAAGAGTTCGCTTTTAGAATCACAACTATTGGAGTTCCCCTCGCCGTATTCCTCCTACTCGTTTACCGATCGGATCCACGGTTGACCGGCCTGAAGACACGAGCGGGTTTGTTTCTTCTTACCCTATTCAGTCCCGAACTCGCAAAATCCAAACTCGGTTACAAAACGGTCGCCGCAAACGGTTTCATCCGTGGCATCAGCCCACTAGAGTGGGCGCTCATACTGGTAAGCTCGGTGATGTTCGGCCTAGCTCACTACATTAGCGGGGGAGGCTGGGAGATCGGAAAAGTTTCCACAGCAGCCTTGGCAGGTTTCGTATTTGCAATCATGTATGTGAGCTACGGCGCCTACGCCGATATACTCCTGCACTGGTTCTTCAATTATTACTTCACAATCCTTGACATGGCAAGCACCGCTTACAGCGGCGCGTTCGCCGGCTTCGCGAACTTCGTCGAAATCACCAACCTACTCGCGGGGCCGGTCGTGCTTGTGGTCTTTCTGCTAGTTTCGGCCCTCAGGTTATCGGACTACCTCACCGCCAGGGCCGCTGGCATTCCCACAACGACGACGTGAACCATTTCGACAATCTTATACGGCAAAACTGCCGACTTCAGCTTGGTGTAGGGGCCTGAATCGCCGCCAAGTTCGCTAGACTCGAAACAACCCGTTCGGCCTCGGTACCTTCTCAAGCAAGTGATAACCTATGACGACGCCAGAGAAACCTGAAAGCGCGAAGAAATTCCTTCCGCGAATCGCCGAGAAAAGATGGGACCATAATGTCGAGAGGAAGATTTTCGATCAATGGCAGCAGGAAGGTACGTTTAGGTTTAAGGTCGGCAAGGAAGGCAGACCTTTCGTCATCGACACTCCGCCGCCAACGACCTCAGGAACTTGGCACATAGGAGCGGTGGCAGCGTACTCACAGATCGACATGATCGCCCGATCGGAGCGTATGCAAGGAAAATCCGTTCTCTTCCCAATCGGGTTCGACAGGAACGGAATCAATGTCGAGATCTATGTGGAGAAACAATCCAAAGTGAAGATGCGGGACACACCCAGGGAACAGTTCATCGACCTATGCTCACACGCGCTCGACGACCTTGAAGCTCAGATAATGGACATGATGAAGCGTGTAGGGTTGAGTGGGGACTACGATGGGAAATATCACACCGATCAAGAATCCTACCGGAAACTCACGCAGGCCACGTTTATCGATTTCTGGAAGAGAGGGCTCATCTACGAAGCAACTCGCCCTAACAACTACTGCCATGAATGCGGAACAACAATTGCCGACGCAGAAGTAGAGTACGAAGATCTTCCCTCCAATCTCGCATACGTGAACTTCAAGATCGAAGAAACAGGAGAAACGCTCGTTATCGCAACAACACGGCCCGAACTGATATGCGCATGTCAGCTGGTAATCGTAAACCCCACGGACCAGAGATACACGAAGTTCCATAGAATGCACGTGATTCTACCAATCTACAACCGCAAAGTCGAGATCAAACCCCACCCAAGCGCGAAGCCCGAATTCGGTACGGGGGCGGTAATGATCTGCAGTTATGGAGACTATACAGACGTTCTACTCTTCAGGGAGCTAGGCCTCACAGAGATCTTAGCCGTCGGGCCGGATGGAAGGCTAAC
>Ga0181530_10007111_pt1 | contig 10790 bp, 8 predicted proteins | sample PEATcosm2014_Bin_42_FD_119769 | JGI IMG/M metagenome (GOLD analysis project Ga0181530, IMG submission 119769) | Peatland microbial communities from MTU Mesocosm Facility, Houghton, MI, USA - PEATcosm2014_Bin10_60_metaG | ecosystem: Environmental > Terrestrial > Soil > Wetlands > Peat | place... | reverse complement strand
CTAGCGGGACTAACGTCCCGCAGGGCGAACTGAAGTTCGCCCCAGCACGCTAAAGCGTGCGCCACGTACCGGAGTCAAGTTCTCCGACATTGGTGACGACCCGCAGGGTCGTTCGCGCTGAAGCGTGCGCCACGTCACTCGAAGCGATACGCCGCATAGGTGTACGGCATGTGGAGAACCTCGAAGACCGTCGTGTCGCCGTCCACATAGCCGTGCAACTCCGCGCCGGTCCGCAGGTCGAACAGTTTGGCAGACGGCTTCTTGACGACAATCTTGTAGCGCGCCCGGCCGGCCTGATAGGACCGGGTGACAAAAGTGTTGTTGTCATACGTAAACAGGCAGATCTTAGCGGGACTGTCCAGGTACACGGGGATTTCCCGCATCAGGTCCCGCCGGATCTGGGAAAGGACTTCCTGCGGAAACTGATACAGATCGCTTTGGTTCTCCGGTATCGTCAGGATGTAAAGCCTGCCTTTGTCCAAGCCTCTCGCGCGCAACAGAACCGGGTAGCGGCTATCGTCTTTGTAGATGGCCTGAATGATCTCTTCGCTATCCACCAGGCCGTAAGCCAACTGCGGCAGGACGATGTCGCTCTGGGAGTAGTAGTAGTTGGCCGGCTCATCATCCATGATCGGCCGGAACGTGAACTTGTTCGCGATCACGTTGCGGCCGGTGTACTCTACCTCCATTAACTTTTCGATACCTTTGCCTTCCAGCGCCTTCAGCAGTCCCGTAGTGATGACGATAGTCTTGCCGGCGTTCAGATGCTTCCAGATTTTGTCTACGATCTGCGGGTCGTACTTGGCGTGTTCGGTGAGCAGGATCGTGTCGCGATCTTCCGGAAACTCCGGATAGAGATCCATGGGAATACCGATCATCCCGATGTAATTGTGCAGGTACATCTCGCCGGACGAGTGATAAGGCTTGTAACTGGCCACGCCATACGGATTGCCTAGTTTGCCCAGGAACGAATCCATCTTTTCGTAGGCATCGCCGGCCACCGACGAGAGGATGCTTGTAACTTTGGCCGACCCGCCGGCCTGCCGTAGAGATTCCAGCAGCTCTCCCCAGGCCCAGATGGTGATCTCCTTAGGTTTGGCGAACAATGTATCCTCAAGCTGCTCCGCGAAGCGGTTCAACGTCTGGCCTGGGGGGTCGACCCAGCCGCCGCCGAACTTGCCCGGCTTGATGTGCTCGAAGTACCGCATCAGCCCGTAGCTCTGATAGGGCTGAAGATATTGCACGGTGTTTTCCGCGTCCCTGGTCTCGGTGCCGGCGTAGATCATGTCGAAGACCTTCGGCTGCGCCTCCAGGTTGTAGCCTGAAAACTGGTATTGCTCGTACCAGTTTGGTGGTTTGAAGATGAGATTGATTTTGGGGTTGACGCTTTTGGCATTCTTCACCACCAGGTTCTCGCCGACCTCTTTCATGACGTCCAGGCGGAATTCGGTCCAGCTCCGGTTCCCCCTGGCGCGCTGACATAGATCGCAACGGCAGTTATACATGAACAGATCGTCGAAGATGATTTCGTCGAAGATGCCGGCAGTGAAGGCTACCAGCTTCCGGAAGCGTTCGCGCTGGGCCGGATTGGACCAGCAAAACGACCGGATGCCGTCGCCCGGCGCCCCCAGAACCGCCATGATGCCGCCGGACGTTCGGATGCCCTTGCTATCGAAGAACTGCTTCACCTTGCGGACATCGGCCTCGCCGATCTCCTGGTTCCAGCGGTAGGTCTCCAGCCAGACCTTGGTGAACTTGATGTGCGCATGCACCACGTCGAAGCTTTCCTGCATGAATTTCGGATCGTCCGCCATGCGATGCATCGTATTTATGGCGACGTAGATTGCGCTGTTGAAGTTCTGATAGCGTTCCGCCGTCTGGGCATAGACGGGGCGGCCGCAGGCTAAGGCGATGCCCACGGTTGCCAACGCGATCGTTCCGAATTGCGATTTCACGATTCTCATCTCAGCCTCTAATAAGTGGCCAGCGAGACGCGCAGCACCACAGGCTCCGCGCCGAAGTTGAGGCCCCAGTCCGTTTCGTCGCCGTTCCAGATGCGCAGGAACTTGAATGCGCCGTTGTCGTAGGCGCCCTCTTCGACACGCAGAAACTGGCGGTGTTGCCCGGCACTGGCGGGCCGGAAGTCGACGCGGCAAAAGTACCCGGCCACCAGAAACTGGTTGTCTTTAAGCTGGGCAATCAGAACGCGGCCGGTCGGCTCCGGGTTCCCCATGGCGCGATTGTTGCGGGACGCTCCATACGACACCACCGCGTTCCACGGGCCGAACGCCAGGGTGTCGGTGACCTTGTCCTTTTGCTCAGCCACGGCTTGTAACTTACCTTCGAAATTCAGGCGGGCGATCTCCCGCTGCATCGGGCCGACCAACTTATAGTTCATGGCCCAGGGATTCAGGAATTCTTCTCGTGGTTTGGATGCCTCAGCCACGCTGCGAGTTCTGGTGTAATCCATGCCGAACGGAGAGTATCCGATGGCCTGCAGGCCGAGCGCCGTGAAGAAGAAACGGGCATTGCCGGCGCCACCGGTTTCGGGCACGAACAGGGGATTGTCGTCACGGTGATACAGTTCGAGCACCTTCAAATACGCGGCGTCGTTGTTCATATAAATGTCCGGCGCCAAAACATCCAGCGCGGGCGCCGCGACTTTCCAGATGGGAAGCACATTGTCGGTGGGGCCGCCGCTCTCATAGGTGCCGGGTGCGCCCGGCTTGAGCGGATCGCGCAAAGCCGCGTTGGCATAAAGCGGCAGTGGATAGGCGGCCTTCCCGGCAGCGGCGACCTGTCCGACATATTTCGCGACCGACCAGGCGTGGAAGCAGACTTCGGCCTCCGTGCCAAAAGCTTCCTGCCAGTTCGCGGATGGCGGAGCGGCCGTAACCTGCATGGCGCTGAGAACCTCGGGCGGCACCGGCGCTTCGAAGAGTTTCTGCGCGGCCGGCGAGTAATCGCGGACGCTGCCCCAGGTGCCGGGTTCGTTCTCCACCTGAACCATAATTACAATGCGCTGCGGGTCGGTTGCTTTGAGATGCCGCATGAAAGCGGTGAACGCACTCTTGTCCGCTTCGAGCGAGGCGGTGGCATAGGGTGAAGGCGAGTCCACCGCGTGTCCGTCCTTATCGACCATGTGCGGATAGCGGTCGGGAGCCAGTTTCATCCACTCGGGCATGTAGTGCTGGCTGCCGTTTTTCCAGGTTCCGAACCAGAGCACCACCAGGCGCACGCGGTGCTGGCGAGCCTCTGCCAGAAGCTTGTCGATCGCGGTGTAGTCGTACTGTCCGGGCCGCGGTTCGAACTGCTCCCAGTAGACTGGGATCTCAACCGTGTTGACGTTCAGGTATTCCATGGCGGGCCATACTTTCCCAAACATGGCCGGCCAGTCGCTGGAGTTGTGCGTCTGCGCGCCCAACATCAGGTAAGGCGCATCGTCGACGAACAGGGCGAAGCGCCCGTCCTTTTTCACTATGCGCGGAATCGGGCGCTCCTTGACCTGGGCGGGGAGCGTAACGGTCATGCTGGTGGCGACCATAGCCGCCAGAACGGCGGAAGTCAGTTTCATCTTTAGCACTCCGGTTTTGCAGCGATTTATGATAAGCATATCTTAATACAGAGCATTTTTAGCTCGGCGTCGCGGCGCTGCATACCTCGACAAAGTTGCCAGAGCCGGTCGCCGCGACGGTGAGCTAAAAATGGATTGGACTAAACGACCGCCGGCTAAAGCCGGCGGGTTGGGCCTGCGACTGAAAGTCGCCTGAAGTGCGAGCGCGCCCGCGCTCGCGTGTGCTGCTCGTTACTCTCGGGTCGCAGCAAACCAGCGTAAACGCTACCAGAACGCGAGCGTGGGAGCGTCCGTTACAGCGCTCAGGAGCAAAGGTGGTACCTGCTGGAAGCCGACCGCCTGAAAGGCGGTGGGTTTAGACCTGGAAGTGGATACTAAACCGCTACACCAGAGGTCGACCTATGGGTTTTGAATGGTCCGCCTGGCGCCGGAAGGATCGGTCTGCGGGATGTTGTTGGGGATCGAGAATCGCCACTATGGCCCTGAGATGACCGTTCGGGCAGAGTGGATGCGGTGCAGAACAGGTCGCAGGGCGAGTTTGGGAGGATACTCTACCGAGTACTCCGCGACCGGGCAAGACTCCGGGATCGCACTGGCGCTGCCAAGCCCGTGGGTCACGAGTTAGAAGCAGGAAAGGGATCATGACGAGTCGATGGGCGGTTATGGGCGGTACAAAATTGCCTAGTGCGCCTTCGCCGCAAAGACAAAGTGCGGACCTCCCCCGTGCCCGGCGTCTTATCGGCGTTCATCGGCGGCCAATATGGTTTTTCTTGAATCAGCGAATGCCTTCCGGCGCAACCAAGACGATTGGCCGCCGATGAACGCCGATGAACGCCGATTCTTTGACCCACCGCCTGCTATTGCGAACCGAGAATCGTCGCGGCCCGCGAAGATTTTGACGTTTAGTAATACAGCGGCCGTGGCAAGATCTCGACTACGAGCATACGGCCTCGCTGGCACTGCGGACATTGGTGCAGCGAGGTGCCGGCAAGTTCTTCGTAACGGTCCCGGTAGTCTTTCTCCGCCGGCGATGGGTTGGTCTGCTCGGATGGGGGTGACATGCCGAGCAGGCGGCGGCACAGTACTAGCTTCTCCTTTCGGTAGTGCATGATATTGCTGAATTAATTAGCGCAGGCCTACGATAGAGTCGTGAACGTAGAGGGTCAGCAAAGCATGATATCGTTTGCCGAATCCTGCAGTCGGGTACAGGAGCACCTGGAGCATTTCTATGGCATCCGCGTGGTGACGCGCGATATTCCCAACCCGCTGACCGGGGACCTAGACGGGGCGGAGATTCACATCGATTGCGCAGTGAGTCCCGAGCAACGGCTTTTTCTGCTGGCGCACCTGTTTGGCCACACGGTCCAGTGGAACGTAGACGCGCGCTTGTTCGAGATCGGCAGGCCGCAAACGCCTCCTGTCAGCGCGGATCTGCTGCCCGCGATTATCGACTATGAGCGCGAGGCGGCATGCTATGCGCTGAGCATGCTCCATCAGATCGGGATAACGGATATCGATCGGTGGTTCTGCGATTACACGGCGTGCGATATGGCCTACCTGCTGCATTACTATCGAACCGGGGAGAAGCGCGATTTCCAGAGCTTCTGGCAGGATGGCGCCCCGCCCATAGAGGTGAAAACGGTCCCGCGGTTTGTCCCAACGAAGCGAGTTTTCCGGCTGGATGGCATCGTGATCTGAAGTGGCGCACGCTTTAGCGTGCCGCGGCGAACTTCAGTTCGCCGTGAGCGCGGACTGAAGTCCGCGCCTGGCGAGCTTCCCTCGCCGCGGCGAGCTTCGCTCGCCGAAGAGCGGGGCTAAAGCCCCGCGCGGGCTCAAGCCGGCTCAAGCCCGCCCTCCATTGCCGCTCACCGAATGTGGAAACTCCAGAGCGCGGACTGAAGTCCGCGCCAGCACGCTAAAGCGTGCGCCACGCTACTCGCGGCTCAGCAGCGCGAGTTCCTTCGCCCGGCGGATCGCTTCCGCGCGGTCCATGTCCTTGTATTTGGCGGGCAGCAGGCTGCGGCTGGTGCATTCCAGCACGGCCGCCAGGTTTTGCAGCTCGATTTCCGTGGGATAGGACGGCGGGATGAAATCCTCGAGCGCGGATTTGAGGCCGTCCAGATCGACGACCGCGCCATTCGCCAGCACCGATTTCATGCGGGCGCGGGTGAGCACGGCTTCCACGTCGGCGCCCGAGAGCTGGCCGGAGTGATCCAGGAAGAACTTCTCGGCCTCCGGCGAGGCCAGCTTGGCGCCGGTCTTCTTCTGCATGGCGCGCAGCATGGCCAGCCGCTCCTCCTCGGTTTCGGGATAGAACAGGGCGATGTGTTCTTCGGCGCGTCCCTGCCGCTTCAGGTCGACGGGCAGCAGATCCGGACGGCTGGTGAGCAGGAACCAGATCACTTTGCCGCGCAGCTCGGTATTGCTCATGAATTGGGCGATCTGTGCGAACACCCGGTTGCTCACGCCGCTGTCTCCGGACATGGCGCGATTGCCCAACTGCGCATCGGCCTCGTCCACCATCACGGCGATGGGGCACATGGCCTGCAGCAGATTCAGCACACGTTCCAGATTTCCTTCCGTGACGCCTTGCCACATGCTGCGGAAATTCTTGAGCGCCACGACCGGGATGCCCACTTCGCCGGCGAAGCACGTGGTAAGGAAAGTCTTGCCGGTGCCCACCGGGCCGCAGATCACATAGCCCATCGGCACCACCTCCGTGTTGCCGGAGCGAATGAGCGCCGCCGCATCCCGCAGCTTCCGCTTGGCCGGTTCATGGCCGGCCACCATGGACAAATCGAAGCGGCTTTGGATGAATTCGAGCAGGCCGCCGGACTCGGCTTCGATCAGTTCCTTCTTGCGCGCAGCGAGGAACGCGGTAGTCAGCGGCCGCTTGTTTTGCACGGCGTGCGAAATGACGGACTGCAGTTGCACGCGTTTGAGGCCCGCGCCGAGCTTGGCCAGCGTGATATCGGTCACGTCGGAGCCGGGCGGCAGAGGCGCGGAAGCCAGTTGCGAGCGGATGAAGTCGAGCCTCTCGTTCTCGTCCGGCAGCGGGATCTGGATGGAAGCCACGCCGGGGTTCTGCACAATGCCCTGGTTCAGCTCGATCTGGTTGGCGGCGATCAGGCAGATGGTGACATCCGCCCGCAGGAATGCCGGATTCTGCGCCCAGCGTTTCAGGATGACCAGCGCGTTGCGGTCGTCGGCCGGCATACTCGAGACATCGCCGGCCGGCGCAATGGTTTCGGCGAAATCCAGCATCAGGGCGATCTTCTTGCCATCCGCGATGCGCAATCGAAGGTAGTTGTCCAGGATGTTCAGCACGCCGTCGGGATTGCGCGGCAGGGCCTGCGCGTAATTGGTCTGGTGAAAACTGTCGTAGCCGGCCAGCGCATTGCGAAAGTCCGCCTGCATCTCGGGACGCGCGAAGCTCAAACCGCCGCCCCGGTCGTACGTCATCACCAGGTCGCGGCGGCCGAACAGAGCCTGATTCAGGAAAGAGAGGAGCGGAACGTACTCGATGGCGCCGCCGCGATCCAGCGGGACGGAGTCGTGTACGTTCCCGTAGAGCACGAAGACGGAGAGCGTGCGCGAGTAGTATTTCTCGGAAAGCGCTTGTGCCCATGGGGGCATCTGCGATGGGTTTGGGGTAGCGGCAGTCATGCGTTCAATTCCGCGTCCGGTTGCGCGGGAAGGTCATACCGCCGGAGGCGCTGGTGTCCGCGGGCAGCGGCGCGATGCCGTTCATCTCCGGCACGTTATCGAATATGTTTTCCACTTCGCGGACCGTTTCCTCGGTCTGCTCCACATCCTTCACCAGCCCGTCCAGATGTTCGCTCAGTTGCTGCGGATCGCGCATGGTGACCGATTGATCCTTGATGAGTCCCAGCACGTCCTCGACGGCCGCGCATTGCGCATCGATCACCGCGCAATTCTCCTGGATCTTGTGAAACTTCTCGACGCGCTTGTTCAGGATCTCGACGCGCTTGCGGTTGATCTCCTGGACTTTGGGCGTGTCGGAATCCTGAGTCTTCTGCAGATTTGCCAGCTCGCGCTGGACGGCATTGGGATCGGTCGTGCGCAGGTATTCGCGATGCTGCCAGGCGGCATGCAGCAGACGCACATATCCCTGCAGGAGGCCTTGCAGCCGCTCTTCCATCTGGTCGGCGAAGATCTGCGACGTGGAGGAGAGGCGGCTATAATTCTGGCGGATGGCGCTGCAGACGGCATCCACCTTGGCATAGCGCACGCGCATCTCCTGCGGGATTTCCTGATACATGGCGTTGAGGCGCTGATCGTTGCGGCGCTTCTCTTCCGCGTATTTCCAGGAGCGCACCAGGCGCTGAAAGCGGGGGTTGTGCGGGACCACGCTCAGATACATCAGCTCGAGTCCCGCGCCGAGCAGCAGCGGGAGCGCGCTCCCGGACAACAGGGCGAACCCCGCGATTCCGGCCAGTGCGATCCAGTTGTACTGCAGCCTGGCGGCCTCTTTGACGTAGTCGATGTCGGACCCTGTCGAATCGTCCCGCGGCATTAAATACTCACCCGCACCTGTCCCTTTCCGGGCGCGCTACGCAAGCAAGCCAGCACGTGGTGCTGCATCTCGTGAAACTGCTCGGCTTCCCGGATATCCGGCGAGCGCGGCCGCCCGAACGGAACCGGGATATCTTCCACAATAGTACCCGGACGGGCGCTCAGGATGAAAATGCGATCCGCGAGATAGATGGCCTCATCGACATCGTGGGTGACGAACAGGATGGTGCTGGCGGTCTGCTCCCAAACGCGCAGGAGAAGTTGCTGCATATCGCCGCGGGTTTGAGCGTCGAGCGCGCCGAAGGGTTCATCCATCAAGATCACTTGCGGGTGGTTGGCCAAAGTGCGCGCGATGGCCACCCGCTGCTGCATGCCGCCGGAGAGCGTGTCGGGATAGGACTTCTCGAAGCCGTCGAGCCCCACCGCTTCGATCAGGTGGGCGACCAGCGGGCCGCTCTCGGCGGAGGGCACGCCGTTGATGCGCGGGCCGTAGGCGATGTTATCGGCGACCGTCAGCCAAGGGAAGGACGTGTACTTCTGGAAGACCATGCCGCGATCGCGGCCCGGACCATTGACCGGCTTGCCGCCGACCAGGATTTCGCCGGAGTCGGGGCGGTCGAGGCCGGCGATCATGCGCAGCAGCGTGGACTTCCCGCAGCCGGACGGCCCCAGCAGGACACTGAATCCGCCGATGTCGCGGCCGTCCGCCGCGAAGGAGTCTGCCACTTCGAAGCTCACGTTGTGCAGCGCCTCGAGGCGGGTTCCGTTGGGTCCGGCGAAGCTGCGCGTGACGTTGCGCACGGAGATCTTGGCTTTATTCATGCCGTACCTCCGCCTGCCTTGCTCTGTCTCCTTGGACCTAGTACCCTGCTCTGGCTTCTGATACCCAGCCCCTTGCTCTGCCTTCTGGTGCCAACTACCCTGTTATGCCTTCTAGTGCCGCGTGGCGCACGCTTTAGCGTGCTGCGGCGAACTTCAGTTCGCCGTGTAGCACACGAGAAAATCTCGCCCGGCGACGCACACCTCTTCCATGAGTACATCAATAAGGCGACTGCCTCACGTCTATCCGGAAGGCGCGCGGCTCTTCGCGACCTGGCACCTGCATGGAAGCCTGCCGCAGGCGCGATATCCACCTCCTGACAAACTATCCGCGGGCAAAGCGTTTGTATGGATGGACCGCTATCTGGATACCACCCGGCTGGGACCAATGTTCCTGAAGCGTCCAGAGGTTGCCCAATTAGTTGTAGAAGCGCTCCGCCGCGGTTGTGACAAGGGACTATACGATTTGCGTGCCTTCGTGGTGATGGCCAATCACGTTCACGTGTTGCTCCGGCCGTTGCGACCGGCCAGCGGAGTGCTTCAGTGGCTGAAAGGAACCACAGCGCGGGAAGCCAATCTGATCCTCGCTCGCACGGGCCAGCCGTTCTGGCAGCGGGAATCGTATGACCACTGGGTGCGGGACGTGGAGGAGTTGGAACGCATTGTGGCGTATATCGAGAACAATCCGGTGCAGGCGGGACTGGTTGCCAAAGCTTCTTCGTACAGATGGTCGAGTGCCTGGAAGGGGGACGGCGAACTGAAATTCGCCGCGGCACGCTAAAGCGTGCGCCACGAGCGCGTGCGCCACGAGCTGTATTATTTTCACTTCGCATGGACGGCGGCCACCACAGGCTCCGAAAGGGAGCGGGACATGCGCCGCCAGGGGAACAGGCGCGCCTCCAGAAAAGTCAGTAGAAACCGGAACAAGAACGCCGCCACGCCGATGGCGATGATGCCCGCATACACGCGTTCGAAATCCAGCACTTTGCGCGCGGCCTCCACCATGTAGCCCACCCCTTTGCGCGCGTTGACCATCTCGGCCAGGATGACATAAGTCCAGCCGATGTCGTACAGGATGCGAAACGAGCCGAAGATCGAGGGCACCGAAGCGCGGAACAGCAGCCACAGGATATGGCGGCGCTGCGCGCCCAGCGTCCAGGCCGTCTCGAGCAGGCTGTCGTCCACCTTGTTCACTTCTTCCACCACCACGGCCAGCAGGTAGAAGAACATGCCGAACCAGAGGAACGCCACCTTCATGGTTTCGTCCATGCCGAACAGAGCGATGAACGCGGGCAGGAAGGCGGTGATGGGCATGGAGCGCATGGGCGCCGCAACCGGGTTGACCAGGTGGTGCACCCAGCGGAAACTGCCCATCAGCAGACCCAACGGTATGGCGATGATCACGCAGAACGTGAACGCCTGCGCGATGCGCCACCAGCTCTTGATTACATTGCCGAGCAGGTCGTATTCGGTCCAGAGGCGGAAGAACGCGCGCATCACGCCCACCGGATTGGGAAGCGAAAATGGCGGCAGGATTTCCCAATGCGTGAGCAAGAACCAGGCGGCCAGGATGCCGGCCCAGGCCGATACAGCCAGGATTACCCGCGTGCGGCGCGAGATGTCTTTACGGATAGTGAAGAGGTCGAGCATGCAGCCTGTTTCGAGACCCTCATCCGAAGATGGCGAGCTGAAGCTCGCCACGGCACGCTAAAGCGCAATGCCACATAGTTATCCAGACCCGAGCACTCTGCATAAATTGGAGGGCGGCCAATCTTGGCCGCAGCCGCCTTTTTAGGCGGCCAGAGCCGGCTGAAAGCCGGCTGCGGGCAGGATTGCCCGCCCTCCAATTTATGCAGAATCG
>Ga0181530_10007109_pt1 | contig 10791 bp, 7 predicted proteins | sample PEATcosm2014_Bin_42_FD_119769 | JGI IMG/M metagenome (GOLD analysis project Ga0181530, IMG submission 119769) | Peatland microbial communities from MTU Mesocosm Facility, Houghton, MI, USA - PEATcosm2014_Bin10_60_metaG | ecosystem: Environmental > Terrestrial > Soil > Wetlands > Peat | place... | reverse complement strand
CAAGAGGGAGTAAAGATTGACGCCAAACGAGGGGATGAATCCTACGGTCGCTTTGCCTGGATCTATGACCTGGATGGGAATAAGATTGAGCTTTGGCAGCCGCCGTCCGCAAAGCCCTAAGGGCCTTCCACTGCACTTACTCAATCGGTTTTCTGTGGCTACGGTCCCGTAGTCGTAGAATGGCTGGAACATTAAGCGCGGATCCTCAGCGATGATCCATTCCAACGTCCGCGTCACGCGCCGGCTCGACAGACAGCTAGAGGTTGTTCAACGGGTTCGGTAGGCCAGTCGTCTTCCGGGTCACCTGAGCACGTAAGTGACGCTGACAGTGGTGTGCCGGCCGTTTTGGTCGTTCTCCAACAGGTAGATATTCAGACTGCGCTTGCTGTCCTGCGCCATGATATTGCCGATCCCACCGGCCACCGGATTCGGCGGGAACGTCATGCCTAGGGCCTTAGCCTTGTCCTCGTACCAGGAAGCCACCTTGGAAAGTGAATCCGGGCTGTTGAAGGAGAAAGAGCCACCATTGTTGCCGCCCGCGAAGTTTTGGATCTGGACGTCCGGGTAGACCGGGACCCATGCGGGGAGCCCGGCGGTGGCGCCGGTCACAGAATTGGACGTAGAAGAAGGAGCGTTCGCCGGCGGCGCTGAACAGGAGCCGAGGAAAGTCACGCCCCCGAGGACACAGATGACAGCAGCGACGACAGCGTGGAAACGGATCCTGGTCGTAGCACGGATTTCCATTTTGGATCCCGGATGCCTGCCAGTATACACCCAAACTCGCGTCTCGAAGAATCAACTTCCCGACTGCGCCAAGCCGGCCGGGGGGCCGGCTGCAGGCGAGGGCGCCTGCCCCACGGCAGGGGCCAGGAGAGCTTCATGGGAGCGCCCGCTTGAGGAATTCGAGGACCTTGGGCACGGAATCGAGCGAGGATTCGGCGTCGCCTTTGGGAGAGCCTCCCGGGTCGACTTCCTTGCCGGAGGTGGGGTTGCGGACCCGGCCGTGCCAGGAAGGAATAATATCGGGGCGGCCGGTATAGTGGCCGGCATGCGGGTATTTCAGGTTTTCGAAGCTGTAAGCGAAATGGGAACGCTTGAGGCGGGACACCACGTCGTCGGCCATCTCCGCCGAGGGCCACACATGGTCGTCCTGGCCGGAGATCATGAGGACGGGCCCCTGGGTCTTTTCCACTTCGATGGCGGCGCGGGCCATCACTTCGGGAAGCCGCCGTCCGCCGGGAATCACGTAGGCCAGGGCACGGCCGGTCCACGTCCAGGCAGGCCCGCCGCTGTTTCGGCAACAGGCCGCCACACGCACGTTGGAGGGAACGTAAGCCACCACCGCCGAGATGCGCGGGAACATGGAGCCAAGCTGCAGCGCGAGTTCGCCGCCGCGCGAGGCTCCCATGACGGCAAAGCGGTCGCCGGAAACTTCGGGACGCTGCGCCAGCCAGGCCAGCGCCCGCTGGAAGTATTCCAGGGGGATGGATTCCAGTTGTGGAGGCAGATCCTGGTAGCGGAAGTAGGCCAGCGCCAGCGCAGCGTATCCGTGGGAAGCCAGCCACGCGGCCCGGAGAAGCGGCAAACCGCCTTCCGATCCGCCGACCACCAGCACCGCCCGATGGCGATCGCTGCCCGGCGGCACCAGGAAGACACCGCGCAGCCCGTTGTCGCTCACCTGCAAACGGCGCACGCCATCGGCCAGCACGACCTGTTCCAGTTGCGCACTGGCCACCGACTGGTTCCCGCGCAGCAAATGGAACTCGATCGGTTGCGCTCCCAGGTCGCGAATGGAGGTGTAGCGCTGCGCGCCCTTCGACACCGGCATCATCGACCAGATCAACCCCATGGCCGATACTTCCTTATAGGAGCCGGTTACGGGCGCCTGCCGGGTCGCGTCGACGGTTCCGTCGGCGCCGGCCACGAACTCTGCCTGGGCCGCCCAGCGCGCGCCGGCTCCATCGGTGAGCGAGGCGCGGATGGCGACGTGTTCGTTGGGCTCGAGGCCGCTCGCGCGGATGGCGGCCGGTTCATCGGCCATCACGCGCGCCGGCGACACCTCCAGGGTTTGCGCCGCCAGACTGTATACCAAGGTGAACAAACCGCATGCCAGCGGCAGGTTGGATCGCATGTGCAGGCCACCACAGCCTTACACAGATATTACACAAAGCGGCCGGGAACGGCAGTTATAATAGTTTCAGCACTCAAACTCGCTAATATGGAAACCCATCCCAAGGGCTCCAGAGCCCGAGTACTGCTCACTTCCGTCTTTGGCCCTTATGCCCAGGACGACGAATTCGGGAGCCGTAAGATCAACCCGATGGAGCTGTACCACAACCAGGTGACGCGCGAACAAGGGCCTTTTTCGCTGCGCATGTTCCACCGTTCGTGGGGCATTCTGATGATCCAGCAGAATATCTCCGCGCCTACCACGGTGTTGGATTTCCCTACGCAGGCGGCCTTCGAAGCCGAACTGGCGAGCAACGATTACGATATCGTGGGCATTTCCTCGATCATCGTCAACGTCGGCAAAGTGCAGGAGATGTGCAAGACAGTCCGGCGCCTGGCGCCGAAAGCCACCATCGTGATTGGCGGACACGTCGCGGCCATTCCGGGCATCGAGACCATGGTGGATGCGGATCAGATTGTGCGCGGCGACGGCATTTCCTGGATGCGGCGCTTCCTGAGGGAAGACGCGACGGCGCCGGTGAAGCATCCGCAGATTGTTTCCGGGTTCGGCGGACGGACCATGGGAATGACGCTGCCGCAAAACAAGGGAAACACAGCCGCGACCATCATTCCATCGGTAGGATGCCCCATGGGCTGCAACTTCTGCACCACGTCGGCCTTTTTCGGAGGCAAGGGAAAATACCTGAATTTCTACGACACCGGGGCGGAACTCTTCGCCGTGATGGCGGAGATGGAAGCCAAGCTGCACGTCAAATCGTTCTTCATGATGGATGAGAACTTCCTGCTGCACAAGCGGCGGGCCATGGAACTGCTCACCCACATGCAGGCCGGCAACAAGGCCTGGTCGCTCTACGTCTTCTCGTCGGCCAATGCCATCAGCCAGTATTCCATGCGGGAATTGGTGGAACTGGGCGTCTCGTGGGTCTGGATGGGGCTGGAATCGCCGCACTCCTCCTACACCAAACTGAAGGGCGCCGACACGCTGTCGCTCGCGCGCGAGCTGCGCCGGCACGGCATCAAGCTGCTGGGCTCGACGATCATAGGCCTGGAACACCATACCCCGGAGAATATCCACGAAGAGATTGAGCACGCGGTGGAGCACGACACGGATTTCCACCAGTTCATGCTCTATACGCCGGTGCCCGGCACGCCGCTGTTTGCGGAGATGACGGAACAGGGGCGCATGCTGGAGGGCGTCAACCTGGCCGACATCCACGGGCAGCACGCGTTCAACTTCCGGCACGCGGCGATCTCTCGCGAAGACTCCAAGAAGTTTCTGGACGGAGCCTTCCGCCGCGATTTCGAGCGCAACGGTCCCAGCATCTATCGCATCTGCCGCACTACTTTGAACGGCTGGCTGCGCTACAAGAACGACCCGGATATGCGGGTGCGCGCGCGCTTCGCCTGGGAATCGCGATCGCTCAAGGATGGTTATGCGGCGGCGCTGTGGGCCATGGAGAAGCACCTCGGCGCGACCAATCCCGCGGTCAGCGAGAAGATTGGCGCGCTGCGCAAGGAAGTGGGCCGGGAATTTGGATGGATGAGCCGCGTGGCCACGGGCGTGGTGGGTCCGCTGCTGTTATGGTCGTCGCGCCGCGAGGCCCGGCGGCTGGCGCAAGGCCAGACCTACGAGCCGCAGACCATTGTGGAACGCCGCAACTGGGTGTCGCCGCCGCTCGAGCCTTCGGACGAACGCGTGGGCAGCCTTACTGTCCTGCCAGAAACTTCTGGTAGTTGATGCCGTTCCGGATTTCGACGGTGCGCGTCGACTGCTTGCCGTCTTTCCATTCCACCGTGATGCTGTAAGTGCCCGGCGCCAGGTTGATCTGGGCAGGCGTGGCCTCGGTGTAGCGCCTGCCGTTCACCAGCACCGCGGCGCCTTCCGGCTGGCTGGTAAGCATCAGGGTTCCCTGCACGGCGCGCAACACCACCGCGGGCAGTTCCACGGGGCTCGCGCCCACTTCCACATCGCGGTTCTCGACATCGTATCCTTTTTTGGCGATTCCGATGGTGTGGTGGCCGGGCGCGGCTTCGATGGAACAGGGTGTGGTGCAGACGGTATCGGCCTGGCGATCGAGGGTGGCGATGGCGCCTCCGGGGCTGCTGATCACCATGATCGGTTGCGGAAGCGCCGGGCGAACCGGCGGAACGCGGCGCACGGGCGGGGAAGCGTGCGTGTCCTTCTTCGGCTCGGGCGGGGCGAGGGGCTCCGGCTTGGGAGGCGCGACGTCCTTGGGCGGCTCCGCCCGGGCAGCCGACAAGGGACTGGGTTTGGCATCCGTGGCCATGGATACGGGCGGCGCGGTGGTCTCGGGTTGCGGCTGGGGCGGCCGAGACTCGGCCTGCTTGGGCAGGTCGGGGTGGATGAGACCGCGCCACGGCTTGGTTTCCCATCCAACAATCGCGAGCAAGCCGGCAGCCACCAGGGTGGCCATCAGAAACGGCAGAAAGCCGGACTTGCCCCGCGTCTCACTGGTGGTGCTGGCGGATTCCTGGCGCGCGGCGCGCCGCGGCGGCGGCAGGGCCACCGCGCCTATTCCCTGCCCCGGCCCCACAGTGGTTGCGTTGAGACTGCCTCCGCGCGCCATGGCATGCCAGTCCTTGCTGGAAGCGCAGGCGGCCTCGAGCGCTTCCGCGAATTCCTGGCAGGTGCGGTAACGCGCATCGGGCTTCTTGGCGAGGCCCTTGCGAAGAACGCCATCGATGGACGCGGTGAGGCTGGCGTTGATGCGGCGCGGCGCGGGCGGTTCTTCCGCGACGATTTTATAGACGACCGTGGTGAGGTGCTCGCCGGTGTAAGGCTTTTCGCCGGTAAGGACTTCGTAGGCAATCACCGCCAGGGAGAACTGGTCCGAGCGGCCGTCCACGGTTTGCCCCTGCACCTGCTCCGGCGACATGTAATGGGGCGTGCCGACGATCGACCCGGTGACGGTGAACTGCTCGGAAGCGGTGATCTTGGCGATGCCGAAATCGGTGATTTTGGCGGTGCCGTCAGCGGCGATCATGATGTTGGCCGGCTTGATGTCGCGGTGCACGATGCCCTTGCCGTGGGCGTAATCGAGGGCCGCGGCGGTTTGCCCGAAGATGCTGAATATGCGCTCCGGCGCAAGCGGCAGAGGCCCGGAGAGAAGCTGGTCGAGAGTGGGACCATCGACATATTCCATGGCGATATAGGCCAGCGAGTCCTGCTGTTCGACGTCGTAGATGGTGACGATGCCGGGATGGGAAAGAATGCCGGCCGAGCGAGCCTCGCGGAAGAGGCGCTCGCGCATGCGTTCCTGATCCTGGGCATTGGGGACGGCGCCCAGGTTGATGGTCTTGATGGCGACCGGACGGCCGATATTGGGGTCGATGGCGTGATAGACCACACCCATTGCCCCGCGTCCGAGCTCCCGTACGATTTTGTACCGTCCGATACGGTCCATTCAGTTTAGGAATAGCACACGGGAGGAATGATCGCTCCCTGACGGTCGCGGCTCTGATCGCGCACTAAGCGCACGCCGAAGCTCCGGGGAAACCTGATATGCTTTTGACACGTCCCATGAACATGTCCAAAGGGTTTCTCCACCGCGCACTGAGTTGCGCGCTCTTCTTTTTTGTTCTGTGCGCTTACCCGGGGTTCGGGCAGCCAGCGCGGCCGCGCCTGGTGAAGCGCGCGCCACAAGCGGCGTTGGCCCGGTCCGAGTTTATTCCCAATCGTTACACGCTGGTGCTCAGCGACGCTCCGGTAGCCGACCGGTTTCTTTCGCGAGGAGCCCTCGAAAGCCCGCAGGCCGACAGCTACCGGCGGCAGATCGAAGCCGCTCAAGCCCAGGTGAAGAGCGAGCTTGCCACGCGCAATTTCCAGATTTTGGGCTCGGTCTCGTTGCTTCAGAACGCGATCTTCGTGGCCGCGCCGGCCTCGCGCGTGGCCGAGTTGCAGAGCATTCCGGGCGTGGGAGCGGTCAAGCCCGCGCGCAGGATGAAGCTGCTGCTCAACCGGGCCACTACGCTGGCCAACGCGGCGGCGGCGTGGACCGCGGTAGGCGGCGAAGCGAACGCGGGGGCCGGGATGAAGATCGGGGTCATCGATACCGGAATCGATCAGACGCATCCGGCGCTCCAGGACAGCTCCCTCTCGACGCCCTCGGGCTTTCCGAAGGGCGTCACGAGCTACACCACCAGTAAGGTCATCGTGGCTCGCAGTTACGTGAGCATGCTGACCGACACCAATCCCGTGGATTCGCTGCCGGACGATTTTTCGCCGCGCGACCGCATCGGACACGGTACGTTTAACGCGGTGATAGCGGCGGGCAACTCGACCTCGACCCCGGCGGCTTCCACCACCGGCGGCGCCATCACCATCGCCGGCATGGCGCCCAAAGCGTGGCTCGGCAATTACAAAGTGGGCGGCTCTCCGGGGGTCAACGAATTCGCCAGCGATCAGACGCTGATCGCAGCGGTCAACGATGCCGTGAGCGACGGCATGGACGTCATTACCTGCTCGATTGGCGGGCTTGCCAACTCCGATGCGGCCAGCGACCCGGTCGCCGCGGCGTTCGAGAAGGCCACACAATTCGCGGTGGTGGTGGCTTCCTCGGGAGATTCCGGCAGCGACAGCTTTTACGAAGGCTATCAATATCCCGGCTTCAACACCATTTCCTCGCCTTCCAACGCTCCCGACGTAATTTCGGTGGGCGCCACCATCAACTCGCACGTGCTGCTTCCCAGCGTGAGCATGAACGCCGCCGGCGCTCCGTCAAGCCTGAAGGGAATCAGCGCGGCGGCGGGCGATTCCTACTTTTATCCTTCGAGTTACGGCGCCAACCAGGCTCCGCTGATCGATGTGACCACCCTGGATAATACGGGCACCGCGTGTCTGGCGCTGCCGGCGGGATCACTGACCGGCAGCTATGCGCTGATTCTGCGGGGTCCGTCCAACTGTTCGTTCGACACCAAGGCGTTCAATGCCCAGACGGCCGGCGCCATCGGCTTCATCTATTACAACAATGTTGCCGGCGCTCCCGTAAGCCCGGAAGGCATTAATGAAGTCGGGCCCGCAGTCATGATTTCCAATGCCGCCGGCCAGGCGTTGAAAAGTTATGTGGATGCCAACCCGGGCGCGATGGTCACCGTCGACTTGAACGGTGTGGAACAGGACGTGACCACATGGAACGCAACCTATGGCCCAACCCTGGGGATCAACGTGGCGGCCAACCAGATCGCCAGCTACTCGTCCATGGGCCCGACTCCGGACGGCCAGTTGAAGCCCGATATCGTGACGGCCGGCGGCTTCGACGTGGGACTAGGGCCGGATCCGAACGACCCGTACCTGCCCGCGCCGGGAGGGATGTACAGCGCCACGCAATACTATGACCCGAACCAGGCCTACGATGTCAATGTTTTCGGCACGAACCGCTATGCGGCGGGGGACGGGACCAGCTTTTCGACGCCGCTGCTGGCGGGCGCGGCGGCCCTGCTGAAGCAGGCGCATCCGAAGCTACAGCCCACTCAGATCAAGTCGCTGATGGTGAATTACGCCGCGCAGATCACTACCACCGACGATTTCGGCTACCCGGTGGACGCCGAGTGGATGGGAGCGGGGGACCTGGATGCCGGCGCAGCCATCACCGCCAGTGTAACGGCCGTGCCCTCCACCGTCTCATTCGGAATTCTGAACTCCGCCACGCTGCCGATCTCAAAGACCATTACCCTGACGAACATCTCGGCGGCATCGGTGACGCTGAGCGCGTCGGTATCGTGCTGCGCGGTGAACGGCTTGGCCGGCTCGCTTTCCGGCGCTACCGTTGCGGTAAGCCCGACGAGCGTGACGCTGGCCGCGGGCGCGACCGCGAACTTGACCGTGACGCTTTCCGGATCGAAGCCGGCGGCGGGCGAATACTCCGGCAACGTGGTGCTGCAGAACTCCAGCACCACGCTCAGAATTCCATACATGCTGCTGGAAGGCAGCGGCACGGTTTACAACGTGCTCGCGGCGGGCGGCGGAGAGGGAGTTCCGGGCGAAGACGTGGGTCCGGCCATGGTGCAGCTTACGGATTTATTCGGCGTTCCAGTGACCGGCAGCAGCGTGACCTTCTCGGCTTCGCCGAGCGGGTCCGTGACGCTCAAGAGCGTCTCCGGCGCGCCGGCCTGCTCGCCCGCGAGTTCCACCGTCAGCGTGGTCTGCAACAGCGACCAGTTCGGCTTTGCATACGTGGAGGTGGTTAACGGGGCGGCAATCGCATCGCCTTCGGTGGACTTCAGCGCCGCGGGCAGCATCACGGGCGGCTTCTCGTATAACATCCAGACGGCCCCCAGCGTTCTTTCGAACGGCGTGGTGGATGCGGCGGCTTACAAGTCTCCGGTTGCGCCGGGATCTTACGTCAACATTTACGGCGCCGGATTGAGCAACTTCACGGACATCGATAACGCCACCACCGATGCCCTGGCCGCCAACGGCACCTACAGCGTTCTGCCTCTGCAGATCGATTTCGTGAACGTGACCTTCGATGTGCCGTCGGCCGGCATCAGCGTGCCCGCGCACCTGACCTACGTCAGCCCGACCGTGATTCAGATTCAAGTGCCGTGGGAGCTGCAGGGCCAGTCTTCGGCGCAGATGAAGGTGGTGCTGGATGGCGACCTGTTCGGCAACGTGGTAACGGTGCCGCTCAGTAATTACGCTCCGCAGTTCTTCACCAACGGCACCAACGTCGCCGACGCCGTGGACCTGACTGGCGCGCTGATCACCACCAGCAATCCGGCCAAGCGCGGCCAGACAATCGTGCTGTTCGCCAACGGGCTGGGGCCGGTGACCAATCAACCGGCAAGCGGCGATCCAGCGACGGTACCGCTTTCCTACACCGCGCAAACGGTGACGGTGAACTTCGGCGGCCAGACAGCCACACCATCATTCGCCGGTCTGGGGCCGGGCTTTCAGGGCCTCTATCAACTCAACGTTGCGGTGCCGCAAGGCGTCACGCCGGGCAATACCGTGCCGGTAACCATAACGGTGGGCGGCGTAACGTCGGCGCAATCCACGCTGCCGATACAGTAGGACGGGGCATGGGCGCAAAACAGGGAACGAGGCGTCAGGTCTTCAGCCTCTCCAGGCCGTAAAGACTCACCGGCACTCCAGCGGTCCCGGTTCGAGAGGATTCGGAACGCTTTCCGCCGATCCAGCTAGCGTTCGTGAACGGGCCAAAGCCCGAATTCCCCTTTTTTCATGCGCTGTACGAGCAGGATCAGCTTACGGTCCCGCGTGTTGCTGCAGGGCTGGTCGCATGCCTCCAGGTCCTCCAAGTGGAGGCAGTGCCCACGGCATTGGTCGGTGCCCATCAGCCTGACAGGCGCATCGCCCGGTTCCGGTTCGGGCAAAAGGTGGCGCAGGCGCCTGGAGAGGATCGAGATCGAGCTGCCGCAACCGTGCTCGAACACCAGCAGGTTGACATCTGGATTGGCGATCTCGGACTGCAGGCCCAGCAGGCGCACGGCCGGATCCAGGACGAAGCTCTCCCACGTGGACCACGCGCGCCTGCAGGACCCGCAGACCTGAAAGGGGCCAGCCGCGCATTCGACGGTCATAGCCGCATTATAAGGGGGCCCGGCGCGCGATTGCCAGGCAAATCCTGGCGCGCTGCTTTAACGGCGCGGCATTGAGGGAATCGAGCGCACGAGGTTGCACACCGACCACCAGCACTTGGCCCGACGGGCTCGCATGCGCCCTTAATGCGGCGGCGGCGCCTGACCCGCGGCCGGCGCGTAAGTATCCGCCAGCCGCATCCGGGTAGCCTGAAGGCGCCGCGCCACTACCCCAAGGAGCCGGTATAGCAGGCCGTAACCAAAAGCGGGGTCCTCTTTGCAGGCCCGGTTCAACTCGGCTCCGTCAAACGCCAGCGCATGCGACGGCTCCACGGCCCGAGCCTGGAAGTGCCTCCGATCGCGCATCAGCATCGACGACCAGCCCAGCTCATCCCCCGCTCCCAGCGTCTCGATGCCGAGGGTGCGGCCGCCCACCGCAATTTCCAAAATCACCGTCCCCGACGTCAACAGATAGAACACACTGCAGTCGTCGCCTTCGCGGAAAATGATCTCATCTTTGCGAAACGGAATCTCGAAAGCCATCGTGCACAGCTTTGCGAGGTCGCCTGGCCGCAGTTCCTCGGCAAACGGATAGCGGCTCAAAATCGCCATCAGCGTCTCGACACTAGTCATATTCCGTACTCCCGTCAACTTCGACGAATGCGAGAGAGAGAGCGAAACCGGCGCGCCTGGCGGGGCAGTCGCGCCGGCTCCGCGGATGGGAGCCGTGCCGCGAAGATGGGCCGCCCCCGAGAGATGTCTGCCTCGAGGGCGGCTTCGGCTACGCCTTGGCGGGGGTCGTGACGCCGCGCTTCTCTATCGCCACAACATCGCGCGTCACCTGGCCGGTATAGACCTGCCGCGGGCGGGCGATCTTCTGCTCGGGATCGCACACCATCTCCTGCCACTGGGCCAGCCAGCCGGCCGTGCGCGGAATGGCAAACAGCACCGTGAAGATCTCCGGTTTGAAGCCCATGGCCTGATACATGATGCCGGAGTAGAAGTCCACGTTGGGATAGAGCTTGCGCTTGACGAAGTACTCAT
>Ga0181530_10007108_pt1 | contig 10792 bp, 8 predicted proteins | sample PEATcosm2014_Bin_42_FD_119769 | JGI IMG/M metagenome (GOLD analysis project Ga0181530, IMG submission 119769) | Peatland microbial communities from MTU Mesocosm Facility, Houghton, MI, USA - PEATcosm2014_Bin10_60_metaG | ecosystem: Environmental > Terrestrial > Soil > Wetlands > Peat | place... | reverse complement strand
GGCGTCAACAGCGAGCACCTGCTGCAGGACTTTCACGGCGTCCGCATATTTCCTCTGCAGAAACAGCACGCGTCCAAGATTGTTCAGCGCTACGCGATCGTGCGGGTATTGGGTAAGGACCTTCGCCAGATGCTGCGCCGCGCCGTCGTAATTGCCTTCCTGGCGCAAAACTCCGGCATAGAAGAAGTGTGCCCGGGCCAGATCGGGACTGAGCGCCAGCGCTTTTTCAAGAACAGTGCGGGCGCGAGCTACATCGCCTTCCTGCAAGGCGGCGCGGCCGATGTTCACCCAGCCGTCGGGATTCTGCGGATCGGCTTCGGTGACTCTTCCGAAGGCGGTTTGCGCCGCTTTCAGGTCGCCTTGCAGCAACAGGCCGATGCCGTAATCGTTCCAGCGCTGCCAGTCTTCTTTCGCAAGCTGAGTTATAGGGTGAGGTGCCGGGGCGTTCGCGGGCAAAACGTCGAGCGTGGCTTGATTCTGCGCTACAACTACGATCGGCAAGTCCGGGATTTTTTCCGTTTTCGCGGAGACTCCCCGCAGAAGCGCGTTGAGCTGGAACTTTCTGTCGTCGTAGTCGGGCGTGACTGCAGAGGCCGCAACAGAAGGGTCCGGCTGTCCTGCGAATGCGAACTGCGTCCCCCACCACGCGAACTTGCGATAGCAGAGCTGTGCGGTGAGGGTAATTTTGCCGCCCGTTTTCTCGGGGATCTTCATGCGGAAGTGCACCGTGTCGGCGGCGCCGGGCGGGATCAAACGCACATAAACGACGGCGCGCGTGGCCCAGGCGTTGCGCTTGTTGATCGGGTTGCCGTGCGCGTCCACCTGGAGCGAGCGATAGAAGTGTGCGCCCTTTTCGACTGGGCCTTTGCCGTCATCCTCGACCATTCCGCTCCAGAAAATTGTCTGGTCTTTGTCGTCGACACCTTTGAGTTCAAGCCAGGTGTCGTAGGCATCGACGGTGCCGCCCGGGAAGAAATGTCCGACGCGCTTGGTGCGCACCACGACATCGACGCGGACGGTATCCCCGCGACGAACGGCGGGCTTTACGCGGTTGAGCGGGGCGGTAACCGGAGCAGCCTCAGTGTTGGTACTGGGCGTGACTCTTGTTTCCGCTTCTTCTCCTATAGCGAAGGTGGTTGAGAGTTCGTGTTCGGCGACTCCTCCTGCTTTCAATGAGGCGGCCTTCAGTGGCCCGCTTTCCGGCGATAGTGCAAAAATATCCACGGTCAGAGCTCCGCTGGTCAGGAAATCTTCGGTGGCCTTCAACTGCGCGGCATCTTCGTTGGCCGTGGGCAGAGCGGTGTTGGCCGCGGGAAAGCGGTGCGAATGCACCTTCCCGGCAACGTTTCCCATGTCATTCGATGGTTCAAGCGGCATGTGACAATCGGCGCACTGCTGCGGCTTGGCGGGGTAGTAGAACGACCGCGCGCCCTCTCCGGAGACGCCGCTGGCCTGCCAGTTGTCGTACTCGTTGAAGCCGCGGAACCAGCGGTAGTGATTGACCGGTACGTCGAGGTGCACTTTGTGACAGGAGGAGCAGAACTGCGCCGTCTGCTGCTTCATGAATGGCTTGAGGAAAACACGGCGGTGCGGCTCCGGATTGAGCTTGACCATGAAGTCGTGCAGGGTGCGAACCAGTGGATTCTTGCTGGCCGCAAGCTCGTGCAGTTTGGGATACTCGAGATAGAAATCGCCCTGGCCCATCGTGCTTTTTACGTCGGCGATGGAGTGGCACATCATGCAGCCTAGTCCGGCCTGGGCTTCGGGCGCGTGCACGAACTGTTTGATGGGCGTATCCATCTTGCCGGCATAGAGCACCGCGGGGTCATGGCATCCGCCACACCATTTCGAAGGCTTGGTGCCGATCGTATCCTGCATGTACTCGATCGACTTGCGATACCACTGATTGTTGAAGGATGAAAAATGGTGCGCCGAGCTGTTCCACTGGTTGTAGATATCCTGGTGACAGCGCTTGCAGGAATCGGACTCCATGAAGAACTGGCTGGGAATCTTTTGACCGCCATACACCTGCGCAGAGCTCGGGAAAAACGGGCCGGTGGGACCGTCGCCTTCGCCGTTCATAGTGACCGGCGGCAGTGCGGGATTCTCAATGCGGCCATGCTGGTTCCAGCGAGTTTCGCGAAGGTAGCGAGCAACGGGCGCCATCACCGCCAGCACGGCAAGCACGGCGGCAACGCGAACCGCGGCATGATGGGGCAGCCATCCCAGGCCGCCCAAGCGGGCTGCGGCGATCAGGCCGGCGCCGAGAAAACTCACCCCTATATGGGCATAGACGAGATTCCAGTCCGTGCGCAGCGCTCCGGTGTAGATCAGGGCCAGTCCTGGGATTGCGCCCAGGAACAGGAGAACCATTCCTACGCGAACCAGGAGCTCACCCTGACGCCACGAGCGGACCAACCAGAGGAGCAGCAAGACTGACGCCACGACACCGGCCACGGCGTGGAGCAACACCACTCCGGCATAGAAGACATTCGCTTGCGGGAACGCGTAGAGATAAATCGCGGACACGCCAAGGAAGCCGATCAGCAACGTTAGCGCTCGGTTCATCATAGAAAATCTGGGAAAGTCTGGCGCACAACCACCGATTCCCGCAGGCCCTCATCAGAGCCTACACCCCCTGAGAGCCGGCACTCCTCCGTTTGCGACATATTATCGCTTAGCGCGAAGCGAAATCTCTACTCAAAACAGATTAGTTAAACAGATTAGGCAACCGGATACGGATTCTCCCATCCTGGAGCGGAGCGAAGGATCTGCCTCTTGCGACGATTAGTGTGAGCAGTTGACCCTCGTCTCACGCTGAACTCGCGTTGCTGACTTCCCTGCCGCTCTGCTAGCTTGAATAGTTTCTCTGTGCTCAATCTGTGGGGTGAGACTCTATGCCGGCCATCAAATTTCGCGGTGTCGATTTCATCGACTTCGACACGTTGCTCAACGACGACGAGCGCCTCGTGCGCGCCACGGCGCGCCAGTTCATCGAAGACAATCTCGTCCCGATCATCGAGGAATGCAACCGCGCCGGCCGCTTTCCACGCGAACTGGTCAAGCCCATGGCCGATCTCGGATTTTTCGGCGCCTCGCTGAACGGCTACGGCTGCGCCGGCATGTCGAACGTCGAATATGGCCTGGTCACGCAGGAACTGGAACGCGGAGATTCCGGGGTGCGCTCATTCGTCAGCGTGCAATCGGCGCTGGTGATGTATCCGATTTACACCTTCGGCAGCAACGAGCAAAAAAAAACCTGGCTGCCCGCGTTGCAGAAAGGCGAAAAGCTCGGCTGCTTCGGATTGACCGAACCCGACTTTGGATCAAATCCCGGCGGTATGCGCACACGCGCTCGCAAAGTTGGGAAAGAATATGTGCTAAACGGCGAAAAGATGTGGATCACCTCCGGCACGATCGCCGACGTGGCGGTGATCTGGGCCAAAGTTGAAGATGAGGACGACAAGGTCCGCGGATTTTTGGTCGAGACCGACCGCCCTGGATTCAAGGCCGATGACATTCACGGGAAGTGGTCGCTGCGCGCCTCGGTAACCTCGGGCTTGTCGCTGCAGGATGTGCGCATCCCCGAATCGAACCTGCTGCTGGGATCGGGTGGGTTGAAGTCTCCGCTGATGTGCTTGAACCAGGCGCGCTATGGAATCGCGTGGGGCGCGGTGGAGCGGCGATGGCGTGTTACGACTGCGCATTGCAATATTCGTTGTTGCGAAAACAATTCCGCGATCAGCCCATCGCCTCGCATCAACTGGTACAAGAAAAGCTCGCCTGGATGATCAGCGAGATTACGAAGGCACAGTTACTCGTGTTGCAAGTCGGTCGCTTGAAAGACGCGGGAAAAGTGCAGCATCAACATATCTCGATGGCCAAGAGAAATAACGTCTGGATGGCGCTCGAGTGCGCCCGGCTGTCGCGAGATATTCTGGGGGCAAACGGCGTGGCCGATGACTATCCCATCATGCGACATCTTATGAACCTCGAAAGCGTAAAGACCTACGAGGGGACGCACGATATCCACACCCTGATTATTGGGGCGAGCGTGACGGGGATTGACGCGTTCTGAGGTCCGTTACGCGGCGTACCTCGTGAAGGCGCTAGCCACTCAGCCGTAGAGTTCCGCCAGCAACTCATAGGCGCGCCGCATGTGCGGGATCACTATGCTGCCGCCTACTACCAGCGCTACGTTGATCGCGTCTTCCTGCTCGGCGCGCATCACGCCCAGGCGATAGGCCTGAATCACGTGGTAGGCAATGCAGTCGTCGCAACGCAAACAGACGGAGGCGGCCAGCCCCATCAATTCTTTGTATTTTGCGGGCAGAGCGCCTTCGAGATAGGCGTTGTGATCCAGGTTGTAGAAGCGTTTAACGAGGAAGTTGTCGGCTTTGTCGACGTTTTCATTCAGCCGAGCGCGGGTGTCAAGAAAGCGCCGGGCGAGTTCACTTTTTTCGGCAACCTGCTTTTCGGAGAAGAGAAACGTTGGCTCTTTGCGGTCTTTTTTCGTCAATGCGGCGGCCGTGAGGTCAGGGGTCAGATCAGGGGTCGGTTCAGTGTTCATGAGGGAAGATTAGCAGAGGTGCTTGCCAGGATGTGACGCTTGCCCTTCCATCTCCGCTCCTAAGGGAATATAGTGCATAGTCGCATTTTTGTTGAGGAGGCGTTTATGGCAACTCAAGTCCGTCCCGAACCGCATGCCAAAAATTTCGGGGAAAATATGGAAAGCGATCTGGCGCTGGAATTTTTGCGCGTGGTGGAGAACGCGGCCATTGAGTCGGCGCGCACCATGGGCCAAGGCGACCGTCCGCTGAGCGACCAGATGGCCACCGAGGCCATGCGCAGGACGATGGACACGGTTCCCATGCACGGCACGATCGTGATCGGCGAGGGCGAGCGCGACGACGCGCCCATGCTTTATATCGGGGAGCAGGTCGGTGGCTGTTATCCAGACGGCCGCGAGGTTCCACATATCGACATTGCCGTCGATCCGCTGGAGGGTACGAACCTGTGCGCCACAGGCGCGCCCGGCGCGATCACGGTGCTGGCGGCTTCGGAAAAAGGCGGATTGCTGCATGCTCCCGATTGCTACATGGAAAAAATCGTGGTCGGACCATCGTGCAAGAACGCGGTGGAACTGGACGCCCCGGTGGCCGTCAATCTGAAAAATATCGCACGGCGTCTGCATCGCGGCGTGGAGGACTTGGTGGTAATCGTGCTCGACCGTCCGCGGCACGAGAAGCTGATCACCGATATTCGGAAGGCAGGCGCGCGCATACGGCTGATTGGCGACGGCGATCTGTCGGCGGGCATTGCGGCGGCGGTGATCGGAACCGGAGTGCACGCGGTCATGGGATCGGGCGGCGCGCCGGAAGGCGTGATTACAGCGGCCGCGATCCGCTGCCTGAACGGATACATGCAGGGACGGCTGGTAATCGACACGCCGGAACTCGAAGAGCGCATTGCGAAGATGGGGATCAAAGACAAGAAAAAAGTTTATGAAGCGGAAGACCTGGCGCCGGGGAAACAGATGATCTTCGCGGCGACCGGGGTGACCGAAGGCGCGCTGCTGAAAGGCGTCCGCTTCTTTGGCGAAGGGACGCGGACTTCTTCGGTGATTCTGACTTTGAGGACGGGACGGGTGCGGTTTGTTGAGAGCATCCATTTGGACAAGGGGCCGGATGTGAAGGTTCGGTTCTCGTAGGGCGGTGCTTTGCAAAATGGAGAAATGTTTCACGTGGAACATTTTGTGCAGGTATTATTGTACGTATATTTGAGTACGTTTTAAGCTAAGGTAAATTGTACGCACCCTTCGACTCACATTGAGGTATAATTAGCTGGGTAGTTGCTGTATATGCCTAATCTGCTGTCTGTGTATTCCGTCAACTCGCTTATCGTTCCCGCTCTGGCCGTGGCAGCCATCGTGATTGGTGTTACCGTGCGAGTGTGCCTGCTGACTAGTCCGAAAACGCATTGGTTCTGGCGTTCATTCTTCAGGACACGCCATCCTCAAAAAAATTCAAACTGAGACACTACCGCGGCCGCATCACAGCTAGTCGGGAGGAGCTTTTCGGGATACACTTCCCGGCGAAAGGCGCAGTGATGTTTCGTAAGATTCTTTCCTTTTTCTCGTTCCGGGCGAGAACAGGAGTTCCCCGGTTCTCTTGTGGCACGATCTTGGCTTTTGCGGTGGGGCTGCCGGTGGCGGTTTTGCCTCTGAGCGCGGCGGCGCAGACGAATTTCGGCGAGGTCAATATCGGCAGCAGCACGACGGCTGCGGCGAGCGTAACCATGACCAACGCGGCGACACTGGGCAGCATCGCAGTGGTCACGCAGGGAGCAACGAATCTGGACTTCACCAACGCCAGCGGGGGAACTTGCGCGGTCGGTACCAATTACGCCGCCGACGCTACCTGCACGGTGAATGTGACGTTTGCGCCAAAGTATGCGGGAGCGCGCTACGGTGCGGTGGTACTGGCGGACGCAAACGGCGCGGTGATCGCTACTGCTTATCTGCAGGGCACGGGACAAGGGCCGCAGACAACCTTTGTGTCCGACGGAGTGCAAAGTACGGTTGCAAGTTTTTCGCCTGAACTGGGAATCTTCTGGAGTAGTGGAGTTGCGGTGGATGGGAACGGTAACGTCTACATTACCAATTATGATCGCTTCGGCGATGGGCAGGCCCAGTTATTTAAGGAAACGTTGTCGGGGGACAGCTACATCCAGAGCGTGGTGCCGACCAGTACCATGGGTGGTCCCTATGGGGTTGCCCTGGATGGGGCCGGGAACATCTATGTCACCGATACGGACAATTTCAGGGTATTGAAGGAGACGCCGTCGGCGGGTAGTTACTCCGAGAGCATCGTCGCCAGCTTCGCGCACATCGATGGATCAGCCCCGATTGGAGTCGCGGTGGATGGGAGCGGCAACGTCTTTATCTCCTTGGGTTCTGACACAGGCACAGTCTATGAGGAAACGCCGACGGCCACCGGTTACATTCAGAGCACAGTAGTTAGCGACTTACCCGCTGCCGCAGGTGTCGCGGTGGACGGGGCTGGCAACGTCTATGCCGTCGTAAATGAAATTAATGGCTGGATCGTGAAGGAGACGCCGGCAGCGGGCGGATTTACCCAGAGCACGATTCCTATCGGTGGCAAGGACGGGGGCGTACCGTTTGGGATCGCTGTAGACGAGAGTGGCAACGTCTATATCTCCTTTATCGAGAGTAACGACAATGGCCAGGTGTTCAAGGAGACGGCGACGGGGGACGGCTACACGCAGAGCACGATACCAACGAGTGGGCTGAATCAGCCCTATGGGGTCACGGTGGATGGGAGCGGCAACGTCTATATAGCCGATTCCTACAATAGCCGAGCATTGAAGGAAGATTTAGCGGATCCGCCGAGTCTGAGCTTCGCGACGACGCCTTTAGGTTTGACGAGCAGCGACAGCCCGCAAACAGTTGTGGTTTCCAACATCGGTAATGCGGAGTTGAAGTTTTCGGCATTGAGCTATCCTGCCGACTTCCCTGAGGCATCCGGGATCGCGAGCGATTGCACCGCAAGTACGCAATTGGCTGGCGGGGCTACCTGCACGTTGACCATCGACTTCACGCCCGATGAGCCGCTCAACGGCAAAACCTCGGAGCTGCTGACCGAGAGCGTGGCTCTAACCACAAACACGCTGAACACCGCCGCAACCCAGCAGGCGGTTGCGGTTGCCGGAACAGAAACTCAGCCGGTAGCAGCTGCGGCCACGCCCACCTTTTTGCCTGCGGCTGGCGTTTATACGTCAGTGCAATCGGTTGCCATCTCCGACACAACCCCTGGCGCTGCGATTTACTACACCACCGACGGCACAGCGCCGACGACCAGTTCGACCCAGTACATCGGTGCCATCACGGTATCGCAAACGGAGACCATCCAGGCCATCGCGGCGGCCACCGGCTACGCGAACAGCGTGGTCGCTTCGGCCACCTACACCATCAACCTGCCACCGGCGGACTTCTCCGTCGCTGTCTCTCCGTCATCGCTCAGCATCTCATCCGGCCAACCCGGGAAGACAACGGTATCGGTCACGCCGCTGAACGGGTTCGCCTCCGCGGTTTCGTTTAGTTGCTCCGGGCTGCCCTCGGGCGCATCGTGCAGCTTCAACCCGACTAGCGTCACGCCGTCGGGATCAACGGCATCGACAACGCTTACGGTTTCGACGACCTCAGCGGCTTCGAGCGCCGCGCGCCATAACTCTCGCCCGCTGTTCCCCGGAGCGACGCTGGCGGTGGCGCTGTGCTGCCTAGGCTGGCGAAAGCGGCGTCGCGTGCACTTGCTGTTGGCGATGTACGTGTTCGGTCTCGTTCTGCTGATTGGGTGCGGTAGCCGCGGATCTTCTCAGCCCGTCACATCAACGGTCACCGTCATCGCTACGGCAGGGTCGCTGCAGCACAACGCCACGTTTTCGCTTACGGTGCAATGAGGCGGAAGAGCTGGCGCCGGGAAACAAATGCGCTTTGCCGCGAGCGTGGATCGTCTTGGGTGACCGAAAGGGTTCTGCTAGACTCGTCTCCATTATGCGTTGCAGAAGTTTTTGGATCGGATGGATTCGGATTGGATGGCTCGCGCTGCCGCTGCTTTCTTTAGTGGTGGCAGTAGTACCGATCTGCGCGCAGGTTCAACCCTTGCATCCCCGCGGCGGGGACTCAAACCCACAGGAGCCGGTTGACGGGGTTTATCGGGTGGGGCACGGTGTCAAGGCTCCCCGGGCTACTTTCATGCCAGACCCCGAATTCTCGGAACAGGCTCGCCAGGCGGGATATGAAGGTGTCTGCGTTCTGGAGCTGGTGGTGGATGCCGAGGGGATGCCGCAGAATATCAGGGTGACGCATCCTGTGGGCATGGGACTCGATGAGAAGGCCCTGGAGGCGGTTCGGCAGTGGAGATTCACGCCTGGGATGAAGGGCGACACACCCGTGGCCGTGCGGATCAACGTTGAAACGAGCTTCCACCTTTTCGCTCCTAAGAAGCCAAGTTTGTTCCAAAAGGCCAACGAGGGAGATGCCAAGGCGCAGTTCGAGATTGCTCAAATCTTGCTGGCAGATCCCTATCTGGCCACGGACGACTCCAAGGGATTCGCCTTTCTTGAGAAGGCGGCCAAGCAGGGGCTGCCCAAGGCTCAGTTCGCGATGGGGGATTATTTCTCCTCGCACAGAAATGAGTTGGTGACGGCTTATGTTTGGTACGCGCTGGCTCGGAAAAATCGTTATAAAGAGAGCGACCAAAAGCTGAAAGATCTGGCGGAGAAAATGACTCCGGAACAGTTGGCCGAGGCGCGTCAGCGAGCGGAGAGCGGCAACCCGTTCTGAGGAGAACTGACAGCGGCCTAGCCGGTGCCGGCACCCGCTCCTTCAAGAAGCGCAAGGAGCGGGGCACCCCAACTTTCCGGCCCCCTCCACCTTCCCTACCCACTTCAATTTCTCCTCCTACAATCTCTAGCTCTATGATTAAAGGGACTTCCCGCTCGACCTTAAACGCGTCTCTGGGCGGTCAGGGTGGCTAACGGGTTCCGAATGGCAGTTGCACATATTATGGGTTTCACGTATTATGGGTCTGTGAACATCACTCTGTCCGTTGACGAGGAATTGGTTAGGCAAGTCCGCAAGATCGCCATCGAGCGCGATACGACCTTGACGGGATTAGTGCGCGCCTATCTGGAGGAGTTGGCCATGGAACAAGCGCGGTCCGGCCGCAAGCGCAGGGAGTTGGAAGCGCTCGAACGGAGTTTTGAGCAGTTCCAATACAACGTGGGGAAGCGCATCTGGAAGCGGGAAGACCTGCATGAGCGGCGCTGACTTTCTCGATACGAACGTGCTCGTGTATGCCTATCAGTTTAACGATCGAGAGAAACAACGGGTAGCGCGTGAGCTGGTAAGAAAGGCTGTGGCGGGAAAGTTCGTCTTCTCCACGCAAGTCCTGTCCGAATTCGCCTCGACGATGCTTCACAAAGCTTCACCACCGGCAACTCATGAGGCCATGATCTCGATCCTCGACCGACTCTCGCCGATCAAGCTCGTGACGCCGGATGCCGGACTCATCCGGCGCGCGGTAGAAGCGCAATCTGCGTATGGACTGCACTTCTATGACTGCATGATTATTGCCGCCGCAGAACGCGGTGGTTGCGAACGGATATGGTCGGAAGATTTCAATGCAGGACAGAAATATTTCGGCGTCATTGTGACCAATCCGTTCGAGTGATTGCGTTTGCCGGCGCCCGATTTCCAGTGACGCCCCGCACTCGCCCCTGGCAAAAGGCGCAAGGAGCGGGGCACCCCATCTTTCGGGCCCACGTCCATCTTGGCAACCGACTTTAATTTCCCCTGCTACAATCGCTAGCTCCATGATTCAAGGGAACTTCCTCGCCGACAGAAACGTACCTCTTGTGTGCTGTTAAGAATCTGTGCAGCGCGCGGGCGAATACATAAGTTCCATAGGTCCTTCCTCTTCGGCTAGCTCAGGGTCAGGATGACAACATTATTTCGGGATGACAGCGTAATCTATGTAACGAATTGCGGGACGCGACGGTAGGCGGTCAAGCGGATTTCTCGGAGTCAGGTCTTGGAAGAAGCCCAGGTTGTCGGATTGCTGGTTCGCCGCTGCGTTTCGGGCGATGCCGCGGCTTGGGAAGAGATTGTGCAGCGCTATCACCGGCGGATTTACAACGTCTGCTACCGGTTTGCGGGGGATTCCGACAACGCGCAGGATCTCACCCAGGAGGTCTTTATCAAGATGTATCG
>Ga0181530_10007106_pt1 | contig 10793 bp, 7 predicted proteins | sample PEATcosm2014_Bin_42_FD_119769 | JGI IMG/M metagenome (GOLD analysis project Ga0181530, IMG submission 119769) | Peatland microbial communities from MTU Mesocosm Facility, Houghton, MI, USA - PEATcosm2014_Bin10_60_metaG | ecosystem: Environmental > Terrestrial > Soil > Wetlands > Peat | place... | reverse complement strand
GTGGTCGACGCGTACAACACCTACTCGACCGCCGCAGGCTGGCCGGCCCACCCCTACGTGACCCAGTAAACGCCGTCGCGTGGGCAAAATGCCTGCCGTCGCTGCTGTGCTGGGCAACGGCGGCTTGACTCTGCCTCGCGGAGTCGGTTTCTTCCGAAAAACAGGATGTTCACGCCCAATGCCCACCGTACTCAACTCGCGTGGGCACTACACGAGCCGATCTTTGAAATCTTCGGGCTCACCCACTGGGCGTTGCCGCGGGATCTGTCACGCGGAGTCGGTTTCTCTCGAAAAAGAGGGTGCTCACGCCCAATGCCCACCGTACTCAACTCGCGTGGGCACTACAACCGGCACAGAAGCACAGCAGATTCAGGAAAGCCTGGCTTCCGTTCGCGCAACACCGCCCGCTGGCACTTCGACAATTCTCTGTATGGTTTGTGGTGCTACGCCAGTCGTCGTCACGCTGATGGTATGTTGCCCCGGGGTCACGCCCGCTTTCGCCCAAGATACACCGACAAACTCCTGCGCTGCCTCTCTGTCAATGGCAATGCGGACCGCAACAGGTGCAGCCCTATGAACAATACTCAGTTCAACGGCGCCACTCTGTCGTGCCTTCTCGCTCTCCTGCGCGGTCCTCTGTTGCGACGCCAGGGTTGCGCGCGCTGTTTCGGCGGTCTTCTCCGCAGATTCGCGTTGGGATTTAATCAATTCACCGAGCAAGGCGAGACTGCTGTTGAACTCGGTAACCCACTTATCAGTCTCGTCGCTCTGCAGTTTCGAAATCTCGTCTTCGAATCGCTTGGCCAACTCAAAGAGCACCCGCGTGTCGCCATCGCCGAGTTGGCTGCCCTTGTCGACGATGTAGCCCGCCCAGTCCAATTCAAACTTCCGAGTGAGATTCTCCATGGCCGTCACAGTCGTAATGTATCGAAGCCAACCGCTCGACCAACCGAACACACGATCTGCCACTTGGAGGAGGCCGGCGAATGCCAACGCGACGACGCCGAGTTGGGTGCACTTGAGCCTGATTGTTGGGCTATCGCCGAGGCCAGCCAAAATCGGCAGGACCGTGCCGATGATCAGGAGGGCGAATGTCAAGAGTCGAACGCTGAGAGAAGAAAGGCGTTTGGTCCTAATGCTGTACCAGTACCAGGTACACTTTGCCTTGGAAATGCCTTCGGCATGGGAATAGATCGATGGCAAAGCCTTGTCAAAAGGCTTGTCCTTATACTCATCCCACGCAAGGAGTGTCTCAGTGCGGACATCTTTCTTGGCCATGGAACCCTCCGGGCGCCGTTGTAAGAGCGTTCTGTTGATGGAAGGGCTTGCATGCGGGCGCGTCCTGCTCGGCCAGCTGTAGCGATTGGCCTACACCTCTTCACTGGTCCCTCGGCGCCGCGCTGGACTCGCCTTTGAGCAGGTAGCGCGCCATATGCAGCTCGTAGAAGGAGAAGACGCCCGCGTTGGCGGCGCGCTTCAGACTGTCCACGAACCGGGCGTGCGCCGTCTTCGGGTCGCCGGTCTCCGCCTGCACCAGCGCGTCGTAGAAGAAGCCCTCGCACCGGATCTCGTCGAGAGAAAAGCCGAGCTTGCTCAGGTCCGAGCGCGCGAACTCCTTAGTCCCCTTGAGCGGGCCGACCACATCTTCCCGATCGACGTGGCCGGCGGCGTAGCCGATCAGCCGCTCGCGCCAGACGCCTCGATCGCCCTGCTCCAGGCGTACGGGCCAGGTCCCGGGGTTGATCTCCTTCCAGCGCTCGTCGAGAAATTGGTCGGCGTCCTCGTGTCGGCCATCTGCCCGCAGTACCCATGCCAACATGAGGCGGATGTAGTCCTGGTACTCGTGCTGGCCCTCATAGAGAAATGCACGCGCGGCCGACTCGAAGGTCGGGCTGCGCGTGAGCACCTCGATGAGCGCGGTGAGGAAGCGACCTGCCGGGTTTTTGGGAAAAAGTTTGGTGAGATCTGCCGCGCTTTGCCTCGCCTGCTCGATGTGCCCCTCAGCGAAATGGCGCGAGAAGGAAGCTGACAGAGAGGAAAAGGCCTGAGGGAACTTCTCGAGCATCTCGTCGACTAGGCGGTCGCGGTCGTGGAACCGCTGCTCGATTGTGTACGCGTCGAGAAGGGAATCGTAGACCTCGTCCAGCGTGGGATGGTACTTGGGCTTTTCCGGCAGGGTCTCCTTCAGGGCCAGCAGGATCACGATCGCCTGCTCGGTCAGTCGCTCGCGATTTGGCCCGACCCGGGCCAGATTTAGCAGCGCCCTGGCCCGCACCCACTTCACCTGGTGCCCGCGCTCGGCGGCGAAGCGCGCGTCGTCGAGCGCGGGCACCCGTGCAAGACGATCGAGGGCACTGAGCGCCAGGCGCGTGCGCTCCTCGTCCATCTGCGCCAGCCACCACGCCGCGTGAAGGAGAGGCTCCTTATTCGTGCAGTTGTCCACGACCGCGGTACCGAGTAGATTGGCGAACCACAGGGGTGGAGCGGGGCCGTCGTACAATTGCAGGAGTTGCAAGAACGCGTCCTCAGAGTGCTCCTTGGTCTGTTGAAAGACCTGCGCCAGCAGTGCGCGCAGGCGCGGCAGCTCAGGAGGTTCCTTCATGTCGTGTTGGCGCACCGCAAGAATGCTATAGGCAAGGAAGAATGCCTCGCGAGCAGTACCAGGCCGATCCGGACGCGCCCACTCTTCGAACAGGCGCGCCGTGCGTGCAGGTTGGTCGGCACCCGCGTAGCTCCATAGCAGGCATATTCCCAGGGCGCGGCGGACCTCGGGGGTTGCGCCGCGCGGGTCGTCGAGCGCGTCGAAGACCTTGTACTCGAGGTCCTGCGTCGGTCGGCGGGACCTGAACTCATGCGCAAAGTTCGCATCGCATGCCGGGATCTGACAGCTCGCGACCAGGCTGTCTGTCCGCTTGGCAGAGCGCTTTCGCAGATCCGCGGGGTAGAATGCGAGGAAGGCCGCGCGCGCGCCGGCGGGGTCGCGCTGGACTGCCCGCTTGAACCGTTCCTCCGAGCCGGCGTACTCGCCGCGGCCGAGGGCGGCGATCTCGTCCTCGACGCCGGCCAACGCTGGCCCGGCCACGGGCCCTCCCGTGCTCGGCCGAAGCCGGGCCTGCTGGGTGTGCCGCAGGGCCTGCGCCAGCTTGTCCGCGTCTTCTGCCTCGCCCGCCGCACGCCAGAAGGGGATGGAGCCGAGCAACCAGGCAGTCTCGCGGATGGTGCGGCCGTCGTCTCCCAGGTCCTCGGTCCGCACCACGGAGCCGTCATCCTCGACCGGATCGGAGTCGTTCACCAGGACGCGCCGGAGCACCTTCGTGAGATCGGTCAGGCTGAAGTGTCTGCCCAGCCACTCGCGCTGACCGGCTGCGAGATTCTCGAGTAGCCGCGCCGTCGAGTCCACGTCCAGCCACCAGGAGCGCGCCCCACGGTAGCGCGCCTCGATCTCGTCGAACAGGCGCTGGAGAGCCCCGGCCGCCGGCGGCGCGATCGGCTGTGCGTCCTCGTGCCGGTCGTTCTGGTTCAGGATCTCGATCCGGAACCAGGGCGTCTTGTCCTCTTCCAGGAATCGGACTGCCGGGACCGCGATCCCATAGCGGCGATAAACACGGGCGCGCATGTCTGCCAGCGCGTCGAGCACCTCGGGCCGCAGGTGGTTGTTGCCCAGGACCACCAGCGGAGTCATTTGCCTACCCAGAAAGACGCGGATGGGCGCCGTGATCGCCTGCCCAAGCTCGCCCCAGTTCTCCTTGTACGCCGCTGGCAGCGCCTCGGGAGATAGCCGCGCCAGCTCCGCCGCCGACCACGCCGTTGCCCTCGGTCCTTCGATCCTTCCTCCGGCGCGCACCGTGGCGGAAAGCTCGCGATCCGCGAAGGCTGCCACATCCGCAGAGGAAACGCGCGCGCCCTGCGTAGCCAGCGCGTCGAGCACGTAGACAGGGTGCGTGATCGGCGTCCCCTTGCCCACTATCTCGACCAGATCTTGCCGCAGCCTCTCCCACCCGCCGCGCGCCGCGAGCGCCTGCTCAGCCGTACTCGGCCAGGTCTCGTGCACGGCCGCGGCGATCAGCTTGGCTGAGTCGCAGGTGATGGCGAGCTCGGGCGCCTTGAGCAGCTCATTTGCGACGATCGTCGCGAACAGGTTCTCGCGCGAGGACGCGCTGCCACCGACGACCTTGAGCAGCGGCAGGAACCAGCGCGGAACGAACCACCAGGGGCCGCCGTAAGGCAGCTCATGGATTGGCCTCCAGTCCGCGTGATGCGCCTTGAAGTACGGACGCAAGGGCGCTGGCAGCTCGGCCTCGGAAACGACCGCGTAACCGCCCAACTCCAGCTCCGCTGGGAAGATGCTCTCGCGCTTGTTGCCCTCCCCAGGGAGCGGCTTTTCCAATAGCTTCATCAGCGGCGAGACGGTCTTTCCAGGCTTGTTGCGCCCGCTCGTCTCGCCCGCATCGCACGAGGTCCCCCGAGCCACGATCTTTGCCTGGGACGCGGGCAGGCTCCGGTTGAGCACGAAGCGCACCTGACTGGGGAGTGGAATGCCCCACATCTGTGCCATGGTGCGGACGATTTGACTCCAGGCTGGCCGCAGGCGCCACGGATTGAGGTCCACGGACGATTCGACCTGCAGCGGCCAATCCGCCGCCAAGTCCGGCAGCTCGACGTCTGTGTTGATGCTCTCCAGGCCATACCAGGGCGGGATCAGATCCGCGTACTGCTTCGAGACCCTGATCAACCCTTCGATGTCTTTCTTCGCCCACAGATAGCCAGCCACGACGTCGAAAACCCCGTCAGCCTGCGTGTTCCGTTTTTTCTCACCAGGCTCTCGAGAGATCGCCTCCAGCGGGTCAATGGTGCGCGCGCGCTCCTCGACCTGCCGCATCTGCTCGATGGCGTTGCGCCGCGAAATCCAGATCGAGGACGCGAGCCCGGCGACGAGCAGGATCACTGCCGCGATCGCCCCCTTCTTGTACCGCCCGACGCGCGCGCGAATGGACGTGCGCTCCCATTCGCGATTCGCATCCCTTATCGGACCGATGAGGCGATCGTGGGACAGCTCGTACCAGCGGCCGCCCGCGCGCGCCTCAGCGCGTACGATGTGGCGCTCCTCCAGCACCGAGACCGCCTGGTTGGAGATCCCGCCCGTGGTCTGCTTCTCCTGGAACACCATTCCGCGCGTGCCGGCGGACGTGATCAGCTTCTCGCCGAACCACCTACGCAGCTTGATCTCCGATACATGCGCCTTAGCGACGCACTCGGCAAGCGCCGACTCAAAAAACTGCCGCAGTGCCTGGTCCACGCCGCCGAACTTGCCGACATGCTCGCGCGTGAGGATAGTCTCGTCAGGCGACAGTTCTCGCCAGATCAGCTCGCAGACAATCTGCAGGTGAACCGGCTCGACCCTCAGGCCCGCAACCATCTGCACGGCGCCCGTGCCGTCGTCGACGTGGATCTGGGCCAGCTCGTCGACCAACTCCGCCGCGACCCCGGGCGCGAAGGACCGGTGGCTATCGCCGAGCGGCCCCTCTATGGCGGCCAGGGCTTGTTCGCGCGAAAGGCACTCGATCCGGAGGCGGACTCTCAGCTCCTCGCCAAACAACGGCGCGAAGGTCATCATCCGTCCCAGGAAGTCCTCCCGCATGACAAAGGCGATACGAAGCAGGGGATCGTCCTGCAGCGCCTCTTGCATCTGCGCGAACAGATCGCGCTGGTGCGCCATCCAGTCCTGCGGCAGATAGGTGAAGATCTCCTCGCCCTGGTCGATGAACAGCGCGCGCGGCTTGGGCTTGCCGCGCGCATCGCTGCCCCGTCCGAGGGTCTTCAGGTACTCGGCCAAAGAGCTGCGGGTAAAGGTGGCGGGGTCGGCATCGGGCGCGAGGCTCGCAATCAGATTGAAAACATATGGGTTGCGCGAGCCCGCCGGGTCGAAGCCTTCGCGAATTGTGGCCCGCAGTCGGGCGACCGGCAGCACCTCGAAGCCCCTGCGCTCCAGTTCCGGGATGACACCGGCGCTGCACAGCGAGGTCTTTCCAGCGCCCGACTCCGCGTACACCAGGACGAGGGGGTGCGCAAAGAGCAGCGAAACCAGCTCCCCAATTTCACGCTCGCGGCCGAAGAAGCGGCGCTGGTCCTCCGGATCGCGCCGATACGGACGCGAACCCACGTAGGGGACGACGCGCGGTGGGGAATCGGACTCAGTGGGTTGCATGGCGGGCAGCCTCCCAACGCCTGCGGAGCTCACTGGTGAAAGCCTTGCCCTCGCCCCAGTAGATCTGAAACTTGAGCCGTTGAATGTGGCTGAAGTACTCGCTGAGGTACTCTTGCGCCTGCCGCTGCTGCGCCTGGCTTAGTCCCTTGGGCGGTAGCTGGACCGCAATGCTGGCGTAGCCGAGGCTGGCTCCCAGCGAACCGATCAGGCCACGCAGCAATACGCGGAAGTTCCAGTCCGCCATGCTATAGCCGATAAAGAGCAGGGAGGTGCCCGCCAGCGCGGCGCATACGGGCGCCGGCACCAGCTTCGTGTCGGTGGTCATCTTGATCAAGAAGTCGAGATAGTCGTCCTCGGTGAGCACCAGCGACTGGAGGACGTCGAGATGGCCGTGGAGGTGGTAGACCAACGCCTTGCCGCCAAGCGGATCGCGCGGGTCTTGCGGCTGGCTATCGAAGAACGACCTCATCCCCTCGATCTCGGGGAAGCGGTTCCAGCGCGGAAACTCGCGCACGTAGGCCCGGCCACGGCTCTTCAGCGCCTTGGCCATGAAGTCGTCGTAGTTGGTGGTGATGTAGATGGGCAGGTCCAGGTCGGCAAGCAGCGCGTGGGGCTCGTCAGGAGCCTCGAAGTTCGGCGCCGGCGATTTCTGGAAAATCCTGCGCAGATCCTCCTTCGGAGCCATTGGGTACCTGGTGAGAGCCACGTACTGTGAGACGCGGGAGAGATCGTCCGCCGAGGTCGTGAGTGGGTACCCGTGCGCCTCGGCCCACTGCTTGGCTATGTCGCTCGCCAGAGGCAGGGTGTTGGCACACGCGCCTGCGCCAATGAACGGGGTGCACTTCCGTTCGAGGATCAGATTAACCAGGTCGTCCCAGTCGCGATCAGATAATGTGCCGTTCATTGAGCCCTCCCAGACGAGAGGTGGACCAAACGGCAGTCCCGCTCCTCCCGACTCCTTGTTTAGAGGGGTGACCCTAACATCAATCCCTCCCCCCGGCTATCGCCTACTGTCCGCCCTGGGGCCGAATGGCCCTGTGGTGTGAACCGCGGTCAGGCCGCAGCGGCGATCAGGGTGGCTTGCTGACCGATGCATTGATTGCAGGACATCGCTCGGTTTGCTGCGAGACGCTCTTCCCGCGCCTTGCTTCGGGCCGCCGCCAGTTCAGCGGGCAGGTCGACCGCTGTGCCGAAGTACTGGATGTAGCTAATGATCGTTGTGCCATCCGGGTTCGGCTAGACTGGCCCGCGTGCTCGCAATCCCCTCTCGGGACGCTCTGCCGGCGGTCGGCTCCGCCTCATGGACCCGATCTGGCCGACTGGCGGGTATCGCAGCCCACGGCCGGAGGGTTATCGGACTCGGTGGTCTGACGAGCAGGGCAAGGAGCTTCGCAGTCGGGCGATTCGACGGGGAGCGCGTCTTCGTCGACAAGCAGGCCCTGCGCGACCAGGTGGAAAACGAACGCAACGGTGGTGTCCGTCTCTCCCCGCTCTTCGACCCCAGCAGCCCGTGGTGTAAGTGGTGCAGTACGAGCCGCCGGATCGTGGAATACTCCATCCGTCGCCTTCCCGACCTTCGCGTCAAAAAGCCTTGCCGGTGGGGGAGACGTCGCCTGCACTCGCGCCCGCGACCACCTTCTCATCATGAGCGTGGAGCCAGCGTCGGAGTTTCTGGATGACATGCGGAGTGATCCCGCAGCACGCCTGGCTGCCCGGAAGGTCAACAACGGAGGGATAGGGTGCTGTATCATAAAGAGCATGCGCTGCTGCAGGCCGACAAGCATCCAATCAAGGAGGAACGCGCATGAGATACGGCGACCGAAGCGCCACCGGTGAGCGACGATGGCAGCGCAAGCCCAAACGGGATATTAGCTCGAACGTTCGGAAGGTCCCCGTGGAGCGGGTGACTGACCAGAATGTCCTGGCAGATATCGCCAAAAACGCCGTGAGCCCCGAGGACGGCATAGCCGCCGTAGCGCGTGTGACCGACCAGAATCTTCTGACAGATATCGCCAAAAACGCCAAGGACCCCGACGTTCGCATGGCTGCCTTGGCGCCTGTGACTGACAAAGATCTACTGGCAAATATCGCCAAGAACACAAAGGACTGGGTTGTTCGCAAGGTCGTCATGTACCGTCTCGGTCCCCCCGGGAGGTCTTCGGGTGGCGCTGCCGTGTAGTGCCCACGCGACTCGAGTGTAAGCCCCTTACAGGGAACCTCAGTCGTGCGCTGAGCGCAGCTCTCGAAGGAGATGCCGAGCTTGCGGCAGGTTTTCTTGAGACTGGCGAAGGTGTCGCGGCCCCGGCGGCCGTCTTCGCTGTGGGCTGTCACCGCACCGTCTGCTCCAGTTCTGCATTGTCCGCATGCAGAGAAAGCCGATCTTGGTCACGACCCTTCCGTGTGCCAGAGTCGGCCCGTGCTCGGACACTTCATGGCGACCTACGGCTACCTGGCCGTCTTCGTCGGGACCCTCTTTGAGGGCGAGACGATCCTCGTGCTCGGCGGCTACGCGGCCCACCGTGGACATCTGAACCTGCCTGTCGTGATGGTGGTGGCCTTCGCCGGAAGCCTTCTTGGAGACCAGACGATGTTCTGGATCGGACATAGGTACGGCAAGCGTCTTGTGAAGAGATGGCCGGGACTCGAACGCCGCATCGATCGGGTACGCCCGCTACTTGACCGGTTTGGCAACGTGTTCGCGCTGATCTTCCGCTTCTTCTACGGCTTGCGGAACGGGACTCCGGTGGCGATGGCCATTGGCGGATTCGACCCGAGAAGGTTCGTTGGGCTGAACGCCCTCGGCGCCGTCGTCTGGGCCGTCGGCGTCAGCGCGCTGGGCTACGTGTTCGGCGAAGCGGCTGAGGTTGTCCTACCGCACACACACCGCTATCAAATGGCGGCACTAGTCGCGATCATCTTCGCGACCATCGTGTACGGGATTGTCCGCCGAGCTACCGATGCTCGAACCCAAAGAGCCCCGAGGACATGGTGAAGGGGTATCGGGAGGCAGTTCTGTTTCCATGCTTCTGGCCGGTCTTACCCAGGTAATTCCCTCACGGCGCAGGCGCTCCACGAGGCCCGAAGCGCTTGCCCTGTGCTCAGGAGAATCGCGACTTTAGCTGATGAAGACACTGACCGCTGGCCAACGTTCCATTATTTGGGCCTCCTCGAATCCGCAGCAATGGTAGTTTACCGATGAGGCAGGGGTGCGGAGAGGAATTAACCCTAGAGTTCGCCTCAGACGAAATAGGCTCCAGTGCGCAGGATCGGCAGGCCCCGAGCCGTTGGACCCGCTCCCCTTTTCCACTCAGCCGATCTCTGGGTTTAGCAACTGGGCTGGCGGCCGGTGCGATCCAACGCCGCCGCGCGCGCAACCTCTGCCTCGGCGCCCTCGTCGAGGCCGTCCGCGACCACACCCGCTCCGCCGACCTCAAGCAAGTCAACCGTGTCCTCCTGGCACGAGCCGACAGGAGCGGCGGCAAGCATCCGGCCCCTGTGCTTTTCGGCGCAGCCAGCACAGCCGGACGTGTTCGTGGGAGCATGTGGGTGGCGCTCGCCCAAATTTCGTAGCTGAGGGCGGAAATATCTACCCATCCGGTATTAAGGACGTGGAGGCACAATGCGAAGACTAGAAAGCTACGTTAGAAAGTACGGGCAAGATTCTGGGCGCAAGCTCTTTCACGCGTTGCAAAGCCAGGCCGCTCATGCACGCTGGAAAGCGCACTACAGAAATCAGCCCTGAGCAGAGTGCAGAGTCCCCGTGGGACCCTTCGGCCCTATTGCCGCGATCACAGCTCCGCAGGGCAAGTACCAAGGGGATACGTTGACCGGGCGACACCGGTGACGTGATGACGCGATTTACGGGGCGGAGGTAATGGCGATGTAATGGGGATTCGGCTACTCGTCGCGGCAATTGTGCGCCTGCCAGCGGGCTGTGCGTCCACGCTCACGCGGCGGTCGTGTCTGCAAACAGCGCAGCCGCTTCCTCGGCCCCCAGCTCTTTGAGATAGTGGCTCAGTGCTCCTCGGAAGAACTCCATCCGGTTTTTGATGCCGCGCGAGCGCCACGCCTCGTCCAGCTTGTCGACCACCGTGGACTCCATGCGCAGGGGCAGCACCTTGAACGTGACGCCCTCGCGGTGCGCGTTCTTGCGCGGGCCAAGCGGGATGCGGCCCTTCTGCGCCTCGCGGATCTTCCAGATCATGTAGGGCTTGTTGGTCGAGCCCGTGGGCCGGCCGACGACCTCCAAGTAGCGGGCCTGCAACTCGGGCACTTCGAGCCTGGTGAGCTTTCCGCTGGCAGCGGGCTCCGTTTGCGCAGTGACCTCGGCGCCAGCGGCAGCGGGCTCCGGCTGCGCGGTGGTATCGGTCTCGGCGTCCAGTGCCGCAGTCTCGGGCTCCTTCGCGGCCTTCGCGCTGGCGTCGGCGGCTTGTAGCGCCTCGCGGATCCGGCGGATCAAGAACACCTTGTTGGGGCTGCGGGTGGTCTCGCCGGTCACCTCGGCGAACTTCGCCTGCAGGTCGTTCAGCTTCATCTTGTTCAGGTTCGCGATTTCCTTTTTCGTCGTCTTGCTCATGGTTCTCTCCTT
>Ga0181530_10007105_pt1 | contig 10793 bp, 13 predicted proteins | sample PEATcosm2014_Bin_42_FD_119769 | JGI IMG/M metagenome (GOLD analysis project Ga0181530, IMG submission 119769) | Peatland microbial communities from MTU Mesocosm Facility, Houghton, MI, USA - PEATcosm2014_Bin10_60_metaG | ecosystem: Environmental > Terrestrial > Soil > Wetlands > Peat | place... | reverse complement strand
TTTGGTGCACTGGGACTGAAAAGGACATCGACTATTGGAAATTCATCGCCATTGAAGCATCGCTACACCGCTTTGCTTTACAACGCATTTGCTGGTTTTTCTGGATGATCCAATACCGAGGTGGCTGCAACCTCATCGGAAGAGCGTGTCACGTGAATCATCTTAACTGAGGAGCCGGGGTGGTGCAACGTGCAGCGTGCTAACGTGACCCGCAACCGATGTGGAGCTTGTGCGAAGAAATTTACCTGTGTCTCTTAACGTTCTCGGTGATCCCGTAGCAGATGATTTGAGTACCAGTTTAGGAGCCAGAATGCGCCCTTGGCAACATCCCGCAATGGCGCCCGGAACGTTTCGAGATTACCTGAAACCAGACATCTTGCCGACGTAGCAAAGCGGCGGAGAGTGGGTCCTGGCTACCTTCGGGTGACAATGGCGTACAGGGTCCAGATCACCGTGTAACCGACCAGTAGAAACGCCATCATGCGATCGCAACGCGCTGGGTCGACCAGCGAATCGAACAGCTGTTCGCACGCTTTGCGCCCTAGTCGGTAGATTTCAGCTGCGGACATTATGGGCAGACATGGGTTGAGATAAAGAGGTCGGCAAGTTGCGCTGAACCAGCGTGTAATAAACTTTCGCTCTTCCGATGTCGATTACCGCTAGACAATATATCCGCTGCAATTTCGCGATAAGCGCTTCTAAACCGGCAGGCTAGTAACCGACTTGAGGGCACAGTCAAAAGGCTCGCTGTTCGAGGTGTTACCCTTAAGCGCTAACGTCCGTTCGCCGCTGTGCAGTGATACGTCGACTTCTGTTCCCCCATATACGAGCGAACATTCCTGCTGGGGCGTCATTCATTGCGACCGGCAATCTTCGTCGCTATAGTCTGCGGACTTGCGGCGGCCTTGCGTCTCAAGAACTTGGGTGAGCGTCAGAAGCATGATCGGCCGGCTAGAAATCTGGCTTCGATTGACCATCGAAGACATTAAATTTCGCATTCGCGAGATCATAAGGCGGTATATTAGAAAGCTCCTCGAAATTGCAATCACCGATCTAGATCTAATGGGATCGTTTCACGATATCGCCTCCTCCGCCGCGTTTGAAAGAAAGTACCTGTCGCAAGCGGCCCATTTCAAGGGTCGCAGTCAGCTGTTTCGCTATGCGCTGGGTCAGGTCGGGAACGACAGCGGGCTTTTCCTCGAGTTCGGCGTCTACAAAGGGGATTCGATCAATCGGCTCGCGGCGCTCAGACCCGGCGCGCGCTGGTATGGCTTTGATTCCTTCGTTGGCCTGCCCGGAGGCTTGGACGCTTGGAACTAGGACAGGCGCGTTCGGCATCGGGGGGAAGTTTCCAGCGGTCCGGCATAATGTCACACTCATTAAGGCATTTTTCGAAGAGACGCTGGCGATATTCGCCGCCGAGCATCGTGGATCGAAGGTCGCTTTCCTGCACGTTGACTGTGATCTCTACAGCGCGACCAGGACGATCTTCGTGGAGCTCGGCGATATGCTGCAACCCGGTTGCATCGTGGTCTTCGACGAGTTCATCAACTACCCCGGTTGGCAGGACGGCGAATACAAGGCGTTCATTGAGTTCGTCACCGAAAATAACCGCACCTTCGAATACCTCGGGTATGTGAGAACCGGCGGGCAGGTCGCCGTCAGGATGACCTAGAGAGTCCGCCCCGGCAGATCTGGCGTTATTTGCGCCCGGCCCCAATGACCGCTGGTCAATTTATTCGGTGTGCGGGTATGTGCTATTCGGTTGCAGGATGCGGATTAGGGCATCGGGGAATACGTGTTGCAGCTAGCGAGTAGGCCTATGAACACGGTATCAGCAGACTCCAGAGTGTGTGAGTTGAAGCGGAGAGTGGACGCTCTTCAGGGCGAGTTCCATTCGCCCTTCGATTTTGGCCATGGCATCATTACCAAGCCCCGGCCCGTGCAGCGACGCTTTCGCCGCCGTCTCGAGCTGTTGCGGATTCCGGCCGATCTAACCGGCAAAACGGTGCTGGATATAGGCGCTTGGGATGGCTACTTCTCCTTCGAATTCGAGCGGCGCGGGGCCAAGCGCGTGGTGGCGATGGACGTGTGGAATGGCCGCGGGCTCGAATGTTTCCTGCTCGCGCGCGCGCATTTTGGCAGCAAAGTCGAGCACCTGCGGCTCGACGCGCACGAAATCAGTGCCGAGAAAGTCGGCACATTCGATTTCGTGTTCTGCGCTGGTCTTCTCTATCATTTGCGCCATCCGCTCGTGGCGCTGCAGAAGATCAGAAGCATTACGAAAGGGCAGTTGATCCTCGAGACCAACTCGTTGATCCCGGCAGTACATGAGTCGACGCCGATGATCACGTTCTTCCCGGGCGACGACTTTGACACCCACGGCCGCCATCCCGGGGCCTTCCCCACCGAGGCATGGCTGCTCGATGCATTGCACTTAGCCGGCTTCGCTCGCCGCGAGGTGGTCTATCGTCCGTCCTTCAAAGGATTCAAGAAGATACAGGCGCTCGTTACCAACAGGCCGCAGAAAGGCCGGCTCATCGTGCACGCTTTCGTCGATTGAGCACCCTTAAGCGCGCCAAAAGCAATGGTTCACGTCCGCGAGACAGCATGGCGTGACGCGCTGACCCCTGGCCGCCAACGGATCATCAGAAATTTTTCGTCCGAGCTGCTCAGGATCGTTCAGCCCCTCGACCTCGGTCCTATCGGCACGCAGCGCACCGTCGTAGAGGATGCAACTGCGCTGAACGTCGTACATTACGTCGTCATGCACTCGGCAATTCGTTAAAAGCTATGCGCGCGTATGCCGTGAGCCACGATGATGCGCGGAGAACGCAGATCACAAACTTGCGTTCACTCGGAAATCAATCAATCGCGGCTGCGGAGTTGCGGACACCGTGCCTGGGCAGGGCCAAAAGTTATGGGGGGTCGTTTACGAGATCACCATTCTCGATATTGGAAAGCTCGACAAATCCGAGGGCTATTTGCCAGGACGAAAAAAGAACTCGTATTTTCGGCGCGAGTGCGTGGTCTTCCTGTATGGCGATGACAAGCAACCACTGAACGTTTTTATGTTCGATTCGCTGGTCGACCAACGCGTTGCGATCGCATGATGGCGTTTCTACTGATCGGTTACACGGTGATCCGGACCCTGTACGCCATCGTCACCGAAGTAGCCAGGATCTTCATTTCGACATAGGTGCGTGATTCGCTTCAGTAGATTCGATGGGACGAAAGTGCACGGCCCTACGTGCAGCGGCAAGAGCGATCACGATCAGCGAAAAGCTGATCAAAAAGGCCAACCCGCGAATTTCCAGTCGCTGAATCGCGATGCGTGAAATAATTGGACCGCATAGAGCCGCGGCAGAGAGAACCCGTGCCGTGGACGGCCATTCATCACGGAAGAGTACCGTCAGTAATAAGATGTAGGCCGGCAGCATTACGACCGCGTGATATGGCTCAAGCCACGTGCTGACAGGGAGCGGCACCAGTAGTGTGACGCAGATGTCAGCGAATTGCGCAACTCCATACCCAGAAAACTGATTGACTTTATTGGCGGTCGCGAAATACCAAATTACTAAGGCAATCCAGAGCATCTCGCTGCCGCGCCAAAGTACAATTACCGCTTTGGAAGATGGATCTGAGTCTAGCAGTGTGGCAAACGCGCGACGAAGTGTGATGATGTGCGTTCCGTAGTAGTAGCCTTCCAAAGTTGTCGTAAAGCGGACTTGATCCAACCAGTCCCGTAGCACCTGAACGAAATCCGCAGGACCGAACACAAGCACCGGCAATAAAATGAAGATGCCGCACATCGAAGCGGCAGTCAGCCCTGCCAAACGCCATTCCCGCCACCATGCAATGAGAAAAATAAGCAACCCGCTGTAGACTTTTAGACCTGCACTTGCCGCAAGCAACAGTGCACTGACCCATGCTCGCCGTGAGACAAAACCAAGCATTACGATAGCTAAGATAACGAGATTGCTGTTGTGGTTTCGCAGATCCCAGCTCAGTGGGTTGTCTGTTAGAAGCACTCCAATACAGCCGAGTGCCCACCTTCCCGGCCAATTTGCTGCTCCGCTGAGCTTTATTGAACTCCAGACGACGATCCAAAGAGATGCTGCTTGGGCCAACAGCCAGACCACGAACGCTATGTGCTGCGGCAACATATGTAGCGGGAGCAGCATGACAACCGCCGATGGCGGATATGGAAAAGGCGCCAACGAGGGGTAGTGCGCGTCATGAAAAATCAGCCACGGAAACGTGTATAGTATGCCAAAGTCAACTTGACGGCTGGGTTGCGTTATCAAGGAAGGAAAACGAAACGCCGTCAGATAATAAAAGGAAATAAAGACAATGCCCACGATCCCCAGTGCATCAGCTAGCGTCCATACCTGTCTGGGCAACAGCTCAAAAATCTTTTTCCTTTGCATGACGGATTGCCCACAACAAACAGTTTTACTTTTAATCCGGGATTCCCCGGGTGACTGCCGATCTGCCATGAATATTCGCGTTTTTCGGCATTACTGCAAGACGGACGCGAGCTGCGGACGGCTACCGACACCTCGGGTATCCAGAAGCGGTGGTCGAGTGGCTAATCTGGCTATTTTCGCTGGCATTTCGACGCACTCCTCCCGTCGATTGCTTGTGAACGCATGACAATCGCACGCCTCAGGCTGGCGCTGGTGGTGGCTGCGGCCGTAGTTCCGCAATCAGCCGCAAAATCTCTTGGAACATCTGCCGTGGGATGGCGACCTCCGCCATCTGGAAGGCAACATAGCGTCCGTGGCAGACCATCTTCGCACCGATCTTGATCAGCTTCTCCCTCAGGCTCGTCAGAGACCAGTCTTTGATCGGCTCGGGCGTCGCCAGCGTGCGCAAGAAATTGCCGAGATTGTAGGCCAGCGCATGAAGCTAGAGCCGGACGGCGTTGGCGGCGAACGTCCGGCATGACAGCCGCGTCCATTTGATCGCGCCCTTGCCCTCCTTGATCCACTGCTCGCAAGTGCCGCGTTTGTTGTAGAAAGCGACGATATTTTTGGCGGGACGCGCCATGTTGGTGACGATGAAGCCGACGCGGGGATAAAGCTCGCCCGGGTGCCACTCGATTTTGGCGATCACCCGGCGCGGCTTGCTCCAGCTTCCGCCTGATAGGTGAAATTGGCATGGAACCGGCGCACTTCGTTCGGCGGTCGCCCGACCGGATGCTTGAGCAGGTAACCGATCCTGTTCTGCAAGACTTGGTTGGCAGGCAACCGGATCGCGTATTTGATCCGCTCCGCCTCCAGGAACTCATAGACCCCCGGCATGGCGAAGGCTGCGTCCGCCCGAAAATAGATGCGTGAGACCTTGCCCTGATAGCGCGTCACGACCGGCTTGAGAACACCATCCCAGCCATCGGCGCTGTGCACGTTGCCGGGACGTAGCGCGCTGCGTTCCAGATCACCAAACTGATTGAACACGAACAGTAGATGATAGCAGGTACAGGCGTAATGGCCGTTCCAGACGCTGATCTCCTGCTCGCCGTGGGTCGGGCTCACGCTCGAATCCATGTCGAGGACGATGCCTCTCGGCGTGCGCCGGCCGTGCACAAGGTCGATCCAATAGCCGGACAAATCGGTAAGAGAAGAGAAGTTCGCAGGTGCCGCGAGCCACTGCGTTTCGAAGCGACCCATCTGGCTCGGCGAAGCCGCACTACCCTGCGCCGCTTTGCCGCCGACAATCCAGCGCATCGCCGGATCGTGGCGCAGGCGCTCGGCGTCGTTCACGTCCTCATATCCAGCGAGACGACCAAACACTGACTGCCGCAACAAACCAACCAGCGCATGACGACCGTTCCTGCCGGTGCACCCATCGGCGAGCATCTCGCCCGCCATCGTGCTCAGCTCGAGTGCGTCGTCGAGTTCACGGTATGCCAGCAATCCGGCATCGGACGTGACCACTGAGCCGCGAAACTGCAGCATCAAACGGCGGTCGAAATCGAGCTTGAGAACCTCGTCGTTTGATTCACCCGCTGGGTTCGCCATCGCTGCCTCGCTTGATCCAGGATAAGGTGCTGATGCCTATATCTGAATCGGCGTGCGGACCGCGCAACTCAATGCATCATCCGGGGAATGCGGGCTTAGTGGTCAGTTCGACAGCAGCAATTATTGTATTGTTAGAGGCCTGCCGCTTGCGTCCGGATATAAGTATAAGTTACTGCTGCTTTGGAATTGCAAAATCTGGAACTGTAGTGAGCCGACGCCATGCCATACGAAGACGACGAAATGGAGTTCCAAGATAGAACTTATTGAAGAATTGCCATCGTCCATCGAACCCGAGTTGGGGTAATTGGTTGGCTGGAATGTACCAGTTGTTGATGCCGGTACGGCGTATCCATCGGTAGTCCCGCCGCGTCAAGTAGCGGTGCACTTGAAGGTGCAGAAGCAAGTCCTCGATCAGAATTAAGCGCGGTCGCCATCGAGCCAAATCGAATCCGTCCAGAACATCGAGTTCGTGACGCTCAACGTCGATTGAAATGAAGTCGATGGAGGACGCACCAGCTTCGACCAGGATTTCGTCCAGGGTTCGCACTGGAACGTCAAGAACGCCATGCGGCTTAACTTCTGCAAGGTTAAGATTTGGATCGAAGGACGAGTGGCCGCCGGCGAGATGGAATTTCATGCGCGATCCCGAATTGCGACGAGAAGAGCAAGCCTCGGCGAATACTTTCGCTGATCGCCGTCGCCTGAGTTTGTCGACCAGATCGGGCTGTGGCTCGACGAGGATGCCGGTCCACCCCTGCTGCTCAAGATCGAAAGTCTGCGACAATTCCTCCGGTTGATTGGCCCCAACCTCGACGAAATAACCTCGGTCATTCTCGCCGAAGAATGCACGCTTGAATTCACTTTCGACTTCCTGCGAAAAAATAGTACGCACCGTCGGCCCCCGTGAGCGAAGTAGCTGGGAATTCTCGAAATGATACTCCAATCTTAGGCGAGAAACTTCTGCGACGTTACAAATTGCGTCGCGGCATCAGCCGACGTGTTGCGAGGAAGCCGAATCACGAGCTCTTTTTTCTGCGGTGCGAAGTAACGCGATTGGCCCCTCTGCGCCGCGCTGGCGGACGACGGATGTGGCGGCTTTCAGGGGTACTGCCGCCGCGCCCGACTTCGCGGGCGCTCCGTGTCTCCTATCGAGGTGCTGCCGCCGCGCCTGCGACGAAACGGCGTGCTGCAGCAAGTAGCACAACGCTCCGCCAGCGGGCATGCCTTCGTCGCCCATCGCCGGATAGATGAAAATTTCCTCGATCGGCAGCCGGTCGGCGAGAACACGGTTGAGTCGCACATTGGCGAATACGCCGCCGGCGACGCCAAGATAACGGGCCTTGTGGCGTTGCAAAAGCCGCTTGACTGAGCGCAGCATCGTGTCTTCCAGCACCTGCTGGATCGAGGCCGAGGCATCTTCCCGGCTGACGCCTGCCGCAAGATCGCGAATAAAAGTCACCATTTCCGGGTAAGTTCGGAAATCCGAAAAAACGCGGCCGGCATCATCGACAGAGAATCGCGCCGCGATCCTGTCGGCGAGGACCGGTTGGCCGAATGCGGCAAGGCCTGTCAGCTTGCCTTCATGCCGGATGGGCGTGAAGCCAAGCGAGGCAGTCATCGCCATGTAGGCGTGCCCCAGACTGTCTACCGGCAGCGGCGTGAGTAAACACTCCTCGCCGCCGTAAATGGTCGTCAGCGTGCCCTTGGCAAAATGGCGCTGGCTATAGTTGACCGTATCGCCGCCGGCGTCCGCCGTAACCAGGAGCGCCTCGTCCCATTGGGTGTGGAACAGCGGCGCAAGCGCATGCGACTCGTGGTGATTGTAGAAATAGACGTGTGCGTCGTCGCGGAAGCCGCTCCAGCGCCGAAATTTGGGAATGTTGACGATGTCTTCGATGCGCGGGGTGTTGTTGCGCTTGAATTCCGGCGGCATGTAACGCCGCGTGCGGCCCTCGACATATTTGCGGTACTTCTCGCGAAACCAGCGCACCCCGCCGATATTGCGAAGTAACGTGGTCGGAAATTCCGTGCGGCTAAATCCGGCGACATCGACGTGGCGACGCGTCGCTCCGACGATCGACAGCACCTCGTCGATCGCAAGGTCGGGATGTTCGCGCCCGTCGCCTTTCTGGCGCGTCAGCCGCTCGAGCTGGACAGCAGCGCGCAGCGTGTAGTCCTCGAACACCGCCGCCGCCGCGTCGTGGCCGCCGGTGTGCACGGTGAGAATGAGTTGGGCCACGTCGTGTGTCTCGCTATTTGCCCCAGTGACAATTCAACGCGTGGTGAGCCCACCGCAATAGGGGATGTGCATCGATCGATCAGAGGGTTTCTACGGCGTGATCGAAGCCGCGCACGTCGGTTGAAAGCCACAGCCATTGCGGAGTGTGCGCCGTCACCTCGGGGCTGGGGATCATGGCGCGCGCTCCGACATCCGGTCCGATGAACGAGTTCTTTTGGCGTATGCGCTCATGGGTGACCTCGGCCGGGTTGACAACCCGGCGCGGAATAGGGCGGTCGGCACCGCGACTTGGCGCATCGGCGGGGGCCGCATATCCGGCACTTGCCGCTTGCCGTCCGGACCAATCGAGACGTGAGCACGCGCCTCAAAGCTTGCCAATGCGCCAGCCGATCCTCCGTCTAAATGCAGCGAGCCCCTTGCGCATCGCCACCCCTACCCTTGCAAGCACATGCTCTAATGCATCGTTGCGCATCCGACTTGTTCGCCAACGAAAAATGAAACCGTGCATCACCCAAACAACGAGGTACATGAATATGCCAGCAAACATGACATCAGTAAAAAAATGAGCACCGGCGGCCATGCGCAGTAAGCCAACTGCGACGCCGAAGCCGAGCGCGCCGGCATAGGCTAGTACGCGCCATTGCGGTGGTGCGAGCGCGGCTGGCGCGAGCGTCCAAAATGCGCCCGAAGGCTCTCCTGCGACAAAGGAGCAATTGCTGGGGCACTCACCGCGTGGGTCCCACCATGGTGTGAAATGGTCGGTGCCGGCGAAATCAGTGACATCGATAGGACGTGAGCGGCCCCAATGTTCTTTCAAGACAACATTGGCAAGGATGCCGGGGCCGAGCGCCAAGGTAAGCAGGAGGAAAACCGCCGTCTCGCCGCCGATCAGTATGCGCCGATGCGGCACTATGAGCTTGCCAAAGATGGCAACAGCGGCGGGCGCAGAAAGCAGAGCAATAAACCAGCGCGACGCATCGCGTGAGTGCTGCACCCACGGTTCGGCATTGACTTTGAACGTGCGGGTCGCCGGATTAAAGAACAATCCAGCAAGGTCGAGGTCGAGCTGCGCAAATACGCCGAATAGGACACCCCCTACAACGGCGACACAGAGTGCAATCGTGAACCCAATGCGATTCATGCGAATGTTTGCAAATAAATGCTATCCAGCAGGGCGTCACTGATTGTGTTTGCAATCCTCTAACAACACAACCCGTCTTTTTCGGGCAGTCAAGTTCCAGCAGGGATCGCGTGGTATGAGATCACATTTCATTCCAATAACCACTGTACGCTACGAACCGGATGATGACACGCTCGCGCGGACTCTGACCGGACCGGAGCTGTGTTGCATCTCGAGAATGCTGTTCATTCGCTCGATCACCGCGTGCGAAGAGACATTTTCCATGCAAGCGTGACCATGACGGCAGCGGCTGAGTTGCCGTAGATAACATGGGGAACAAAGAACGCCGGCTTGCAAGACCGCATCCGCGCGACCGTAAGGACCGATCCAAACCGGATCTGTCGGACCGAAAACGCTCACCACCGGACGATTGAGCGCGACAGCAAGGTGCATCAGCCCGGTATCGTTTGTCACTCCAATGGTGGAACGGCGAATGAGTGCGGCAACCTCAGTGAGAGTGGTTTCTCCGGCGGTATTGACTGCCCCAGGCGCGAGTCGCGCGACCTCTTCGCAGACGCCGCGCTCGCGCCGCTCCCCTATCACCGCTACAGCAAAGCCCTTCCGCAAAAAGTGACGCGCCACTTCGGCAAACCTTTCGCTTCCCCAGCGCTTGGTTTCCCAGATCGTGCTTGGCGCGACCGCAACCAGGCCGGCGCCGGTCAGTTTATGACGCCGGACCAGCGCGTCGACAGCCGCAATGGCGGTTTGCGGAATAGGAAATGAAAAGTCGGGTGGTCCTTCCTCAAGGTCTAAGATCGACCCGACGTTCAGGTAACGATCGACCGCGTGCAGATCGAGCGTAGGCACTGGAATGCGATGTGTGTAGGCGAGCCAGCTCCCTTCGCGCGCACCTTGCCAGGCGTGCTTGCGTGCTTCCACTGTGAATTCTCGCAGCGAGGCATCCCAAACGCGTGCTCGCGGCCGGTCAAATCCGATGCGCACCGGCGCGCCGGTTGCCAGCGTGAACACGGCCGTGCGTAGCTGACCATGCATATCGACCACTAGGTCGTAGCCGGTCCGGCGCAACTTAGCAGCTAGCCGCGCGTAACTTATAAACAGCGCCAGACGCCGCCGCATCCGCCAACCCTCGCGGGGAAATTCAATGACATTAGTGATGGCGGTGTTGTGTCGCAAAAGTTCGGCGATTGCCGGCGTCACCAGCCAATCCAATTGCGCCGACTGATAGCGCTGCCGCAACTTATTCAAGACTGGGATAGTGTGCACCACGTCGCCGACGGCCGACAATTTGATCAGCAGAATTTTACGGAAGTCGCGGCTGCGTAAGTCGGCCGAAAACGAGGTCAAAGCGTCACTCCTGTTTTTAGTGGTGGCTGTCCATCTTCAGCTAGGC
>Ga0181530_10007099_pt1 | contig 10800 bp, 9 predicted proteins | sample PEATcosm2014_Bin_42_FD_119769 | JGI IMG/M metagenome (GOLD analysis project Ga0181530, IMG submission 119769) | Peatland microbial communities from MTU Mesocosm Facility, Houghton, MI, USA - PEATcosm2014_Bin10_60_metaG | ecosystem: Environmental > Terrestrial > Soil > Wetlands > Peat | place... | reverse complement strand
TTCTCTCACGCACTTTTAAAATTTACCATACATTACTGGATAAACCGCGTATTTCTTTTCCCATTGCGATTTTTTCTCGTTAACTGGCTGCCAATCTTCCGTTACTCAGACACACTCCTAGGGCGGGCCTATAGTGCAAATCCGGAATTCGCCAAAACATTTGAAAAATACCATAAAGATCTGCCGGCTTTCCTGACGAAAGCAATTGAATACTACTGCACCCATTCGAAATAAGCAGCGCGGTGAATCAAGAGAGGGGAGTTACTCCCTTCTCTTTTTAATCTCAAACATGCATTTCTGCGGCCGATGTGTCTTATAATAGGAGTGGTATTACAGCAAAGCATGCAAGGCAGGTGAGCTCCCATTTCTCTGGAAATCCCCCGTTCCGCAAAACAGCAATCCATGATGCCCTCAGGTTTAACGAAAAAACAGGTTAAAAAAAGCCTGAAAAACAGTGTCCTGGATGCCGCCAGCTATTCTTCGATGGCCGGGTTGACGCAGAATTACATTACACCTTATGCACTGGCGATGAATGCCACCACCACGCAGGTCGGTTTTCTAACCGCCATCCCTTACCTGGCGATGATATTAACGCAGATGATTGCGCCCACTCTGGCCGAACGGGCCGGCAGCCGCAAGCGCTTCATCCTGGCGGGAGCATTTCTGCATAGTTTGGTGTGGCTGCCCATTTGCTTAATCCCTTTTATTTTTCAAACCAACCGCATATGGTGGCTGATATTATTTGTCACCCTTTGTGTCGCCTTTGATTCGATCGGCAACGCCCCCTGGAACAGCATGATGGCCGACCTTGTCCCGGAACAGATAAGAGGCCATTATTTCTCTTACCGAACCAGGATTAGCGCCATGGTGTCGCTGCTGCTGTCTTTTGTCGCCGGCGGAATCCTGCAGCTGCTGACGAAGAATATATTTCTGGCTTTCTCGATGATTTTCGCCGGCGCATCTATTTCGCGCTTCTTTTCTACCTGGTTTCTATCGCAGATGGTTGAGCCGCCGGCAGTTAAACCAAAAACGAAACAGGCCAGCATTTTTGAATTGAGCCTGACTTTGGGCTCAACGAATATCGGGAAATTCATTATTTTCAATGCGCTGCTCACATTCACGACGAACTTAGCCTCACCGTTTTTCTCGGTTTACATGCTGAGCGACCTGAAATTCAACTACCTGACCTATTTCATTGCCACGGCGATACCGACGTTAATCACGCTGCTCTGCATCCCGTTCTGGGGGAAAATAGTGGACCGCAACGGCAATGTCAAGGTATTGAGAGTAACGATGCTGTTTATCCCGCTGCTGCCGATATTGTGGCTGGTGAGCAAAAGCCCGTACTATCTTTGCGGAGTGCAGGTGCTTTCCGGGTTTGCCTGGGCGGGCTGTAACCTGGCGGTGAGCCTATTCTTATACGTAGCGACGCAGGCGGAAAACCGCACGCGTTACATCGCATTAAATAACGTATTAATGTTCACCGGCGTGTCCCTCGGGGCGCTGCTCGGCGGTATTATAGCGCCGCACGTGCCACTGGTACTGAGAAATAATTTACTGACAATCTTTCTGATATCCGGCGTGGCCCGCATCCTGGTGGTCGCAATTTTTCTGCCGAAGATTTCAGAAGTGCGGCCGGTAGCTGAAGCGAGCGTCAGTGAAATCCTGTTCGGCGGGCCGCAATTTTCAAGGGTAAGGGGCTTTTCCGACGTGGTTTTCCGGCGGGCCAAACAAAACAGGAAAACGAAAGAAAAATGACGGTTTATTTTCCCGGTTTAAAAATATTTTTCCTAAATTTCTCAAAACCCCTTGACAACATTTTAAGCACATGTTATATCTTGATTAAATAAGTATTTAATGCCGAAAAAATTAAATAATAATTCACGTACGACTTGAATACGGAATAAGGAGTGAAATTAAGTGACCAAATCGGCAATTGCGTTGAAAACGATCCCGGTTAGCGAGGACGAAGAGCCTCCGAGTAGCACTATTACCAGAAGAGAGACAAAGGAAGAAGAGCCTCCCGGTACGGGCTTTGTCTCCAGAAAAAACAGGCTCTTTCGTCACGTTTCAGCTTCAGACTGGAACGATTGGAAGTGGCATTTCCGTAACAGAATCACTTCTGTCAAAGATTTATCACGTTTCATTCCTTTATCCGACAAAGAACAATCCCAACTCAAACTTGTGACCGCAAAATATCCGCTGGCAATTACGCCATATTATCTATCACTGATCGACCTGGATAATCCCAATGACCCCGTGCGCAAGCAGGCTATTCCATGTATTGAAGAAATCAGCATGGGCGAACTGGGGATGGAAGACCCCCTGGAAGAAAAAAGGGATTCCGTCGTGCCCGGCCTGGTGCACCGTTATCCCGACCGCGTTTTGATGGTCCTGACCGATATCTGCCCGATGCTGTGCCGCCACTGCACGCGCAAACGTGAATGGCACAACGGCGGGTGGGTGCGTAACGATGCCGAAATTGAGGCGATGCTGGATTACATCCGGCGCACACCTCAGGTCAGAGATGTAATCATTTCCGGCGGCGACCCGTTGACACTTTCGACGGAACGCCTGGAAAGCATCATTTCCCGAATCAGAGCAATCCAGCATGTAGAAATAATCCGTATCGGCACGCGGTTCCCGGTGGTTTTACCGCAGCGTATCGATGCAGAACTGTGCAACATGCTGTCCAAATATGGTCCAATTTGGTTGAATACCCATTTCAATCATCCTAACGAGATTACACCCGAATCCGCCCGCGCCTGCGACCGCCTGGTCCGGGCCGGCGTACCGGTAAATAATCAATGCGTGCTGATGCGCGGCATCAACGATACAGTCGAAATCCAGATGAAACTGGGGCAAAGCCTGCTGAAGAGCAAGGTGCGCCCGTACTATCTCTTCCAGTGTGATGAAGTACAGGGCACCGAACATCTGCATACTTCCGTGGAAACCGGCATCAAAATCATGGAAGGTTTACGCGGCCGTACCTCCGGCCTGGCAATACCGACCTATGTTATCGACCTGCCGTTCGGCGGCGGTAAAGTCCCGCTGCAGGCCAATTACGTCGTCGCACAGAGCGAAGACGAGATAATACTGAAAAACTATCAGGGCCGTCTCTTCCGTTTCCGCAACCCGGTTTATGCCGACGAGGCGACCGGAACAGAAATTAACAGCGACGGTACCCCGCTCGCTAATGCCGAATTAAATACTGAAAAAATCCCGGTTCCGGTAGCGAGGAGATAAACTGATGCGGGTCGGCCTGTCATTTGACCTGAAAGAAGCACTGGTCCGGGGTAATTGTGCTCCCGGCAAGACGCCGGACGACATGTTCGAAGAGTACGATTCGCCGACAACCATCGGCTATATCCAGCGCGCGATTGAAGGACTGGGGCACTCTACGGTCAGACTGGGCGGCGGCCCGGAATTCATGCGCAATATCCTCGATGAAAAAGTGGACATCGTCTTTAACATCGCTGAAGGCCGCGGCACATACCGCAGCCGCGAGGCGCAGGTACCCTCGATACTGGAAATGCTGGACATCCCGTATGTCGGTTCTGACCCGGAATGCCTGGCGGTCTGTCTGGACAAACACCTGACCAAGAAACTGCTGAAAATGGAAGGCATCCCGACACCGGACTGGCGGCTGATTAACAATCAGCGGGAATTAACCGAGACGGACTGGAAAGGTTTTCCTTTTCCGGCCATCGTCAAACCTTCGTTTGAAGGTTCCAGCAAAGGAATTCACGCGAATTCGCTGGTGGATTCCGCGGCACAGGCGGCGGCCACAGTGGGCGAAATGCTGGAGACTTACCGGCAACCGGTGCTGGTGGAACAATTCATTGACGGCGACGAAGTAACGGTCGGCATGCTGGGCAATTCCCCGGTCAAAGTACTGGGGATGATGAAAATTATCCCGCGCAAGCAGAGCAACCGTTTTGTTTATACCGTTGAAGTAAAACGGGACTGGAAGAACCTGGTGGATTACGAATGCCCCGCGCATCTCAAAGAGGCAACCACGAAGAAGATTGCCGAATACAGTCGTAAAACATTTGAGATGCTGGGCTGCCGGGATTTTTCCCGGATTGACTTCAGAGTTAGCGCTGACGGCATACCGTATATGCTGGAGATAAACCCACTGCCCGGGCTAGGCGATTATAGCGACCTGATAATTATGGCAGTTAAACTGGGCTGGAAGCATGAAGAGCTGATTGCTTCGGTATTCAACGCTGCTCTGGAGAGATACCCGCTGTGTGTGCACGTATAGCAATCGTTTATAACAAGCCGGAAGTGAGCCGCTACAGTTCGCGGGGTGAAGATACCGCAGTGCTGGGTGTGCTCGAATCTGTTGAGGCGGTCAACAAGGCGCTCGTCGAACTGAAACACGACGTGGTTTTACTGCCGCTTTCACCCGGCGACGACATCAAGAATTCACTGGCGTCGGTGGGCGCCGACCTGCTGTTCAACCTATTCGAAGGTTTTTGCGGTTTCCCCGAGACCGAGGTGCTGGTCCCAGATTTCGCCGAAGAATTGAGGATTCCCTATACCGGGTGTCCCAGTTCTGTTTTACGGCTTGCATTGAATAAAGCCAAAGCCAAAGCGCTGCTGAAATCGGCCGGTATCCGGACACCTTCGGGACAGGTGCTCAAGCCTGAAAACTTAGGCGATTTTAATCTTACCTATCCCTGTATTGTGAAGCCGTGCAGCGAAGATGCCAGTCACGGTATTTCAGATTTAAGCGTGGTAGAAGATTTAGCCGGATTAACCCGGCAGGTAAACATGATAAGCAATGCCTACGGCGGGCAGGCATTGGTAGAAGAGTTTGTGGGCGGCCGGGAGTTCAACGCAACCGTGATGGGCAATACCGAGTATACGGCATTGCCGCCTTCGGAAATCGTGTATACATTGCCGGAAGGGATGCCCAAGCTGCTGACTTTCGCGGCCAAATGGGAAATCGGCAGCGTTTACTATTTGAATACGCAACTGACCTGTCCGGCCAAAATCAGCCCGGCGGAAAAACGCGCCATCACGATGACAATCGTTAAAGTCTATCAGCTCTTCGGCTGCAAGGGTTACGCGCGGGTGGATATGCGGCTGGATAAAGAAGGCAAGGTCAACGTCATCGAGGTCAATCCGAACCCGGATATTTCACCGGGCACCGGCGCCGCGCGCCAGGCAGATGCCGCCGGGATGACCTATGCCCGGTTTATGGATAAAATAATAAATTTAGCATTTGAGAGGTTCCCGTGGGTACAACCAGCATCCGTCCGATAACCGTCAAAGATAAACAGCACGTAATGCATATTCTGAAGAACACTCCGGAATTTTTACCACCCGAAGTAATCGTCGCCGAAGAGTTAATCGACGCATTTTTGGAAGAAGAGAGAAGCTCCGGTTATCATATCTACGTAGCGGAGCTGGACGGCGAAATTGCCGGCTACGTCTGTTACGGGGACACGCCGCTCACCGAAGCAACCTGGGATTTATACTGGATTGCGGTGGCCAACGATAAACAGGGGTACGGCATCGGCCGGATATTAATGCAGCACGCCGAAGACGATATCAAGAGAATGCACGGCAGGCTGGTAATGGTTGAGACCTCCGGGAAAGCGGACTATAATAAGACCAGACGATTCTATGAAAAACTGAATTACCAGAAAATGTGCCAGATTCCCGATTACTATGCACCGGGTGACGATCTGGTACTCTACAGCAAAAGAATCGGATAAAAGCCGCCTGATAATTCACGCGGGGCAGGTTCACGGACATGAGTAATTTCTTCCACGATTTTGTGCTGACTTTTCTGCCGCTCTTTATCGTTGTTGACGCACTGGGCAACGTCCCCATCATTCTCAGTTTGAGCGAAGGGATGACCGCCAAACAACGCAACGATGTGATTAACATCGGGGTGGCCACAGCTACGGTCGTCGGGTTAATCTTCCTGTTTTTCGGCAGATGGATACTGAGCGTGATGGGAATTTCGCAGGGCGCTTTCACCATCGCCGGCGGACTCATCCTGCTGGTATTCTCTCTGAGATATCTGACCGCCGGGCGGTGGATGGACATCATCAAGGAAGAAATGATTGCGGTCGTGCCCATCGGCACACCGCTGATTGTCGGGCCGGCAACGATCACCACGCTGCTGCTGCTTTCCACGCAATATTCGCTTTATATCATCCTGATTTCGCTGGCAATCAACCTGATTCTTTCCTGGCTGGCTTTCATGGCGGCCGGCCAGATATCCCGTTTTTTAGGGAAGGGCGGCCTGAAAGCCGTTTCGCAGATTTTTAACCTGCTGCTGGTCTCCATCGCGGTGAGCATGATTATCCGCGGCCTGGTTTTGAGCAATATCATCCATACCCTTTAGGGGACTAAAATAGATAGGATACTGGAACAAAGGAAGTACTACATGCTGCCGGAAAACGGAACAAAACACAAAATCGAGGTCGCCATCAGGGCGATGGAAATTGACGATGTAAGCGCGGTTTATCATCTCGGCGAAAAACTTTTTACCAGCGACGAATTCCCCATTCTCTACCGCACCTGGGACCCGTACGAAGTAACGGAATATTTCACCACCGAATCCGAATACTGTCTGGTGGCGGAAACCGAGGACGACCGCATTGTCGGGTTTGTGCTGGCGAACATGGTGGAAAAAGAAGGCACGGCCTGGAAAAAATACGGCTACCTGACATGGATCGGGGTGGAAGAAGGTTTCCAGCGGACGAATTTGGGCCAGCGCCTCTACAACAAAATCGAAGATACTTTCCAGAAAAACGGCGCCAGGATGGTAATGGCGGATACCGATGCGGAAAACGCCGGCGCGCTGGCTTTTTTAAATGCGATGGGATTATCGCCACGCGCACAGCATGTCTGGCTGGCGAAGACTTTGCAGAAACCGAGGAAGAAAAAGAAAGAAATTATAGGTAAGGAATAAACTATAAACGGCACAAAAGAGATAGGGCGTTGTGATATCATTAACGATGCTATCACCAAAAAGTTATGTGCCTGACATTTCCCCCTCACCTTAATCCTCTCCGTCAGGGAGAGGCGAATCGGACTTTTAGTAAAAGGTACTTAATTGCCGAATACGAACGATAATCTAACTCAAATCCAGCCGGACAGGTTGAAAAACCTGGTCAAAGAACTGGTCAATATCTACAGCCCTTCCGGAAAAGAAGAGGAAGTGCTGGAATTTACCGAGCAGTATCTGAAAAGCCACGGGCTGCCGGTCATCCGGCAGCAGGTGGACGAGAACCGCTACAACCTGGTGGTGCTGCCGGAGGACGAGAACGTCGACCTGTGTTTTGTGGGGCACCTGGACACGGTGGCGGCTTACGACCTGGATGATTTCGGGTTCTCGGAGGATGAAGGCCGGATTTACGGCCTGGGCACGGCGGACATGAAGGCCGGCTGCGCGGCGATGATTGAGGCTTTTATTGCTTTGCAGGCGAATAAAAAGAAAATGCCGCCGGTGGGGCTGGCGCTGGTGGTTGGGGAAGAAGAAGACAACAGCGGAGCCAAGGTGCTGGCGCGGGAATACAGCTTCCCCTGGGCGCTGGTGGGGGAGCCGACCAACATGACGGTCTGCCTGGGGCATTACGGCTACCTGGAAGTGCTTTTACGCACGCACGGCAAGCGGGCGCATTCCTCGATGCCGGAGCTGGGACAAAATGCCATCGAATCGATGTTGAAACTGCTGCTGCGGGTGACGGATTATGCCACGACGGGCACCGAAGGGCTGGTCTATAACATACGGGAACTTTCAGGGTTTCCCAGCGGGTTTGTGGTACCGGATACCTGCGAAGCCTATGTCGACCTGCATCTGCCGCCGCATTCGCAAATCGATAAACTCAAGACTGAGCTGGAACACATCGTGGAAAAAGCCGGTAAGGAAATCCCGGGATTGGATGCAGTATTGCGGTTTGAAGAAGCCCGCCCGGGCTACCGCATTTCCAACGAAAGATTATTAGTCAAGAAATTGCAGAAGATTTTCCAGGAAATGGCCGTACCATGGGAACCGCAGGATTTCCGCTCCCATTCCGATGCCAATATCCTCTGGTCGGACGGGGTGGACCCGATTATCCTGGGGCCGGGGCGGCTGGAAGAAGCGCACACGCCGGAAGAATCCGTCAATTTCGCACAGGTGCTGAAAGCTGCCGAGATTTATTTGAATTTCGCGCTGATTTTATGACGCAAATCTGGCCCCAACCGTTCAAAGCAAGCCAATAACCGATGTTTAGCCGGATGCAGTAATCTGGCACTATGGAATTATGCATTCAGGAGAAGGTAATTGGAAAGAAAATTTAGAGTTTCGGCAGGAGCCATTATTATCCGAAACGATGAAATATTGCTGGTCAGAACTCTGAATAGCGAGGGAAAAGATTTCCTAGTCGCACCGGGCGGTGGCGTGGAAAGCGATGAGGGCATTAATCAAGCCTGCATCAGAGAAGTGCGGGAAGAGACCGGAATTGAAGTAAGGCCCGATAAGATACTTTTTGTTGAGGATTTGGTCTGGCAAAACAAGAGAGTGGTGAAAATCTGGTTTCTCTGTAATGTTACCGGCGGGGAATTAGCACGTACTCAAGGCGCCGTCGAGGAAGGTCTTATCGAGGCCAGATGGTTTCGAAAAAACCAATTGAAAAATGAAATTGTTTTTCCGTCGGTGCTCATGCACCATAATTGGGGTTCTTTTATCGAAGATAATTGGAAAACACAATATCTGGGAATGGAAAATTCCGACTTCGACCTTTGATCGAGGTTTAGTAAAACTTTGCCTGATAACCAAAGTCCGGATTATGGGCTTTTTCAACCATGTTCCGTTAACGTGATACAATATCCATTATCAAAGTAATTACTTAATTGTCATACTGAGCCCTTGGTTACTAAGATTAAACATAAAAGAGCGAAGTATCCAGTATTAGTGAAAAAAGGGAAACTAGATTCTTCATTACATTCAGAATGACAGATATTATTGAGGAAACTATAAATATGGATGCAAAAAGCCTGGAGATGCTGGAATTCCACCGCGTGCGGGAAATCATCGCGGGATATACGTCTTTCCCCGCCAGCACTGCGCTGGCACTGAGCCTCCAGCCCATCTCCGATTATGAAAAAATAAACCTGTTATTCAAACAGTCGTACGAAGCCCGGCAGATACTGGCAGTGGAGCACGATTTCCACATCGGGGAGATTGAGGATATCCGCGAACCGGTAGGGTTAGCCGCGCGCGGCAAGATGCTGGAACCTTTGTCGCTGGCGCACGTGGCGCAGGCGCTGGCCAATATCCGCTACCTGCATTCCACTTTGAGCAAAATGGCGGCGGATTTCCCGGTGATCTGGGATATCGCCAAGAATATCGTCGAACTGCGCTCGCTGGAAAAGAGCATCGATAACTGCATTTCAGTGGACGGCGAAGTCCAGGATTCGGCTTCAGTACATTTAGCGTCGCTGCGGCAGCAAATCCGGCGGCGGCGCCATGACATGCTGAGCAACCTGGAGAGTTTTATCCGGTCACCGGAGGGCCAAAAGCTGGTGCAGGAGCAGATTGTCACCGAGCGGGAAGGCCGCTACGTTATCCCGGTCAAGGTCGAAGCCAAACACGAAATTAAAGGCATCGTCCACGACGTTTCCAATACCGGCGCGACCATTTTCGTCGAGCCGTGGGAAACGGTAGAGGAAGGCAACGAGCTGCGGGGATTTGTGAACGAAGAACGCCGTGAAGTCGAAAGAATCCTGACCAGCCTCAGCGTGGAAGTCGGGCTGCACGAGCAGGAAATCAGCCGGGACATGACGCTGGCGGCGGAGCTGGATTTGATATTCGCCAAAGCTAAATACGCCCGGCGGGCCAAAGCCGCCGAACCGCAGATGGTGCCCTTTACCAAGGAACACAGGCCGGAACTGCATTTGCTGGAAGCACGCCATCCGCTGCTGGGCGAACGGGCGGTGCCGCTGGATATCTTTATCGGGCAGGAATACACGATTCTGGTAATTACCGGCCCCAACACCGGCGGTAAAACGGTGGCGCTGAAAACAATCGGCCTGCTCAGCCTGATGGCGCTGGCCGGCATCCCCATCCCGGCCTCGGAAAAGAGCCAGATTCCGGTTTTCGACGGTATTTTTGTGGATATCGGCGACGAGCAGAGCATCGAGCAGACGCTTTCGACTTTCAGCTGGCATATCACCAACATCACGCGGATAATTCATCAGGCGACGGACAAGAGCATGGTGCTGCTGGACGAGCTCGGCACGAGCACCGACCCGGCGGAAGGCTCGGCTTTATCCCGCGCCATTTTACTGCATTTCCTTTCGAAATCAACGATGGCGATTGCGACGACGCACCTCGGGGATTTGAAAATATTCGCGCATGTCACGCCCGGCCTGCAGAATGCCTCGCTGGACATTAATCCGGTGACTTTAACCCCGACATATCATTTGACGGTCGGTTTGCCCGGCGGCAGCAACGCCATGGCCACGGCGGCGCGTCTGGGACTGGACGCGGATATCGTCGAACGGGCCACGGAAATGCTCTCCAAAGGTACCAGGGAAATGGAAACACTGCTGGCGCATTTAGCCGAAGAAAGAGATAAAACGCAGCAATTGCGGCTGGAACTGGAAAAATCGAAGCAGGATACCGAAAAGCTGAAAAGCGAATGGGAAAAACTGGTCAACGACCTGAAATCTAAGGAAAAAGCGGTAATCCAGGAGACGCGCGACCGGGTGGTCACAGAAGCCGCCGAATTGCAGCGGGAAATCCGGCAGGCCGCTGCTGATTTACGCAAAGTGAAATCGAAAGATGCC
>Ga0181530_10007098_pt1 | contig 10802 bp, 9 predicted proteins | sample PEATcosm2014_Bin_42_FD_119769 | JGI IMG/M metagenome (GOLD analysis project Ga0181530, IMG submission 119769) | Peatland microbial communities from MTU Mesocosm Facility, Houghton, MI, USA - PEATcosm2014_Bin10_60_metaG | ecosystem: Environmental > Terrestrial > Soil > Wetlands > Peat | place... | reverse complement strand
CGGCGAGATTGCTGTGTTTCCTGGAGGTCTGGGCCAGCGCACTCTTCAGGATTTCGCGTGCCTCCTGCTCCATGGACCGCCCATTCGTGGCCGCGCGGATCTTGAGCTTGCGTTTCGTGTCCTGTTCCAGGTTTCGGATGGTAATGCTTGGCATGCTATCAATGATAGCACTGCAATCAATGATTGCACGCCGAAAACCTGCCATGCGCGCCGCGTGATGTTGCAGGTACCCACAGAATCACCCGAATATCCCACAACGGTCCCCGTATCTTATTCATTCCATGCTACATCCGCACCGCGTGACGCCAATCACCCCCAGCGGTGCGATACGTCACTGCCACTTCTTTATGGAAGAAGAGAATGAGTAGCGGCATTATGTACAGGTTGTACCTACGGAGGTAGGACTATGGCTGTGATGACACCCCCGGGAATCAAGGTTCCAGGGGACTACATTGAATCCGTGATGATCAGCGTGAAAGCGAAGAACCCCGCCGAGCCTGAGTTCCATCAGGCGGTGCAAGAAGTGCTGGACTCTTTGAGGTTGGCCCTGGCCAAACATCCCGAATACCAGTCAGTTCATCTGCTGGAGCGGGTTGTCGAGCCAGAGCGCGTCCTCATGTTCCGCGTTCCCTGGTTCGACGATCAGGGCAACGTTCAGGTCAACCGCGGTTTCCGCATCGAGATGAACAGCGCCATCGGCCCCTACAAGGGCGGGCTGCGCTTCCATCCCTCGGTCAACCTCGGCATCCTGAAGTTCCTGGCATTTGAACAGGTTTTCAAGAACTCGCTCACTACGCTGCCCATGGGCGGCGGCAAGGGCGGCAGCGATTTCGATCCCAAGGGCAAGAGCGACAACGAAGTGATGCGCTTCTGCCAGAGCTTCATGACCGAACTGCAGCGTCACATCGGGCCTGACACCGACGTTCCCGCCGGTGACATCGGCGTGGGCGGACGCGAGATCGGTTTTCTGTTCGGCCAGTACAAGCGGCTGCGCAATGAATTCACCGGCGTGCTGACCGGCAAAGGCCTGGGCTGGGGCGGCTCGCTGATTCGTCCCGAAGCCACCGGCTACGGCTGCGTCTATTTCGCCGACGAAATGCTGAAGACGCGGAAAGACAAGCTGGAAGGCAAGCTCTGCCTGGTTTCCGGCAGCGGCAACGTCTCGCAGTACACCATCGAGAAACTGCTCGACTTCGGCGCCAAGCCCGTCACGGTGTCCGATTCGAACGGCGTCATCTACGATCCCGATGGCATCGACCGCGAGAAGCTGGCCTGGGTCATGGACCTGAAGAATGTGAAGCGTGGACGCATTCGCGACTACGCCGACAAGTACAAGAAAGCCATCTTCATGCCCACCGACATCAAGCTGGATCACAACCCGCTGTGGAACGTGAAGGCCGATTGCGCTTTCCCCAGCGCCACGCAGAACGAAATCACCGCGAAAGATGCGGCCAACCTGTTGAAGAACGGCATCAAGCTGGTTGCCGAAGGCGCCAATATGCCCTCGACGCTCGAAGCCACCAAGCTGTTCCTCGATGCCAAGATCCTGTACGGACCGGCCAAGGCCGCCAATGCCGGCGGCGTGGCCACGTCCGGCCTCGAGATGTCCCAGAACAGCGCTCGTCTGAGCTGGACTCGCGAGGAAGTGGACAACCGTCTGCACAAGATCATGATCGCCATCCACCAGACCTGCTACGAAACGGCCGAAAAGTACGGCACGCCCGGCAACCTGGTGAACGGCGCCAACATCGGCGGCTTCCTCAAGGTAGCCAACGCCATGCTGGATCAGGGCCTGGTGTAGTTGATCATGTAGGGACGGACGCATTCGTCCGTCCAGCCGGGCAAAGCCCGGCAACTGCATGCAGCATCAACGAAACAGATGTTGATGCAAGGAAACTAGAAGTAACGATGAAACGGGTGCCCCATCTTTGCCGCGTTCTTTGCGGCAAAGATGGGGATTTTGACTTTTGATCCACGTCATTTAGGATTCGACGATATATGGGCACGTCTTTTCGTGGCTTCCGGAGAGCACGATGTGGCGTCGTCTTGCTTTTCGCGCTGTCACTGGTTGGCTTTATGCCCGCTTGCCGCAAGGCTGAGCCGCACGGCAGCGCACTTCGTCGTGCAGCGGCGAACGGCGACGTGGCTACGATGAAGGCGCTTCTCCAAGAGAATCTTGGTCTGGTGTTCAGCGAGGACAAAACCGGCGGGACAGCTCTTCAGTACGCAGCTTCGCACAACCGCAAGGACGCGGCGGAGTTATTGCTGGCCAATAGGGCCAAGGTTGACGCTAGAGACGATTTGGGCATAACGCCGCTTTACACCGCAGCCGCGAAGGGCAGCCTTGATGTCGCACGAGTACTGATCGCAGCCAAGGCCGACGTGAACGCCAAAGACTCTCGTGGTTTCACCCCGCTCGCAGTGGCAGCCTACAATGGGCATACTGATGTAGCCCAACTGCTGCTCGACAGCGGTGCCGGCATCAATGTAATGGATGGCGCTGGGGCTACCCCCTTGTACTGGGCGAGGAAGATGGGACATAAGCCGACCGAGGATTTGCTGCAGCAGCGCGGCGGTTTGGAGTTTCCCCCGTCGTATGGTAGGTCCGAGTGGCCCTGAGCCAACAAACGAAATTCTAACCTTATTGTCCCTATTGTCCCTGGTCGGTGCCCACTCCCCTCCCATGGCGCGCAGCATCGAGCGGGTGCCCCATCTTTGCCGCGTTCTTTGCGGCAAAGGTGGGGATTCTTGCTCTGGCACCGACGAAAATCTCGTGCCCTTCCCACAGGCAGAAAAGTCAAGACCTCGAACGGATACCTGCTGCACCATGGATGGTGCAATCGCACTGTAAACGACTGAAACTCCAGAGAGTTCCACTGCTTAAGTCCTGTGTAAAGAAATCGCTGTAAAGTATTTATAAACAACAACTTAGATTCGCTCATTAAATCGATTTAACTTGCCGCTGGAGCGACCCAGAATCGAACTGATTCCCTACTATGACCGAGGTCTAGAAAGTTCGTCCTGCGCCTTCTGACGCTCGGCACAGGGCATTCCTCGAAGCGAGCAGCCCACTGATTTTCATGCGCCGCAGCAGAATTCCAGCCACAGAAGTACAAGACATTCGCGACTCCAATCCCCTTGACCTAGTCACGCCAGCAGAGGCTTGTGACTTCGTCCAGGGGAGGGACGCTGACGAAACGCCCCTCGTCCCGAAGGGACGGCTGAAATGAGCTGATAGGAAGCGTTTCAGTCGAGCCTCCGGCGCGAGGTGCGCGCCTGTAGCCTACCCGCCAGTGAACTGGCGGGCTATTTTCAGACGTGCCTCCGGCACCGTGTTCTTGTTGCTGGCGCTATGATGAGTTGAGCGTACGAGTTCCCCATGTCCCTGCGCCCCATCGCCGAGCCCATCCTCGACGCGGAAGAGCGCTTTGAAGGCTTCGAGAATCTGATGCCCTTCAAGGTGCACAACATTCTTCTCGTCTCCAGCCTTTACGACTCGTTCATCCTGCGCGAAGACGGGCGCCTCAACGAACTGCTCATTGACGAATCGCTCGAACTGAACCTGCAGCAGATTCCCGGCATCACGCATGTTTCGAGTTGCGCCGAAGCGCTCGATCTGGCCCGCGCCAATCCGCAATTCAATCTTATCGTGACCAACCTCGCCGTCGGCGATATGGACGCCGCGCAGCTCGCCCGCGAAGTGCGCCGCGCCGGGCTCGACGTCCCCGTGGTCGTGCTGGGCTACGACTACCGCGAAATCAAGAATTTTGTTGCGCGCAATCCGGTCACCGACATCGACCGCGTCTTTCTCTGGCAGGGCAACGCCCGCATCCTGATCGCCATCGTCAAGTACATCGAAGACAAGCGCAACGTGCTGCACGACACGCGCGCCATGGGCGTGCCCGTGCTGCTCGTGGTCGAAGACAACATCCGCTACTACTCTTCATTTCTGCCGGTCATCTACACAGAGCTGATCAAGCAGTCGCGGCGCGTGATTCAGGAAGGCATCAACGTGGCGCACAAGCTGGTACGCATGCAGGCGCGGCCGAAAATCCTGCTCGTTTCCAACTTCGAAGACGCCGCGCAGCTGGTGCAGGAATATCGCGATTATCTTTTCGGACTGGTCTCGGATGTCGAGTTCCCCTGGGATGGAACACTCAGTCCGGAAGCGGGTTTCGAACTGGCGCGGATGGTGAAGAGCCTGGTGCCGGATGTGCCCGTGGTGCTGCAGACCAGCCGCCCCGAATTCCGTCCGCGGGCTCACGCGGAAGGATATTCGTTCCTGCGCAAGCGCTCGCCCACGCTGCTCAAAGACCTGCGCCGGATTCTCACCGATTCTTTCGGATTCGGCGACTTTGTCTTTCGCATGCCCGACCAGCGCGAGGTGGGACGCGCCAGCGATCTCAACCAGCTGGAAGAGCAGTTGCAGACCGTGCCCGCGGAAAGCATTCTTTACCACGCCCAGAGCAATCACTTTTCCCACTGGCTGATGGCGCGCACCGAGTTTGCGCTGGCCGCCAAGCTGCGCCCGCGCAAGGTGACGGATTTCAACGGTCCCGAGCACCTGCGCCGCGATCTGATCGAATCCATCAACGACTACCGCCGCGAGCAGAATGAAGTCCTGATCGGCGATTTCAAAGCCGACACGTTCAAGCCGTCGGAATCGAGCTTTCTCCGCATCGGCTCCGGATCGCTGGGAGGCAAGGCCCGCGGCCTGGCCTTCGTGCGCCACCTCTTGCGCACGCGGCGCATCGCGCGCCGCTTTCCCGGCGTCCGCATTGCCGTGCCGCCCGCCGTGGTTCTGGCCACCGACTTGTTCGATCAGTTTCTAACGGAAAATAACCTCAGCGACTTCGCCCTGCACTGCGACGACGACACCGAGATCCAGCAGCGCTTTCTCGATGCCGCTCTGCCCTTCGACCTGCAGGAAAATCTGAAGGCATTTCTCTCGGAAGTGAATTACCCGCTGGCCGTGCGCTCCTCCAGCCTGCTCGAAGATTCGCAATACCAGCCCTTCACCGGCGTCTATGAAACTTTCATGCTGGGCAACCAGCAAGCCGGCCTCGATGCGCGGCTCGACGAACTTTCCGAGGCGATCAAGCGCGTCTACGCGTCCACGTTCAGCCAGCACGCCAAAGCCTACGTGCGCGCCACGCCCTACCGCCTGGAAGAAGAAAAGATGGCGGTCATCCTGCAGCGCGTGGTGGGCACGGCTCACGGGCCGCGCTTCTACCCGGATTTTTCCGGCGTGGTGCGCTCGCACAATTTCTATCCCGTAGCGCCCATGACCTTTGCCGATGGCATTGCGGCGGTGGCGTTGGGCCTGGGCCGCACCGTGGTGGATGGAGGCAAGTGCCTGATCTTCTGCCCGCGCTATCCGCGGAACCTGTTGCAGTTCTCTTCTGTCGAAGACATTCTCGCCAACACCCAAACCGAGTTCTGCGCCCTGGAGTTGGATGGCGTTCCTCCGGGCGGCCCCGCTCATCTGCGGGAGGCCCGCTTCGGCCTCGATGTTGCCGAAAACGATGGCACGCTCGATCCCGTGGCTTCGACTTATTCCGCCGATAATCACGCCGTCTATGACGGCCTCAGCCGTCCCGGAGCCCGCGTGGTCACGTTCGCTCCCATGCTGAAGCACGGCATCTTCCCGCTGGCCACGATTCTGGAGGCGCTGGTGCGGGCCGGGGAAGATGCGTTGGGCAATCCGGTCGAGATCGAATTCGCCGTCCGGCTGCCGCGCGCCGACGAACCCGCCGAGTTTGGCTTCCTGCAGATTCGCCCGCTGACCCTGGCCCGCGATAATCAGGACCTCACCATTGACGAAGTGGATCCGGCGCAGTTGCTGTGTCAGAGCACCAAAGTTCTGGGCAACGGCCGCATCGAAAATCTGTTTGACGTTGTGGTGGTGGATTCGCACCGCTTCGAGCGCAGCCGCAGCCAGGAAGTCGCCCGCTCCGTGGCTCACTTCAATGCCGTGCTGAGCGGGGAGAATCGTCCCTACCTGCTGATCGGCGTGGGCCGCTGGGGATCGAACGATCCCTGGCTCGGCATTCCCGTGGAGTGGGACGAGATCGCCGGAGCCCGCGTCATCGTGGAAGCCGGATTCCGCGATTTCCGGGTCACGCCCTCGCAGGGCAGCCACTTCTTCCAGAATCTGACCGCGTTTCAGGTGGGATATTTCACCGTCAACCCCGATGCCGGCGAAGGCTCGGTGGATTGGCAATGGCTGGCCGAGCAGCCCGCGCTCGACGAGCAGGGCTGCGTGCGGCACCTGCAATTCAGCCAGCCCTTGCGCGTGGTGATGAACAGCCGCAGCAGCCAGGGCGTGATCTTCAAGCCGGAAGGGAAGTAGCGCCGGCTCGCCAGCGGGCTTATCGAATCACGTGAATTCGGATCCCCAATTTCAAATTCTTCCATGAGCTATCGGTTGTGTAGACGGGCGCTTTCAACGCCATCGCCAGGCTGAGACATGCGCGGTCACCCAACGACAGTCCTAGATGCCGAGTCTCGGCTATGAGGTTCCCGGCTGCCTTGGCTTGCTCGGCGGTAAAGGGTATGGCGTCGCTGACCGAGCTGATCGTGGCTTTCCAAGCATCATCCGCGCGTGCCCCGCGGTCCACAAGCTTGCTCTGAACCTCGGCGAGGTTCACGGTGCTGGCCACCGAACTGCTCAGAAGGCTGGGGGTTATCTGTTCTGCCCCCGGCTCCTGATTGAGCATTGCAATCATCACTGACGCATCCAGCACAATGCTATTCACGGCGAGCCTCCCGCCGGCGCTCTGCGATCAACTCGTCAGACAGGGAGATGCCAGGCTTTATGTACTTGCGGACGAGTCGCTGCGCGCGCTCAAGGCGCTTCTTCAAGGTCGTGATACGGAGTTCATCGTCTTCGACTCGAAGGATGACTTCATCGCCGGCGTTGATTCCGACCGCCCTGCGGAAAGCGATTGGGATCACCATGCGACCGTTTTCGCTGACCCTGAGTCTGGCTTCCTGAGACATGTGTCACTCCTATCTGACCATGACATAGTGTAGTATAGTGTCACTAGTATTACAAGTGACACATTGAAGCTGTTCGGGCAAATACCTGTGAACTGCCATAAGTCTCTTCATCCCTCGCACATCGCCCTGTGATCGCAATCACAGCCGATTCTACGACTCCCCAGCCACAATGACTTTCGCGGGACTTTACGCCATTTCCGTCCCGCGGAGGGCCTGTGTTCAAGATCATCCACGCGCAATTCCTGGCGCCTGGCATTAAACGGTTCGTCATCGCAGCTCCCCGCATTGCCCGCAAGCAGCAGCCCGGCCAGTTCGTCATCCTTCGCATCCACGAAGAGGGCGAGCGCATTCCGGTGACCATCGAGAACTCCGATCCCGAGCGCGGCACCGTCAACATCGTCGTGCAATCGGTAGGCAAGACGACCAACCTGCTCAATTCGCTGAATACAGGCGATTCCATTCTCGACGTGGTCGGCCCGCTGGGAAAGCCCTCCGAGATCGCCAACTACGGAACGGCGGTCGTGGTGGGCGGCGGCGTGGGCACGGCCATGGCTTATCCCACGGCTGTGGCGCTGAAGCGGGCAGGGAATCGCGTGATTTCCATTGTGGGCGCGCGCAACAAAGAACTGGTCATCCTCGAATCCGAGATGCGCGCCGTCAGCGACGCCGTCATGGTCACGACCGACGACGGCAGCTATGCCGACAAGGGTTTCGTCACCGACAAGCTGCGGCAGTTGATCGAGAACGGCACGCGCATTGATCTGGTCGTAGCCGTCGGCCCCATCGTCATGATGAAGGCTGTGGCCGACATGACGCGCAAAGAGAACATCCACACCGTGGTCAGCCTCAATCCCATCATGATTGACGGCACCGGCATGTGCGGCGGCTGCCGCGTGCTCATTGACGGCAAGAGCGAGTTCGCCTGCGTGGACGGCCCCGAATTCGACGCGCACCGCGTGGATTTTGCCGTGCTGGTGCAGCGCAACTCGATGTACCGCGACGCCGAGCAGCGATCCATGGCCGAGTACCAGCGCGCCGTCAGCGCGAAAGCGAACGAGCCCGCCGCTCGACCGTGCGTGGCGGCTTCCTCCGGACAACAGGGAGAACAACGATGAGTCCGACCGTCAAGAAATCGCTCAACCCCGTGCCCATCAAGGACCGCATGAAAATTCCGCGCCAGGCGATGCTCGAGCAGGCGCCGGAGGAGCGGGCGCACAACTTTAATGAAGTGAATCTCGGCTATAGCGCGGAGTTGGCGCAACAGGAAGCGCGACGCTGCCTGGAATGCGCCAAGCCCACCTGCACGGTCAATTGCCCGGTGGGCGTGAAAGTGACCGAATTCGTGGAAATGATTGTGGCCGGCGATTTCCTTGGCGCCGCCGCCAAGATTCGCGAAGACAACGTCCTGCCCGCCATTACCGGCCGCGTCTGCCCGCAGGAAGATCACTGCGAAGGCAAGTGCCTGCTGTCGAAAAAGGTGAAGCCGCTGGGCATCGGATATCTGGAGCGTTTCGTGGCCGACTACGAAAAACGCATGGGAACTCACGTCGTACCTGACGTGCCGCCCACGGGAAAGAAAGTTGCCGTCGTCGGCAGCGGTCCTTCCGGGCTCACCGTGGCCGGAGATCTGATCCAGAAAGGCCACAAGGTGCGCGTGTTCGAAGCGCTGCACGAGCTTGGCGGAGTGCTGGTGTACGGCATCCCGGAATTCCGTCTGCCCAAGCAGATCATCCGCGAGCAGCTCGATTACATGCGCGAAATGGGCGTCGAATTCGAGACCGACGTGGTCGTGGGCCGCACCGTCACCATCGACGAACTCATGAAAGAAGAGGGCTACGATGCCGTCTACATCGGCACCGGCGCGGGCCTGCCGCAGTTCATGGGTATTCCCGGTGAGCACCTCAACGGAGTTTACTCCGCCAACGAATTCCTCACGCGCATCAATCTGATGAAGGCCTACAAGTTCCCGGTCTATGACGAGCCTATGCTCGATCTGCACGGAAAGAATGTGGCCGTGATCGGCGGCGGCAATACCGCGCTGGACGCGATCCGCTCGGCGCTGCGCCTGGGCGCCGGCCATGCCTATGTGATTTACCGCCGCAGCGAAACGGAAATGCCGGCCCGCGCCGAAGAAGTGCATCATGCGCGGCAGGAGGGTATTGACTTCCAGATGCTGACTGCGCCGGTCGAGTTTCTTTCCGACGGCAAAGGATGGCTCACCGGAGCGCGCTGCGTGCGCATGGAACTGGGCGAACCCGATGCCTCCGGGCGCCGCCGGCCCGTGCCCATCCCAGGATCGGAGTTCGATCTGCCCTTATCGGTGGCCGTCATGGCGATCGGAACCAGCGCCAACCCCATTGTGCAGAGCACCACGCCCGGCCTCGGCACCAACAAGCGGGGATACATTCAGGCCAGCGAGGAAACGCAGCGCACCGCGCGCAAAGGCGTATTTGCCGGAGGCGACATCGTCACCGGCGCCGCGACCGTGATTCTGGCGATGGGCGCCGGCCGGCGCGCGGCGAAATCCATTCACGAGTATTTGACGACGGGAGAGTGGTAACATCGGGCCGTTGAGCGCACATTTATGAAGCACACTCTCCTGCTTCTAATCGTGGTGGTGTTGGCCAATGGCGGACAGAAGAACACGCCCCACGACGGACATTGGTGGCTCGCAATTTCGATGGGTGAGCAGAAAGAGTACCGATGGGGATACTTGGACTGCTACGTCGATTCACTGAAGCTGAAGAGCCCTTCGTACATCGAAGACCGCGAGGCGGGCCAGCTGATCACGGACAGTTACCGCAGCGGGAAAGCCAGGATCAACGAAATCGTGCCGCGAGTCATGAAGGGTACCTGGGCCGCGAGAGCGGGAAAGAGCGCCCCCTATCAGCCACAGGGCGGCGAGGCTTGGACAGAACCGCACGGTTTCTTCGATGGGCTTTATTGGAAGGGTGGCTCCGATGCAGAGAAGCTTGCGTTTGTTGAAGGAGAAACCGATTGCTTCAACCTAGAAGCAGCGTCGCGGGTTCGGTTTCCCCTCCCAGCAAGTGACTATGCGAAATGGCTCGACGAAGCGTACGGATTGGTACAGGGCAGTTCCGTCCCCCGTTCATCTGAAGATGCAAAGATCGCCGACGTTCTGCTGCTGAAAGGGGAGCGCGCATCCAGGTGATACCGTTGTGTCTAGATCCGTTTGCGCTCATGTAAACGTCAGCTCAAAATACGTATCCGTCCTCGCCCAGATCAGGGGAATACGCGCCAGCCAGTACTTGCGGTTGATCGCCCTTCGCGCGCGGGCCTGCTCTTCCGGCGGCAGAATGCGCGCCGTCGCGCCGACCTCCGCCCCGGTCACTTTTCCCCGAATCGTACACGGCGCCACGCGCACCTGTGGATTGTTGCGAATGCGCTTGGTCTTTCCCATGTCGCTGCGGGTCATCACGTAGAGCTTGCCGTCTTCCTCTCCAAACCATACGGGAGTCGCGACGCCCACTCCAGTCTTGCGAAATGTTTTCAGGGAAATGTATTTCTGGTTTTGAATCGCGGCGGGAATCTGGCTTGGCATGGAACCATTCTACAGTTCATCCCACCAACCCGCCGCAAATGGAACTCATGGCGCAGTTTCAGGAATCTCGACCGGCGCGGTATGGTGGCGGGATGGGAGGGTGAGTCAGTAAAAGGCTTTGGAGTTGGCGGCACCGAAAGGGATAGTTGACGTAAAATCGCCTCTCTAACAATGTCGGCGGTGTCAAGCACTTTCGCGCACACTACAGCGTGCACTCGGAGAAGAGCGCCATTTCGCT
>Ga0181530_10007095_pt1 | contig 10805 bp, 7 predicted proteins | sample PEATcosm2014_Bin_42_FD_119769 | JGI IMG/M metagenome (GOLD analysis project Ga0181530, IMG submission 119769) | Peatland microbial communities from MTU Mesocosm Facility, Houghton, MI, USA - PEATcosm2014_Bin10_60_metaG | ecosystem: Environmental > Terrestrial > Soil > Wetlands > Peat | place... | reverse complement strand
TTCATAAACGCATACGGGTGCGAAATCGGCGACAATTCAAAGATCGGCAGCTTTGTGGAGATCCAGAAGAACGCGCGGGTGGGGCGCAACTGCAAGGTCTCCAGCCACACCTTCATTTGCGAGGGCGTCGACATCGGGGATGAGGTCTTCATCGGCCACAACGTGTCGTTCATCAACGACAAGTTCCCGAAGGCCGTCCGCCCCGATGGCGCGCTGCAGACCGACGCCGATTGGACCGTGCAGCCCACCCGGGTGAAAAAGGGCGCGTCGATCGGCACCGGGGCGACGATCCTCTGCGGAATCACCATCGGTGAGCACGCCGTCGTGGGCGCCGGCAGCGTTGTCACTAGGGACGTGGCCGCCGGCTCGGTGGTCGCGGGCAATCCCGCCCGGCCCTTGCAAACAAACCCTTCGAAATGAAAGTCCCGTACTTCGACCTTCCCGGAAATATCCGATCGATTCGACCGGAACTGGACGCCGCGATTTCGCGGACGCTCGACTCCTGCGCATTCTGTCTCGGCCCGGAAGTCGCGCAGTTCGAGCACGATTTTGCGGCCTTTGTCGGAGCGCGGCACTGCGTTGGCTTCAACAGCGGCACCTCCGCGCTTCATGTCGCGATGCGTCTTCTCGACATCGGCCCAGGCGACGAAGTCATAACGACACCGTTCACGTTCGTGGCGACAAGCTGGGCGATTGCCTACGTCGGCGCCAGGCCGGTCTACGTCGACATAGACGAGAGGACGATGAATATGGATCCCGGCCTGCTGGAGCGGGCGATCACCCCTCGGACGAAGGCGGTCATGCCGGTTCATCTCTACGGCCAGCCCTTCGATGTGGATCCCATGCTGGAAATCTGCGCAAGGCACGGGCTTCCCCTGGTCGAGGACGCTGCTCAGGCGCATGGCGCAAGGTACAAGGGCCGCACCGTCGGAACGTTCGGGGTGCTCTCCGGCTTCAGCTTTTATCCCGCCAAGAACCTCGGCGCCTGCGGCGAGGGCGGCGCCCTCGTGATGGACAGCGCCGAGCATGCACGACGCGCGGGCGCCCTTCGCGAGCACGGGGCCTCGAATCGCTATTACCATGACGAGGTGGGCTACAATTACCGGATGGAGGGGATCCAGGGCGCCGTGCTGAGGGTCAAGCTGGCCCACCTTCCCGCCTGGACGGCCGCCCGCCGGCGGATTGCGCACCGCTACCATGAATTATTGGCGAAGACGCCGCTCGTCCTCCCGATCGAGGCGCCCGACGCCGAGAGCGTGTACCACCTCTATGTCGTGCGCCATCCCAGGCGCGACAAGCTCCGCGATCACCTCCTGGCTCGGGGCGTCGGAACCGCCCTGCACTACCCGGTGCCCTTGCATCTTCAGAAATGCTTTGCCGGCCTCGGTTACAGGCCCGGCGACTTCCCGATAGCGGAGCGGGCGGCGCAGGACTGCCTCAGCCTCCCGGTTTATCCCGAGATGTCAGATTCGCAGATCGAGTACGTTGCCGCCGCGATCGGCGAATTCAAGGACTGGTAAGGCCGCCGGCAACGGAAACGAATCGGCGCAATGCCTAGACCGGCGGCGCGCGGGTCAACGGCCCGCGAGGATCAGAGGCTTCGTCCAGGGGATGCCCGCAGCCTTCTGCGGAGAGCCAGCATCCCAAGGAGCCCCAGCCCCATCAGCGCCGCAGTGGCTCCCCCGTCAGGGAGCGAGCCGATCACGTAATCCTGGCCGGGGTTGTCCGCGCCGGAGGGGCTTACGCCGCTGCTAACCGCAAAGAGGTCGGCCCTCGGCGTGGAACTGCTCGCGTGGGCGAGAAAGGTGTTCATGGTGCTGAGGTCGCCCAGCACCGCCGTGGCCTCTCCAGAAAAATTGCTGTCCACGCTCACCAGGCTGTACGTCGCACCGCTGATTGAGGCGGCCATTGTCTGCCAGATTTCGAGCTGCAAGGCCGCGGACCACTCGTCGGCCGTCTGCGAGTTACTCGACAAGGCATATGCCGATGTCATGTACTGCGCCCAGAGCTGCTCGATCTGAACGGCGGCACCCGCACTCATCGGACCCGGGGGCTTGGGCGCGCTGGCCAGCGGCTCATAATTGTAGCTCTGTGGCCCCGAGACGGCCCAGTGCCAGGGATCGATGCAGAACGAGGCAACGTTGCTGGTCACGGCTCCCTTGGCGACAGTGAGATCGTTGATACCGGCATAGACGTGCAGGTCGTTGCCCAACGTCGAACTGTTGATGTAAACCGTGTCATTCGCGCCGATGCCGTCCTCCGTCACGGTGACAGGAGTCGCCCTTAGGGCATTGCCCGCAAATGCGAGGGATGCCACTGCCACTGCCAGAACGGACTTGATCTCGCGGGGGTTCATGATTGTAAATTTAAAGCTAATATCGTGCCATGCGTCAGAGATCCCGACGCTTTTGGCATAATTGTCTGATATTAAAAGCGATAAATTTCGCCATTGGAAAGGTCATCTGATCCGGCATCGCAATTCTGTAACATTTTCCGGCGGAATCCTGCCTTCAGTTCACAGTCGCGACTGAAATCGGCACCTCAGAAAGGGGAGCGGCCGTGGGAGGTCTCATTCATGCCAACAAACGCGAGCCTAGTCTCATTTGCCTCGCAATCCGCGACATTCAAATCCGGCGCCCGCTGAAGCTCCGCCCAGATTCGCCAGGAATTGCCATTGGAAATGGTCATTTTAGAGGGCGCCCGGATTTTGTAACATTTTCCGACAAGACCGGGCTCCAGTTTACATTCCCGACCGAAACTCTAGCGGATCGGCACGTCAGAAAGCGAGGGGACGTGGGAGGTTCCGCTCATGTCATCAAGCGCGCGCTTGGCCTCATTTGCCTCTTGGTCAGCGACATTCAAATCCAGCGCCCGCTGAAGCTCCGCCTTGCTTTCGGTCAGTTCCTTGAGCCGGTAATGGGACATCCCGAGGTAGAACAGGGTCTCCGGATCGTCTCCGCGCACACGTAGGCTCTCCTGAAGCAAATGGGCTCCCCCTGCGTAATCCGCCTTCCGGTAGTCAATGATTCCCATGACCTTGGCGAGTTCAGGGTCGTCGGGGAACGACTCGCGGGCTTTAGCCGCAAGGTCATAGGCCTTTTGGTCGTCATCCAATCGCTGGACATAGATGAGCGCCAGCCGGCGGCTTGCCGGCGCAAAAAGCGCGTCGGCAGCCAAAATCTTTTCATAAAGGCGCCGCGCCTCGGGAATGTCGCCCTGGCTCTCCCTGGCGAGCGCCAGCACCATTCCAGCCGGAACGTCGTTGGGGTTCGCTTCGAGAATCTTCTGGGCGTCAGGGAGCGCCGCCTGCGCCTGGGCCGGGCTCTTGCCGGCGGCGATCATCGAGGCCAGGCGCCCTGCATTGGAGGAAAGTGCGGGTGAAACGGCGCCCGGCAACATGCCCTTGAGCGTTTCCTCGGCCTCGGACACTTTCCCCGCACCATAGTAGGACCGGGCGAGGTCATATATGAGCTCGGGGTCGCCGTGAAGCTCCCGCGCCGCCTGCTGGAGCAGGTCCAGCGACCAGCCGTAGTCGCCGGTTTCGTAAAGTAGCCGGCCAAGTGTGTGCGAAATCTGGGAATCGTTGGGAGCGATCTCATGGGCGATCTTCGCCAGTTCCCGCGCCCTTGCGGGATCATGAAGGGGGCCCGAATAGAGCCGGACGAGTTCCAGCATCACGGTGACGTCGCGAGGATTGAGCTTTAGGGCTGCTTCGTAGCCTGCGGCAGCATCGCTCGCGCCGCCCCTGCGCGCCTGAATGGCGGCCAGCCGCAGCCGGGCTACGGGATCATTGGGCTCCGCGCGGACCCGGGATTCCAGATCCGCTTGGACCGACGGGGCCGCGGTTGCGGGCTCGATGTCCAAGACCGCCAGGCGGCGGCGCGCCTCCTCCTTGTCGGGTGACTCGGGCCAGGCCGCTATCGCCTGCTGGAGGGCCAGCCGGGCGGGGCCCTCCTCGCCGAGCATGTAGTGGGCCATCCCGAGATGAAACCGAACCTCAGGGGCCGATTCCCTTTCCGCGGCATCAATCAGGTGGTCCAGCGCGGCATGATAATCGCCGCGCTTGTAAAGGACCCATCCGAGCGTGTCGGCGGTGCGCGCGTCGTCCGGCTTCAGTTTCTGCGCCCGTCTTGCGATTTCGAGGGCCTTGTCGGACTGACCAAGGTTTTCGGAGTAGATGCGGGCAAGGTTGTCCAGCGCAGGTACATTCTTTGGATCGACAGCGAGCAGCCTCTCGTACGCGGCTCGGGCCGCGTCGAATTGTTTCAGCTCTTGGTGGATCAGCCCGATCTGGAACAGCGCATTTGTATTGTTGGTCTTGTCCGCAAGGGCCGTGAGCTTGTCGAGCGCCTGCTGATGCTTGTTTGTGGCAACATAGAATTGGGCCAGAAGCAGGTAGGCCATTTGATTGTTCGGATCCAGGTCTATCGCCTTGAGCAAGTCGGACTCGGCACCCTTCATGTCGTGCCTGGCCGCGTGGATCTTCTCCATCAGGAGCCAGGGCCCGGGAGCCTTGGGATACTGCTGGATGAGGGCCTGGACGCGGGCGATCGCCGCGGCATTCTTCCTTTCCGCCAAATCCAGGTTCACGAGCATTTCCAGGGATCTCGCGTTGCCGGGTGCGATTTCAAGCGACTTTTCAAAGGCCTCGCGGGCATGCGCCGGGCGTTTTTCGGACAATTCGACCATGCCCACAAGGAAGGGAACCTCGGGATCCTTCGGCGCGACCTCCTCCAACCGGTGATAAACAGCCAGCGCCTGATCCGGGTTGTTCTCGGCAAGATATGCTCGGGCCAGCAGCAAAAAGGCCCTCTCAACCTGCGGCCTCGCCTTGATTATCTGATTCAGCGCCTCGATGGCGGCGGCTGGATTGCCTTTGCGCAGGTTGAGTTCCGCCATAAGCAGCAGCGCCGGGTCGTAATCCGGGGCGATTTGTATCGCTTGGTACAGGCTGTTCTCGGCCTTGGCGTTGTCGCCATTTCGCGCGTACGCGAGCGCGAGCCGATACTTGAGCTGCGGAACGCGACTGTAGGTCCTGTCGAGGCGCTCGAGTTCGTCGACCGCGCCCGCCGCGTCGCCATTGGCCAGCTTGAGAATGCCCCGCTGCAGGAGGGCTTCGTAGTTGCCGGAGTCCCGGGCAAGGATCTTTTGGATCGTGGCGGCGCAGTCGTCATACCTCCGCTCATCGAATGCCAGCTTCATGACGAGAACCCATGCCGGAATGTAGTCGGGCGCTTTCCCGGTCATCTCGTCCAGGATCTTCTTCGCCTCGGAAACCGCCCCGGTCTCCACCTTGAATTCGGCGTACCTCAGCCGCTGAATCGACCGAAGCGGCGCGATGTCAGCCGCGCTTTTAAGCGCCTGCTCCGCCTGCTTGAGATCATGGCGGTGCCGATAAACCTCGCCCAGCCCCGCGTAGGCGTCGCTGGATTTCGGATCGAGTTCCAAGGCTCTCTTGAATTCCTTCTCGGCTCCATCCGTGTCCTTTTGGGCCATCCGCAATGAACCCAGGGCGAGATGGTATCCGGAGCGGTCCTGGTCCTGCTGCCGCAGTTTTTCGATCAACTGGCGGGCGTCCTCGGCTTCGCTTGGCGTGCGCGAGGAGTCCGCCAGCAGCAGCAAGGCATCTTTTGCCCCGGGCTGGCTTTGAAGCACCCGCCTGGCGGCCTCGCGTGCCTCCTTGACCAGGCCGAGCGACAACTCGCACATCCCGAGCTTCAGCCGGATGTCGTTGCTCTCGGGCCTCAATTCGGCGGCCTTGTGGAGATACACGTATGCCAGCGCCAGCCTGCCCTCGTTGAAATAGAGAAAGCCCAGCTGGCGGAGGGCTGTCGGATCGAATGGCACAAGCTGCAGGGCGTTGCGATATTCAACCTCGGCTTCGTCGTACTTCTCGGCCTCGAAACCTCGATCGCCGCGCGCGAGGCTTCGATCCTTGCGGGCCTCCTTGGAACAGCCGGCACACACCAGCATTGCGAGAGCAAGAATAAGAACCGATGAAACGGAAGATCGTATGGCGATCATGGAGGGGGTATGGCTGAAGAAGGATTGTGCCTCCCGCCGTCCAGCGCCCGGCGGGGCTCCGATTTTTGGAGGATTGCCAGGCAGATGTAGAGCGGGACAAGCGACAGAACAAAGAAGATCGGTCCGCCGTGCCGGTGGATATACGAGTGTATCATATCCGGGCCGATGTGGACGCAGAGCTGCCCGATGGTGAAGATTCGCAGGCCGTTCCTGAACACCGCCACGGGTATCACGGCCAGCACGAGCAGCGCACGCCTCCAGGGAGTGCGCAGGAACAAGTGCGCCGCCAGCAAGCCGACGATGAAAAGCACGAGCGTGGAATGGATGCCGCTGCATTCGGGAGCGACCTCGAACGTGAATCCCGGCAATTGGAAAACGAAACCCTGCCGGAATACCGCGGTGCCCGACATCCAAAACAGCAGGTCGGCTGCGTCAGCCGACGCGCGTTGGAGAGACTGCTCGATCCAGGCGTGCAACTGCGAAGGGATGGGCACGGCGAGAAAAAGGAACGCCGCTGGGAATGCGATCGCCCGAAGGGTCGCCTTTCCGAGGACGAAAAGGCAGCCCGCCGCCAGCAACAGGATCAACGAGGCGGTCATCAGGGCCAGATAGTCGCTGACTTCGGGCTTCCATCCCATGCTCCTTGCCCACCCGTACGAGGCGAGCAACAGCAGCCCGGCCGAAAGGGGGATGAGTGCCAGGCGGGGGCTGGGGATGAAATCCGACGGCAGGCTGCGCCTGCCTGTCCAGACCAGGAAGACGCTGATAAGAGGGATCAGGGGGATGTACGAGAACAAGTCGCTCGAGAATGAAAGCCGTGCCAAATCGCCTATAGGCCGGGCAAACAAGAGGATAATCACAGCCGCCACGGCCAACATACCCGCCAATCTGGAGGATTTAGGGGTCATGCAGCCATGGCAGGCTGCGAAATTGCATGGAGAAGTAAAGTCCCGGCTTTGCTTGTGCCTCGATCGTCCTGCCGGGTCATGCGCTGGACAACCGTTTTTTAATGCCGCGCATTGCAATCCTCTTGCTAATAGTAGCCAAAACCCAATCTTCACGCCATGCGGAGTCGTGCCATGGAAAACACAGGATTTCATCCGATGACGGGGTGTTTCGCCCAGTGAGGAGCGAGGTCGATACAGAAATGGCGGATTCCGACGTTTCCCCGGGTGACGCAATCGTTTGCCGGGTCGATCCGACCGCGGACCCCCTGTGGGACGCCGAACTAGCAACCTGCCCGGGGGCCACGTTCTTCCACGGAGCGTCCTGGGCGCGGGTGTTGCAGAGCACCTATGGTTTCACGCCGGTCTATTTCGCGATTCGCCACTCGGGGCGGCTTGAGTCCCTGCTGCCGATGATGGAGGTCGACAGCTGGCTCACCGGCAGGCGCGGAGTCTCGCTTCCTTTCACCGACGAATGCGCACCGCTCTGCGCCGGCCCGGATTCGTTCAAGCGCCTCTATCAAGAGGCTCTGTCCTACGCAAAGATTCGCCGTTGGAAGTACGTGGAATGCCGGGGCGGCCTGCCGCTGTTTGGTGATGTGTCCCCGTCCGTCTCCTTTCTAGGCCACCGGCTCGACCTGCGCGGGGGCGAGACCGCGCTCTTCAGCCGCTGTGAAGGTTCGACCCGGCGCGCGGTACGAAAGGCCGAGCAGAGCGGACTGACTATCGAGTTTTCCAGGGACCTCGAGGCGGTTCGCGCGTTTTACGAGCTGCTCTGCAAGACCCGCAGGCGCCATGGGGTGCCTCCGCAGCCCTTTGCCTTCTTCGCCGGCATCCAGCGCCATGTCCTGGCGCAGAAGCAGGGCTGGCTGGTCCTCGCGCGGTTTGGACAGGTGCCGGTGGCCGGCGCAATTTACTTTAATCTAGGCAAGACAGCCATTTACAAGTTTGGAGCCTCCGATGAGAAGTTCCAGCACTTGCGGGCCAACAACCTGGTCATGTGGGAGGCAATCAAGCGCCACGCGGGGGAGGGAATTGAGGTCTTGGAATTCGGCCGAACTTCGCTTACCAACCCCGGATTGCAGAAATTTAAGCTCAGCTGGGGTACGACCGAATACCGGATTGATTATGTGCGGCATAACCTCCGCACGGGCGCCTTTGTCGCCGTTGGTGACGTGGCCTCCGGCTTGCATTCCCGCGTTTTGATATTGCTTCCGGATCCGATTTTCAAGCTGGTGGGCTCTGCGATCTACAAACACATGGCCTAATTGATGAACGCCCCCCCCCTTCTCCCGCCAGCGGGAACATCGTCTAACGACATCCTTTATGTCCTATTCCGGCATAAATGGAAGATCATCATATGCACGGTGTTGGGGGTTTCTGCAGCGGTAGCTATTTATCTGCTGTTTCCGCCCCCATTCCAATCCGAGGCCAAGCTGTTCATCCGGTATGTGCTGGAGAACAGCACCCCTGGAATGCCGGGAAATGACGAAAAGGCGGTTTCTCCGGACGAGCGCGGCGACACCATCATCAACTCGGAGGTGGCGATCCTGGGCAGCACGGACATTGCCGATCAGGCGGCCGATTCAGTCGGGCCGGACAAGATTCTGGGCAAGGGAAAGGGCCCCAAGGACCGTGATCACGCAAGCGGTTTGATCCAAAAAGGCCTTCTCATCGAGCCCCTTCCCAAGAGCAGCGTGATCCGTCTGAAATTTGAGAGCGCGGACCCGACCCTGGTCCAGCCCATCCTCACGGCGATCGTCGACGCCTACCTCAAGAAGCACGTCGAGGTCCATCGCGGATTGGGAGCCATCGGCGACTTCCTGTCCCAGGAAACGGACCAGCTCCGCTCCCGTCTTTCGCAGACCGAGGATGACCTGCGTAAGGCCAAGGACAAGGCCGGGATCATCTCTCTCGACGATTCAAAGAAGGCGTACGTCGAGCAGGTGTCGAAGATACGTGAGGAAATCTACGCTGCGGAGGCGGAATTGGCCGAGCGCTCGGCCATGCTGGGGGATCTGGCAAAGCTCGCGCCTTCTGCGAAGGCCGTTGCTCCCAAGGCCGCCGGCACGGAACCGACGATACCCAGTTCGGTAATCAATGAATACCGCGACGCCTGCGGCCGCCTCGATTGGCTGCAGAGAAACGAACAGCAGCTGCTCGTTCTTTTCACGGATCAAAACCAACGCGTGAAGGATGTGCGCGCCCAGATTGCCGATATCGAGGGCATCAAGGAAAAGCTCGAAGACAAATACCCGGGACTGCTCCAAATCACCGTTCCCCATTCATTGACAGCAGGTTCAGCGGCCTCGACGCCTGCAAGTACCATCGACCTGGCCGCGGAATCGGCGCGCTTGGACGGCCTTCAATCCAAGATCAAGGTGCTCAACGCGGAACTGGACCAGATACGAAAGGAAGCCGGCAATATTGACCAAGTGGAAGGGACCATATCGGACCTGCAGCGGCAGAAGGAGCTCGAGGAGGCGAACTACAAGTACTATGCTGTCCATCTGGAGGCGAACCGGATCGACGAAGCCCTCGGCTCCGGAAGGGCGTTAAACATTGCCGAGATTCAAACGCCGACCCCTCCACGCATCGACATGATCCGGCAGTGGAAGCTTCTCGGGGGGATTGCAGGCGGAGGCCTCGTCATCGGCATCGTATGGGCTTTCCTGATCGAGTTCTATTTCGACCACTCGATCCGGCGGCCCCAGGACGTGGAGCGGATACTGCGCATACCGCTGTTCCTTTCCATTCCTGACTTCGGCCGCAACGGCCACAACCGCCGGGTTTTCCATGAGACTCTCCGCGACCGCCTGATCGGGTATTTTGAAAGCCGGAACTTGACCCATAGGCCAAAGCTCTTGGCGGTGACCGGGGTCGGCCGGAGTGCTGGCGTGACAACGACGGCGGCGGGTTTGGCCCAGTGCCTGTCGGAGACCGGGGACGGCAACGTCCTTCTGGTCGATATGACGCTCGGCCAGGGATCGACAAAGCAATTTTACAAGGGCAACGCATCACCCAAGCTGGACGAGCTTCTCGACACCCGAGAGACCGCCATGGTGCAAGACAAGCTCTTCGTGGTCTGCGACGGGCCCAATAGCGACAAGCTCTCCCGCGCGCTGCCGTCGAGATTCAGCCAACTGGTGCCAAAGCTCAAGGCCAGCGACTTTGATTACATCATTTTTGACATGCCTCCGGTCAACCAGATCAGCATCACGCCGCGGTTGGCGGGGTTCATGGACATGGTTCTTCTTGTCGTGGAGTCGGAACAGACGGACAGGGAGATTGCCCGGCAGGCGGCAGAGTTGCTCGCCACCTCAAAGGCTCATGTCGGGGTGGTGCTCAACAAGTCCCGGAACTATCTGCCTTTGAAGGCCCAACACGATTTCCTTGGCAGCGCATGAGCTCGGTGCTGCAATGCAGTACCAATGCTGCGGCACCGCATCTATTTTAGCCTCAAGCCCTGCCTGCCGTGGCGCCTGCGTCATTCTCTGCGCCGGCCGGTGGCTGGTCTGCAAAGGGAAGCCTTCAAGGCGGTCTGGCCGATAAATGAGGGCGCCGCCGAGCCTTCGCTGGGTTGGCCGGGCTGGCCCGATGGAAAGCAATTCGCCTTCGTCCTCACCCATGACGTGGAAGGGCCGGAAGGACTGGCAAAGTGTCAAAAGCTGGCCGAGCTCGAGATGGCGCATGGCTTTCGCTCGTCATTCAATTTTGTCCCCGAGGGCGACTACTCCGTCCCTACTGAACTTAGGACTTGGCTCTCGAACCAGGGTTTCGAAGTCGGCGTCCACGATCTGCACCATGACGGCAAACTCTTTTTCTCCCGCAGCGTAT
>Ga0181530_10007092_pt1 | contig 10811 bp, 12 predicted proteins | sample PEATcosm2014_Bin_42_FD_119769 | JGI IMG/M metagenome (GOLD analysis project Ga0181530, IMG submission 119769) | Peatland microbial communities from MTU Mesocosm Facility, Houghton, MI, USA - PEATcosm2014_Bin10_60_metaG | ecosystem: Environmental > Terrestrial > Soil > Wetlands > Peat | place... | reverse complement strand
CGGTGCCCAGCCCGCAGGCATATGACAGCTCGGGCAGGGCCGCGGCAGCGGCCAGCCCGACAGCGATCCCGACCGCCGAGTCCAGCGCACTGGAGATCACCACTGGAATGTCGATCTGCGCGGCGATTTCCAGCAGAGCCCAAATGCCGCCCAGCGGAGCAACTTTCAGGACAGCGATGTCGGCGGCGCCGGCACGGACCACAGCCAGCGGGTCGTCGGCTTTGCGGATGCTCTCGTCGGCGGCGACCGGCACGTCTGGCATGTCCGGGTGGCGGCGTAGCTGGGCGAGTTCGTCGACCGTGCCGCAGGGCTGCTCGAGATACTCCAGCGGACCCGTCGCCGTCAGTGCGGCCGCGGCCTCGATGGCCTGCTTAACCGTCCAGGCGCCGTTGGCGTCGACCCGCACCCTGGGCACCAGGGCGCGGACCGCGTCCACCCGGGCGACGTCGTCGTCGAGGGTCTGGCCGGGTTCGGCGACCTTCACCTTCGCGGTGTGCGCGCCGGGGAAGCGGGCCAGGATTTCGGGCACCTGCGCGGCCGGGACGGCGGGGACGGTGGCATTGACGGCGATTCGGTCTCGTCGCGGCGGCGGCGGCTCCCGGTAGGCCGAGTCGAGCGCGGCGGCCAGCCAGTGCGCCGCCTCGGCGTCGCCGTATTCCAGGAAAGCGCCGAATTCGCCCCACCCGGCCGGACCGTCGATCAGCGCCAGCTCACGGGTGGTGATGCCGCGGAAGCGCACGCGCATCGGCAGCGCCACCACATGCAGGCGGTCCAGCACGTCGTCCAGGGCGATGCTCACTGCGAGTAGACCTGGCGGCCCGCCAGGAACGTCGCGCGAACCTCGAGGTCGGCGATGCTTTCCGGCGGCACGGCGCGCGGATCGGCCGACAGCACCACCATGTCGGCATACTTGCCGACCTCCAGCGAGCCGACGATGTCGTCGGCGAACAACTGCCAGGCCGCGTCGATGGTCTGCGCGCGGATCGCCTGCTCGACGGTCAGCCGCTCTTCGGGAGCCAGCACCCGCCCGCTGGGCGCGATCCGGGTGGCGGCCACGCTGATGTTGCGCAGCGGCTCCTCGGGCGTCACCGGCGGATCGTTGTGCAGCGAGATACGCATGCCGGTGGCCACCGCGGATCCCGCCGGCATCCAACGTGATCCGCGCTCGGGACCGAACAAGCCGTCGACGATGACATCACCCCAGTAGTGGATCTGGTCGACAAAGATGCTGCAGGTGACGCCGAGGTCGGCGGCGCGCCGCAGCTGCTCGGGCCGGATGGCGCCGACGTGCTCGAGGCGCAACCGGTGATCCTCGCGCGGGTTGCGCCGCAACGCCTCTTCGTAGACGTCGAGGATGGTGTCGACCCCGGCGTCGCCCTGCACGTGACAGGCCATCTGCCACCCCAACGGAAAGTAGGCGCCGACGATTTCGGTCAGCTGTTCGGCGGTGTAGTTGGCGCATCCACAAGAGCCGGGCTTAACACCGATGGCGCGGGTCGCGGCGGTGTCCAGGTACGGGAAGGACAGCGCGATATTGCCGATCCACGGCGAGCCGTCCACCCAGATCTTGATGCCGACCTGACGCAGCATGTCGTCGCCCTGGCCGGGCGTGGCTGCCGTGGACATCTGCGCGTTGGAGACCTCGTAGGTGCGCAGCCGAACCGACAGCTGGCCGCGCAACTGCTCCACCACTGGCCCGAAGTTCGGGTCGAACGCCATCTCCGAACAGGTGGTCAGCCCGGCGCGGTTGAGCCGGGCGCACTCGGCGAGCAACATCGCCGGGTAGTCGGCGGGCTTGATGGCAGCGGCCAGCAGCGGAAACACGGCGCCGATCTCCTCGGCGGTGCCGTCGAGTTCGCCGTCGGCGTCGCGGCCGAACTTGGCGCCCTTGGGGTCCGGGGTGTCGCGGTTCAGGCCGTTGAGCTGTGCGGCGCGCGAATTGAAGTAGGCCTTGTGCCCAGAGTTGTGGATGATCACCAGCGGCCCATCCGGAGCGATCTCGTCGAGCCAGCCCAACGTCGGCTGCGGCAGCCCGTCCTGCAGCAGTGCGTCCCAGCCGTTGAGGTAGGCACCGTCCGGTCCTCTGCCGGCGGCCTCGCGGCGGACCGCGGCGACGACGTCGTCGGCGCTGCTGATGGTGACCGGCCGGATGTCGACGATGCGATCCGATAGCGCGATGGCCTCCATCAACGGATGGCCGTGCGCCTCAATGAATCCCGGCATGACGCAGCCGTCACCGAGGTCGATGGTCCGGGTGTCGGGGCCGATGAACCCCGCGACGTCGGACTTGGTGCCGACGGCGACGATTCGACCATCGGCGACGGCGAGCGCCTGAGCGGTGGGCCGGGCATCGTCGACGGTCAACACGGTTCCGGTGATGACGACATCTGCAGCGGCCATGGGCAGAGATCCTAATGATCCCTGCGGTGCGTGAGGGTGCGGCTGACCACAATTGCAACACGTTCTAGTCTGGCCTGATGAGTCGCGCCGGCGACGATGCAGAGCGAAGCGATGAGGAGGAGCGGCGCCATGACGGACGACCTGCTGCGCAACCCGACCCATAACGGCCACCTGCTCGTGGGCGCACTCAAGCGCCACAAGAACAGGCCGGTGCTTTTCCTCGGCGACACCACGCTGACCGGCGGCCAGCTCGCCGAGCGGATCAGCCAGTACATCCAGGCGTTCGACGCGCTGGGCGCCGGCACCGGCGTCACGGTCGGCCTGCTTTCGCTCAACCGCCCCGAGGTCCTGATGATCCTGGGCGCCAGCCAGACCCAGGGCTACCGGCGCACCGCGCTGCACCCACTCGGCTCGCTGGACGACCACGCCTACGTGCTCTCCGACGCCGGTGCCACCGCGCTGATCATCGACCCCAACCCGATGTTCGTCGAACGCGCGCTGGGCCTGCTGGACAAGGTGGACTCACTCAAGCAGATCCTGACCATCGGCCCGGTGCCCAGTGCGCTCAAGGATGTGGCGGTGGACGTGTCGGCGGAGGCCGCCAAGTACGCGCCCAAGCCGCTGGCCGTCGCCGACCTGCCGCCCAACCATATCGGCGGCCTGACCTACACCGGCGGCACGACAGGCAAGCCCAAGGGCGTGATCGGCACCACCGGAAACATCGCCACGATGACGTCGATCCAGCTCGCCGAGTGGGAATGGCCGGAGCACCCGCGGTTCTTGATGTGCACGCCGCTGTCGCACGCCGGCGCGGCGTTCTTCACGCCTACGGTGGTCAAGGGCGGCGAGATGGTGGTGCTGAGCAAGTTCGACCCGGCCGAGGTGCTGAAAGTTATTGAAGAAAAACGCATTACGGCGACCATGCTGGTGCCGTCGATGCTGTACGCGCTGATGGACCACCCGGATTCACACACCCGCGACCTGTCGTCGCTGGAGACCGTCTACTACGGGGCCTCTGCGATCAACCCGGTGCGACTGGCTGAGGCGATCCGGCGTTTCGGCCCGATCTTCGCCCAGTACTACGGCCAGTCCGAGGCGCCGATGGTGATCACCTACCTGGCCAAGGGCGACCACGAAGAAGAGCGGTTGACCTCATGCGGACGGCCGACGCTGTTCGCGCGGGTGGCGCTGCTGGGCGAGGACGGCAAGCCGGTGCCGCAGGGCGAGCCGGGCGAAATCTGCGTCAGCGGACCACTTTTGGCCGGCGGCTACTGGAATCTGCCCGAGTCCACCGCCGACACCTTCAAAGACGGCTGGCTGCACACCGGCGACATGGCCCGCGAGGACGACGACGGGTTCTACTACATCGTCGACCGGGTCAAGGACATGATCGTCACCGGCGGCTTCAACGTCTTCCCCCGCGAGGTCGAAGACGTTGTGGCCGAACATCCTTCGATCGCGCAGGTGTGCGTGGTCGGGACGCCGGACGACAAGTGGGGCGAAGCCGTCACCGCGGTGGTGGTGCTGCGCTCCGACGCGCCGACCGACGACGCCGCGGTCGCCACGATGACCGCCGAGATCCAAGCGGCGGTCAAGGATCGCAAGGGCTCGGTGCAGTCACCCAAGCGGGTGGTGGTCGTCGACTCACTGCCGTTGACCGGGCTGGGCAAGCCGGACAAGAAGGCTGTGCGCGCAGAATTCTGGGAAGGCGCTGGCCGCGCCGTCGGCTAACCTGCGCGAGCAGACGCAAAAGCCCCCGACACGCCGTGCGTGCGGGGGCTTTTGCGTCTGCTCGGCATCATTGCCAGGGGCCGATTCCGGCGAGCTTGTCGATGCGGATGTGCGTCACGAATCCGGGCGGCGCGCCCTCGGGCGGAAACACATTCGGGTCCGACAGCGTCTGCGCCAGCGTCTTGAGTAGCTCGGGGGCGCCGCCGTCCTCGATCCGCGCAGTCCCCTCGATCGCCAGATACGGCCGCATGGCTTTGCCCGCGTCTCCGGTAGACACAACCGTCACGGCGACACGAGGATCGCGGCGGATGTTGCGGACCTTCTTGTGTTCGGCGAGGTGTGCGGTCACCAGCTCGTCGCCGTCGGGCGTGGACCGCAGCGCCACCCAGACCAGGGTCACCTGCGGACTGCCGTCGGGATTCAGCGTGACCAGGGTGGCATCGGCACCGTTTCCGATGAGTTCACGCGCGGCGTCATTGAGTTTCATGCCTGGTTCTACGACGCCGAGCCTCCATTGATTCCCTCAGCGATGCGAAGCGGCCACGCCGGCCACCAGAAGATCCAGCAGTCGGCCGGTTTGCTCGGCCGAACCGCTGGCCAAGAAGATGCCGATCAGGCCGGACACCACGTCGTCCGCCTGCACGTCGGAGCGAAGGCTGCCGTCGTCGGCGCCGGCCCGCAATAGCAGGTCGACGGCACCGGCGATGCTGTCGCGCGTCTGGCTGGGCCGCATGGCGCCGGAGTCGAAAATCGCGTGTAACGACTCGGCCATCCCGCGCTTGGCGGCCACGAAGCTCGCGTAGCGGTCCATCCAGCGCCGCAGTGCCGTCTCGGGCGGATGCCGCGTGAGTAGCTGTTCGGCCGCCGCGGCCACCTCGGCAAGCTCGGCACGGTAGATCGCCTCGAGGAGCTTCTCGCGGTTCCGGCGCGCGTCGGACCGAATTGGTTCAACCAAAGCGGAGGATCGATCAACTGGCCGAGATGATCGCGCTGCGCGACGAGGGGAAGGTCGGCGCGATCGGGATCAGCAGCGTGCCGCTCGACATCCTGCGACGCGCGTTGCCCGCGGGCATCGTGTGCGTGCAGAACGCCTACAGCGTGCTGGACCGCGCTCACGAGGCGATGCTGAATCTCTGCACGGCCGAAGACATCGCGTGGGCGCCGTTCTTCCCACTGGGGTCGTCGTTCCCGGGCTTCCCCAAAGTGGCCGACAACGACGTGGTGCGTGCGATCGCGAGCGAGCTAGACACCACGGCGGCCCAGGTCGGGCTGGCCTGGCTGCTGACGCACGCGCCGAGCACGTTGCTGATCGCCGGCACCAGGTCGATCGAGCATCTCGAAGAGAACATCGGCGCCGGAGACATCGCCCTCAGTGCAGAGCAGATCGCCCGCCTTGACTCCATCAGCAGACCGGACGCCGATCCAGCGCGCCATGGTGTCGAGGGGTTCATCGAACAGCGGTGACGCCGCGATCTGGTCAGGTGATCGCGGCGCCGACTAGGTGACCCACCACGTATGTGATCGCCAGGGCCAAGCCACCGCCGACGAAATTTCGAAGTACCGCACGGCTTTTCGGCGCCCTGCCCAGGCGCGCCGACACCGCTCCGGTGACCACCAACGCCAGCAGCACTGCCGCGACGGTCACCGGGATCCGCAGTGCAATCGGTGCGGCCAGGATTGCGATCAGCGGCAGTAGCGCCCCAACGCTGAATGCCAAGGCCGACGACAGCGCAGCGTGCCACGGGTTGGTCAGGTCAGAGGGATCGAAACCGAGTTCCACTTCCGCGTGCGCGATGAGCGGATCGTGATCGGTGAGCTCCTCGGCGACGGTGCGTGCGGTCGCCGCTGACAAACCCTTGGCTTCGTACAGTCCGGTGAGTTCGTCCAACTCGGCGCTGGGGTCCGCGCGAAGCTCGTGACGTTCCTGACGCAGCAGCGCCTGTTCGGTGTCGCGCTGCGCGCTGACCGATACGTATTCGCCTAACGCCATCGACACCGCGCCCGCCGCCAACCCGGCGATTCCCGCCGTCATGATCGGGCCCCGTGCCACGGTCGCCGCGGCGACACCGACGACGATGCCTGCCGTTGACACAATCCCGTCGTTGGCGCCCAGCACGCCCGCCCGAAGCCAATTCAATCGCGCGGAAACCGACCCCAGGTGCGGCTCATGCGGATGGATCTCGGCGGACACGGGGCACACACTAGACAACCCAAACCCCCATCGCCAGCAAACTTAGCCTTGCCAAAACGCTGCCTAAAGGTGACGAGTACGGTCGCCGTATGAACAGCAGCAAACCGGTCCGCCCGCCGTGGTGGCTCAAACCGGCGAACAAGGTTTTCATCCGGATGTCGCGGCTGGGCCTGAGTTTCGGCGGCGAGAGCCCGGTCGTGTTGACGGTGCCCGGACGCATATCGGGACGCGAGCGCTCGACCCCCGTCACGCCGATGATCGTCGACGGCCAGGAGTACGTCGTCGCCGGATTCCCCGGCGCTGACTGGGTGGCCAACGTCCGGGCCGCCGGCAAGGCCACGGTGGCCCGCGGTCGCAGTGTTCGGCACGTGCGGATGGTCGAGTTGTCCGCCGAGGATGCCCGGCCGTTGCTGCGGGTGTTCCCCGAAGCGGTGCCCACCGGTGTCGGGTTCATGAAGCGGGCCGGCCTGGTCGAGCAGGGCCGACCGGAGGAATTCGAGGCACTGGCCGGCCGCTGCGCGGTATTTAGACTGGACGGAATTCAATAGCCTTGAGTGACAACCCTTTCCACGCTGAACACTGGAAGCCTGTCGACGGGTTCGGCGAGCTGACCGACATCACCTACCACCGGCACGTCGCCGACGCGACCGTGCGGGTGGCGTTCAATCGGCCCCAGGTGCGCAACGCGTTTCGCCCGCACACCGTCGACGAGCTGTATCGCGTGCTCGATCACGCCCGGATGTCGCCCGACGTCGGAGTGGTGCTGCTGACCGGAAACGGACCCTCGCCCAAGGACGGGGGTTGGGCGTTCTGCTCCGGCGGCGATCAGCGCATCCGCGGGCGGAGCGGCTACCAGTACGCTGCCGGGGAAACCGCGGACACCGTCGACATCGCGCGTGCCGGACGGCTGCACATCCTCGAAGTCCAGCGGCTGATCCGGTTCATGCCCAAGGTGGTGATCTGCCTGGTCAACGGGTGGGCGGCCGGCGGCGGGCACAGCCTGCACGTGGTCTGCGACCTCACCCTGGCCAGCCGGGAACACGCCCGGTTCAAGCAGACCGACGCCGACGTCGGCAGCTTCGACGGCGGCTACGGCAGCGCCTACCTGGCCAGGCAGGTAGGCCAGAAATTCGCTCGCGAGATCTTCTTCCTGGGCCGCGCCTACACCGCCGAACAGATGCACGCCATGGGCGCGGTCAATGCCGTCATCGACCATGCCGAGCTGGAGTCGGAAGCCATCCAGTGGGCAGCCGAGATCAACGCCAAATCGCCTCAGGCGCAACGGATGCTGAAGTATGCGTTCAACTTGCTCGACGACGGGCTGGTCGGCCAGCAACTGTTCGCCGGTGAGGCGACCCGGCTGGCGTACATGACCGACGAAGCCGTCGAGGGCCGCGACGCGTTCCTGGAGAAGCGGCCTCCGGACTGGAGCGCGTTCCCGCGCTACTTCTAGCGGGAGTGCCTGCCCCTAGACTCCCGACCTGTGAGCAAAAGCCCGCTTCGCCGATTGACCGAGCAGATGACGCTGGCCACCATGCGACCGCCCTTCGCGTCGCAGATGCGCAGCTACCGTTCTGCCACCAAGCCCATCGACCTCGATGGCAAGCGCATCCTGCTGACCGGAGCATCGTCGGGCATCGGCGAGTGCGCCGCCGAGGAGTTCGCCCGCCGCGGCGCCGTCGTGGTTGCCGTCGCGCGCCGCCAAGACCTGCTGGACGCGCTGGTGGGCCGTATCAACGAAAGCGGCGGCACCGCGATAGCGATCTCCTGCGATCTGTCCGACCTGGACGCCGTCGACGCACTGGTCGCCGACGTCGACAAGCGTCTTGGTGGAGTGGACATCCTGATCAACAACGCCGGGCGGTCGATCCGCCGCCCAGTGGCCGAATCGCTGGAACGCTGGCACGACGTCGAGCGGACCATGGTGCTCAACTACTACTCGCCGCTGCGGTTGATCCGCGGCATCGCGCCCGCAATGCTGCAGCGCGGCGACGGCCACATCATCAACGTGGCGACCTGGGGCGTGTTCAGCGAGGCGTCACCGCTGTTCGCGGTCTACAACGCGTCGAAGGCCGCGTTGTCCGCAGTCAGCCGAGCGATGGAAACCGAATGGGCGACAAAGGGCGTCCACTCGACCACGCTCTACTACCCGCTGGTGGCCACCCCGATGATCGCGCCGACCAAGGAATACCACGGGTTGCCGGCGCTGACCTCGCGCGAAGCCGCCGGCTGGATGATCACCGCCGCGCGTACCCGGCCGGTCCGGATCGCGCCGCGGATGGCGGTTGTCGCACGAGCGCTGGACACCATCGGCCCCAACGTGACGACGACCCTGATACGACGACAACGCCTTCAACCCAACGGCTGAGACAGCGGCGATACGCGCGAAATCCCGGCCATCGCCTCGGCGCGTGATAGACACGAGGACATGGAGATCCTGGCTAGCCGAATGCTGTTCCGGCCGGCGGATTATCAGCGGTCGCTGAGCTTCTACCGAGATCAGCTCGGGTTGGCGATCGCCCGTGACTACGGCGCGGGCACCGTGTTCTATGCCGGTCAATCGCTGATCGAGCTGGCCGGCCACGGCGCACCGGAACACGCTGCCGGAGCGTTTCCCGGCGCGCTGTGGCTGCAGGTGCGCGATGTGCGCGCGACGCAAGCCGAGCTGGAAAGCAGAGGCGTGGCGATCGCCCGCGAGGCCCGCCAAGAACCGTGGGGGCTGCACGAGATGCATGTGACCGATCCCGATGGCGTGACCCTGATCTTCGTCCAGATCCCCGGCGATCACCCGCTGCGCCGCGATACCCGCGGTGAACGCGGCAAGTCTGCAGGTTAACCCCAGGCGAACATCTGACGACGACTGCCGTATACCTTGAATTCCCGTCGTCGTTCTTTCGACAACGGCGCCCACCTACCACCAGAATTAGGCCCGTGAACCTTCAGCTGTTCCTGTTGATCATCGTCGTGATCACCGCTCTCGCATTCGATTACACGAACGGCTTCCACGACACCGGAAATGCTATGGCCACCTCCATCGCCAGTGGCGCACTCTCGCCGAAGGCCGCGGTATCGCTCTCGGCGGTGCTGAACCTCGGCGGGGCGTTCCTGTCCACCGCCGTCGCCGGAACAATCGCCAAGGATTTGGTGAACGGTCATCTGGTGACCCTGCAACTGGTGTTCGCCGGTCTGGTCGGCGGGATCGTCTGGAACCTGATGACGTGGCTGCTGGGTATCCCGTCGAGCTCCTCGCATGCCCTGGTCGGCGGCATCGTCGGTGCCATGATCGCCGCGGTCGGCGGACACGGGGTGATCTGGACCGGCGTGGTGTCCCGCGTACTGATCCCGGCACTGGTGTCGGTGGCGGTGGCCGGGGTGGTCGGTGCGGTCGGCACCTGGCTGGTCTACCGGCTCGACCGCGGCGTCCCGGAGAAGCGCAGCGAGACCGCTTTCCGCCGCGGCCAGATCTTCTCGGCGTCGCTGGTCTCGCTGGCACACGGCACCAACGACGCGCAGAAAACAATGGGCGTGATCTTCCTGGCGCTGATCTCGTACGGCGCGGTCAGCCGGACCGCCGCCCTGCCGCCGCTGTGGGTCATCGTGGCCTGCGCTTGCGCGATGGCACTGGGTACCTACACCGGCGGCTGGCGGATCATCCGCACCATGGGCAAGGGACTCGTCGAGATCAAGTCGCCGCAAGGCATGGCCGCCGAATCGTCTTCGGCGGTCATCATTCTGCTGTCCGCTCACTTCGGGTACGCGCTGTCCACGACCCAGGTGGTCACCGGATCCGTGCTCGGCAGCGGGGTTGGCAAACCCGGAGCAGAGGTGCGCTGGGGGGTGGCCGGCCGGATGGCGACCGCCTGGCTGATCACGCTGCCCGCCGCCGGTCTCGTCGGTGCCATCACCTACTGGGTGGTCCACGGGATCGGCGGCTTCGCCGGCTCGATCGTCGGCTTCGCCCTGCTGCTGGCGACGGCTGCGGCCATTTACATACGGTCGCGCAGGACGAAGGTGGACCACAAGAACGTCAACGCCGAGTGGAAGGGCGACCTGACCGCCGGGCTCGACGAGCACGGCCAGCCAACGGCCAAAGTCGGCGTGGGAGTTCCCAGCGGGAACGGAGAGGTTACCGACGCCGCTCCCGGCAGCGCCCAGGCAAAGAAAGCAGGCATGCCATGAGCACGTGGTTCAACTACCAGGCTTCGTTGAAGATCCTGTTCTTCGGTTTGCTCCTCGGTAGCGGACTGCCCGCACTGTTCGCACTCGGGGTGCGGGCGGGCGCCGCGGGCGCCGGTGTCATCGAAGGCTCCGAGGGCGCGGCCGTGGCGCACAAGAATCCGGCGCTGGCCGCGCTCAGCTGGGCGTTGTACGCGTTGGCGCTGGTCGCGGTCGTGATCGGCGTGTTGTACGTCGCCCGCGATTTCATCGGGGCGAAAACCGGCATGTACATCCTCGGAGCCAAACCCGCGTAGCATCGGGGGTTAATTTG
>Ga0181530_10007090_pt1 | contig 10813 bp, 12 predicted proteins | sample PEATcosm2014_Bin_42_FD_119769 | JGI IMG/M metagenome (GOLD analysis project Ga0181530, IMG submission 119769) | Peatland microbial communities from MTU Mesocosm Facility, Houghton, MI, USA - PEATcosm2014_Bin10_60_metaG | ecosystem: Environmental > Terrestrial > Soil > Wetlands > Peat | place... | reverse complement strand
CTGGATTCTGCAGAAGGCGATGGCGTATATGACAACGCTGTTCGGAGATCTCAGCCGGTATGCACGCTGATCCGTCGCTCCCGCTCACGGCCATCTTCGCATTCCTGGTCGTTCTGGCGCGCGTCTCCGGCGCATTCATATTCGTGCCGATGCCGGGTTTCGGCGGCGCTCCGGAACCCGTACGCATTCTTCTTTCTCTCAGTCTGACGGTTGCGCTCTACCCTCTGTGGCCTGTCATCCATGCAGCGCCAGGAACGGGAATGCTGGTGGGCTGGCTGCTCACCGAGGCCGCCATGGGACTAACCATAGGACTCCTGGTTGGATTCCTGACCGAGGCATTCGGCCTCTTCGGTCAGATGATCTCGCTGCACTCGGGACATTCTTTCGCGTCCACCATCGACCCCACAACCCAGGCCGACGCCGGACTCATCGTGGTGCTGGCCCAATGGATCGCGGGCCTCCTCTTCTTCACGATCGGCCTTCATCGCGAAGTCATCCGGATCTTCGCCCGCAGCCTCGAAATGCACCCGCCCGGCTCCTTCACGCTGTCGGCTGCGACCGCGGATGGTGTGATCCGGATCGGCTCCACGGTGTTTTCGACAGGGCTGCGCCTCGCCTTCCCTGTGATCGGTCTGCTCATGATGGCGGACCTCGCGATCGCATTACTGGGGCGCATCAACGCGCATCTTCAGCTCAACTCGCTGGCCTTCCCGGCCAAGACGCTGGCCGCTCTGGCCATACTCGCGGTCCTGATGAGTGTCGCCGCGAGGATTTACCAGGATTACGCTTACCGTCTGCTGGAGGCGATCACCGCACTGATCGGCGCTTAAGCGATGGCGGAGCAAAAGACAGAGAAGCCGACAAAAAAACGGCTGCTGAAAGCGCGCGAGGAGGGCAGGACTCCCTCCACGCGACACTTCATCGCGGGAGTGCAGTTCTGCGCGGTCGTAACTCTGATCAATGCCAAAGGCGCGGAGTGGCTGAACGGCGCGGCCATGGCTTTTCGCGGGGAACTGAAACGCGCTTTCGTTGCGAATCTGTCCGCCACGGAACTCCTGCATCTCGGCGCGGAGTTAATCCATGCCTGCCTTTTTCCGATGCTTACCGTGGGTGGCGGCATGGTGGCGGCCGGTCTCGGGATCCAGCTCGCGATAACGAAAATGGGACTCTCCCCGATGAAGCTGGTCCCGGATCCGCAGCGGCTTAACCCGCTGAACAGGATCCGGCAGCTGCCGAGACAGAACATCGCGGCCGCTGTTCAGTCGCTCATCCTGCTGCCCGTATTCGCCTGGGCCATTTATACCGTCGCCGCCTCTCAGGCGGAACGTTTTTTTGCGCTTCCGCTGGCAAGCGTGCGCGTGGGTCTGTTCGAGATCACCGGCCAGTTTCAGGGCCTCTTATGGAAGGCGGCGGGGATCTTTCTGGTCTTCGGCTTCGTGGAGCTGCTGCGTGAAACCAGGCACCACGCAGGCGAAATGAAGATGACCCGGCAGGAAGTCAAGGACGAGTCCAAGGAAACGGACGGGAATCCGCAGATCAAGGCTCGGATACGCACGATCCGCAGGGATCAGGCTCGCAAGCGGATGATGAAGGCGGTTCCGACCGCGACTGCCGTCATTGTGAACCCCACGCATTTCGCGGTGGCTTTGAAGTACGAACCCGCGAGCATGGCCGCGCCTCTGGTTGTCGCCAAGGGGAAAAACTATCTGGCACTGCGCATTCGCCAGCTGGCGATCGACAGCCGGGTTCCGCTGATTGAGAATCCACCGCTGGCGCAGGCGCTCTATAAGTCGGTCGACGTCGGGCAGGAAATCCCGCCGCATCTGTACCGCGCCATCGCCGAGATTCTCGCCTACATATTCCGCATGACGAAGAACTAAAAGGATCCCATGACACCAACGAATGCCATTGCAGATCCCCGGACGAAGGGTTTCGGAAAAATCAGCGCGGCTGCGGCGGCGGAGCTGGCGGTTCCGCTTGCCGTATTCGCCATCATCGTAGCCCTGATCACGCCGATGCCCGGCTTCATGCTGGACTTTTTGCTGGTGGTCGACATCATGTTATCGGTTACCGTGCTGATGGTTTCGATCTATCTCACGAAACCTGTCGAGTTCAGCGTGTTCCCCACCACGCTGCTGCTGCTGACGCTGTTCCGGCTGGCTCTCAACGTATCGTCATCGCGCCTGATCCTGTTAAACGGCAACTCGGGAACGTCGGCCGCCGGGGACGTGATCGAATCCTTCGGTAACTTTGTCGTCGGCGGCAATTACATCATCGGCGCGGTCATCTTCCTTATTCTGATTGCGATTCAGTATGTCGTCATCAATCACGGCGCGGTGCGCATTTCAGAGGTCACGGCGCGCTTCACTCTGGATGCATTGCCGGGCAAGCAGATGTCGATCGACTCCGACCTGAACGCGGGACTGATCGACGAGGCACAGGCTCGCGCGCGCCGCAAAGGGCTGGCGGCCGAGGCGGAGTTCTACGGCGCAATGGACGGCGCTTCACGCTTCACGCAGCGCGACGCCATGGCCAGCATTCTGATCACCAGCATCAACATCGTGGCGGGTTTTCTGATCGGCGTATTCCAGCACGGCATGGATCTCACGCGCGCCATACAGACGTACACGATTCTCACGATCGGCGACGGCCTTGTCACCGTGATCCCCGCGCTGATGATTTCCGTTTCGGGCGCCATGATTATCACGCGGGCCAGTTCCGAATCGCAGCTTGGCGCGCAGTTTCGTACCCAGGTCTTCGGCAAGTGGCAGCCGCTTCTGTTTACAGCCGGAGTTCTGATCGCGCTGGCTGCCTTTCCGGGCCTGCCGAAAACGCCCTTTCTTCTTCTCGGTACGGGCATCGGAACCGTTGCCTGGCAAATGCGCCGCGCCGGTTCCGTGCCTTCGCCGGAGGCAACCGACAATGCAGTTCCGGCCCCCGCCAAAGAGAACGTCGAAGACCTGCTGAAGGTGGAACCTCTCGCCGTGGAAGTCGGACTGGGTCTGGTTCGATTCGTTGAAGGCGGCAGTGAATCGCCCCTCCTGCGGCGCATCGGCGCTATCCGCCGGCAACTGGCGGGGGATCTCGGCTACATCCTTCCGGCGATACGCCTGAAAGACAATCTTTCGCTGAAGGCCCACGAATATACCATCTGCCTCAAGGGCGTGGAGATTGCGCGTTATGAAATCCCGGCTGGCTGCGAAATGGCTATCGCCGTGGGCAAACCCTCTCGTCAGATCCAGGGCGTGGCGACGCGCGAACCGGCCTTCGGGATTCCGGCCCTCTGGGTCCCCGTCGACCGGACGGACGCCGCGCGCGAAGCGGGCTACACGATCGTCGATCCCGTCACCGTAATGGGCACGCACATCTCGGAGTTTGTCAAACGCTATGCACACGAGATGTTTTCTCGCAACGATATGAAGAAGATCCTGGACAGGGTCTCGGTAGAGAATCAGAAACTGGTCGAGGATCTGGTACCGAAAGTGGTGCCGGTTAACGTTGTGCAGAGAGTATTTCAGAATCTGCTGCGCGAGCGGGTGTCGATCCGCGACGCCGTATCGATCATGGAGGCGATCGGCGAGGCCGCGCCCACCACGCGCAATCCCATCCTGCTGACGGAATTCGTTCGGCAGGCCGTTCGCCGGAGCATCGTCAAACCGTTCCTCAACAATGCGGGGGAACTGCCGGCGTATTTTCTGGACCCTGCGACGGAGCGTGCGCTCGAGGCTTCCATTCAGCATGGAGAACAGACCAGCCATCTCACGGCATCGCCGGAGACAATGGGCGCGCTGCTGCAAAAAGTGGAATCGTCGGCGCCGAAACCGGAGGCGCCGGTAGTGATGATTGTGAGTTCGGGCACGCGATATTTCATCCGGCAGATTCTGGAGAGCAAGATGCCGAATATGTTTGTGATCTCGCACAGCGAAGTGCCTCCGGAACTGTCTGTGCTGTCGCTGGGCGTGATTTAAGTCCGGACCACCGGCCCGGAAGGAGAAGAAGAAATGGATCTGAACTCGTTGTATGCCCTGCTGGCCATTGACGCCGTATTTCTGGGCTTTGTTGCGCTGGCGGGGTTTTTGGCGTGGGGGACGCGGTGCGATCTGAAAACGGAGCGCGCACGCTCGATTGCCGAGGCGGACGAGATCTGCAGCGCCATTCTGGCTTTGCGGACCGAACTGGCTGAGGTGAAGGCCGGAGCCCCGGGCACGGACCCGGTCCTCAGAGCCTTCGTGTCCGCCCCGGTACTCACGGCCGACCGCCGCGCGGAGGCTTTGGGGATGCTCCGGAACGGAGCCGACAGTCAGATGGTTTCCGTCACGCTGGGCCTCTCCACGGCCGAGACCGTGCTCCTCCGGAAGGTGCAGGACCTGCGGAGCAGCGGTTCCTCACGCGAGTAGCGAAAAAAATCCGCGCAACGGCCGATATACGGGGAGGGTCCCGTGCCACGAGGGAAAGCGCGCCCGATGATTCGGCGGAAAAGGCGCGCCTGCATGGCCGATATGGCGAGATGGGGAAAGATTCCGCCAAACCATGATTGCCATCATCGGCGTTGTGCTCGTCATCGGCGCCATCGCCTGCGGCTATCTGATGGAGCACGGGCAGCTTCTCGTGCTGCTTCAGCCCGCGGAGCTGATCATCATCATGGGCGCTTCGATCGGAACCATTCTGATCGCAAACCCATACGCCACGATCAAAAAGCTTTTGGCCGGCATCGGCGGCGTATTCGGCCGCGACTCCCGCGATAAGGCTTTCTACCTTGAGAACCTGAAAATGCTGTACGACCTGTTCACGTTCGCGCGCAAGAATGGTCTGCCGAAGCTGGAGGCCGACATGGATGCGCCCGAAAAGAGCTCTGTGCTGAGTAAGTATCCAAAATTTCTGAAGGACCATCATGCCGTGCACTTTCTCTGCGACACGCTGCGGATGTTCATCAGCGGCGGCATCGAGCCATTCGATCTGGATCAGGTCATGGAACTGGATATGGAAGTTCACCATCAGGAAGCACACGATCCCGTGAACGCTCTGACCAGCACGGCGGATTCGCTGCCAGGGCTGGGGATTGTGGCCGCGGTACTTGGGGTTGTCATCACGATGGGAGCGCTCGGCGGCCCGCCCGAAGAGATCGGCAAGAAGGTAGCCGCGGCACTGGTCGGCACGTTCCTCGGGATTCTGATGTGTTACGGGTTCTTCGGGCCCATGGCGGCCAGAATGTCGAGGAACATCGATTCGGAGTCTCGTTACTTCAACGTCCTTCGGGTGGGGATCCTCGCCTTCTGCAGAGGATCCGCGCCCATCATGGCCGTGGAGTTTGCCAGACGGGGCGTGCCGGACGGAGTGCGGCCGGAGTTTCAGGAGCTCGAAAATCTGTGCCGCAGCGGCGGGGCCGGCAAGGGCAAGAAGGCCGCCGCGGCCTGATGCGGACGGACGCGGAGAAGAGAATCATTGTGCTATTGAGAGGTGGATTTCGGCTCTGGCGTGTCCGCCTTCTTCGTTGCGCCGGCGGGAGAAAGATCCGCTTTCTTCGGCACGTTCAGAACGATGATGGTAATCCGCCGGTTCGACGGATCCTCCGGTTTGGCGGGCAAGCGCAGTTGCTGATCGGCAAAGCCCCGGATCTGGAGGATCTGTCCGCCCCGCACGCCGTCGCCCTCCATCAGAATTCGCGCGGAATTCGCCCGTGCGGACGACAGCTCCCAGTTGCTGTACCCGGCGCCGCTCGCGAACGGCACCGAATCTGTGTGTCCTTCGATCATCAGACGATTCGGCAGCTTGCTGACAAGACCGCTTACCGCGCGCAGCACAGCTTCCCCCTCTTTGGTCGGCACCGGACTCCCGTTCGCGAAGAACAGGCCTTTGGCCGTTTCCATCAGGTCCATACGAATTCCTTCGTCCGTTACGGTGACGGCGATGTGACCCTTCATGGTCTCGAAGTTCGGCAAGTTGCGAAGTGCTTTGTCGAGATCCGTTTTCAGCTTCTCCATGTCCTGTTTGGCCGCCTCGGGTGGCGGAATGACCGGATCGGCAAGGCTCTTATCGTGCCCTTCCCTGTCGCTGCCGGACAGCTTCCCTACACCGGCGGGGTCGCGAAAATATCCGGCCACCGCCTGTTTTACTTTGGCGTTGGTGTTCATCAGCCACAGAACGATAAAAAGCGACATCATCGCCGTCACGAAATCCGCGTAAGCGACTTTCCACGCTCCGCCGTGATGCCCGCCGCGGTGGACTATTTTTTTTTTGACAATAATGCGCGGGGCCTTCTGGTCGGACATGGGAAATGTTTCGGCCTGTGCCGGGCGCCGTATACTTCTTATCGGACGGCGGCGGGGCACAGTCCGCTGTCGCAATTTCGCCATTCCGCGAACTTTCGCCGGAAAAAGAATCCCGAAAACAGGCGATCGTGTGGCCGATATGATGGTTGCAGGGCTAATGGACGGTTTCGGAAGGCTCATGCACTTTGGTCCATTGGTTGCCTGAATAAGGAGAGTTACGGCGGCCTCGGAGCCGGTAATTCGAAAAATGCGAATCGATAACAACAATCCCGGGAGCACCGGCGTCGGCCACACAACCGGGCCGGCGGAGACTCAGCTCACCAGCCCGGCCTCGAAAGGGTCGGCGACGAACTCGCCATCTTCGGCGGACGGGCTTCAGCTCTCCCCATTTGCCGGCACCTTATCCGAGGTCATGCAGAGTGACGCCGCCAGCCGCACGCAGCGTGTTGCCCAACTGGCGGCCGCAGTGCAGTCGGGGACCTATCAGGTGGACCCGATGGCCGTCAGCCGCGCCATCGTCGACCAGGCCATTTCAACAGGCCCAAGCGCACAATGACGCCGGGGGATGACCCCAGTCAGGCGATTGCCCGCGTTCTCGACACCTTGCGGCAATCGCGCGCGCTGTTGCTCGATCCCTGTCCGGGAAACATCGACCGCTGCCGGGCAGCCATTGCGCACTGCGTCCCGACGGTTGCCAACCTCGCTCAAACGGATCGCGGCAGGCTGAATATCGGCGAAACACGGGACGGGTTGCTGCTTGTGCGACGCGAACTGGGCGCCATCGCGGGATTGCTCGATTCCGCCGCGGTCTTCCGGCGGGGCATGCTGAAGGCCATCTCCGATGCAACCCGTCCGAAAGTGGCGGAGGTCGAAACGCCTGCGCAAAAGGTCCGCCACGTGCATGTACTCTGCTGAGACATGTCCAATCTGCTGGCAGCGCTGAACAGTGCGGCGGATGCCGTCTCCGTCTTCGAAAGCGCGCTCTCGGTCACCTCGAACAACATCGATAATTCAGCCACTCCGGGTTACGTCGAGCAGATTCCGACCTTCGAGGCGATGCCATTCGACTCTGTCGGCGGAGCGTCGGGCGGCGTCAGGTCGGGTCCGGTCGCCAGCGCGCGCGACATCTTTGCGGAAACTGCGGTCCAGCAGGCTGAGACCACCCTGGGAACATGGGAAGAGCAGGTCAACACTCTGCAGGGCCTTCAGGGCAGCTTCAACGTCACGGGCACGGCCGGCATTCCCGCAGCGCTCAATACCCTTTTCTCTGCGTTCGCCGCCTGGGGCGCCTCTCCCGGCGACGGTACCGCACAGCAGTCGGTGCTGAACGGAGCGCAGGGGCTGGCGCAGGCATTTCAGCAACAAGCCACCGCCATTTCTAACGCGGCGACCAGTGCGGACTCTCAACTGAGCAATCTGGTAAGTCAGGTAAACACACTCGCCGGGAACATCCGGCAGGACAACGTTGACAGCGCGACGGGCGGCGGCAACACCGACTCGTCAGATCAGGCGGATCTGTATAACAATCTGGAACAACTTGCAGAGATTGTCCCGATCACGACCGTGCCGCAAAGCGACGGAACGGTTACGGTGCTGCTGGGAGGCCAGACCCCGCTTGTGATCGGCCAAACGCAATACCAGATCAGTGCGAATATCGCCGTTCCTTCGAATCCTCCCCCGACGAACCCATCCGCTCCGCCCAGCGCGCAGGTCCTGGACTCCAATGGCAATGACATTACTTCGGAGATCACCACGGGAAAGGTTGGAGGTTTGCTGCAGGCCGTCAACGGCACGCTGGCTCAGCTGCAGGGTTCAGCGAGCCAACAGGGTTCTCTGAACCAACTGGCACAGACGATTGCCGATACGGTCAATGGTCTTCTGACCAGAGGTAATATCAGCGATGCCAATCCGACCACGGGCGCACCGGCGGTTCCCGGCGTCCCGCTTTTCACTTACAATGCCGGCAATCCCACTGGTATCGCCAGCACTCTTGCGGTGAGCCCGGGAATCACGCCGGGCCAGTTAGCGGCGATTGACCCAGGTCCTCCCGAAGTCGACAACGGCATCCCCCTGGCTCTGGCAAATCTCGCCACCCCGCAAAGTGCGGCCGGCGAGATCGACAACACGAGTTACACGGAGTTCTACGGCAACATGGCAGGCCAGCTGGGCACCGCGATTTCCACAGCCCAGAATAACCAAACCACGAGTCAGAATGCGCTGACCCAGGCGCAAACCCTCCGGCAGCAAAGTTCGTCAGTCGATCTGAACCAGGAGGCAATCAAGGTGCTGCAGTTCCAGCAGTCTTATCAAGCAGCGTCGAAGATGGTGACGATTCTCGACCAAACGACCCAGGATTTTCTCGACTCGATCCAGTTGATCACCTAGAGGAATAATCATGAACGTGATTCCAGTGAAAGCAATCGTAATCTATGACTACCGGAATTAACGCAGAAGGCCAGAACTTCATCAATGCGATCACCAGTATCCAGGCGCGGCTCAACACAGCGGACGTGCAAATTTCGAGCGGACTGGCGGTCAGCCAGCCTTCCGACGCGCCCGACGAGCTGAGCCCGATTCTCCAGTTATACGCGCAGATCGGTCAGAATCAGTCCCTGCAGGCCAACCTGAACAGCTCACTTACAACGGTTACCGCCGCGGAGCAGGCTCTTTCAAGTTCAGTTACTCTGCTGCAAAACGCTTCTTCTATCGCCACCCAGGCGACCGGCCTGAGTATGACCGCCGATACCCGAAATACGCTTGCGCAAAACGTGCAGGGACTGCTGCAGCAAATGGTAGCCAACGCCAACACAACCGTGGACGGGAATTACGTCTTCAGCGGCGACCAGAGTCAGACACAGCTCTATCAACTCGACCCTTCATCGCCCACCGGCGTAGACCGGCTGGCCATCGCCACCAACACGGATCTGGTCCAGGGAGCGGGGGGTATACAGATCCCCGCGTCGCTCACGGCGAATACGATATTCGACAACCGCAATGCCGACGATACGATATCCTCGGATAACGTCTTCGCCACGCTGAATGGCCTCATAACCGCGCTGCAGAACAACGATACGGCCGGCATCAACGCGTCTGTCTCCAGTTTGCAAACCGTGTCCACCTATATGAATAATCAGCTTGCCTTCTATGGAACGGCGCAGGATCAGATCAATGCCGCCGTCACTTCCTCTCAGAACGATTCGACGCAATTGCAGACTCAGCTCAGCAGTCTCCAGGATGCCAACCAGGCCACCTCCATCACGCAGCTGACGCAGGCGCAGACGCAGTTGCAGGCGGCACTGGATGCGCAGGCCCGTATACCCACTACAACTTTGTTCGACGTGCTCCCCCCTCAAGGCTAAAAACCCGCAAATATTCCCGGCTCATCCGATAAGGAAATCGGGGAGCATAATGGACGTTCTCATCATCGACGACTCAGCCGCCATCCGCAAAATCCTGCGGCGCGTGATGCAACAGACGGAGCTGCCACTGGGGCAGATTCACGAGGCGGGAGACGGCGTTGAAGCCATTGACTGTCTTCGCTCAAACAAAGTGCAGTTGATCCTGTCGGATATCAACATGCCCAATATGGACGGATTGCAGCTTCTGAACGAACTCAAAGGCAATCCCGAATGGAAAGACGTTCCCGTGCTTATGGTCACGACCGAGGGTGGGCAGGCGAAGGTCCTCGAAGCGGTGCAGCTCGGCGCCGTCGGATACGTTCGCAAACCATTCACGGCCGAACAGATCAAAGAGAAACTGACAGGCATCATCTGACGGGAGAGAGTATCCATTTATGATCGAGGAAAAAACAATAGTCGAGTATGTAAGGACCGCGGCGAAGGATGTGTGCTCCACCATGCTTGGTCTGGAGATCGTGAGCCAGCCGGAATACACGGATCAGAACGCGCCAACCACATCGGATGGCGTGCTGGCCATAGTAGGGATCGCCGGCACCTGGACGGGCGCCGGGGTGATCTCGTGTACGGCCGCCTTCGCGTGCCGGATTTGCAATCAACTGCTGATGTCGGAAGCCTCTTCGGTGAATGATGAAGTGCTGGACGCGGTCGGTGAAGTGGCCAACATGATCATCGGTAACTTCAAAACGATGATCGAAGAGAAACTCGGACCGCTGGGACTCAGTATCCCGACTGTTATATACGGACGGAACTTCACTTCCCGCAGCCTCGGGACGAACAAATGGGTCGTGCTCCCATTTTCCTGCAACGGCGAGGGAATGGAGATCCGCTGCTGCCTGACAGCGGCCAGAGAACCCATGTCGGTTCGCGGCGGTTATTCACATACCGCGACGGTGCTGGCTTAAGGCGGTGCGGGGTTCATTCCGCTGTCAGCCGTTGGTCAGGGTGATCCCGGCGCCGGACAGCGTGTTGAGAATAATCGCCGCCGGACTCAGCGAGGCGTTCTGAGTCCCGTTTGACTGGAAAGCTGAGAGCAGTTGACTCAGCGTCTGGCTTGTTGTGGTGCTGTCGCTCAAAGTGCTGCTTGAACCAGTGCTGCTGTCGGCATCGCTGGAGGACGCGTGGGCG